>Ga0207702_10003356_pt1 | contig 14683 bp, 12 predicted proteins | sample KBSCornC62_FD_184302 | JGI IMG/M metagenome (GOLD analysis project Ga0207702, IMG submission 184302) | Corn rhizosphere microbial communities from Kellogg Biological Station, Michigan, USA - KBS Corn C6-2 (SPAdes) (version 2) | ecosystem: Host-associated > Plants > Roots > Rhizosphere > Soil ...
CGTGTCGGCGTGGATCGGGCTGCCGGCGAGCGAATTCGGGCGAATGACACATCTGGTGGTCGCGCCCGCTGTCGCCGAGGAGGCTGGCCGGCAGCCGAAGGGGCTTGAGCAGGATTGGCTGGCGCGCGCCACGACGCTGGGGGCGGCACTACCGCCTACGCTGGCCGAGCCTGATGGTGGCTTCAACGATCCGCGACTCTGGGCGGCGGCGATCCCCGGAGCCGGGGGAATTGCAGGCGCCCGCGACCTTGCGAAAATCTGGTCGGCCACCGTGACGACGACCGATGGCGTCCGGCTGCTCAAACCCCGGACGATCCGGCTGGCGACAGAAGTGCAATCATGGGGCGCCCCCATGTTCGAGGTGCCACCACCTTGGTCGCGCTGGGGCATGGGGCTGCAACTCGACTCCGAGACGCGCCGCTACCTGACGGCGGAGGGATTTGGCCACGATGGGGCAGGTGGACAGGTGGCTTTTGCTGACCCCAAGCTCGGAGTCGGTTTCGCTTATACGACCAATCGCATGGAAGGTGCGGGGGACACGCGGGCAACCTCGATCATCGACGCCCTTCGGGCGTCTCCCAGCTTATCAACCGCTCCTATGGGTTACGCGACAGCCGGCTGACTGGAGCGTGGTTCCATAAGATGAGAAGACAAGAATGTGCATAAACTGCTGAATACATCAGCACGCCAAGAGGAGGATCAATTGACAGCCAAACGCTACATCCAAGCCAGCACCATTGCCATCACCGCGACGGTCATCGCCACCGGTGTCTACGCCGCGCCGAGCTGCGGGACCGATCCGGTGGTGCTCAACTCCTACTTCGAGACCGGCTTTCCGTTGCCGACGGAGCTGTCCAAGGAGTTCACCAAGCAATTCCCGAACGTGACCTTCAACATCAAGGAAGACCTGTTTCAGACGCTGATGGAGAACAGCCCGCGCGTGCTGGCCGGCGACAATCCGCCGGATCTCATCCGCCTTCCCTCGATAAGCGACCTGGTCAAGGACGGTCTGCTGAAGAACTTGGACGACTATGCGACGGCGTTCGGCTGGGACAAGTATCCGCCGGCGCAACTTGCGCAGAACCGTGTCGCCGACGGCGGCAGCCCGCGCGGCGAAGGCTCGCTTTACGCGATGGGCCTCAATTACTCGATGACGGGCATCTTCTATAACAAGGCGCTGGCGGCCAAGATCGGTATGACAAAGCCGCCGGAGACGGTGGCGGAGCTAGAAGACCTGATGGCCAAGGCCAAGGCCGCGAATATCCCGCCGATCATCATCTGGAACAAACCGGTCGTCGGTCTCACTTTCCCGCTGCAGAACCTGATGGGATCCTATGGCGACCCGGGCGCGGTGAACGACTGGATTTTCCAGCGCAAGGGCGCCAACATCAACACGCCGACCAATCTCACCGCCGCCCAGCATCTCGAGCAGTGGATCAAGTCCGGCTACTTCCAGGACGACATCAACTCGGTCGACTACGCGACGGCGATGAGCCGCTTCATCGGCGGGCAGGGGCTGTTCCTATTCAACGGCGACTGGGAATCCGGCAACTTCGACAAGCAGATGGCGGGAAATGTCGGCTTCTTCCTGATGCCGCCGGCCACGGCAGGCGGCAAGCATGCCGCAATGTCGGCGCCGCTCACCTACGGCATCGGCGCCAATGCCAAGAACGCCGATTGTGCCGCGTTCTTCCTCAACTGGGTGGCGACCAATGATGCGGCGCGCAAGATCGATGTCGCGGTCGGCGGCTCGAATCCAGGCGGCCCGGTCGACCTGCCGATGCCCGCAGTGGCGCCGGGCAGCGTGACCGAGCAGACCCTCAATGCAGGCACGACGATCGCCAAGGACAACGGTGCCATGGACTTCATCGCCAATGCCACCGGCGCGATCTACGCCGAGGCCTGGACGCCGACGCTGCAGAAGATGGTCGGCGGCCGCGAGGATGCCGCAACGATGCTCAAGGACGTACAGGACGAGTACGTCAAGGAGTTGTCGCGCTGACGCAAAAGGATTGAGCTCACCGAATGGCTCTCGTTGATGGCCATCGCTCCAGGCAGGTGCGGATCTCGGCTTCGGTCGGGAAACGCACCGTCCTGGTTGCATGGGCCTTCATCGCGCCCGCCTTCGCCTTCTATGCAACGTTCGTGCTCGTCCCGATCGGCATGTCGCTCTACTACTCGCTGCTGCGCTGGGACGGCATCGGCAAGGCGCAGTTCAAAGGTCTCAGCAACTACCTTGTGGTGCTGAGTGAGTCTGATTTCCTGCAAATTCTGGGCAACGCCTTTCAGCTGGTCGTCTATTTTACCATCATCCCGGTGGCGATCGGCCTGGGCGTCGCCTCGGCGATCCGCAATCATCTTGGCGGGCGCTTTGGAGCGACTGCGCGCACCGTCCTTTTCATTCCGCAAGTGATCCCGTTGGTCGCAGCCGGCATCGCCTGGAGCTGGATGCTGGCAAGTAACGGCGTCGTCAATCAGGCGCTCAGTCTCATTGGTTTGGGCAGCATCACCCGCGGTTGGCTCGGCGATTTCGATTTCGCGCTTCCCGCCGTTGGCCTGATTGGCGCCTGGGTGCTGCTGGGTCTATGCACCATGCTCCTCGTGACGGGTATCGCCCGGATCGATCCGAATCTGTACGAAGCCGCGAAGATCGATGGCGCGACCGCGTGGGACGAGTTTCGCTGGATCACGCTGCCGGGCCTGCGCCAGGAAATCGGCGTGTGCGTCACCGTGACGGTCATTGCGGCGCTCGCGAGTTTCGACATTGTCTATATCGCGACTGGCGGCGGTCCCGGCCTCCAGACCACAGTTCCGGGCCTTGAGATCTACCGTCTCGCTTTCGCCCATCGACAGGTGGGACTCGCCTCTGCGCTCGCGGTCGTCCTGATGCTGCTGGTGATCGTTTGCGTACTCCCCATTCAGTGGCTTACGCGGCAATCGAAGTGACCAGCGTTGCAATGACAGAAGCGACCGGAGACCGTGACCGCTCACGCGTGCTGCCCGTCGGCGCGCTGACTGCGCGAACCATCCTCGTCGGGCTGATGGTCGTCACACTGATGCCGTTCGTGACAATGTTCTCGGCGGCGCTCGCACCATCGGGCACCTATCCGCCGGGTCTGCAATGGCCCGCCAATCCGCAGTGGCAGAACTTCGTCGACGCCTTCGAGGCTGCCCACATGGATCAGCTGCTCTTGTCCAGCACGATCATCGCGCTGGGCGTCGTGCCGATCTCCGTGCTGATCGGCACGATGGCGGGGTTCGGCATCGCCAAGCTGGCCCCCAAGGGAAGCACGGTGGTCTACCTGCTCTTCGTGCTTGGCCTGACGCTGCCGTTCGAAGGGATCATCACGCCGCTCTACTACGAGGTAAAGACCTTTGGCATCCTCAACACCAAACTCGCGATCATCCTGCCGCTGATCGGCCTCTATATGCCGTTCTCGGTTTACTGGATGCGAGCCCATTTCGTGAATGTGCCCGACGAGATGGGGGAAGCCGCATCGATCGATGGAGCAAGCGCCTGGCAGCAGTTCTGGCTGGTGCAGGTGCCGATCGCCCGCCCGGCTATTCTCTCCCTTGCCATCCTCCAGTTCCTGTGGACGTGGAACCAGTTCCTGCTGCCGATCGTGCTGGTCGAGGTGCCGCTTGAACGAACGATGGCCGGCGCCCTGGGCGCGTTCCAGGGCCAATGGGGGACCAACATCCCACTGCTTTGCGCCGGTGCGCTGATCATCATTGCCCCGACGGTCGTGTTGTTCGTGATCTTTCAAAAGCAGTTCGTCGCGGCTCTCCTTCAGGGGGCAGTGAAGGGATAACTCGCATCCGGACGTTTCGAACGCCGCGTCACGCTTTGGCTGGCGCTGTGATTGCCGACGAAAATCGTCGCGGAGCCGTGCTGCCGCGCCGCTGGATCGAAAAGCCAACATCGATGCTGGCCTGCTGCGGCCGCTTGCCGGACCCGCGGATGACCTCCAAAACGACTTCGGCGGCCCAGGTCCCCATCTTGCGCCGCTCGGTAGAGACGGAGCTCAGTGGAGGTACGGCCACCGCTGCGAAATCGAGGTCATTGAAGCCTATGATGGCCAGGTCTTCCGGTACATGGATGCCGCGGCGCTGACACTCGAACAAGGTTCCAAGGGCGAGATCGTCATTGCAGGTGAACACGGCGCTCACCCCCGGCACCGCCGTCAGCACCTCGGTGAACAGCTCGCCGCCCATCGCCACGTCGGAAGGGCGCGGTGAGGCCGCAATGAGACCGGCCGTCGGTAGACCATATTCATCCATCTGCCGTTGGTATCCGGCATGGCGGCGACGAGCACGGGGATCGGCGCGCGCCGTCAGATGCGCGATCTTGCGATGGCCCAGCCCGTAGAGGTAGCGCACGGCGGCGGCGCCGGCCGCCTCGTGGTCGAGTCCGATGTTGAGGTCGATGGGTGCATCCGTCACATCCATCGTCTGCACCACGGGCACGCCGGCATGACTGAGCAGGTCGCGCGAGCGCTCGGTCTGGTCGGTGCCGGCGACGATCATCGCCTCAGGATGATAGCCGAGTAAGGCCGCAATCGCCTTTTCCTCTTCGATCTCCGAGTAGCGGACGTTGAGCACCAGCACTTCGAAGCCGGCCGGGTTGAGGACATCCTGAATGGCGCCGAGATAGTCGTCGAACACGCCATTGGTCAGCGACGGAACGATGACGCCCACGATGTGGGTCTTGGTCGAGGCCAATGCGCTCGCGAGGTTGTTCGGGATGTAGTTGAGGGAGCGCACCGCATCGTCGATGCGCCGTCGCAAGTCCTCGCTGACCATCTCCGGGTGGCGGATGGCACGGGAAACCGTGACTGGGCTCACGCCTGCGCGCCGGGCGACATCGGACAAGGTCGCACGGCGTCTGGCGTTCACGTTTACCCCCCGATGGCTGGTCCTCCTCATAGTCACTTCCCCCGCCACGTCCAGCATTGATAGCGCTTCCAATTGCAATTGACAGCGCTTTCATTTGTCCCTAGCGTCGATGTCGGGGAGTGAGAAGGCCTGGCATAACGCGCGCTTGGGTTACGGACAACGACGTGGCTCATCGACGGCGAAGACTTGGCTAAATTCCTCCGCCACCGAGTGAATTCGGGAAACCCGAGGGAGGACAATCTTGAAATCGACTCTGCTTCTGAATCTTGCGGCAGGCGTTGCCGCGGGTGTGCTGATGGCGCTTGCCGTCGGTCCGTCAATGGCTGCCGGCCCGGCGATCGTTTCGGGTCCATCGGCTGATCCTCAGTGCTACGTGCCATGGGCGGCCGACACGAAGTTCGTGCAGTATCCGGCCAAGAAAGGCCCGTTCCGGATTGCCCTCGCCAATGGCTACATCGCCAACACCTGGCGCATTCAGATGATCCAGACGGCCAAGGCCTATGCCGCGCAGCCCGACGTCGCCAAGGACATCAAGGAGTTCAAGGTCGTCTCGACCGGCGAAGACGTCGCCGCGCAGATCTCGGCGATCAACAACTTCATCGACAGCGGCTACGACGCGATCGTCACCGACGCCCAGAACCCTGAAGCCTTCGCGCAGGTGATCAAGCGCGCGAAGGACAAGGGCGTGGTGCTCGTGGCGTTCGACAACATCCTCAACACCACCGACGACATCAACGTCAATGTCGACCAGGAAGGCCTCGGTGAACTCTGGGGCAAGTGGCTGGTCGATCACATCCCGAATGGCGGCAAGGTGCTCGAAGTTCGCGGCGTCGCCGGGACCTCGGTCGACACCGATCGTCACAACGGCATCCACAAGGTGCTCGATGCATCGGGCAAGAAGTGGAACGTCGTCGAGGTCGTCGGCAAATGGGACGACGGCACCGCGCAGAAGGCGACCGCCGATGCGATCGCAGTGCAGGGCCACTTCGACGGCATTACCGCGCAGGGCGGCGATACTGGCGTTGTGCAGGCGATGACCGATGCCAAGCATCCGTGGGTGCCGTTCGCCGGCGAGACCGAAAACGGCTTCCGCAAAGCCTGCGGCGCGCATGCCAAGGACGGCCTCGTCTGCACCTCGGCCGGCACCGGCCCGGCGCAGGTGGCTGTGGCCATCAAGACGGCGATCGATGCGCTCGAAGGCAAGGTCATCCCGCAGTCTGTGAAACTGCCGCTCGCGGTGGTCTCCGATCCGGACTTCAAGGATGGCGAGAACTACTACGCCGACCAGTCGGATAACTTCTTTGTGGGCAATGCCTTCCCCACCTGCGGGATCAACTTCACCGCGCAGGAAATCATGGGGCAGAGCAAGGACAACTCGTCGAACTAATCGCCCTCTCGCATCCGTGGCCGCAGGGGATATGCTTCCCTGCGGCTGATCTTCCTTGAGGACGTCTGATGCCCACTTCCGAACCGCTCTTCCGCATGGAAGGGATCTCCAAGCGCTACGGCGGCGTGCGGGCTCTGGAAAATGCCGAGCTGACCGTCGAGGCCGGAAAGGTTCACGCCATCCTGGGCGAGAACGGTGCCGGTAAGTCCACTCTCATCAAGATCATGAGTGGGGTTGTGGCGCCCGACGAGGGGCGCATGCTGCTCGATGGACGCGAAGTGACTTTTGCCGATCCCGCGGCGGCGAATGCCGCCGGCATCGTCTGCATCTTCCAGGAGCTGTCGCTGATCCCGGAACTCAGTGTCGGCGATAACATCATCGCGTCCAATCCGCCCAAGCGCTTTGGCATGATTGACCGGAGAGCACAGCGCAAGCTCGCCGAGGAGGCGCTCAAGCGTGCCGGTGGTGGCGATATTCACCCTTCAACGCTGGTGCGTGACCTGCCGCTCAGCCGTCGGCAGATCGTCGAGATCGCCAAGGCGCTGGCGCGGAAGCCGCGTATTCTCATTCTCGATGAAGCGACCTCGGCGCTCACCGCGAGTGACGTCAAGACCGTGTTCGAGGTGCTGAAGCGCCTGCGCGACGAAGGCATAGCGCTGCTCTACATTTCGCATCGAATGCATGAGATCGCTGAGCTTGCCGACACCTGCACAGTATTCCGCAATGGTCGTAACATCGAATCCTACGCAGCCGGCAGCAAGAGCGACGAACAGGTGGTCGAGCTCATGATCGGCCGCGAGTATCACAACGTCTTTCCGCCCAAGCCGGTGCCAAAGGCGGAAACGATCAAGCCGGTGCTCGAAGTCGACAGCCTCACCTGGGCGCCTCGACTCAACGGCGTGTCCTTCACGCTCAAGCCCGGCGAAGTGGTCGGGCTTGGCGGGCTCGACGGCCAAGGCCAGCGCGAGCTGCTGCTGGCGCTGTTCGGCGTTCTGCGTGGCACCTCGGGGCAGGTCAAAGTCGATGGCGTGCCGGTGTCGCTCAAATCGCCGCGCCAGGCCCGCGCCGACCGTGTCGGCATGGCGCTCATTCCTGAAGACCGCAAGACCGAAGGCCTGATGCTGCCGATGTCGGTGCGGGACAATTTGAGCTTTGCCGCGATGTCGATGTTCTCGCGCGCCGGCGTCATCGACCGCGGGGTCGAACGCCGCGCGATCGACGAGATGATCAGGCTCCTGGCCATCAAGACCGATGGCATCGCGGTGCCTGCCGGATCGCTTTCGGGCGGCAACCAGCAGAAGCTGGTGATCGCCAAATGGCTGATGCGGCGGCCGCGCATCATCCTGCTCAACGATCCGACGCGCGGTATCGACGTTGGAACCAAGCAGGAAATCTACCTGCTCTTGCGTCGCCTGGCCGATGAGGGGGCGGCGATCGTGCTCTATTCGACCGACTATGACGAGCTGATCGGCTGCTGCGATAAGGTGCTGGTGATGTATGACGGCGCGGTGCGGCGGACGCTGGTGGGTGGCGACATCACCGAGCGGGCACTGATTGCGAGCGCGCTGTCCATCGACACTCGGACCGACGAGGGAGCGGCGACCCTGACGCCGGCCACGGCATGAGCGAGTTCCGCTTCTGGTTTGCGGGCCAGCGAGGGACGCTGCTCGCACTTGTCATCTTTCTGGTGATGTTCTCGATCTATGTCGTCAACCATCCCGCCATCGCAAACGGCGGTTTCACCGTCGACACGGTGGGGGACGTGGTGCAGACCGCCGCGAACAAAGGTGTGCTGCTGGCGTTGGTGGCCATGGCGCAGACGTTCGTCGTCTTGACCGCCGGCATCGATCTGTCGGTGGGCATGGTGTTCATACTTGGCAACTGCCTTGCCTCCTACATTGTCGCGGGCTCCATGCCCATGGCTATCCTGGGCGCCCTCGCGGTGGTAGCCGTGGGCGCGATCTGCGGTGCGGTCAACGGGCTGATTGTGATCTTCGGGCGCCTGCAGCCGATCGTCGTTACGATCGCAACCGGTGCGGTGTTCTTCGGGCTCGCCTTGTGGATGAGACCCTTCCCCGGGACGTCGGCCGACTTCAACTCCGACCTCGCCGATGCCCTCACCGGCAAGCTCTTTGGCGTCATTCCCGCAAGCCTTGTGCTGTTGGCGGTGCTGGTCCTCGTCATCTGGATTCCCTGGCGGCGGTCTGAGATCGGGCGGGCGACCTACGCCGCCGGGTCATCGGAGGTTGCCGCCTACATGTCCGGCATGCCCATCCGGCGCGCGAAATTCCTTGCCTACGTCCTCGCGGGCGCGTTCGCGGCGATGGGCGGCGTCTTTCTCACCTTCTTCACTTATTCGGGGGAGGCGTCGGCCTCCAACGGCGGCACTTACACGCTGTTTTCGATCGCCGCAGTGGTCTTGGGCGGGGTGTCGCTGTTCGGTGGTCGCGGCAGCGCGGTTGGCGCGATCTTCGGCGCCCTTGCCTTCCGGGCCATCGGCGACCTGCTGTTCGTGTTCAATCTCGACCCGCTCTGGCAGCCACTGTTCCAGGGCGTGGTGCTGCTGCTCGCCGTGTCGGTCGGTTCCGCCCGCCTGTTCCAGGTGCGCAACCGGCTTGAGCTTTTCAATTGAGGGGACCATGACCGACACTGTCTCGACCGTCCCGCTGAAGACGCGCTCTTGGCGCGACCAGCTCAACATGCCGGTGGTGACAGCCTTCGGCTGCATCATCGTGCTGCTGCTGCTGGGCAGCCTCTATTCACCCAACTTCCTGTCGCCCGAATATCTGCTGCAGCAACTCAAGGTGGGCTCGTTCCTCGGCATCATCGCCACGGGGATGATGCTGGTGATCCTCCTGGGTCAGATCGACTTGAGCGTGCCGTGGACGCTGACCCTGGGGGCTATGATGGGGTGTGCGGCGGTGAGCTATGGTCCCGCGGGAGAGGCTCTCGCCATTCCCTTCGGTATCTTCTGCGGCCTCGCGATCGGCCTCGTCAACGGCTTCGCGGTTGCCTACCTCCGCATCCCGTCAATGATCATAACGCTGGCCGTCAATGCTGTGGCGCAGGGGTTGATGGTGGCCTACACCGGCGGTTTTGCCCCGCAGGACTCTGCTTCGCCGGCAATGAAGCTGCTGGCCGCGCAATCCACCCTGGGCATTCCGAACGCCGTTCTGGTGTGGGTCGTGGTCGGCGCCCTCGCGGTCTTCGTCCTCTCGCGAACGAGTTTCGGCCGGTCGGTCTATGGTATCGGCAACCGGGAGACGGCAGCATATCTGAGCGGCGTGCCAACTCAGCGGGTAGTGATGATCGCCTTTTCCCTTTGCGGGGGCCTTGCGGCCCTTGGGGGCGTCCTTCTTGCCGGCTACGGCGGCAAAGCGGCGCAGGCAATGGGGGATGCCTACCTTCTGCCGGCTATCGCCGCGGTCGTCCTTGGCGGCACCTCGATCCTCGGGGGACGCGGTTCATATATCGGCACGATCGCCGGCGTCATCCTCATCACGCTGCTGCAATCGATCCTGAGCGTCATGCAGATGGCCGAGTTCGGCCGCCAGATCATCTATGGCGCGATCATCGTGCTGATGCTGCTGCTTTACGGGCGCGACAAGCGGATGCGCTGAGGCGACGGCGCCAGGCGAGGCTCTACGAACCAGGGGTCTTGTTCACCGTGTAGGGTAGGGAAGGCTAGTTCGTCTACGCGCTCTCGAGGCGCCGCCCGTCGCTACCGAAGCAGTGAAGACGGGGTGGGGCGACCGTAAGCGTGACCTCTTCGTTCTCAACGACGTTTGGTCGCCCCTGCACTGCGGCAATAAGCGTGTGCCGGCCCCAGGAAAAATAGAGATGGCTCTCTGCGCCCACCGGTTCGATCAAGGCAAGGCGCGCGCGCAGCGCTAGCCCGCCCTCACCGCTGGTGAGCGAAAACCCATCGGGGCGAACGCCGACGACCGATACACCCGGAGCGCGCCGCTGGATCTCGGCCGCCTCTCCGGTTGCCAGATCGGCGACGGGAATGAAATTCATCGGCGGTGAGCCGAGGAAGCCCGCAACGAACTGCGTCTGAGGCCGATCATAAAGTTCGGTGGGGCTGCCCACCTGCTCGATCCGCCCAGCGTTCATCACCACCAGGCGGTCGGCCAGCGTCATCGCCTCGAGCTGGTCATGCGTGACATAAACGCTGGTCGTACGGAGCGTGCGTTGCAGCTTCTTGATCTCGATGCGCATCTGGCCGCGCAGCTTGGCGTCTAGGTTGCTGAGCGGTTCGTCGAACAGGAAGGCCTTGGGTTGGCGCACGATGGCGCGACCCATCGCGACACGCTGTCGTTGTCCGCCGGAAAGCTGACGCGGCCGGCGGTCAAGCAGCGGCTCGATCTCGAGGACGCGCGCCGCCTCGGCGACGCGCTGGTTTACGATGTCGCGCGGCGTGCCACGGTTCCTGAGGCCATATTCGAGGTTCCGACGCACCGTCATATGTGGATAGAGGGCGTAGTTCTGGAACACCATGGCGATGTCTCGCTCGGCCGGTTCTTCCTTGTTGACGACGCGGCCGTCAATCGAAACCGTTCCATCGGTAATGGCTTCGAGGCCGGCGATCATACGCAGCAGGGTCGACTTGCCGCAGCCGGAGGGGCCGACGAGTACCACCAGTTCGCCGTCGGCGATGCTGAGGTCGATCCCGCTGACCGCCTGGACATTGCCGGGATAGGTTTTCGACACGCCCTTGAGCTCGATCGACGCCATTACTTTTCGGTCTCCACCAGGCCTTTGACGAAGAAGCGCTGCATTGCAATCACCACAATGACCGGCGGCAGCAGGGCCAACACCACCGCCGCCATAACGAGGTTCCACTGCGGGAAGGACTCGGCCACCGTCGCCATGCGCTTGATGCCCATGACGACCGTGTAGTAGCCGGGATCGGTCGTAACCAGCAGTGGCCACAGATACTGGTTCCAGCCGAGGACGAACAGGATCACGAACAGCGCGGCGATGTTGGTGCGACTCAGCGGCAAGAGGATGTCCCAGAAGAACCTGAGCGGTCCGGCGCTGTCGATGCGTGCGGCCTCGAGGAGCTCGTCCGGAATGGTCAGGAAGAACTGGCGGAAGAGGAACGTTGCGGTCGCCGAGGCGATAATCGGGATGATGAGCCCAGGATAGGAGTTCAGCATGCCCAGATCCGCCACGACCTTGTAGGTCGGCAGGATGCGAACCTCGACCGGCAGCATCAGCGTGATGAAGATCAGCCAGAACGCCAGCGAGCGGAACGGAAAGCGGAAATAAACGATGGCGAAGGCCGAAAGGATCGAGATCACGATCTTGCCGATGGCGACGCCCAGTGCCATCACCAGGCTGTTGAGCAGCATCGGCCACACCGGCGGCGTGCCCGAGCTCGAAATGCCGGTACCCAGCATCACCGAATAGTTCTCGACGGCCTGCGAGCCGGGCAGGAGCGGCACGAGTCCTGACATGAAGTCGTACGGCCCGTGCGTCGAGGCGATCACCGCCAGGTACACCGGGAAAATGACCACCACGACGCCGGCAATAAGGATCAGGTGGCAGATGAAATCGAGCACGGGACGGTTTTCGACCATCGTCAGTACTCTACCTTCCGCTCGATGTAGCGGAACTGCACGACCGTCAGCGCGATGACGATGACCATCAGGATGACCGACTGCGCTGCCGACGAGCCGAGGTTGAGGCCGACGAAGCCATCCTGGTACACCTTATAGACGAGGATGTTGGTGGCTCCGCCCGGTCCACCGGCCGTGGTCGCATCGATGATGCCGAAGGTGTCGAACATCGCATAGACGACATTCACCACGAGCAGGAAGAAGGTCGTGGGCGAAAGCAGCGGAAAGACGATGGTCCAGAAGCGCTTGAGGGGACCGGCGCCGTCGATGGCGGCCGCCTCCTTGAGCGACATCGGGATCGACTGCAGGCCGGCCACGAAGAACAGGAAGTTGTAGCTCACCTGCTTCCAGCTCGCCGCCAACACCACGAGGATCATGGCGTCGGTGCTGTGTAGCAGATGGTTCCAGTCGTAGCCGGTGCCCCGGATGAGGTAGGTCAGGATGCCGATCGTGGGGTTGAACATGAACCACCACAGCACGCCAGCGACCGCTGGAGCCACCGCATAGGGCCAGACGATGAGCGTGGTGTAGATGCTTGCCGACCGGATGGTGCGGTCGACGGCGAGCGCCAGGATCAGCGCCACGCCGATCGAGACGACGGCGGTGCTCGCCGCAAAGATTGCGGTCGTGCCGAAGGAGCCGAGATAGTTCGGGTCACGGGCCAGACGAACATAGTTTTCGAACCACACGAAACTCGATTTGAGCCCGAATGGATCTTCCCGCAGCACCGACGACCAGGCGGTCTCGCCCGCCGGCCACAAGAAGAAGACAACCGTGATCGCCATCTGCGGCAGGAGCAGCAGATAGGGCAGCACGCGGTGCGGGAAGACAGTGCGCTTGGACTGCATGGGCGGGAGACAGCCCGCGCTTTAGCGCGGGCTGCGAAGGCGGTTACTGGTTGGCCGACTGGAACTGGCGCAGCAGATCGTCGCCGCGCTGGACCACCGAGTCGAGCGCCTGCTGGGCGGTCTTCTTGCCCGACAGCAGGTTCTGGAACTCCTCGTCCTCGATGGTGCGGATCTGGGTGTAATTGCCGAAGCGCAGGCCCTTGGAATTCTCAGTCGGCGGGTTGAGCGTAATCTCCTTGATCGCCACGTCCGACCCCGGGTTCTTGGCGTAGTAGCCCTGCTGCTGGCCGAGGTCGTAGGCGGCCTGAGTGATCGGCAGGTAGCCCGAGAACTGGTGCCAGTCGGCCTGCACGGCCGGTGTGCTCAGGTATTTGAAGAAGTCCGCCACACCCTTGTATTCCTCAGGCGTATGGCCCTGCAGTACCCAGAGCGTCGCGCCGCCGATGATCGTGTTCTGCGGCGCGCCCTTGACGTCGCCGTAGTAGGGCAGGAAGCCAAAGCCGACGTTGAACTTGGAGTTCTGCAGCACGGCCGCGCGCGAGCCCGACGAGTTCATATAGATCGCGCATTCGCCCGAATAGAACTTGGGCGGGGCGTCGTCGCCGCCGACGGGACCACCATATTCGAAGATGCCGGCATCGGACCATTTCTTGAGGTTGTCCCAGTGCCGGACCTGCAGCGGGCCGTTGAGCTTGAGCTCGGCATCGAGGCCGCCGAAGCCGTTCTGCTCGGTGCCGATCGGGACGTTGTGCCAGGCGGAGAAATTCTCGGTCTGGATCCAGGTGATCCAGCCACTGGTAAAGCCGCACTTGGCAGCGCCGGAGGACATCAGCTTCTTGGAATCGTTCACCAGGTCTTCCCACGTCTTGGGTGGGGTATTGGGATCGAGCCCCGCTTTCTGGAACTCATCCTTGTTGTAGTAGAGGATCGGGGTCGACGAGTTGAACGGGAACGACAGCATGTTGCCGTCGGTGTCGGTGTAGTAGCCAACGACGGCTGGGAGGAATTGCTTGGGGTCCCACTCGTTGCCGGTGTCCTTCATCAGCTGATAGACCGGATAGACCGCGCCTTTCGCGGCCATCATCGTACCAGTACCGACCTCGAACACCTGAACAATGTCAGGCTGCTGGTGTGCGCGGAACGCGGCGATCGCGCCGTTCATGGCCTCAGGGTAGGTGCCCTTGAACACCGGTGTTACGTGGTAGGTACTCTGGCTCTTGTTGTACCCGTCGACGATCTGTTCCAGCTTCTTGCCGAGCTCGGCCCCCATGGCGTGCCAGAAGGTGATTTCGGTCGCGGCAAGAGTCGCCGTCGTCGAGGTAAGCAGAGCAGCAACACCAATGAGGCCTGCTGTGAGCTTCGCATGAAGCATAGGTCAATCCTCCAATATCAATGCGCCCGGGAGTTTGCTCCCGTGGCCGTAACCTTCGGTCCGGCACGGGACGGAATGTCCGTGCCCACCGACGAATGACGCTAGAATAGTTTTGTGACAGATCGGATGGCGACGCAAAAGCTTTTTTTGCGACAGCGCCGCAGTATAGGCGAGACTGTGCAAGCATCGGTCGTTGCCGATGCAGAGTGATTACGGAGGCGCCGGGCCATAACGGCGTTCCATCCGCCCGGTGAACACAGGCAGTCGCCACGCGGCGGTCAGGCGAGCTGCCGTAGCAGTTCGGGGTGCACCCGATGGTGCAAAGGCCGGCCGGCGATGAAGCGCTCGACCTCATCGGCCACGAGGTTGCCCAGCCGCGCCCGCTCTGTGCCGATGGCGCCGGCGATATGCGGCGTGAGGAACACGTTGGGCAGGCGGAACAGCGGCGAATCGGCTTCCGGAATTTCCGGCTCGGTCACATCGAGGATGGCCGAGATTCGACCGGTATTCAGTTCCGCGATCAGTGCCGCCTCATCGATCAGCGCGCCGCGTGCGG
>Ga0207702_10003367_pt1 | contig 14651 bp, 14 predicted proteins | sample KBSCornC62_FD_184302 | JGI IMG/M metagenome (GOLD analysis project Ga0207702, IMG submission 184302) | Corn rhizosphere microbial communities from Kellogg Biological Station, Michigan, USA - KBS Corn C6-2 (SPAdes) (version 2) | ecosystem: Host-associated > Plants > Roots > Rhizosphere > Soil ...
CAGCCACGGGTTGCGGATCTTGGCCTTCTGGTCACTGTCGGGGATCTCCATCTCATATGCCACAGCGGGCTCCAATCGGACGAGCAGGGATAGGTCCGGACCTTTTCGGCCATTCGAACCTATGTCATGACCCCGAAAATCGGTAGGTCACCAGCAGGAGCTAGCCGAGCTTCGGGCTCTTCCAGGGGGCTTCGAGGCGGCGCACAAGCTCGTCGCCGAGGCCCTCGATCGGCACCCGGATCTGCTCCAGGGAGTCGCGGTCGCGCAGGGTGACGGTGTCGTCGTCCATGGTCTGGAAGTCGACGGTGATGCCCCAGGGGGTGCCGATCTCGTCTTGGCGGCGATAGCGCTTGCCGATCGAGCCGCCCTCGTCGAACTCGGCGGGGAGGCGCTTGCGGAGGTCGGCGAAGACCGCGCGGGCCTTCTCCGGCAGGCCCTCCTTGGAGACCAGGGGGAGGACGGCGACCTTCACCGGGGCGAGGCGCGGGTGCAGGCGCAGGACGGTGCGCTGGCGGCCCTCGACCTCCTCGACCTCGTAGGAGTCGACGAGGAAGGCGAGCGTGGCGCGGTCGGCGCCCGCGGCGGGCTCGATCACGTGGGGGACATAACGCTCTTTGGTCTGCTGATCGAAGTACTCGAGCTTCTCGCCGCTGAACTTGGCGTGCTGGGTGAGGTCGAAGTCGCCGCGGTTGGCGATGCCCTCCAGCTCCGACCAGCCGATCGGGAAGAGGTACTCGATGTCGCTGGTGCCCGACGAGTAGTGCGAGAGCTCATCGGCGTCGTGCGGTCGGACGCGGAGGAAGTCGGGTCGGATGCCGAGGTCGGTGTACCAGCGCTCGCGCAGCTCGATCCACTCGCGGTACCAGCGCTCGGCTTCGGCCGGCGGCACGAAGAACTCCATCTCCATCTGCTCGAACTCGCGGGTGCGGAAGATGAAGTTGCCGGGGGTGATCTCGTTGCGGAAGGACTTGCCGATCTGGGCGATGCCGAACGGCGGCTTCTTGCGGGCGAAGCTGAGCACGTTCTTGAAGTTGATGAAGATGCCCTGGGCGGTCTCGGGGCGCAGGTAGACCTCCGAGCCCTCGCCGGCGACCGGGCCGATGTGGGTCTCGAACATCAGGTTGAATTGCCGCGGCTCCGAGAGCTCGCCGCCGCACTCGGGGCAGCGCAGCTCGGCGTCCGGGTCGCCGTCTTCGGCTTCGATCGCCTCGCGCAGATGGTCCTCGCGCCAGCGCTTCTTGCACTTCCCCAGGCACTGGACGAGCGGGTCGGTGAAGCCCTCGAGATGGCCCGAGGCCTCCCAGACGCGCGGGTGCTGGAGGATCGCCGAGTCCAGCGCGACGATGTCGTCGCGCTCCTGCAGCATCGCCCGCCACCACTCCGCCTTGACGTTGTTCTTCAGCAGCACCCCGTAGTGGCCGTAGTCGTAGGTCGAGCCGAGCCCGCCGTAGATCTCCGAGGAGGGAAAGACGAAGCCGCGCCGCTTGCAGAGGGCGACGATCTCCTCCATCGAGACCTCGGTGGGGCGATTCTCCTCGGCGGTTGCCACGGGGGAACCGTATAGAGGCGAGGCGGGCGAGGCGGGACTCCCGGAGCGCGGCTGCGATAATCCCGCCGCGATGCCGATCTACGAGTACAAATGCGATAACGGCCACGTCTTCGACGTGATCCAGAAGATGAGCGACGAGCCGCTGACGGAGTGCCAGGAGTGCGGCGCCCCGGCGGTGCGCGTCCTGCACCCCGTTGCCGTCCACTTCAAGGGTTCCGGCTTCTACAACACCGACTACGGCAAGAAGAAGAAGGCCGCCGCCAACGGAGGCTCCTCCGAGGGCTCCGGCGACTCGAAAGCGTCTTCCGAGAGCTCCGGCGACTCCAAGTCGAGCGACTCCAAGTCTTCCGGGGACAGCAAGCCAAAGGCCTCGACCACCAGCGACTGAACCGTTTGCCCCCGTTTTTTGGGGTCAATTGTTCAGTCGCTAGCCGTTGAGGAGGCGGTGCACGGCGCGGCGCCGGGTCGCCTCGGGAACTTCGACGGCCCCGCCGGGGCCGTCTGGATTGCAGCCCGAATGTGCACCGGCGCAGAGCACGTCGGTGGGGCCGCTGCCTCCGATCGCGGCGGAGAGGATCAGTTGCGGCATGGTCAGGAAGCCCATGTCGCTGACGAAGGCCTTGGGTGCGTCCCAGCCGATGACCGGCCCGTGGATGAAGTTGTAGGGGAGGCGCAGCGGGTCGGTGAGGCGGTCCTTGATCCCGTTGATCACCCGTTGCTGGGCCTGGGCGCGGTCGAAGTCGTTGTAGCCGAACGAGTAGGCGCTCTTGCCGGGGCCGGGGCATTCGCTCGGCTCGCGCACCCGTGAATAAGCCAGGGCCTTTTCGCCGTCGAGCGTGTTCTCGCCCTTGTGCAGGCGCAGGGTTACGCCGCCCTGGCCGCCGCCGGCGCCGCCGGAGATGTCGGCGCAGAGCTTGTGCGGGACGTCGACCTTGACCCCGCCGACGGCGTCGATCAGGTCTTCGAAGCCGGTGAAGTCGACGATCGCGACGTGGTCGATTTCGACATCGAGGAAGTTTTCAACCGCTTCGATCTGGGCCTTGGCGCCGCCGAAGGCGAAGGCGGCGTTGATTTTCTGCGGGCTCTGGCCGGGGATTTCCGCGTAGCTGTCGCGCGGGATCGAGAGTTTGCGGAAGGCGCCGCCGCCGGCGCGGATCAGCATCAGCGTGTCGGCGCGGAACTGCCCGTCTTCGCAGCCGTCGTGGGGCGCGTCGCCATGGGCCTGCTGTTCGAAGCACTTCTGCGAGGGAGCGCCGGTTCCCTTGGTGTCGGGCGGCCGCGCGTCGGTGCCGAGGACGAGGATCGTCTGGGCGCTGGGGAGGAGGAACGGGTTGCCGTGCAGGGCGTCCCTGGCTTCGCCGGAGAGCTTGAAGGACTGCAGCTGGGCGGAGACGGCGAAGGCGAGGAAGCTGAGCAGGATCCAGCCCAGTGCCGCGATCCCGACCCACTTGAGCACCCGCTTGGCGGTCCAGCGCTTGCGCCTGCCCGGCAGCTCCGGCTCGGGCTGCTTGTCGCGGCGCCACCACTTTGGCGCGCGCGGCGTCCGCTCCCTGAGTCCTGAGAGATCTGGGGACCGCAACCCGGACAAGCGGCCCTTCCGGGACCGGTAGACCTTGTACTCGGGCGGCCCGGAGGGCTGCTGCTCGCCATTGTCGGCCATGAAAGACTGCCGGGAATCATGCCGATGCCCGCGGTCGCTCGCCTCTACCCTGCCCTGAAGCTCGTATGAGTGCAGGGGAAATCATCGGCGTCGACCTGGGTGGCACGAAGATGCTGCTCGGTGTTCTCGATCCCGATTCGAAGGTCCTATGGGAGAGCCGCGAGGCTTCCACGGGCCAGACCGAGGACGAGCTGGTGGAGCTGCTGGTGCGCGAGATCGAAGAGGCACGGAAGGAATGTCCCGGCGCCGCGGCCGTCGGCCTTGGCATTCCGGCGACGATCAACCATGAGCAGGGCATCGCGGTCTCCGCGGTCAACCTGCCGCTGGAGAACCTGCCGATCCGCGATCTGATCGGCGAGCGCACCGGGCTGCCTGTCTTCGTCGACAACGACGCCACCGTGGCGGCGCTGGCCGAGCACCTCGACGGGGCGGCGCGCGGCGCTGAAAACGCGGTGATGCTGACGATCGGCACCGGGATCGGCGGCGGCTTGATCTTGAACGGCGAGATCTACCGGGGCTCCACCGGAGCCGGCTCCGAGCTTGGCCACACCGTGATCGAGGCCGACGGCCCGGCCTGCCAGGGCAACTGCCCGGGGCGGGGCTGCGTCGAGACGCTTGCCTCCGGAACGGCGCTCGGCCGCGAGGGCCGTGCCGCCGCCGAGCGCGAGCCTGACTCGGCGCTGGGAGCGATGCTCGCCGCCGGCGAGACGATCGATGGCAAGGCGGTCACCGAGACGGCGCTCTCCGGCGATGAGACCGCGCGCGGCGTCTTCGACCTGGTCGGCTCGCGGCTCGGCGTTGCCCTGACCAGCTTCGCCAACATCTTCGAGCCCGAAGTCTTCGTCATCGGCGGCGGCGTGATCGCCGCTGGCGACCTCTTGCTCGATCCTGCCCGGCGCGTGCTCGAGGAGCGGGCACTGCCGCCGATGAAGAAGATTCCGGTGGTCGCGGCCGAGCTCGGCTCGGACGCGGGCATGATCGGCGCCGCCGCGATGGCGCGGATCGAGCTACAGCGGGGGCAGGGCTGATGCCGGGCGAGCTGATCGTCTGCCCGACTCCGATCGGAAACCTCGACGACATCACGGTCCGGGTCCGCGAAGCGCTCGTCGCCGCCGACTTCATCGCCTGCGAGGACACCCGCCGCACCGGCGGCCTGCTCGACAAGCTGGGCATCCGCCCGGCGCCGCCCCTGGTGTCCAACCACGAGGGCAACGAAGGGCCGCGGGCGACCGAGCTGGCCCAGCGGATCGAGCGCGGCGACATCGTCGCCCTCGTCTCCGACGCCGGCATGCCGGCGGTCTCGGACCCCGGCTACAAGCTGATCCGCCGCTGCATCGAACGCGACCTCGATATCACCGTGCTGCCTGGCCCTTCGGTGGTGCCGGTGGCCCTGGTCGCCTCCGGCCTGCCGACCGACCGCTGGCGCTTCGAGGGCTTCCTGCCCAAGCGCTCGGGCGAGATGGAGCGCGTGCTGCGTTCGGCCGAGACCGTGATCGCCTTCGAGTCGCCGCGGCGGGTGGGGGAGTCGCTGGCGGCGCTGGCCGCGATCGCCCCCGATCGCCCCGCCGCCGTCTGCCGCGAGATGACCAAGATGCACGAGGAAGTCGCACGCGGCTCCCTCGCCGAATTGGCGCGCCGCTTCCGCGGCGACGTCAAGGGCGAGATCGTTCTCGTGATCGCCCCCGCCGCCGCCGAGGAGCATGACCGCGACGTCGGCTTCGCCGTCGACGCCCTCCGCCACCTGGTCCAGTCCGGCGCCCGCCCCCGCGCCGCCGCCAGCGTCGTTGCCGCCCTGACCGGCACGCGGGCGAACGATCTCTACCGGGCGCTGACGGGCCGCGAGCCCAGGCGCTGAGCGTCTACTAGCCTGGCCCGCAGTGTCGTACTTCGTCACAACTCCCATCTACTACGTCAACGCCGAGCCGCACCTCGGGCACGCGTACTCGACGATGGCGGCCGACGTGCTGGCGCGGCACATGCGCCAGCGGGGGGAGGACGTCTTCTTCCTCACCGGCACCGACGAGCATGGGGAGCCGATCGAGACGGCGGCGGAGCGGGAGGGGATCTCGCCGCAGGAGCTCGCCGATCGCAACGCGGCCAAGTTCGAGGCACTGGGGCCGATCATCGGCGCCACCAACGACTTCTTCATCCGCACCTCGGACCCGCGGCACGAGGCGAAGGTGGCCGAGATCATCCAGCGGGTCTATGACAACGGCTGGGTCAGCAAGGGCACCTACGAGGGCTGGTATTGCCCGCGCTGCGCCGACTTCAAGACCGAGCGCGAGCTCGGGCCCGGCAACACCTGCGCGATCCACGAGATCCCTTTGGAGAAGGTGCGCGAGGAGAACTGGTTCTTCCGCCTCTCCGCCTTCCAGGGACAGCTCGAAGACCTCTACGAGGCGCGTTCCGACTTCGTCGTGCCCGAGTTCCGCCGCAACGAGGCGGTCTCCTTCATCAAAGGCGGCCTCGAAGACGTCTCGCTCTCACGGCCGACGCTGAAATGGGGGCTGCCGCTGCCCTGGGACCCCGAGCAACGGATGTACGTCTGGTTCGACGCCCTGCTCAACTACGTCACGGCGCTCACCTTCGCCCGCGAGGGCGAGGACCTGAGCGAGCGCTACTGGCCCGCCAACCTGCACGTGCTGGCCAAGGACATCCTCAAGTTCCACGCGGTGATCTGGCCCGCCCTCTGTCTCGCCGCGGATCTCGAGCCGCCGCAGCGGATGACGATCCACGGCTACCTGCTGATGGGCGAGAAGAAGATGTCGAAGAGCCTCGGCAACGTGCTCGACCCCTTCGAGGTGATCGATCGCTTCGGCGCCGACGCGCTGCGCTTCTACCTCTTCCGCGAGGTCAGCTTCGGCCAGGACGGCTCGATCTCGACCGCCGGCTTCGAGTCCCGCTACGAGACCGAGCTCGCCAACGACTACGGCAATCTCGCCAGCCGCGTGCTGGCGATGGTCGAGCGCTACCGGGCCGGTACGGTGCCGGTGGCGGCCGTCGATGTCGTGCTCGCCGAGGACTTCGAAGGCGTCGTGCCTCGCTTCAGCGAGCTGCTCGACCGCGCGGAGCTGAGCCAAGCGCTGGAGGTGGTCTGGACGTTGGTGCGGCGGCTCAACCGCTACGTCGAGGAGACCCAGCCGTGGGTGCTGGCGAAGGACGAGGCCGATCCCGAGCGCCTCGACGAGGTCCTCTACAACCTGGTCGAGGGCCTGCGGGTGACGACGCTGCTGCTCGTTCCTTACCTGCCGCGGACCAGCGAGCAGCTGCTTGCAGCGCTCGGCGAGGACACGCGTGCCCTCGCCGAGCTCGGCTCCCGCCCCGGCGGCCAGAGCGTCGAGCGGGTGCCGCCGCTCTTTCCCAAGATCGAGACGCCGGCCTAGTGGCCGCGGTTCTTGCCGCCCGCGCTCTGCGCAAGTCCTACCGCGGCAAGGAAGCACTGGTTGGCGTCGATCTCGAGGTTTGCGCCGGCGAGCTGCTCGGCCTGCTCGGGCCCAACGGCGCCGGCAAGTCGACCCTGACCAAGATCGCCTGTGGCTTGGTCCGGCCCAGCAGTGGCGGCGTCGACGTGCTGGGCAGGCCGGCTGGCTCGGCACCGGCCCGCGCCGCGATCGGCTACCTGGCCGAGCTCTTCCGCTTTCCCAGCTGGTGCTCGGCAGACGAGCTGCTGGCGCTGCACCAGCGCCTTTCGGGCTCAACCGGGGGGGCAGAGGAGCGCGCCGAGCTGCTCGAGCTGGTTGAGCTCAGCCATGCCGCCGCCACGCGGGTGGAGACGATGTCGAAGGGGATGCAGCAGCGGCTTGGCATCGCCCAAGCCCTGGTCGGCTCACCCCGCCTGCTCCTGCTCGACGAGCCGACCAGCGCGCTGGACCCGGTGGGCAGGCGGATCGTTCGCGGCCTGCTCGAGGAGCTGCGCCGCCGCGACGTCGCCGTATTGCTCAACTCGCACCTGCTCAGCGAGGTCGAGCTGGTCTGTGACCGGGTGGCGATCATCGCCGACGGCAGGCTGGTTCGGGAGGGGCGGCCCGCGGACCTGGAGCGGCCGCGCGGGGTCGAGGTCGAGACCGCGAACGGGGTCAAGCTCTTCGAGGGCGCGGGCAATGAGCAGGCGCCGGAGATCGTCGCCCGGTTGGTCGCCGAAGGCGAGCGCATCCACCGGGTCGAGGTGCTGAGCAGCACGCTCGAGGACGTCTATCTCGAAGCCGTTCAGGGTCGGACGGGCTGAGCCCGATGGCGCGCTCCGTTGCCACCGTGATCGGCTACGCCCTGCGTGAGGGGCTGCGCCGCCGCGTCTTCCTTGCTGTCCTGCTGCTCTCACTCGGCTTCCTGGCGCTGTACGGGGTCGGCGCGCACTTCGCCTTCCGCGACGCTCGCGGCTTCGCCGGCCCCGAACCGAAGATCCTCGACCCCAAGGCCTTCACCGGCGCGACGATCTTCGGCCTGGCGATGTTCACCACGCTCTTCCTCGGCTCCGTGCTCGCCGTCTTCCTCACCCTGGGGATCGTGCGGGGGGATGCCGAGAGCGGTCTGCTGCAGCCGCTGGTGGTGCGCCCGATCGGACGCACCACGCTGCTGCTCTCGCGCTTCCTCGCCGCTGCCGGCCTGGCCGCCGCGTACGTGCTGGCCGTCTACGCGGCGGCACTCGCGATCACCTGGCAGACTGGCCACTGGGCTCCCGACCACCTGATCGGGCCCGCCCTTGCCCTGGCGTTCGCTGTCGCGATCGTCGCCGCGCTCTCGCTGCTTGCGTCGACCTTCCTCGCTGTCACGGCACAGGGGATCGTTGTCTTCATGGTCTACGGCGCCGGCCTGACCGCCGGCCTGCTGGCCCAGATTGGCCACGCAATTCACTCCTCCACCCTGCACTCGATCGGCCACACCGCCAGCTGGGCCCTCCCCTTCGAGGGTCTCTACGCCGCCGGCCTGCATGCTCTGATCTCCAACACCTCCGGCCTAACCGGCGTAGTCCTCCAACTGGGGCCCTTCGGCGGCTCCGAACCCGCAAGCCCCGGCCTGATCGTCTGGGCCTTCGCTTACACCGCGCTGGCGCTGGCAATCGCCGCTGCGGCCTTCGCCAGACGTGACCTTTGAGTGCATCGAAGCCCATCCCAGTAGGGGTGGAACGTCTTGCACTTTTTGGGCGCCGACCTTGCGGCGCCAGCAAACATTCTCTCCATCCAAAAAGTTAAGTGGAGCCCCTACTGGGATGGGCTTCGAGTATCGATGAGCGCCTCTGGTCCAAGTGGACCGGGCCCGGTATATCCGCAGAGCGCCAGCGTCAGATCCAGCTCGGCGAGGACCATCCTGAGCACGGTTTCGACCCCCTGCTGTCCCTCCAGGGCGAGGCCCCAGATGTAGGGGCGGCCGAGGCAGACCGCGTCGGCGCCGAGGGCGAGCGCCTTGATCGCGTCGCTGCCGCTGCGCACGCCGCTGTCGAAGAGGATCGCCAGCTCGTCACCGGCGCCCTCGACGATCGCCGGCAGCGCGTCGAGCGCTCCGATCGCGCCGTCGACCTGTCGACCGCCGTGGTTGGAGACGACGATGCCCTCGATTCCCCGCGCCGCCGCTTCGCGCGCGTCGTCGGGATGCTGAATTCCCTTGATCACGATCGGCAGCTCGGTCTGCTCGCGCAGCCAACTGAGGTCATCCCAGCTCAGCGCGGGGTTCGCCTGGACGCCGAGGAAGTGACCGGTGGCGGCGCCGACGTCCTCCTCCGGCGTCTTGTCGAGCGCTTCACGGAAGACCGGGTCCTGGAAGTAGTTGGCGACGCCCATGCCGTTGAGGAAGGGCAGCCAGGCCTGCTGCAGGTCACGCGGCTTCCAGCCGGGGATGAAGGTGTCGACGGTGAGCACGATCGCCCCGTAGCCGGCCGCCTCGGCGCGGCCGACGAAGCTGGCGGCGATGGCGCGGTCGTTGGGCCAGTAGAGCTGGAACCAGCGCGGCGCATCGCCACCGGCCTCGGCGATCTCCTCGAGCGTGAAGTGGGAGTTGGTGCTGGCGATCATCGGCAGGCCGAGGGCCGCGGCGGCCCGCGCGCTCGCTAGCTCACCGTCCTCGTGGACGACCTTCTGCACGCCGATCGGCGCCAGCAACAGTGGTGCCGGCATTGCCGTGCCCAGCACGGTGGTGGAGAGGTTGCGCGCGGAGACGTCGCGCAGCATCCGCGGCACGATCCGCCGGCGCTCGAAGGCCTCGCGGTTGGCGTCCATCGTGGTCTCGCCGCCGGCGCCGGCGAAGACGTAATTGGCGGCGCGCTCGTCCATCTTCGCGGCGGCGAGGCGCTCCAGCTCGGCAATGGAGACTGGGACGCTTGGCGTCTCGCCACCGAGACCGAGGGCGTAGATCTGGCGGTAGTAGTCGGCGAAGTCGGCCACGCGGCAAGGCTATTCGCTGTGTCCTGGCGGCGCCCGGATCGCCCCCGTTCCTAGACTGCTCTCGGTGATCGATTCCCACACCCACCTTTTTCTCTGCGAGCGGCCTGAGGGCGAGGTGGTCGCGGCGGCCCGCGAGGCCGGGGTGGAGCGGATGCTCAACGTCGGCCTCGACGCCGAGACGAACCTCATTGCCGTCGCAGCTACCGAGCGCTACGACAGCGTCTTCGCCACCGTCGGCTGCCACCCGACAGAGGCGGCCGGTTTCGATGACGCAGGAGCGGCGGAGATCGCGCGGCTTGCTGCTGAGAACGAGAGGGTGCGGGCGATCGGCGAGACCGGGATCGACTACTACCGCGAGACGGCCAGCAGGGCGGACCAGCACCGGGCCTTCGAAGCCCAGATCGAGATCGCCCGCGACCGCAATTTGCCGATCGTGATCCACGCCCGCGACCCCGAGGGCGAGACCGGCGCCGTTGACGACGTCTTCGAGATCCTCGACCGGCGCGGCGATGGGGTCGCCGTGATCCTGCACTGCTTCCTCGCTCCCTGGCGCGTCCAGGACGCGATCGATCGCGGCTGGTACTGCTCCTTCTCGGGCATCGTCACCTTCCCCAGCGCCGAGGAGCTGCGCGAGGCCGCGGCCAAGCTGCCCGACGAGCTCGTCCTGGTCGAGACCGACGCGCCCTACCTTGCGCCGCAACCCGTGCGTGGCAAGCCCAACGAGCCGGCCCACGTCGTCTCCACCGCCGAGGTCGTTGCCGAGGTCCGCGGCGTCTCCTACGCCGAGCTCGAGCGCACGGTCGAGGCCAACGCCCGCGCGCTCTTCGGCTGGTAGCGCCTGTGGTCCGCCTCGGGCAGAACTTCTTGTCCGACCCGAACCTGCTCGACGCGATCGTTCGTGACGCCGAGCCGCGCCCCGACGACGTCGTGCTGGAGGTCGGCGCAGGAGAAGGGGTGCTGAGCGAGCGACTCGCTGACGTCGTCACGCACCTGCACTCGGTCGAGATCGATCGCGGGCTCGCCGATGCCCTGGCGCCCCTAGCCGGGCGAGCGAACGTGAGCCTGCACTGGGGGGACGCGATGCAGTTCGACTTCACGACCTTGCGACCCGCGCCCACGGCGATGGTCGCCAACCTTCCCTACTCGGTGGCGACGCCTGTGATCCTGCGTACGATCGAGCAGCTGCCCTCGTTGCGCTCTTGGACCGTGATGGTGCAGCGCGAGATCGCCGATCGGCTGCGCGCTGCGCCCGGCAGTCGCACCTACGGGTCGCCGAGCGTGCTGGCACAGTTTGCCTGCGAGGTGCGCCTGCTGCGCAAGGTCGACCCGGCTGTCTTCCGGCCGCGGCCGCGCGTGGACTCCGCGATCCTCGCCCTCCGGCGCACCGGGCCCGGCGCCGACCCGGCCACGCGCGAGCTGGTCCGGGCCGCTTTTGCCCACCGCCGCAAGGCGCTGGCGCGTTCCCTCGAGCACGCGCGGCCGGGCTCGCTTGCCGCGGTGCGAGCGGCCCTGGAGGAGCTCGAGCTTCCCGCTGACTCCCGCGCCGAGGCGCTTTCGCCCAGCGATTTCGCCGCCCTATCGGCGAAGCTGCGCAACAGCGACTGAGCACTTCAGCTGACGATGCAGATCCACGCCCCCGCCAAGCTCAACCTCTGTCTTTACCTCGGCCCCCGCCGCGAGGACGGCCTGCACCAGCTCTGCTCGCTGTTCGAGCCGCTGGCCCTCGGCGATCTGATCGAGGTGCGCGAGGCGGCCGAGGACGAGGTGATCTGCGCGGGGGTCGACGGCGAGAACCTGGCACTGCGGGCGCTGCGGGCGCTGCGCGAGCACGGCTGGGAAAGGCCGCCGCTGCGGATCGAGATCGAGAAGCGGACGCCGGTCGCCGCCGGCCTCGGGGGCGGCAGCGCCGACGCCGCCGCCGTGCTGCGCCTCGCGGCGGGGGAGGTCACCGACCTGGAGCAGATCGCCGCCGCGCTCGGCGCCGACGTGCCCTCGCAGCTGACGCCGGCACTTTCCCTCGTGCGGGGAGCGGGGGAGCGGGTCGAGGCCCTGCCGGAGCCAAAGCGGCACGCCGTCGTCCTGCTGCCCGGCGGCGGCGGGCTCAGCACCGCCGACGTCTTCGCCGAGGCGGACCGCCTCGGGCTCGGTCGCGGCGAGGAGGAGCTGGACGAGCTGGCACGGCGCCTGCGCTCGGCGGCTGGCGCCGGCACCTCGCCGCTCGCCTACCCGGAGCTGCTCGTCAACGACCTCGAGCCGGCGGCACGCTCGCTGCGGCCGGAGATCGGCGAGGCGCTCGACGGCCTGCGCGATGCCGGTGCCCCGCACGCGCTGCTCACCGGGTCCGGGCCCACCGCCTTCGGGCTCTTCGAGAGCCTGGCGGAGGCCCGCGCCGCGCCGGCTGTGCTCGCTCGCGACGACGCGATCGTCTGCGAGGCGGGCACGGCGCCGGACATGAAGGCGGGGTCCTCACTGTGAAACTTCCGGGCGAGGAGGGCGGCAACCGCAAACGCGTGCTGATTGCGATCGCGGTTCTCGTGGTCGCCGGCGGCTACTACCTGATCAGCCGCCAGCTCGGCCACCTCGACCTGCAGGGCCTGCTCGAAGACCTCTCCAACGCGCTCGGCGCCTGGACCTACCTGATCGTCGGCGCCTTCGCGTTCGCCGAGACCGGCGCCTTCGTCGGCCTCGTCGTCCCCGGCGAGACCGTGATGCTGCTCGGCGGCGCCGTCGCCGGGCAGGGCGCGATCGACATCTACCTGCTGATCGCGATTGCCTGGTTCTCGGCCTGGCTCGGCGACACGACCAGTTTCTTCATCGGCCGTCGCCTCGGTCGCGAGTTCGTGCTCAAGAACGGCCCGCGCTTCGGCATCGGTCACGAGCGCTTCGAAAAGGTCGAGGACTACTTCGCCCGCCACGGCGGCAAGACGATCTTCATCGGCCGCTTCATCAGCCTCGTGCGCGCCTTCGCCCCCTTCATCGCCGGCAGCTCCGGCATGCGCTACCGCGCCTTCGTCCCCTACAGCATCCTCGGCACCGGCCTCTGGGCGAGTGCCCACATCCTCGTCGGCTACTTCTTCTCGCGCAGCATCGAGAGCGCCGCCAAGTACGCCGGCCGCGGCGCCTTCGTGCTGGCGACGACGATCGTCGTCATCGTCGTCATCGTCACCGCGATTCGCTTCCTGCGGGTCGAGGAGAACCGGCGTCGCATCGTGGCCTGGATGGAGCAGCACGGGGCGACCCGCTGGCTGGTCGTGCTCAGCCGCCGCTTCCGCCCCCAGCTGCAGTTCCTCTGGGAGCGGGTCACTCCCGGGGGCACCTTCGGGCTCGAGTTCACCTCGCTGATGGCGATCTTCGCCGTCTCCGCCTTCGTCCTGATCACATACACGGTGACCGTCCACGGCGCCCCGGGCCCGACTCCCGGCGACACCACGGCGATCGAAATCGCCGAAAAGCTGCGGGCGGACTGGCTCACCCACCTGGCCAAGGTGTTTACGCACCTGGGCTCCAGCGCGCTCACCGGCGCGCTCGCCTTCGTCGCCGCGGTACTGCTGATCGCGCGCAGGCGCTGGGCCGAGCTCGGGGTGCTGCTGGGCGGTGTGGTCTTGATCTTCCTCGGCGTGCACGAGATCAAGGACGCGGTCGACCGGCCGCGCCCGGGGGGAGGACTGATCGGCGTCTCTGGCTCCTCTTTCCCCAGCGCCCACGCCGCTTACTCGACCTTCTACGTCTGGCTGGCGGTGACGATCGTGATGCGGTTGCGGCCGGGCATGGCGCGCGGGGCGCTCGTCGTCGTGCTCGGGATCGTGCTCACGGCTCTGGTCGGTCTCTCGCGGGTCTATCTCAACGTCCACTACCTCAGCGACGTCAGTGCCGGCTGGGCCCTCGGGGCCGCCTCCTTCTCGCTCTGCGCGGCCGCGGCGCTGACCATCACCACGGTGCGGCAGAATGATCGGCGTGTTGCCGCTGGCGTTGCAGAAGATCGAGAATGAGTACCTGCTGTTCGGCGCTGCCGGGCTGGTCAGCCTGACTGCCTTCGTCGGCCTGATCTTGGTGCCAGCGCTCAGCTCCTACGGCCGCGTTTGGGAGAAGGCGGCCGCCGGAGTGCTTTCGCTTTTCGTCCTCGCCGCCCTGGTCTTGGTCGGCGTCGTGGCCGGCCTGGCGATCGTCTACTACTACAACGACATCGTCCATTTCCTCCACGCTCACTAGCCGCCGCCTGTCGCGCCGGTAACTGACTCACGTTTTGGTGAGCGGTAAGCAAACTCGCGAGTGGGAGTAGCCGTTCTAAAGGGATAATGAGTCGATGCCAGCGGCCTCCAAAGGGACAAAAACGCCTGCAAGCACGCAGGATGAGGGCACCCTTGACGCGCTTGCCGAGGCGGTTGAATCGGGCGCCGGCCTGCCTGCGGTCGCCCGCGCCGCGGCAAAAGTCCTCAATGCCAGCGTCGTCCTGATCGACCGCTCCAGCGCCGTGCTGGCGGTGGCGGGAGCCTCGCCCGACCAGGAGCGGAAGCTGCTCGCCGGAGGGGAGGAGGTGACGCGCGTCGAGCTGCGGGTGGCGGATTCCGCCGTCGGGGAGCTGCGCTACCGCGGCTCAAGCCCGCCCGAGCCGATGATCGCCCGCATGGTGACGACGCTCTTGGCGCTGGAGCTTGAGCGCTCGCGCTCGCCGGAGTGGGAGAGCGAGGAGGTCGCAGGCGCCTTCGTCGCCGCCGTGCTGGCCCGCGAGGTGACCGATCGCGGCGACATCCTCGCCCGCGCCGCCGAGCTCGGCGCCAACCTCGAGGCCGGCGCCGGGGTCTTGATCCTGCACGCGGCGCCCCGCGCAGCGCAGACCGGCGAGTGGCGCGCCCGGGTGCTGACCCTGGCGCAGCGGGCCCTGCGCTCGCTGGCGCCCGGCGCCCTTGCCAGTCCCGACGGCGAGGAGGCGGCCGAGATCGCGGTGATCGTGCCGGCTGAGGACGACACCCGGATCGAGCGCGCCGCCACCGGCCTTGCCCGGGAGCTGGAAGACAGCCTCGCCGGCTTCAACCTGACCATCGGCCGCAGCCGACACGCCGCCGATCCG
>Ga0207702_10003368_pt1 | contig 14646 bp, 9 predicted proteins | sample KBSCornC62_FD_184302 | JGI IMG/M metagenome (GOLD analysis project Ga0207702, IMG submission 184302) | Corn rhizosphere microbial communities from Kellogg Biological Station, Michigan, USA - KBS Corn C6-2 (SPAdes) (version 2) | ecosystem: Host-associated > Plants > Roots > Rhizosphere > Soil ...
TTGCCTGTCACCTTGCGCGCAAGGTCGGAGAATTCGCATGACGCGCAGGCAGCGGCGGTTGACCATGATCGGCGGTTCGCTCGCGGTGCTCGCCATTGCCGCGGCGCTGGTGCTGAAAGCGCTCAGCGATTCGATCGTGTTCTTCTCGACGCCGGTGATGGTCACGGAAAAGCACATCCCGGCGGGAAAACGCTTCCGGCTCGGCGGACTGGTCGAGAAGGGTTCGCTGGTGCGTGGCGACAATCTCGCAATCACCTTCAAGGTCGGCGACGGCTCTGCCACGTTGCCGGTGGCTTACAAAGGCATCCTGCCGGACCTGTTCCGCGAAGGGCAGGGCGTGGTCGCCGAGGGCGCGCTGGATTCCTCCGGTGTGTTCAGGGCCGATACCGTGCTCGCCAAGCATGACGAGACCTACATGCCGAAGGAAGTCGCGGACGCCCTGAAGAAGCAGGGGCACTGGAAAGACGATTACGGCGAGAAATCGCACGCCGCGGAGGCCGGCCAGCCCGCACCGGGCGCCGCAGGCGCGGCGCGGGGAGCGACGCAGTGATCGCGGAAGCCGGACATTATGCCCTCGTTCTGGCGCTGGCGCTGGCGCTGATCCAGTCGACGGTGCCGATTTTTGGCGCGCGGCTCGGCGACCCCGCGCTGATGAATGTCGCCCGCTCGACCGCGCTGGCGCAACTGGTGTTCGTGCTGGGATCGTTTGCGGCGCTGGTCACGCTGCACGTCACCTCCGACTTTTCCGTCGTCAACGTGTACGAGAATTCGCATTCGCTGAAACCGCTGATCTACAAGATCACCGGCGTCTGGGGCAATCATGAAGGCTCGATGCTGCTGTGGGTCTCGATCCTGGCGCTGTTCGGCGGCTTGGTCGCGGCGTTCGGCAACAACCTGCCGCTGTCGCTGCGCGCCCATGTGCTGGCGGTGCAGGCCTGGATCGCCAGCGCCTTCTATCTGTTCATCCTGATCACCTCGAACCCGTTTTTGCGCATCGCCAATCCGCCGATCGAGGGCCGCGACCTCAACCCGGTGCTGCAGGATATCGGCCTCGCGGTGCATCCGCCGATGCTCTATCTCGGCTATGTCGGCTTCTCGATCTCGTTTTCGTTCGCGGTCGCGGCGCTGCTCGAGGGCCGCATCGATGCGGCATGGGCGCGCTGGGTGCGGCCGTGGACGCTGCTGGCGTGGATTTTCCTGACGCTCGGCATCGCGATGGGGTCGTACTGGGCCTATTACGAATTGGGCTGGGGCGGCTGGTGGTTCTGGGATCCGGTCGAGAATGCCTCGCTGATGCCGTGGCTCGCCGGCACCGCGCTGTTGCATTCGGCCGTGGTGATGGAGAAGCGCAATGCGCTGAAAGTCTGGACCATACTTCTTTCGATTCTGACCTTCTCGCTGTCGCTGCTCGGCACCTTCCTGGTGCGCTCGGGCGTCTTGACCTCGGTGCATGCGTTCGCGACCGATCCGACGCGCGGCGTGTTCATCCTGTTGATCCTCTGCGTCTTCATCGGCGGCAGCCTAACGCTCTACGTCTGGCGCGCCTCGGCGCTGAAGCAGGGCGGGCTGTTCGCGCCGATCTCGCGCGAGGGCGCGCTGGTGCTCAACAATTTGTTCCTTACCACCGCCTGCGCCACCGTGTTCGTCGGCACGCTGTACCCGCTGGCGCTCGAGGTGATCAACGGCGACAAGATCTCGGTCGGAGCTCCCTTCTTCAACCTGACCTTTGCACCCTTGTTCGTGCCGCTGATGATCGCGGTGCCGTTCGGGCCGCTGCTGGCGTGGAAGCGCGGCGATCTGCTCGGCGCGGCGCAGCGGCTGTTTGCCGCCGGCGTCGCGGCGCTGGTCGCGATCGCAATATTGTGGGCGTGGACCTCCGGCGGCTCGACGCTCGCGCCGCTGGCGATCGGGCTTGCGGTGTTCGTGATCGCGGGCGCGCTGGTCGATCTTGCCGAGCGTATTGCGCTGTTCCGCGTGCCATTCGCGATATCGGCGCGGCGCGCCCGCGGATTGCCGCGCGCAAGCTGGGGCACCGTATTCGCGCATGCCGGCGTCGGCATTGCCCTGATCGGGATCGTCTGCGAGACCACCTGGAACAGCGAATATATCGGCTCGATGAAGCCGGGCGACGTCGCTCATGTCGCGGGCTATGCGCTAAGACTCGACGGCCTGACGCCGCGGCAGGGACCGAATTTCCGCGAGATGGTGGCGCGGTTCGAGGTCAGCCTCGACGACGGCGAGCGGCTAGGGGCGATGACGCCGTCAAAACGCAATTTCACCACGCGCGGATCGACCACCACCGAGGCCGCGCTGATGACGCGCGGCGTCAGCCAGCTCTACATTTCACTCGGCGACACCAGGGCCGACGGCGCGACCGACGTGCGCATCTACCACAAGCCGATGGTGCTCCTGATCTGGTTCGGTCCGGTCTTCATGGCGTTCGGCGGCCTGCTGTCGCTGTCGGACCGGCGATTGCGGGTCGGCGCGCCAAAGCCGGCGCGGGCGCCGCGCGAATTGCAGCCGGCGGAGTGATCGATTGAAAAGATTTCTGGCCGCCGCGTTTGTGTTGTGGGTCGCGCTCGGCTCGCCCGCGGCCTATGCGGTGCAGCCGGACGAAATCATGGCCGATCCCGCCAGCGAATTGCGGGCGCGAAACCTGTCGCGCGAGTTGCGCTGCATGGTCTGCCAGAACCAGTCGATCGATGATTCCGAGGCGCCGCTGGCGCGCGATCTGCGCCTGCTGGTGCGCGAGCGCATCGCCGCGGGTGACAGCGACGCGCAGGTGCTGGATTTCCTGGTGGCGCGCTACGGCGAATTCGTGCTGCTGAAGCCGCGGCTTGAACCGCATACCTGGTTGCTGTGGCTGTTGCCGCCGCTGGTGCTCGGCGGCGGAGGGCTCGCGCTCTGGTTCCAGGGCCGCCGGCGTTCCAGATCGGCGGCGGCGACGGATCATTCGACGGTAAAATTGACCGCCGAAGAACAGGCGCGACTGGAACGATTGATTGCGGAAGAGCCATTGCCGGACCGGCCCGCCTAACGCGCGCAAAGCCACTGTTTTGGCGGGCATTAAACCATTGTCGCCCTGCGATAAACTGCCGCATTGGATTCAGGCTTTATTACAAAAGTTTAATTCCTTCGCCAGCGCGGTGTAACGCGGAAATACCCATCTTTGGAGCACAAGGCGCTTGCCGCAGGGCACCGTCGTTTCAGGCCTCTGTAAGACTTTTGGAGACTTTCTCAATGACTGACCGCCCCACCGAGCTTTCCTCGCTTCCGTCCTATCGGGCGCCGCGCCGTCAGCTGTTTTCCGCGCGCAAATTTGTCTTGATGGCCTCGGTCACCGCGGGCCTCGGCATCGCCACTTACGGTTTCGGTTCGAAGGAGCCGGTCGACATCTTCACCAGCGCCGCGCATGCGCAGGTCAGCAATGAAATTCACAAGGCCGCGCAGCCTGTGGGCTTTGCCGACATTGTCGAGCACGTGAAACCGTCGGTGATCTCGGTCAAGGTCAACATCAACGAGAAAGTATCGTCCAAGGACGACAACAACGATGATTCGCCGTTCCAGCCGGGTTCGCCGATGGAGCGTTTCTTCCGTCGCTTCGGCGGGCCGGACGGCTTGCCGCCGGGTCTGCGTGGCGGTCCGCGTGGACACGGCGCGGTGACCGGGCAGGGCTCCGGCTTCTTCATTTCCGCCGACGGCTTTGCCGTCACCAACAATCACGTGGTCGATGGCGCCGACAAGGTCGAAGTGACGACCGATGACGGCAAGACCTACAAGGCCAAGGTGATCGGCACCGACGCCCGCACCGACCTCGCGCTGATCAAGGTCGAGGGCGGCTCCGACTTCCCGTTCACCAAACTGTCCGACGCCAAGCCGCGGATCGGCGACTGGGTGCTGGCGGTCGGCAATCCCTTCGGCCTCGGCGGCACCGTGACCGCCGGCATCGTCTCGGCCAGCGGCCGCGACATCGGCAACGGGCCTTATGATGATTTCATCCAGATCGACGCGCCCGTGAACAAGGGCAATTCCGGCGGACCCGCCTTCAACACCGAAGGCGAGGTGATCGGCGTCAACACCGCGATCTATTCGCCGTCGGGCGGCAGCGTCGGCATCGCGTTCTCGATCCCGGCCGCCACCGTCAAGAGCGTGATCGCGCAGCTCAAGGACAAGGGCTCGGTCAGCCGCGGCTGGATCGGCGTCCAGATCCAGCCGGTCACGGCCGACATCGCCGACAGCCTCGGATTGAAGAAGGCGGAAGGCGCGCTGGTTGCTGAGCCCCAGGCCAACGGTCCGGCTGCCAAGGCCGGCATCGAATCCGGCGACGTGATCACCGCCGTCAACGGCGAGACCGTCAAGGATGCCCGCGAACTCGCCCGCACCATCGGCGGGTTGGCGCCCGGCAATGCCGTCAAGCTCAACGTGCTGCACAAGGGCCAGGACAAGGTCGTCAATCTGACGCTTGGGGTGTTGCCGAACACGGTCGAGGCCAAGGCCGACACCGACAACGACGACAAGGGCAGCGCCAGCCGCGGCACCGACGTGCCGAAGCTCGGCATGACGGTCGCGCCGGCCAACAGCGTCGCCGGCGCCGGCAAGGATGGCGTCGTCGTCACCCAGGTCGACCCGAAGAGCGCGGCGGCCGAGCGCGGCTTCAAGGAAGGCGACGTGATTCTGGACGTCGCCGGCAAGAACGTCGCCAACGCCACCGATGTGCGCGAGGCCATCAACGCGGCGCGCGCCGACAACAAGAACAGCGTCCTGATGCGGATCAAGAGCGGCGGTCAATTGCGCTTCGTCGCGGTGCCGCTGGCGAAAGGCTAAAGGACGTTAGACGAGATGGAGGGTGTCGCCGGCATCAGTCGCCCCCGCCGACGGCGCTTTCCGGGGAGCGGGTCAAAAAGCCCGCTCCCCAGGGCTTTCTTCAAGAAGGCCCTCGCAAGGCCCTGTACGAGACTCTTTTCAAGGCTCCTTCCGGTGGAATACGCCCCCCTCCGTCGGAAGGTCAAAGGGCGGTGAGGTCCCCCCAACTTCACCGCCCGCTTTTTTCGCGGCTCAGGTCATCTTGCATGATGCTGCCGGTCGCGCCATGGTGACAGAAGGTTCGCCCACGTGACCGCACAACTGACCGCAACCGATCCCAATATGCGCCTCCTGATCATTGAAGACGACCGCGAATCCGCCGACTACCTCGTCAAGGCGTTTCGCGAAGTCGGCTACGTCGCCGACCTCGCCAGCGATGGCGAGGAGGGGTTGGCGCTGGCCGACAGCGGCGACTACGACGTGCTGGTGATCGACCGGATGCTGCCGAAGCGCGACGGCCTGTCGCTGATCGGCATGTTGCGCGACAAGGGCAACCGCACGCCGGCGTTGATCCTCTCCGCGCTCGGCCAGGTCGACGACCGCATCAAGGGCCTGCGCGCCGGCGGCGACGATTATCTGCCAAAACCCTATGCATTCGCCGAGCTGCTGGCGCGGGTCGAAGTGCTGTCGCGCCGCCATGGCGGCCCGGCCGAGGAGACTACCTATCGGGTCGGCGATCTCGAGCTCGACCGGCTGTCGCACCGGGTGGCGCGCGGCAAGGACGAACTGACCCTGCAACCGCGCGAGTTCAGGCTGCTGGAATATCTGATGAAGCATGCCGGCCAGGTGGTGACGCGGACCATGCTGCTGGAAAACGTCTGGGACTATCATTTCGATCCCCAGACCAACGTCATCGACGTGCACATTTCACGGCTGCGCTCCAAGATCGACAAGGGCTTTGAGCGGCCCTTGCTGCATACGATCCGCGGCGCCGGATACATGATCCGTGACGGCATTCGGTAAACTCATACGCACCACGGCGTTTCGCCTGACGCTGGTCTATCTGTTTTTGTTTGCGTTGTTTGCCGCCTCGTTGCTCGGCTATTTCGCCTGGAACACGCGGCGGCTGATTACCGAGCAGATCACCAGTACCGTGAACGCGGAAACCGGCGAGATCAGCGACATCTATGGCCGCCGCGGCCTGCGCGGGCTGGTGTTCACCATCGAAAACCGCGCGCTGCGTCCCGGCGCCAACCTCTATCTCGTGACCACGCCCACCGGTCAGGCGGTGGCCGGCAATGTCGGCTCGCTGGCGCCCGGCGTGATGGCATCCTCCGGCTGGCAGGAGACCGAATACCGAAGGCTTGACGACCAGGACAACACCGACCATCGCGCGCTGGTCAAAGTCACGGAACTGACCAGCGGCTTTCGGCTCTTGATCGGCCGCGACCTGGAAGAGCGGCGGCGGCTGTTCGGCATCGTGGCGCAGGCCGCGCAGTGGTCCGTGTTGATCGTGGTCGTGCTCGGCCTCGGCGGCGGGGTGTTTGTCGCGCGGCGGGTGCTGCGGCGGATCGACGCGATGACCGGCACCACGCAGCGCATCATGGCGGGCGACCTCTCAGGGCGCTTGCCGGTCGGGCGCAGCGGCGACGAGCTCGATCGCCTGGCGGGAAACCTCAACGCGATGCTGGAGCGGATCGAGGCGCTGATGATCGGGCTCAAGGAAGTCTCCGACAACATCGCCCACGATCTGAAGACGCCGCTGACGCGGCTGCGCAACCGCGCCGAGGAGGCGTTGGCGAAATCAAGCAATGAAGCCGAATACCGCAGCGCGCTGGAGCGCACCATCGAGGAATCCGACGGCCTGATCCGCACCTTCAATGCACTGTTGATGATCGCGCGCGCGGAGTCGGGCCAGGCCCGCGACAATATGGACGATTTCGATGCGGCCGACGTCGCCAACGGCATCCATGAGCTCTATGAGCCGCTGGCCGAAGACGACGGCATGACGCTGCACGTCAAGACCGCGCCGGCGCCGCTGCATGGCAATCGCGAGCTGATCAGCCAGGCACTGGCCAATCTGGTCGAGAACGCCATCAAATACGGCCGGCCGACCGCAACCGCGCAGCTGCTCGGCGTGGATGCGGTCATAGGCGACCAAGGCAAGAAGGAAATCCTGATCGAGGCGCGGCGCGACGGCGACAAGGTGCTGCTCAGCGTCACCGATCACGGACCGGGCATTCCGGAAGCCGATCGTGGCCACGCGGTGGAGCGCTTCGTGCGGCTTGAAGCCAGCCGCACCTTGCCGGGTTCCGGGCTCGGCCTCAGCCTGGCGTCGGCGGTGGCGACGCTGCATGGCGGCGATCTCACGCTCGGCGATGCCAATCCCGGCCTGCGCGCCACGTTGGCGTTGCCGGCGCGGGCTGCGACGAGTGACCGGGTTGCGGCTCAAACGCTGGATGTGCCACAGAAGGTGGCATGAATTCCTCCGCGTCTGACAAGACGGACCAAAACTGTCTCAAGCAGGGCTGTCTTGCCGCGCGGTTCGTCGACGGACCGCAACTGTCCGATCCCGTCGAGGCCGAACGGCGTCTGGCCGGCTGGCTCGCCGATCTCGAGGCAGAGCAGGCGGCCGCGATCCGTGGCGTTGCCGCGCAATTCCCGCAAGGCCATCGCATTCTTCTGGGCATCGCGGAAGCGTCGCCCTATCTGTTCGACCTGATGCGGGCCGGCGCCGCGCGGCTGCTTGCGCTGCTTGGCTGCGATCCGGACCGGCACCTGGCGGAACTGATCGAGCGTACTTGCCGCGAGGTTTCGGCTGCCGGCAGCGAGGCCGACGCGATGCAGTCGCTGCGCCGCATGAAGTCGGAAGCCGCACTGCTGATCGCGCTGTGCGACATCGGCGGCGTCTGGCCGGTGATGCGGGTGACGGAGGCGTTGACCGAACTTGCGGTGCGTTCGGTGCAAGCCGCGTTGCGCTATCTGCTGCGCGAGGCGGCTGCGCGCGAAAAAATATCGCCGCCGAGCCTCGATCGCCCGGAAGAGAATAGCGGCCTGATCGTGCTGGCGATGGGCAAGATGGGCGCGGGCGAATTGAACTATTCCAGCGACATCGATCTCATCGTGTTTTTCGATCCCGGCGCGCCGACGCTGGCCCCCGACATCGAGCCGCAACCGTTTTTCGTGCGGATCGCGCAAGGCTTGTCACGGATGCTGCAGCAGCGCACCGGCGACGGCTATGTGTTCCGCGTCGATTTGCGGCTGCGGCCGGATCCGGCCTCGACCCAGGTCGCGATCTCGACCGATGCCGCGCTGAACTACTACGAAGGGGAAGGCCGCACCTGGGAACGCGCCGCGATGATCAAGGCGCGGCCATGCGCCGGCGACGCCAAAGCGGGCGAGGCCATGGTGGCAGACCTTGCGCCGTTCGTCTGGCGCAAGCATCTCGACTTTGCGGCGCTGGCCGACGTGCACGACATGAAGCGCCAGATGCAGACCTATCGCGGCCAAAGCGACGTCGCGGTCGAGGGCCACAACGTCAAGATCGGGCGCGGCGGCATCCGCGAAATCGAGTTCTTCGCCCAGACCCAGCAACTGATTGCCGGCGGACGGCATCCGGAGCTGCGGGTGCGGCCGACGCTGCAAGCGCTCGACATACTCGCGTCGAGCAACTGGATCACGTTTGGGGCGCGCGACGAAATGGCAGCGGCCTATCGCTTCCTGCGGCGGGTCGAGCACCGGCTGCAGATGGTCGCCGACGAGCAGACCCACGCGTTGCCCGACAACGTCGACGCGGTGGCGCGCTTTGCCCGGTTTCTCGGTTATGAAAGCCGTTCAGCCTTTGCCGGCGATCTGCTCGGCCATCTCAAGATCGTGCAGGGGCACTACGAAAAGCTGTTCGAGGGCGATCCGGCCGGCACCGCGCAACTGCCGACGGCCGATTACAGCGCGGGGCCGGACGATCAGCGCCTGCTCGAGCATCTCGCCGCGCTCGGCTTCAAGAAGCCGGCGGCGGCGGCGGCGACCGTGCAGCAATGGATGGTCGGCGACTATCGCGTATTCCGCCAGGAGGCGACGCGAAACACCTTCGTCGAATTCGTCCCGGCGCTGATCGCGGGCCTGGCCGATGCCGAAGAACCCGACGATGCGGTCGCGGCGTTCGATCGTTTCCTCGGGGCGTTGCAGCGCGGCGGGCGGTTGATCTCGCTGCTCAGCCAGAACCGCGATCTGGTGGCGCTGGTGGCGCTGATCCTCGGCGCCGCGCCGCGGCTCGGCGACATGCTGGCGCGGCAGCCGCAGATCATGGACGGCTTGATCGATCCGCGCTTTTTCGGCGCGATGCCGGACCAGCGCGAGCTCTCCACGCGGCTGGCGGCGACGCTGGCGGACGCGGATTCCTACGAGGAGTTCCTCGATCGTTTAAGGCTGTTCGGCCAGGAGAGCCTGTTTTTGATCGGCACGCGGATATTGTCCGGCACGGTGTCGGCGTCGCAGGCCGGTGTTGCCTTCGCCGACGTCGCGGAGGGCATTGTCGATACCGTGCATGGGCTGGTGACCAGCCAGTTCGCGGCACAGCACGGCCGCATCAGGGGGCAGGAGACCGCGGTGCTGGCGATGGGCCGGCTCGGCAGCCGCGAGATGACGGCGTCTTCCGACCTCGATTTGATCCTGCTGTACGATTTCGATCACGACGAGCCGGATTCGGACGGTGCGCGCTCGCTCTCCGGCGCGCATTATTTCGCCCGCTTCACCCAGCGGCTGATCAGCGCGTTCACCACCCGCACCAATTACAGCGTGCTGTACGATGTGGACATGCGGCTGCGGCCGTCGGGCCGGGCAGGGCCGGTGGCCTCGCGGCTCGACTCGTTCGCGCAATACCAGGACCGCGAGGCCTGGACCTGGGAGCACATGGCGCTGACCCGGGCGCGGGTGATCTCGGCATCATCGGAGTTTCGCGGTGAAATCGAACGCCTCATTCGCGAAGTGCTGACCCGGCCGCGCGATCCGGCGAGCGTCGCCGCCGATGTCGCGGATATGCGCCGGGCGATCGCGCTGGAGAAGGGCGAGGACGATATCTGGGACCTGAAATACGCCTCGGGCGGTCTCGTCGATATCGATTTCATTGCGCAATATCTGCAACTGGTTCATGCGGCCGAGAAGCCCGAGATCCTCGACGTCTCGACGCTGCAGGTGCTCGACAATGCGGCGCGGCTCGGGGTGCTGCAGGCCTCGTCCGCGGAGATCCTGCGCGGCGCGGCGCGGCTCTACCACGATCTGACGCAAATCCTGCGGCTCTGCGTCACCGGCAAGTTCAAGCCGGAAGCGGCGGGTGAAGATCTGCAGCGCGTGATGGCGCGCGCCGGCGACGCACCGGATTTTTCCTCGCTCGAGGCGCGGGTCAAGGAAATCCAGGTCGAGGTGCGGCGGGTGTTTTCGGAGATCGTCGGTTAGAGCGTTTTCAAGTGAAGCGGATCGACCCCGAGGTTACCTACAGCGTCGGCCTTGTGGTGCCGCAACGCGAGCCGATGACGCCGCTGATCGCAGCCCTGGCCCAGATCGCCCGCGAAATGGCGCCGACGCTGGAGGCGTGAAAATCACGCCTCATCATCCTGTTCAAGATGAACTCGCCGCGAAGGTGAAAGGTTCAAGCCAACCCTCTCAGCGCCCGACGGAAATCTGGTAGCGCTCGGCGATCGCCATCAGCTGCCGCCAGGTCTCGTCTTCGACATCGACGCCTTTGGCCATGCGCTCGGCGCGCGCGATCCGCTCGGGCTCGCCGGCGACCAAAACCGGAAGATCCGGGTCGGACGGCTTTGCCGATTTCACCCAGGCGATCATCGCGTCGATCTCGGCCAGCATGCTGTCGCGCGACGACAGTTTTGCCGGGTCGATGACGATGCTGAGCATCCCGTTGAGGATGCCGCGCTCGGGCGGCGTCATGGTGGTGACGCTGGCGGAGCCGACGATGGCGCCGGCGAGAAGCTCGCAAACCAGCGCCAGCCCGGAACCCTTGTGCTCGCCGAACGGCAGCACCACGCCGCGCGGCTCGGTGTACATCACGGCGGGATTGGTGGTGGGCTTGCCGTCATGATCGAGCAGCGCGCCGTCGAGCATTTTCTTGCCGGCATTGTGCGCCACCCGGACCTTGCCCATCGCGACCCGGCTGGTGGCAAAATCCAGCAAGATCGGCTCGTTGCTGGCGGTGCCGGGGATCGCGATGCAGACCGGGTTGGTCAAAAAGCGTCCCTCGCGTCCGCGGAACGGGGCGACCGGCGGCGGGCCGGAGGCGACGTTGACAAAATGCAGCGACACCATGCCGGCCCGCGCGGCGATCTCGCCATAGGTGCCGACCCGGCCGATGTGGTGCGCGTTGCGCAAACCGTTGACCGCGACGCCGTGCTTCTTCGCCGCGCCAATGGCCCATTCCACCGCCTGGCGCGCGATCACCTGGCCGTAGCCGGCCTGCGCGTCCCACACCGAAATGGTGCCGGTGTCGGAAACGATCTCCGGCCGCTGGTTAGGCTTCAGGGTGCCGCCCTCGAAATCCCGGACATAGGCCACCAGCATGCCGACGCCATGGCTGTCATGGCCGCGCAGATTGGCCTCGACCAGATGGTCGGCGACGATTCCGGCCTCCTCCGGCTTGCTGCCGCCGGCGGTGACGATTTTGGTGGCCAGCGTACGCAGTTTGGCCTGGTCGATCAGCATGCTGTTAGGTCCTCCCGTTAAGCGCCGGCGCGTTTGTTTTTACCGTCAAGAGCGGCGGGTAAGTTGCTGTCATTTAACGGGATGTCGGCGCGGCGTCAAAGACGGTTGCGGCGCAGGGCTGATAGGACAAAAAGGCAGGCAGACAGAATCGTCACGCGGCGTGGGCGATCTCCGGCTTGATCTTGCGGCCGTCGCGGGGCAGCGAGACGCAGACCACGGTGCCGGTGCCGAGCCGCGAGCGCAGCCGCATCGACCCGCCATGCAGACTCGCCAGCGATTTGGCGATCGCGAGCCCCAGTCCCGAGCCGTGATACGTCTTGGTGAGCTGGCTCTCGACCTGTTCGAACGGCCGGCCCAGCCGCTCCAGCGATTGCGGCGCAATGCCGATGCCGGTGTCCGAAATCATCAGATGCACCGCGTCGTGCCGCAGCCGGCTGCGCACCACCACTCTGCCGCCGTCGGGGGTGAATTTGACGGCGTTGGACAGCAGATTGACCATGATCTGCTTGATCGCGCGGCGATCGGCCAGCACCGAAACCGTGCTTTCGATATCGGCCTCGAGCGTGAGGTTTTTGGCTTCCGCCCGTCCCGACACCACGCGCATGGATTCGGCCAGCGTCTTGGAGAGGTCCAGCGGTTCGAGATCGAGCTGCATCCGTCCGGCCTCGATCTTCGACATGTCCAGGATGTCGTTGATGACCTCCAGCAGGTAGCGGCCGGAGGTCAGGATGTCGTGGCAATACTCTTCGTATTTCTCCGAGCCGAGCGTGCCGAACATGCCGCTGCCCATGATCTCGGAGAAGCCGATGATGGCGTTGAGCGGCGTGCGCAGCTCGTGGCTCATATTGGCCAAAAATTTGCTCTTGGTCTGGTTGGCTTCCTCGGCGCGGTTCTTTTCCTCGGAGTATTTTTCGGCGAGGTCGGCGAGTTCGATCGCCTGGCGCTCCAGCGCGGTCTGCGAGCGCTGCAAATCGATTACCGAGGCCCGCAGGCGCAGATCGTTGTCGACCAGCTTCTGCTCGTGCTCCTTGATCCTGGTGATATCGGTGCCGACCGAGACGTAACCACCGTCCTTGGTGCGGCGCTCGCTGATGTGCAGCCAGCTGCCGTTCTCGATCTGGGCCTCGAAGGTGCGGGCGCCCGGCATCGGTACGCCGCTTTCGTGCAGGCGGGTGCGAACCTCCGGCATGCTGCCGACCTCGATCACCGTCTCGTAGGAAGTGCCGGGGGCCACCGCGGAGTCCGGCAGCTTGTGCAGGCGCTGGAAGTGCGAGTTGCACAGCACCAGGCGGTCTTCCGCGTCCCACAGCACGAAGGCTTCCGGAATGGTCTCGATCGCGTCGCGCAGCCGCAAATCGGCCTCGACGGTCTTTTCGGCCAGGCTCTTCTGTTCGGTGATGTCGACGGCAATCCCGATCAGATGCAGCCCGGCGTCGCTGTCGCCATGGCTGAGCTCGCAGCGCACCCTGAGCCAGATCCAGTGGCCGTCGGTATGCTGCATGCGAAACGTCTGGTCGATGTGGTCGATGGCGCCCGAGATCAGCTGGTCGGCGATCGCGAACAGATCGATGTCGTCGGATTTCACCAGCGCGTTGACCTCGCCGAAGGTCAGGAGATCGCTGCGGCTGTCGAGCCCGAGCATGGTGAACATCGACTGCGACCAGAAAATGCGTCCGCGCGACAGGTCCCAGTCCCACAGGCCGCAGCGGCCGCGATTGAGCGCGGTGTCGATCCGGCCGCGCACCGCGTCGTTGATCAGATCGCCTTCGCGCGCCCGGGTCGATTGCCAGTGGAAGGCAAAGCCCAGGATCAGCACCACGAAGCCGGTGGTGGCGGACAGCGTCACCGACAGCGCCGCGTCCGATCCCCAGAGGGGATCAATCCTTTCCTGGATGACGATGACCCGGCCGGGCAGCGCCTTTATCACGCGCTGGATCGCCATCGCGCTCTGGCCGCTGGGAAGGGTGATGTCGGTGGCGGCCGAGGGCTGCGCCGCCGCGGCGAGCGGCAGCGCCGCGCCGATGATGTCGAGAATGCCCGCGGTCTCACCGATCCCGCCGTCGATCGGCAGCCGGGCCAGCACGCGCTGCTCTGCGCCGGTGACGATCACATGGCGGCCGGTGGCATTGCCCCAGGACGGGATCATGCCGGGCAGCGTCAGTTGCAGCCGCTCGAAGGTGGCGCTGCGGTCGCCGCGCACCGAGGCGAGGCGGTCGATCCGCTCGGCCAGCACGTCGGCGATCGCGGCGAGGTCGCGCTTCATCGCCGCGCGCTTCTGCCGGTTCTGGTCGATCACCTGGACGCAGGCGCCGAGGCAGATCGTGATCAGGAAGGCGATGATCAGGGTGGGCACGGCGCGGCGCAGCGCGGGCTCCGCGGTGAGGAGCCGGTGATAGGCCGGTTTCGCGATCGATTGCGCCAATCCCTTGATCGAATCGGATTGGACGCACGCGTTCGCCGCGTGAGCGCGCGCCATGCCTTAGACCCCCAAAGACTTCTTCTGAAACGCCCTTTCGAAAGCCCCCAAACGCTTGCTTCCGAATCACAGCGATTTGAATCCGTTTTTCCCGGCCTGTCGAGAGTCAACGATTCGTTAATTCGAAAAAAACTTGTCCAACGGAGAATCAAAATTTCAAAACTGAGTCCGAAACAGGAACGCGTGACTCGTTTCCCGTGTCTTCACGGACCGGTTCTCGTTTGACGCGTTTTCTTCACGCGAGCCGCCTCGCCCGAAAACGCCATGTTACGCATCGCGCGCGGGCTCGGCATGGCTGATGACGCGCTTCACGGTCGGGAAGGCGCGGCGCAGCGCGCGCTCGATCTCGTCGACATTGTCGTGCACCTTGATGACGCTGATCTGCGGCGCGGCGCGGCAATGGAAGTTGACGATCTCGCCGGCGTCGGTGTCGCGCACCCGCACGTTATGGATGTCGTGGATGGCGCCGTCGGCGGCAAACCGGGTCAGCGCCGCCCTGATCGCCTCGACCCGGGAGGGCGCGGCGTCGGAGCCGAGCGGCAGCTCCGGCTCCAGCGGCTCGATATGGGTGTCGACCTCGACGTCGCCGAACTCGTCGCGGATGTTGCGCTCGAAATCGTGGGCGATGGCGTGCGCGGCGTCGATCGCCATCTCGCCGT
>Ga0207702_10003376_pt1 | contig 14632 bp, 13 predicted proteins | sample KBSCornC62_FD_184302 | JGI IMG/M metagenome (GOLD analysis project Ga0207702, IMG submission 184302) | Corn rhizosphere microbial communities from Kellogg Biological Station, Michigan, USA - KBS Corn C6-2 (SPAdes) (version 2) | ecosystem: Host-associated > Plants > Roots > Rhizosphere > Soil ...
CGAGACCCAGCGGCTGGCCCACGTCGGCAGCTGGGAGTGGGAGTCGCCGGGCCGGCTCGACCGGATGTCCTGGACCGACGAGATGTACCGGCTGGCCGGCCTGGTGCCGCAGTCGGTGATGATCACCCCGCGGCTCTGGCTGGACGTCACCCACCCGTCCGACCGGCAGCGGGTCGCCGCGGCGCTGACCCAGGCGTTCACCCGGCCGGGACCGTTCGAGCTGTCCCAGCGGATGGTGATGGCCACCGGCGAGGTGCGACACCTGGCCGTTCGGGGCGAGGTCGAGCACGACGCCGAGGGCCGGCCGGCCCGGGTCTGGGGCTCGGCGCAGGACGTCACCGAGCGGCACCGGGTGCAGGAGGAGCTGCGCCGGACCGCGCTGACCGACCCGCTGACCGGGCTGGGCAACCGGCTGCTGCTGGACGACCGGCTGCGCAAGTGGATCGCCGCGCTGGACGGTCGGGACGGCCAGCCGGGGCACGTCGCGGTCATCGCCGTCGACCTGGACGGGCTCAAGCGGGTCAACGACACCTACGGCCATGCCACCGGCGACGACCTGCTCCGGGAGACCGCCCGCCGGCTGCGCTCGGTGGTCCGCGACCGGGATCTGGTCGCCCGGCTCGGCGGCGACGAGTTCGTGCTGCTCTGTGCCGGCGTGGACGTGGACGGTGCGGCCCGGCTGGCCGAGCGGATCGTGGCCGAGATCAGCTCGCCATACCTGCTGACCGGCGGGGTGACCGCCTGGTCCGGTGCCAGCGTCGGCGTCACGGTGACCGACGACCCGCGGGCCGACGTCGACCGGCTGCTGGCCCAGGCCGACCGCGCGCTCTATGCGGCCAAGGGCGACGGCGGCAACCGGTACGTCGTGCACCCGCGCGCCGCCGGAGTGATCCCGCCCGGTCCCAACCTCTCCCTGGCCGCCGGCGGCGCCTGACGCGGGTGAGGCGCCCGACGCGGGTGAGGCGCCTGACGCCGCCGGGGCGCCCGACGCCGCCGGGGAGGGCCGCGGACGGCCCTCCCCGTACTCCCTACGGAGTCACGCCGAAGCTGGCCAGGAACGCGAGGTCATCCGGCTGGTCGATCCGGTACTCGTCGTCGGAGCCGGTGCAGTTCGGGCTGATGCCGAACGAGGTCACGGTCACGACGATGTTGGTCCGGTCGAAGAACGTCGGTCCGCCGGAGTCGCCGAAGCAGGTCCCGCCCTGGTGCACGGTCCCGTTGTTGTTGCTGAACCGGGCGGCAGTGCCGTCCGGGAGCCCGAACAGGCCGTTGAGGGTGTTGAGCTTCACCGTGCCGGCGAACCGGGTGTCGCCGCCGACCTCGAGGTTCGGGCGCACCTTGTTCAGCCCGTAACCGACGACCGTGAACGTCTGGCCGGCCCGCCGCGCGGTCTGGAACTGGTCGAGGAAGCCCTGCTGGGGCAGCGCGCCGTACTGGCTCATCGGCGCCGGCTCCTGCAGCTGCAGCACGCCGGCGTCGTGCAGGAAGAACGCGTCGGGGTCGAACTGCGGGTGCGGGAACGCGGCGGCCTGGTGCCAGTCCGCGGACGCGTTGAGCGCCGTCGACCAGTCGTGGTAGCGCTGCGCGTTCTGGTCCCGGCCGTACGAGGAGCTCGGCGGCAGGATCGAGAAGTCCGGCGACGCGCTGAAGCTGATCCACACGTCCGTCCCGCCTGACCCGGACCCGCCGTTCGCCGTCGTCGAGACGCCGCCACGGCCGGTCGCGTACGTGCAGTGGCCCGCGGTGAGGACCACGTGGTCGTTGAGCAGCGTCCCGGAGCAGGTGAACCAGGACCCCGGGTCGTCGAAGCGCGGGTCGGGCTCGTCCGGCACGAAGAACAGCAGCTCGCCCACGTACGGGTGGGCGCCGTTGTCCGGCTGCCCGTGCGTGATGGCTCCGGCCGGCACCGCCCAGGCGAGCACCACCGCCAGCGCCGATACCACCACGACCAGGACTCGTCTGTGCACAGCCCGCTCCCTCCGGTTGTCGTCCCACGAGGTCGATCGACGGGCGTCCCGCCAATTACGCATCTTGACCGTCCGCACCGATCCAGGACTAGGTCTAGGGAAGGCTTGGGAAATCCTTTGTGGTGGGTAGGGCGAAGACATGCCCGTCATCGGATTCCACGCCCAGCACGAGCAGGCCCATCCGCGCGAGCTGCGCGACTCCGCCGTGCACGCCGAGCAGGCCGGCTTCGACGCGGTCATGTGCTCCGACCACCTCGCGCCGTGGAGCCGCGGCCAGGGCCACTCGGGCCTGACCTGGGCCTGGCTCGGTGCCGCGCTGCAGGCCACCGAGCGGGTCCCGATGGGCTGCTTCCACGCGCCCGGCCAGCGCTACCACCCGGTGATCTCGGCGCAGGCGTTCGCGACGCTGGCCGCGATGTTTCCCGGGCGCTTCCCCTGGGTCGCGCTCGGCAGCGGCGAGGCGCTCAACGAGCACGTCACCGGCGACCCGTGGCCGACCAAGGACGTGCGGATGGCCCGGCTGCGCGAGTGCGTCGACGTGATGCGGGCGCTGTGGCGGGGCGAGGAGGTCTCCCACCGGGGGCTTGTCACCGTCGACCGGGCCAGGGTGTGGTCGCTGCCGGACGAGCCGCCGAAGCTCGTCGCCGGCGCGGTCAGCGCCGAGACCGCGGCCTGGGCGGCCGACTGGGCCGACGGGCTGATCACCGTGAACCAGCCGCTCGACCTGCTGCGCCGGGTCGTAGGGAGCTATCGGGACGCCGGCGGGCGCGGCGAACTGCACCTGCAGGTGCACCTGTCCTGGGCCCGCGACGACGAGACCGCGCTCACGGCCGCCTGCGAGACGTGGCGCAGCAACTGCCTGCCGACCAGCCTTGCCTGGGAGCTGGAGACGCCGGAGCAGTTCGAGGCGGCGACCCGGCACGTGCCGCCGGACGAGGTGGCCCGCAACGTGCTGGTGTCCTCCGACCCCGGCGTGCTGGCCGAGCGGCTGCACGACTACCAGGAACTCGGCTTCGACAGCCTCTACCTGCACCCGGTCGGCGAGGACGACGAGTTCATCGACGTCTTCGGGGCCGAGGTGCTCCCGCGCCTCGGCTCCCCGACCGAGGCTGTCAAGGCCGGAGAGCGTTGAACGTGATGGGGTCCTCCGCCTTCGGCGGGGCTCGTTGGAAGAGGTCGGTCGAGACTCACCAGTGCAGACGAGCTGACGCCCGGGGGTTACGGGGGCCGCCCCCGACAGTCAGCAGTGTTACCGCAGCAACTGGCGGGCGATGACCATCCGGTTGATCTGGTTGGTGCCCTCGTAGATCTGGGTGATCTTGGCGTCGCGCATCATCCGCTCGACCGGGAAGTCGCGGGTGTAGCCGGCGCCGCCGAACAGCTGCACCGCGTCGGTGGCCACCGACATCGCCGCGTCGGATGCGGTCACCTTGGCCGCGGCCGAGACGAAGGTGAGGTCGGGCTCGCCGCGCTCGGCCTTGGCCGCCGCGACGTACACCAGTTGGCGGGCCGCCTCGGTGCGCATCGCCATGTCGGCGAGCATGAACTGCACGCCCTGGAAGTCCCCGATCGACTTACCGAACTGCTTGCGGTCCTTGACGTAGTCGATCGTGGCGTCGAGCGCACCCTGCGCGATCCCGACCGCCTGCGCGCCGATCGTGAGCCTGGTGTGGTCCAGAGTGCGCAGCGCGGTCTTGAAGCCGGTGCCTTCCTCGCCGACGATCCGGGACGCCGGGATCGTGCAGTCGGAGAAGTAGATCTCACACGTCGGCGAGCCCTTGATCCCGAGCTTGCGCTCCTTGGTGCCGACCGAGAACCCGGGGTCGTCCCTGTGGACCACGAACGCGGAGATCCCGCTCGCTCCCTTCGACGGGTCGGTCGAGGCCATCACCGTGTAGTACGTCGAGACGCCGGCGTTGGTGATCCACGCCTTGCTGCCGTTGAGCACGTACGTGTCGCCGTCGCGGACCGCCCGGGTGCGCATCGCCGCGGCGTCCGAGCCGGCCTCCCGCTCGCTCAACGCATACGAGAACATCGCCTGGCCGCTGGCGACCGGGGGCAGCACCTCCCGCTTGAGCTCCTCGGACGCGGCCAGCAGCAGCGGCATCGTGCCGAGCTTGTTCACCGCCGGGATCAGCGAGGATGCGGCGCAGACGCGGGCGACCTCCTCGATGACGATCGCGGTCGCGATGGAGTCGGCCCCGGCCCCGCCGTACTCCTCCGGGATGTGCACGGCGTGCAGGTCGGCCTTGCGGAGCGCCTCGTAGACGTCCCAGGGAAACTCGCCGGTCTCGTCGGTCTCCGCGGCCCTCGGAGCGATCTTGTCCTCGGCCAGCTCGCGGACCGACTGGCGGAGCATGACGTGCTCCTCGCCGAGCTGATAGATGTCGAACGAGGCGTCCACAAGGCCCATGTTACCGACCGGTCGGCTCGGTGGGACCGGCGCGGAGACCGGGCACGGGAGGCGATGTCGTACCCTTTTGCGATGGCTTTCGCTCACAACGGCGCCCGGCCGAAGCTGTCGGTGCTGGGCACTGGATACCTCGGCGCGACCCATGCCGTGGCCATGGTCGAACTCGGCTACGACGTCGTCGGGTTGGACGTCGACGAGGCGAAGGTCGCCCGGCTCAGCGCCGGGGACGTGCCCTTCTTCGAGCCCGGGCTGCCGGAGCTGCTGCGCAAGGCGCTCGACTCGGGCCGGTTGCGGTTCACCACCTCGTACCAGGACGTGGCCGACTTCGCCGACGTGCACTTCATCTGCGTGGGCACGCCGCAGCGCAAGGACGGGTACGCGGCCGATCTGACGTACGTCGAGTCGGCGTTCTCGACGCTGGCGCCGCTGCTCGACCGGCGTGCGCTGGTGGTGGGCAAGTCGACGGTCCCGGCCGGCACCGCGCGCCGGATGTCCGATCTGGTGACCTCCCTGGCCCCGTCGGAGGAGGTGGAGGTCGCCTGGAACCCGGAGTTCCTGCGGGAGGGCTTCGCCGTCGAGGACACCCTGCACCCTGACCGGCTGGTGTTCGGCGTGCAGTCGGCCGCGGCCGAGCAGACTTTGCGGGACGCGTTCGCCCCGGTGATCGCGTCCGGCACCCCGGTCGTGGTGACCGACTTCTCCACCGCCGAGCTGGTCAAGGTCGCGGCGAACTCGTTCCTTGCCACCAAGATCTCGTTCATCAACGCGATGGCCGAGGTCTGCGAGGTCGTGCACGCCGACGTGACCGCGCTGTCCGAGGCGCTCGGCTACGACTCCCGGATCGGCAAGCGGTTCCTGCACGCCGGCCTCGGCTTCGGCGGCGGCTGCCTGCCCAAGGACATCCGGGCGTTCATGGCCAGGGCCGAGGAGCTCGGCGCGCAGGACGCGCTGGCGTTCCTGGAGGAGGTCGACGCGATCAACATGCGGCGCCGGGCCAGGGCCATCGACCTCGGCCGGGAGCTGCTCGACGGTGACTACGCGGGCAAGCGGGTGTGCGTCTGGGGGGCGGCGTTCAAGCCCAACTCCGACGACATCCGCGACTCGCCGGCGCTGGACGTGGCCGCGGCGGCGCAGAAGCTCGGCGCGGCCGTGATCGTCTACGACCCGGAGGCGATGGAGAACGCCAAGCGGATCTACCCGCAGCTGGCGATGGCGTCCTCGGCGCTCGAGGCGGCCCGCAACGCGGACGTGCTGCTGCTGCTGACCGAGTGGGCCGAGTTCCGGGAGACCGACCCGGCCATGCTCGCGTCGGTGGTCGCCGCGCCGCGCATCGTGGACGGCCGCAACGCGCTCGACCCGGCGACCTGGCGCGCCGCCGGCTGGACCTACCGCGCACTCGGGCGGCCCTGACCGCGCCGGGCATTCGCCGGCTCCGACCGACGCTCGTCCGGCCGGACCGGGCCCGGACCTGGCGCGGTGCGGCTAGGCCGGGTCGTCGGCCGGGAACAGCCGGCCGCGGAAGAGCTTGTGCTGGGCCGCCTGCGCGAGCGGCCGCAGCACCATCTGGTCGACGTTGACGTGCAGCGGCAGCCCGACGACCAGGCCGATGCAGTCGGCGACGTCCTCCGCGGTCAGCGGGCGGTCGACGTCGCCGTACAGCTTGGAGACCGCGTCCGCGTCGCCGCGATAGCGCTTGATCGCGAACTCGTCGGTGCGCACCATGCCCGGCTGGATCTCGATCACCCGCACCGGCACGCCGGCCAGCTCCAGCCGCAGCGTCTCGGTCAGCGCGTGCTCGCCGTGCTTGGCCGCGCTGTAGCCGGCGCCGCCCTCGTAGTTGACGTACGCGGCGGTGGACGTGAGGTTGACGATCGTGCCGCCCGGGCCGGCCTCGAGCAGCGGCAGCAGCGCCTGCGTGACCCGCAGCGTGCCGAGCACGTTGACGTCGAACATCGCCTGCCAGTCGGCCGGGTCGGCGGTCGCCACCGGCTCGGCGCCGAACGCGCCGCCGGCGTTGTTCACCAGCACGTCCAGGTCGGTCAGCGAGGCCGCGAACGCTCGCACCGACTCGGCGTCGGTCACGTCCAGCCGCGCCGGCCGCACGCCGGTCTCCTCGGCCAGCGCCGCCAGCCGGTCGTCCCGGCGGGCCGCGGCGATCACCTCGTACCCGTCCTTGACCAGGCGGCGGGCGGTCGCCGCCCCGATCCCGCTGCTCGCCCCGGTCACCACGGCCGTCCGCGTCATGCCCGAGATCCTAGGGCGCGGGCCGCCGGAGCCGTCGGGGCACCATGGAGGCATGGCGCGCGGTGATGCGGACACGATCGAGCGGGTGCTGGCGTACGAGACCTGGGCGGTGGTCGGGCTGACGGCCAACCCCCGCCGGCCCGCGTACGGGGTGGCCCGGTTCCTGCAGCAGCAAGGCAAGCGGATCGTGCCGGTCAACCCGAGGGCGGAGCCCGTGCACGGCGAGCCGGGCTACGCGAAGCTGGCCGACGTACCGTTCCCGGTCGACGTGGTCGACGTGTTCCGCCGCTCGGACCGGGCCGGCGGCCACGTGGACGAGGCGGTCGCGGCCGGCGCCAAGGCGGTCTGGCTGCAGCTCGACGTCATCGACGAGGCCGCGGCCGACCGGGCCGAGACGGCCGGACTCGACGTGATCATGGACCACTGCCCGGCGATCGAGTGGTCCGCCCACGGTCCCCGCTGACCGCCCACTCCAGCGCTCTCTCGACGATCGGCCGGGTCCAGCCGACCAGCGGGTCCACCGGCAGCAGCAACGTCGGCGCGGCCCGCCGGGCGCCCCAGTCGTAGGCGGCCGGCCCGGGCTGGGATCCTGGCGGGATGGGTTGGTACGGAGACCACGTGCTCCCGAGGATCGTCGACCGCTCGCTCGGCGAGCGCGCCACCGGCGCGCTGCGGGAGCGGGTCTGCGCCGGGCTGACCGGCGAGGTGGTGGAGATCGGCTTCGGGTCCGGCGGCAACGTGCCGCACTATCCGGCCGCGGTGCGCGGGGTGGCCGCGGTGGAGCCGTCCGACCTGGCCTGGCAGCTGGCCGAGCACCGGCTGCGGGAGACCACCGTCCCGGTGCGACGGTCCGATGTGGACGGTCAACGACTGTCCGCTTCGGACGGTGCGTTCGACAGCGCACTGTCGAGCTGGAGCCTGTGCACCATCCCGGACCCGGCCGTGGCGCTGGCCGAGGTGCATCGGGTGCTGAAGCCGGGCGGGACGCTGCACTTCGTCGAGCACGGGCTAGCGCCGGACGAACGGGTGCGCCGCTGGCAGCACCGGCTGGAGCCGCTGCAGAAGCGGCTTTTCGGCGGCTGCCACATCACCCGGCCGATCCTCGACATCGTCGGGGCGGCCGGGTTCACCGTGACCGCGGTCGACGTGTTCTACGACGAGGGTCCGAAGCCGTTCGTCGCCCTCTCGCTCGGCACCGCGGTACGCGCCTGAGCCCGGGAGTCGAGCCAGAGCGACCAGGGCTGGATCCGGCCGACCCGCAGGATCCGGTCGGCCCACGGGTCGGCCGCCAGCGTGGCCCGCAGGTCGTCCTCGTCGGCGGCGTCGTACACGACCAGCACGTCGGTGCCCTCGCCGATCGGGCCGCCGAGGATCACCCGACCGTCCGCGACCAACCCGTCCATGTACGCCGCGTGCACGTCCCAGTCGGCCTGCCGCCGCCGCTGCACGGCCGGATCCCACGCCGGCCCGTTCACCATCGTCACCGCGAACACTGCCATGCGCCGACGCTAAGCTGCCGCACCGACAATTCCGCCCGATCACCCGTGCACCGGCACCGAGCGCGCGCAGCGCGAGCCCGGGCCCGGCCCGACGAGCGCCACCGGCTGCCCGCCGTGACCTACCGCGTCAACTAATCGAGGCGGTCGCGGAGGGACTCGTTCTTGGCCCGGGCGGTCTCGGCCAGCCTGGCCTGGAAGTCGGCGACCCGGGCGCGCAACTGCTCGTCGGCCGCGGCGAGGATGCGGACCGCCAGCAGGCCGGCGTTGCGGGCGCCACCGACCGCGACGGTCGCGACCGGGATCCCGGCCGGCATCTGCACGATCGACAGCAGCGAGTCCAGCCCGTCCAGGTGCTTGAGCGGCACCGGGACCCCGACCACGGGCAGCGGGGTGAGACTCGCCACCATCCCGGGCAGGTGCGCGGCACCGCCGGCTCCGGCGACGATCACCCGCAGCCCGCGCCCGGCCGCCCCGGCCGCGTAGTCGAGCATGTCCCGCGGGGTGCGGTGGGCCGAGACCACCCGCACCTCGTACGGCACGGAGAACTCGGCCAGCGCCTCGGCGGCGGCCGACATGACCGGCCAGTCCGAGTCGCTGCCCATGATCACGCCCACGACCGGGTTCACTGGTGCGTCACCTCGTCAGACACTCCGGTGGCCAGGTACGCGGCCGCCGCCGTCGCATCCCGGCGCAGCGCCGGCAGATCACGGCCGGCCGCGGTCACGTGGCCGATCTTGCGGCCCGGCCGGGGCTGCTTGCCGTACAGGTGGATCTTCAGGTGCGGCCAGCGCGCGGACAGGTGGTGCACCCGCTCGTCCAGCCCGGGCAAGCCCTCGGTATCGGGGCCGGCCAGCACGTTCGCCATCGCCACCGCCGGCACGGCCAGCTCGGTCGAGCCCAGCGGGTAGTCGAGCACGGCCCGCAGGTGCTGCTCGAACTGCGAGGTCCGGGCTCCCTCGATCGTCCAGTGCGCGCTGTTGTGCGGCCGCATCGCGAGCTCGTTGACCAGCAGCGCCCCGTCCGTCCGCTCGAACAGCTCGACCGCGAGCACGCCGACCACGCCGAGCTCGCCGGCGATCCGCAGCGCGAGCCGCTCGGCCTCCTCGGCCACCGCCGGATCGAGCTCCGGTGCCGGCGCCAGCACCTCGACGCAGATCCCGCCCGACTGCACGGTCTGCACCACCGGCCAGGCCGCGCCCTGCCCGAACGGCGAGCGCGCCACCACCGCGGCCAGCTCCCGGCGAAGCGGCACCAGCTCCTCGACCAGCAGCGGCGTACCGGTGCCGAACAGCTCGGCCGCCTCGCCGGCGCTCGACACGACCCAGACGCCGCGCCCGTCGTACCCGCCGCGCACCGCCTTGACCACCACCGGCCACGCCCCGCCGGCGAACTCGGCCAGCTCGTCGACCGAGCCGACCGGCGCCCACCGCGGCACCGGCACGCCGAGCGCGCCCAGCCGGCTGCGCATCACCTGCTTGTCCTGGGCGTGCAGCAGCGCGTCGGCACCGGGCTGCACGGTGTGGCCAGCCGCGGCGAGGGCGCGGAGGTGCTCGGTCGGCACGTGCTCGTGGTCGAACGTGACCACGTCACAGCCGGCCGCGAATGCCGCCAGGTCCTCGTACGAGGTGTGCGAGCCGAGCACGACGTCGTGCGCCACCAGGGCGGCCGAGTCCTCCGGCGAGGACGCGAGCACACGCAGTGACTGGCCGAGCGCGATCGCGGCCTGGTGGGTCATCCGGGCCAGCTGGCCGCCGCCGACCATGCCCACGACAGGCAGGCCGGTGGTCTTGTGCATGCCGGCGAGGTTAGAGCACCGACCGGCGCCGCTCGGCCCCACCGGGTGGTCGCGACCACCCGCCCCACCGGGGCCGAGACGGTGCCAGCCGCCCGACCGCCGGACGGTCGGGCGAGGAGTAGGACGAGCTCGCCGGCGTTCGATGACGCGAATCGGTGGGCATAGCTCCTTAGGTCCGTAGCCACTACCGAGAACGGAGCGCGTCCCGCATGTCCGTCCCGCTGCCGCGGACCGCGGAGCCCGACGAACCCCTCGAACCCGGCGACGCCGAGCTCATCGAGGCGGTCCGGTCGGGTGACCTCGATGCGTACGGGCTGCTCTACCGTCGGCACGCGGGCGCCGCGGCGACCTTCGCCCGGCACCTGACCGGGTCATGGGCCGAGGCCGACGACCTGGTCGCCGAGGCGTTCGCCAAGGTGCTGGACATGCTGCGCACCGGCGGCGGGCCGCACGCGGCGTTCCGGGCATACCTGCTGACCACTCTGCGCAACACGCTCTACGACCGGATCCGGCGGGACAAGAAGCTCGAGTGGTCCGACGACATGTCCAGGCACGACCCTGGCGTGCCCTGGGAGGACACCGCGGTCGCCGGGCTGGAGAGCCGCCTGGCCGCGCGGGCGTTCCAGCGGCTGCCCGAGCGGTGGCAGACGGTGCTCTGGCACACGGAGATCGAGCAGGAGTCGCCGGCCGAGGTGGCGCCGCTGCTGGGGCTCACGCCGAACGGGGTGGCGGCGCTGGCCTACCGGGCGCGGGAGGGGTTGCGGCAGGCGTACCTGCAGGAGCACCTGGCCGGCGGGGTTGCCAGGGAGCACCGCGCGACGGTGAACCGGCTCGGCGCCTGGGCGCGCGGCGGGCTGACGGCCCGGCAGCGGGCCAGGGTCGAGAAGCACCTGGCAACCTGTCCGGACTGCCGGGCGCTGGCCAACGAGCTGGAGCACGTCAACTCAGGGCTGCGTGGCGTGGTGGCGCCGCTGCTGCTCGGCACCGCCGCGGCCGGCGGGTACCTCGCCGCGCATGCCGCTCCCGCCGACGCCGCCGGAGCGGCGGCCACCGCAGGAGCAGCCGCCAGTGCGGCCCCCGGCGCCGCCGCCAGTGCCGCCGCGCAGGGCGCAGCCACCGGAGGAGCCACCGCCGGAGGCGCCGGTGCCGCAGCGGCCGCAGCCGGCGGAACAGCCGCCGGAGGAGCAGCCGCCGGTGGGGCGGTGGGTGGCGGTGGATCCGCCCTTGGGTCGATTACGGCCTGGGTGGTCGGGACGCACGCCGGTCAGGCCGCCGCGGCCGCGGTCGCCGCGGTCGTGATCGGCGCCACCTCGGTCGCCGTCAGCCACGGCGCCGGGCCGGACCGCACCGGCACTCCCGCCCTCGCGGCGACGACCGCGGCGGCCGCCGTCCAGCGCTCGAGCGCGTCCGGCCCCATCCCGCCATCGGCCCCCTCCGCCGGGAACCTGACCCTGAGCGCCGCGCCCGGCGAGTCCGGCACCGGGCCGATCGCGACCGGGCCGCCGACCCCGAGCATTTCGGCCCCGACCGCGTCCGCGCCGTCGGCCGCGCCCGCCCTGTTCGCCGGCTCGCCCAGTGCCCAGGGCACGCTCAGAGCGGGCTCCTCCGGCGACATCGCCGTGCCGATCCGCAACACCGGCGGCGACAAGGCCCGCAACCTGGTCGTCACGCTGCGCCTGCCGGCCGGGATCACCGCCCGCGGCGGCTCCGGCAGCAGCGGCTGGACCTGTACCCCCGGCGCGACGTCGGCCTGCACGCTGAACGACCTGGACGGCGGCGGTCAGACCACCCTGCACGTGCGGGTCGAGGTCGGCGCCGACGCCGTGCCGGGCGGCACGATCTCCGGCAGCGTCCAGGCCGACAACGGGTCGAGCACCCCGATCCCCGCCGGGACGCTGCCGGTGCTCGCCTAGGAGACCCCGAGCTCGCGCGCGATGAGCATTCGCTGCACCTCGGACGTGCCCTCGCCGATCTCGAGGATCTTCGAGTCCCGCCAGTGCCGGGCGACCGGGAACTCGTTCATGAACCCGTACCCGCCGAAGATCTGCGTAGCCTCCCGGGCGTTGGTCACCGCCGCCTCGGACGAGTAGAGCTTGGCGATCGCCGCCTCCCGCTTGAACGGCCGGCCGGCCATCAGCAGCGCGGCCGCGTCCCGCCAGGCCAGCCGGGACAGGTACGCCCGCGTCTCCATGTCCGCGATCTTGAACTGGATCGCCTGGTACGCCCCGATGTTGCGACCGAACGCCTCGCGCTCCCGGGCGTACCGGACGCACTCGTCGACACACGCCTGGGCGAGCCCGGTGCCCAGCGCGGCGATCGCGATCCGGCCTTCGTCGAGGATGGACAGGAAGTTCGCGTAGCCGCGGCCGCGCTCGCCGAGCAGGTTCTCCGCCGGCACGCGGCAGCCGGAGAACGACAGCTCGTGCGTGTCGGAGGCGTGCCAGCCGACTTTCGAGTACGACTTGGCAACCGTGAACCCCGGCCGCGGGACCGGCACCAGGATCGAGGAGATCTCCTTCCTCCCGCCGGCCGCCGTGCCGGTCACCGCGGTCACCGTGACCAGCTCGGTGATGTCGGTGCCGGAGTTGGTGATGAACGCCTTGGTGCCGTCGATCACCCACTCGCCGTCCTCCAGCCGGGCGCTGGTGCGGGTCGCGCCGGCGTCCGAGCCGCCGCCCGGCTCGGTCAGCCCGAACGCGCCGAGCGCCTGCCCGCTGCACAGCCGCGGCAGCCACTCCTGCTTCTGCTGCTCGGTGCCGAACCGGAACACCGGCATCGCACCGAGCGACACGCCGGCCTCCAGCGTGATCGCCACCGAGGAGTCGACGCGGGCCAGCTCCTCGATCGCCAGGCACAGCGAGAGGTAGTCGCCGCCCATCCCGCCGTACTCCTCCGGGAACGGCAGCCCGAACAGGCCGAGCTCGCCCATCTGCTTGACCACCGGGTACGGGAACTCGGCCCGCTCGTCGTAGTCGTGTGCCACCGGCGCGACGACCGTACGGGCGAAGTCGGCGACGGTGCGGCGGAACTCGTCCTGCTCAGCGTCGAGGTCAGGCATGCCCCGATCGTGTCACCCCGGGGCCACGGCGGAAAACAGCAGGCCGCTGCCGCCGCGCGGTGCGTGCGCGCGGCCCACGTACACTCCTCCGGTGCAATTGCTCGACCGACTCGGCGCGCCCTGGCGCGTGCTGCTCAAGGAGATCTCGGCATTCGGTGTCGTCGGCGTCGTCAACCTCTTCGTCGACGTAGGCCTGTTCAACCTGGTGCACTTCCGCCTCGGCCTCGGACCGACGACCTCGAACATCATCTCGACCAGCGTGGCCACCACGATCTCCTACTTCGCCAACCGGCACTGGTCCTTCTCGCACCGGGCCCGCACCGGCCTGCGCCGGGAGTACGTGCTGTTCTTCGCGATCAACCTCATCGCGCTTGGGATCTCCAGTGTGGTGATCGCCTTCACGTACTACGTGGTCGGCGCGCACAGCCCGTTCGCGCTGAACGTGGCGAAGTTCGTGGGCATCGGCATCGGCACGGTGTTCCGGTTCTGGTCGTACAAGCGGTACGTGTTCCCGCCGCACCAGGAGACCGTCGGCGCCGGCGCGACCGCGGCCGAGTAGCGCACCGCCGGCCGGATCTCGGCACTGCTGAGGGAGGGACGCTCGGGCACGGCAGGTCCGTGCCCGCTCGTCACGGATCGAGCCGTTCCTCGGCCAACGGGAGGTAGACGGCGAAGACCGGCGGCACCGGCCGGCTCAGCTCCAGCCGGCCGCCGTCGGACTCGACCAGCGCCCGGGCCAGGGCCAGGCCGATCCCGGTGCCGGCGCCGCCGCTGACCCCGCGCTCGAAGATCTTGCCGACCAACTCGGGCGGCACCCCCGGTCCCTCGTCGGTCACCTCGACCACGGCGTGCCGTCCGGACCGGCGTACGCCGACCCGGACCACGCCGCGGCCGTGCTCCAGCGCGTTGTCGACCAGCACTCCGACCGCCTGCTGCAGCCGGCCCGGTTCGGCCCGGGCGATCAGCTTGTCCGGAGCGTCCATCTCGACCCGACGGCGCAGCGTGCGCAGCGTCGGCTCGCGCTCGTCGAGGACCGCGGCGACCTCGTGGCCGACGTCGATGTCGCCGGCGCCCTCGGCCCGGGCCGTGCGGGCCTGGGCGAGGATCTCGTCCACCACCGCGGAAAGCCGCTCGGCCTGCTCCAGCGCCGCGCTCGCCTCCCGTTTCACGTCAGGCTCCGGCGACATGGAGATCTCCTCCAGCCGCATCCGCAGCGCGGTCAGCCGGCTGCGCAGCTGGTGGGAGACGTCGTCGGCGAGGGTGCGCTCCCGCTGGATGACCGCGGCGATCTGTCCCGCCGCCCGGTCCAGCACGTCACAGATCCGGTCAAGCTCGTCGATGCCGGGCCGGGCCGGCGAGACCCGGTAGTCGCCGGCGCCGAGCCGGGCCGCGCGCCCGGCCACGTCGCGCAGCGGCTCGGCCAGTCGCCGGGCCAGCAACACCGCCGCGATCGCGGCCAGCACCGCGGAGCCGGCCATCCCGGCGACCACCCCGAAGCCGAACCGGTACTGCCGCCCACGCACGTCGTCGGCCGGCCGGGCCACCTGGACCTCGCCGCCGCGGGGTAGCGGCGCCTGGGCGGTGTAAGGGCTCGGCCCCGGGTCCGGACCGGCGGTGGTCGTCTGGCCGTCGGCGGCCCGGATGGTGACCTGCTCT
>Ga0207702_10003377_pt1 | contig 14632 bp, 11 predicted proteins | sample KBSCornC62_FD_184302 | JGI IMG/M metagenome (GOLD analysis project Ga0207702, IMG submission 184302) | Corn rhizosphere microbial communities from Kellogg Biological Station, Michigan, USA - KBS Corn C6-2 (SPAdes) (version 2) | ecosystem: Host-associated > Plants > Roots > Rhizosphere > Soil ...
GTGCTGCTGCCGTTCAAGCCGTACTGGCTCGCGTTGGTGCTGGTGTACTGGACGCTGGAGACGCCGGAAGCGACCGGCCTCGGGCGCGCGTTTGTGCTCGGGCTGATCGGCGATGCGCTCACGGGCGAGCTGCTCGGCGAGCAGGCGCTGCGGCTTTGCATCCTCAGTTTCATCCTGCTGCGCTTTCGTTCGCGGCTGCGGTTTTTCCCGATGTGGCAGCAGGCGCTGGCGGTGCTGGCCTTGTTGTTGAACGACCGCATCGTGCTGCTCATGATCCGCACCTGCGCCGGGGATCCGCGTCCGCCGCCGGCGTTCTGGCTCGAACCCGTTGCCGGCATGCTCGCGTGGCCCTGGGTCTTCCTGTTGCTGGACGACCTGCGCGCGCGCCTGCGCGTGCACGAATCCTGAGCGCGCGATGCGGCAGCGGATCAAAGATGTCCAGCACGAATCGGCGCGGTTCCGCTCGCGCGCGATCGTCGGGTTCCTGCTGATCGCGGCGGCCTTGAGCGTGCTCGGCCTGCGTTTCGCCTACCTGCAGATCGACCGGCACCAGGAATTCTCCGCCCGCTCGGACCAGAACCGCATCTCGGTGCGCCGCATCGCGCCAACGCGCGGCCTGATTTTCGACCGCAACGGCGTTCTGCTGGCCGACAACATCGCCGCGTTCCGACTCGAGGTGATACCGGAACAGGTCAAGGACATGCCGCGCATGCTGGCCGAACTCGGCGGCGTGCTCGCGCTGTCCGACGACGACGTCGAACGCTTCAACGCGCTGCGCAAGACCAAGCACGGCTTCGAAAGCATCCCGCTGCGCTTCAAGCTGTCGGAGGACGAGATCGCGCGGTTCTCGATCGAGCGCTGGCGTTTCCCCGGTGTCGACGTGGTGCCGTACCTGACGCGCTTCTACCCCCGCAGCGACGAATTCGCGCACCTGGTCGGCTACGTCGGCCGCATCGATGCGGCGGACGCGGAAAAACTCGACGCCGTGCGCTACGCCGGCACCACGCACATCGGCAAGACCGGCATCGAGCGCTCGTACGAGAACGACCTGCACGGCGAGCCGGGCTACGACCTGGTCGAGGTCAACGTCGACAAGCACCCGCTGCGCGTGATCGAACACGTGCCGCCGACACCGGGCAAGAACCTGTACCTGTCGATCGACTCACGTCTGCAGCACGTCACGATGGAAGCGTTCGAGGGCCGCGCCGGTGCGTCGGTCGCGATCGATCCGCGCAACGGCGAAGTGCTGGCGATGGTGTGCGTGCCGAGTTTCGATCCGAACTTGTTCGTCAACGGCATCGGCAAGGTCGACTACGCGACGCTGCTCAATGCGCCGGAGCGTCCGCTGCTGAATCGCGCCATCGCCGGTGCGTACACGCCGGGTTCGACGGTCAAACCGTATCTCGGCCTGGGCGGGCTCGAACTCGGTCTGCGCCGGCCGAGCGACACGGTGTTTTCGACCGGCGAGTTCTTCATCCCCGGGCAGTCGCGCGCCTACCGCGACGACAAGAAAGGCGGCCACGGCCGCGTGGACCTGGTGCAGGCGATCGCGCAGTCGGTCAACACGTATTTCTATTCGCTCGCGTTCGACATGGGCATCGACCGCTTCTCGAGCTGGATGGGCAAGTTCGGTTTCGGCAAGCCGACGGGCATCGACCTGATCGGCGAAAGCGCCGGCGTGCTGCCGTCGCGCGAATGGAAACGCGGACGCTTCAACCAGCCGTTCTATCCGGGCGAAACGGTCATCGCGGGTATCGGGCAGGGCTACTGGGTGATCACGCCGCTGCAGCTGGCGCAGGCCGCGTCGATCATGGCGGCGAAAGGTGTGCGCCATCCGCCGCACCTGGTGCGCGCGATCCAGGATGGGCTCAACGCGACGCCGATGCCGGTGCCGCTGCCGAAAGCGGATCCGAGCATCATCCGCAACCCGGAAAACTGGGGACCGGTCGAGCAAGGCATGATCGCCGTGGTCAACGGCGGCGGCACCGCCAGCGGTTTAGGCAAGGAATTCCCGTACGTGATCGCGGGCAAGACCGGCACCGCGGAGCGCTTCTCGCGCAGCGACGAAGGCTGGCAGAACATCATGGACGTCGCCGTCGAGCGCCACGAGGTGCTGTTCGAGGCGTTCACGCCGGCGGACGACGCGCGCATCGCGGTCATCGTGGCGCTCGAGGCCGGCCACACCGGCGCGCACGACGCCGCGCCGATCGCGCGCAAGCTGCTCGACACCTGGGTCAAAGACGACGACAACCCGGCCGCGGTCGCCGGAGCGTCGCCATGACCTACAACCTGCTGCTGCGCCTGCAGCTCTGGGCCGTGCGCGCGATCCGGCGGCCGCATTACGACCTGCCGCTGCTGGGCGCGCTGCTGCTGCTCGCCACTACCGGCCTGGTCACGCTGTACAGCGCGAGCGACCTCGATCGCCACCTGGTGCTGAACCAGGCCGCGCGTTTCGTGCTCGGCACGATCCTGATGTTCGCGATCGCGCGCATCCCGCCGCAGGTGCTGCGCAACTGGACGCCCTACCTGTACGCCGCGACTCTGTTCCTGCTCGTCACCGTCGCGATCCTCGGCCAGGGGCGCGGCGCGAACCGCTGGCTAAATCTCGGCTTCATGCGCTTCCAGCCGTCCGAGCTCGCCAAGCTGACCTTGCCGATGATGGTCGCCTGGTTCCTGCACGCGCGCGAGCTGCCACCGCGCTGGATCACGCTCGCCGCGGTCGGCGTGCTGATCGGCGCGCCGGCGCTGCTGATCGCGAAACAGCCGGACCTCGGCACCGCGTTGCTGGTCGCTGCCAGCGGCGTGTTCGCGGTGTTCCTGTCCGGACTTGCCTGGTGGCGCATCGGCCTGATCGTGGGCGCCGCCGCTGCGGCCGCGCCGATGGCCTGGCACTTCATGCACGAGTACCAGCGCAACCGGCTGCGCATGTTCATGGACCCCGAGTCCGACCCGCTCGGCAACGGCTGGCACATCATCCAGTCCGAGATCGCAGTCGGTTCGGGCGGCGTGTTCGGCAAGGGCTGGCACAACGGCACGCAGTCGCGCCTGGAATTCCTGCCCGAGCACACCACCGATTTCGTGTTCGCCGTGTTTTCCGAGGAATGGGGCCTGATCGGCGTGCTCGCGCTGCTCGCGCTGTACCTGTTCATCGTCGGCCGGGGCCTGATGATCGCGGCAAGCGCGCGCGACACCTATTCGCGCCTGCTCGCCGGTGCGATCAGCATGGCGTTCTTCGTCTATGTGATGGTCAACGGCGGCATGATCACGGGCTTGTTGCCCGTGGTCGGCGTGCCGTTGCCCCTGATCAGCTATGGCGGTACCTCGGCCGTGTCGCTGCTCGCCGGATTCGGCGTGCTGATGTCGATTCACGCGCACCGCCGGTTGCTGCCGCGTTAAGGATTCGACGAGTGCGCGTGGTACTCTTCGCGCCGACCCTCCACATCACTGGCGAGCAAAAGGTTCGATGCGTGGTCTAGCGGTTTTTTCTTCGATTCTGTTCGGCTTTGCCGCCGCTGGTTTCGCCACCCCCGCCGCTTCCGCACCGCCCGCACCGCCGGTCGATGCCGCAAGCGTCGCCGCCGCCCAACAGCAGTTCGCGCAGGATCTGGCGAAAGACTCGGGGCTGGATGCGAAAGCGATCCTCGCCACACTCGCCAAGGCGCATTACCAGCAAAGCATCATCGACGCGATCACGCGCCCGGCCGAAGCCAAGCCGTGGAAGGAATACCGCCCGATTTTCGTCACCGACCGCCGCGTCGCCGACGGCGTCGCGTTCTATCGCGCGAACGAAGCACTGCTGCGCAAAGTCTCGACCGATTTCGGCGTGCCGCCGGAACTGATCGTGACGATTCTCGGCGTCGAAACGAACTACGGCCGCATCACCGGCCGCTACCGCGTGATCGACGCGCTGACCACGCTCGGTTTTTACTATCCGCCGCGGCAGGATTTCTTCCGCGGCGAATTGAAACAGCTGTTCCTGCTGCGTAGCCCATCATTCCCGTACGCACCCGAAGACCTGATGGGCTCCTACGCCGGCGCGATGGGCTGGGGCCAGTTCATGCCGTCCAGCATCGCGCATTTCGCGCGCGACGGGGACGGCGACGGCAAAGTGGATTTGTGGAATTCGCCCGCGGACGTCGCCGCCAGCGTGGCGAACTATTTCGTCGCGCACGGCTGGCAAAAGGACGGTCCGGTCGCGCTGCGCGCCACGGTGTCGCCGGAAGCGCGCGCGGTCACGCCGGGCACGCTCGAGCCGGTGTACCCGCTGCAGCAGCTCGCGGAGTGGGGCTATACGATCGACGCGAAACCCGATGCGCTCAAGCCTGATTCAATCAAACCCGATTCAATTAAACTCGATCCGATGACGCCGGCAACACTGATCGTGCTCGACGGCGCCGACGGTCCCGAAACCTGGATCACGTTCGAAAACTTCTACGCGATCTCGCGCTACAACCGCAGCCCGCTCTACAGTCTGGCCGTGTACCAGTTGAGCCAGGCGATCGCGCACGAGATGGCGGAGGACACCCCGGCGCCATGAGGCGCGCCGTCGCCCGCGTCCTGCTGCTGTTGTCGCTCACGGCGCTGGCCGGTTGTTTCCACCGCCCCGCCACGCGTCCTGCCGCACCGGCACCGGGTTCGGCCGCGAGCGCCTCGCGCAACCCGAATGCCGGGCGCTATCGCGACGACCGCGATTCGACACCGGCCCAGGTGCCGGACGTGAGCAAGATCCCCGAGCCCGTGCCGAAAGACGAGCCGCGCTCGCAATACGGCAACAAGTCGCCCTACAGCGTGCTCGGCGAAACGTACCGCGTGCTGCCGAACTGCAAGGATTACATCGAGCGCGGGCTGGCCTCGTGGTACGGCAACAAGTTCCACGGTTACACCACGTCGAATTTCGAACAGTACGACATGTACGCCTATTCGGCCGCGAGCAAGACGTTGCCGCTGCCGTGCTACGTGCGCGTGACGAACCTGGAGAACGGCAAGAGCGTAGTCGTGCGCGTGAACGACCGCGGCCCGTTCGTGGCGAACCGGATCGTCGATCTGTCCTACGTCGCTGCGATCAAGATCGGCGTCTGGCCCAAGGGCACGGCGATGGTCGAGGTGCGCGGCATCGACCCGGCGCATCCGGACAAGGCGCTGCCGGAGTCGCGCACGGCGGCGGCGCCGGCGGACACGCGCGGCACGCGTCCCGTCGACACGCGCACGGCCGACACGCACGGCGCCGACACACGCTCGACCGACACGCGCGCGCCGAGCGCCGCTGCGCACGGCGCCCCGCCGGCGTCCGCATCCACGCCTCAAAAAACGCCCAAACCTGCGCTATATCTGCAGGTGGGCGCGTTTTCGGACGCGGCCAACGCCGAGCGCGCGGCGAACACGGTGCGCGCGGCGCAGCTCGGCGACGTCCGCGTGGTCGAAGCCGACGTGAACGGCAAGTCCTTGCGTCGTGTGCGGCTCGGCCCGCTGCGCGACGCGGACGAAGCCGATCGCGTCACGCCGAAACTGCGTGCGCTCGGGCTCGGCGAGCCGCGCGTCGCGGTGGACAACTGACGCTGCGCTGCACAAACTAGGCGGTCTGCCAACGCGACGCCCGGTTTGTGTGCCGTCACTCCCGCGCAGGCGGGAATCCATTGGGCAGATCGCGAAGGCACAAGAGCAAGATGGATTCCCGCTTGCGCGGGAATGACGGCAGGTTCAGAGGCAACGTCACTATTTCGGGACAAACGATGAGCAAGCTGCACCGCACGATTCTGATTTCCCTGCTGGCGCTCGGCGCCGCAACGACGGCACAGTCCGCCACGCACGCCGCGCACAAGAAGAAGCCCGCGGCCGCGCAGACGCAAAAATCCGACGCCGACGCGAACACCAACACCGCGCCGGCACAACAGACCACGGCCGCGTCCGAAAACGCCACGCCGAGCAGCCTGCCGACGCCCGGCGCGATGCCGAAACCCGCTCCCGGCGCGCTCAACGTGCCGACACCGCCGCCGCCGACACTGGCTGCGAAAAGCTGGGTGCTGGCCGATTTCGCGACCGGCCAGGTGCTGGCCGAAACGAACGCCGACCAGCGTGTCGAACCCGCCTCGATCACCAAGGTCATGACCGCGTACGTCGTCTCCGCCGAGCTCGCCGCCGGCAAGATCAAGATGGACGACCAGGTCTTCATCAGCGAAAACGCGTGGCGGAGCGGCGGCGCCGGCACCGAAGGCTCGACCAGTTTCCTCGCGGTCAACTCCAAGGTGCCGCTGAAGGATCTGCTGTACGGCATGATCATCCAGTCCGGCAACGACGCTGCGATCGCGCTGGCCGAACACGTCGCGGGTTCCGAGCAGACGTTCGCCGAGCTGATGAACCAGTACGCGCAGAAGCTCGGCATGAGCGGCACGCATTTCGTCAACGCGTCCGGCCTGCCCGATCCGAACCACTATTCCACCGCGCGCGACATCGCCACGCTGGCGCAGCACGTGATCCGCGACTATCCGGAGGAATACAAGATCTACGCGCTGAAGGAATTCGAGTGGAACGGCATCACGCAGCACAACCGCAACACGCTGCTGTGGCGCGATCCGAGCGTGGACGGCATCAAGACCGGCCACACCAAGGACGCCGGCTACTGCCTGGCGACCTCGGCCAAGCGCGGCGACCAGCGCCTGATCGCGGTGGTGATGGGCGCGGACAGCGAGAAGCTGCGCGCCGACGACAACCAGGCGCTGCTCAACTACGGCTTCCGCTTTTTCGAAACGCACAAACTCTACGACGCCGGCAAGGCGCTGGCGACGCCGGAACTGTGGAAAGGCGCGGCCAACACGATCGCGCTCGGCGTCGGCGAGGACGTGGTCGCCACGATCCCGCGCGGCCGCTACAACGATCTCAAGCCGACGCTTGAAATGCCCGGCCGCCTGATCGCGCCGTATACCAAGGGCCAGAAGGTCGGCACGCTGAAGGTGTCGCTGGACGGCAAGCCGCTGCTCGAACGCCCGCTGGTCGCGCTCGCCGATGCGCCTGAGGCCGGCTTCTGGGGCCGCATGTCCGACGGCATCCTGCTCTGGTTCAAGGGCGACAAGAAAGGCAGCGACGTCTCCGCCGTACCGAACAACAAGTGACCGCAGGATGCGTCGCGCCCCGGCGAGAGGGTGCGACCGTAGGGGCTCGATTTATCGAGCCCGCCCTTGGATCCCGCCGGGTGAAATGACGAGCGGGCGCGATAAATCGCGCCCCTACGCACGGATGGGTCGGCGCAGCGCGGACCAGGCTCGGATCGATCACATCCCTGCGCCGTTCCGGTCGGCGCCCATTTCCCGCGCCTGGGCCTATGAAGGCTTGGAATTTTGCCTTGCCGCCGGCATTTGCTAGGGTTCCTTACCTTCCGACGATCCGACCGTGCCGACCGCGATGAAGTCCCTCGACGATCTCCAGCCCGAAAATCCGCAGCAAGGCTTCCAGTTCCCGGGCGCTTTCGAGATCACCGCGATGGGCAAGGCCCATGCGGGCCTGGAAGAACGCGTGCCGGAAATCCTCGTCGGGCTGGGTCTGCACGTGCTCAACGGCAGCCTGCGCACGCGCCCGTCGGCCGAGGGTAACTGGATCTCCATCAGCGTCACGTTCACCTGCCCGAGCCGCGAAAAATACGAAGCGGCGCACGCCGCCTTGCGCGCGGACGCGGCGGTGCGGTGGACGTTGTGACGCGCCGCACGTCGCGATTCGGAATTCCCAACCCGCAGGCGCGGGAGTGCGCCGCATGAACCCGTCGGCCGGCGCACCCGCCGACGCCGCCGTCGAGGCCGCCGCGTCAACCGGGTCCCGAACCCAACAGGCCGCATCCCGCCTGCTCGTCCGCCGCTGGCCCGGCCGCACGCCGTACGAGCCCATGTGGCGCGCGATGCAGGCGTTCACGGATGCGCGCGGACCGGACACGCCGGACGAACTGTGGGTGGTCGAGCACGAGCCCGTGTTCACCCTCGGGCAGGCCGGCAAGTGGGAACACGTGCTGATGCCGGGCGACATCCCCGTGGTGCCGGTCGACCGCGGCGGCCAGGTCACGTACCACGGACCCGGCCAGATCGTGGCCTATCCGCTGATCGACCTGCGCCGCACCGGCATCGGCGTGCGCGAATTCGTGCATCGTATCGAGCAGGCCCTGATCGACACCCTGGCCGAGTGGAACGTGGTGGCCGTGCGCAAGGACGGCGCGCCGGGCGTCTACGTGGCCGGGGCCAAGATCGCGGCGCTCGGTCTGCGCGTCCGCCGTGGCTGCACGTTTCACGGCCTGGCGTTCAACGTCGCCATGGACCTGGAACCGTTTCGACGCATCAATCCCTGCGGATTCCGCGGGCTCGAAGTCGTACAATTGTCCGACCTGGGCGGGCCGAACGACCTGGCCCGGGTCGAAACCGCACTGATTGCCGCCTTGGCGCAGCAGTTCGGCCTCGCCGCCGAGTCTGCGCCGGCCCTGACTTTCGACGCTGGCCGCAGCGCTCCACTTCCCGCTACCGTGGCCCCGTGAGTACCGTGGACAAGACCATTCCGATCGCCGTCGCCGACGCCCCCGTCAAGCAGCTGGGCGAAGACAAGATCGCGCGCAACCGCGCCGGATTCGACCCGGGCGCGCCGACCCTGCGCAAGCCGAGCTGGATCCGCGTGCGCATTCCGCCGGGCAACGCGGTCGCCAAGCTCAAATCCAAGCTGCGCGCGAACCGGCTGGTGACGGTGTGCGAGGAAGCGTCCTGCCCGAACATCCACGAATGTTTCGGCAAGGGCACGGCCACGTTCATGATCCTGGGCGAGGTCTGCACGCGGCGCTGTTCGTTCTGCGACGTCGCGCACGGCCGGCCCAAGCCGCCGGACGCGGAGGAACCGCGCCACCTGGCCGAAACGATCCGCGACATGGCCTTGCGCTACGTCGTCATCACCTCGGTCGACCGCGACGACCTGCGCGACGGCGGCGCCGGCCATTTCGTCGAATGCATCCGCCAGGTGCGCGCAGCCAATCCGGACACGAAAATCGAGATCCTGACGCCCGATTTCCGCGGCAAGGGCCGAATGGAACGGGCGCTGGAGCTGCTCGCGCAGGCGCCGCCGGACGTGTTCAACCACAACCTGGAAACCGTGCGCGAGCTGTACCCCAACGTGCGTCCGGGCGCTGACTACGACTGGTCGCTGCAGCTGCTGCAGCAGTTCAAGGCGCAGCACCCGGACGTGCCGACCAAGTCCGGCATCATGCTCGGGCTCGGCGAAACGCTGGAGCAGGTGCACGGCGCATTGAACGATCTGCGTGCGCATGCGGTCGATATGGTCACGATCGGGCAATACCTGCAGCCCACCGCGCATCACCATCCGGTGCTGCGCTACTGGACGCCGCAGGAATTCGACGATCTGGCCGAATACGGCCGCCGCCTCGGTTTCGAGCATGTCGCGTCGGGTCCGCTGGTCCGCTCGTCGTACCACGCCGACCAGATGGCGCACGCGGCGGGCTACGTCGAAGTCGCTTAAGTCATGCGGCAGTCAGGAATACCTGCCGCCGTCGTTTTAGAGTGCAGCAACGGGAGGCCGCACAGGATGTCGCGGTCAGGCTGAGCCCGCTGCAAATTGGATTCCGGAGAATGTCGATGCGCAACCGTCTCGTCCTCACCACCCTCGCGTTCGCGCTGACTGCCGCGACGGGGGCGTTTGCCAAGCCTGCAACGGACGCGAGCGGCGTGCTGCTCAAGCCGACTGCGGAACAATCGCAAGCTGCGTTGCTCGCGGCGCGCTTCCTGACCCGCTTCCACTACAAGGCCGAACCGCTCGACACGAAAATGTCCGAGCAGATTTTCGACCGCTATTTCGACGCGCTCGACGGCGACCGCCTGTTCTTCCTGCAATCCGACGTCGACCGTTTCGCGCCGCATCGCGACAAGCTCGGCGAGGAGATCTACAACCAGGATCTGTCCACGCCGTTCGCGATCTTCAATCTGTACGAGCAGCGCGTGACCGAACGCACGAACGCGGCGCGCGAACTGCTGAAGAAGAACTTCGATTTCAGCGTCGACGAGTCGTACAACTACGACCGCGTCAAGGCGCCGTTCGCGAAAACCGCCGACGAACTGAACGACCTGTGGCGCAAGCGCGTGAAGAACGACTGGCTGCGCCTGTCGCTCGCCGGCAAAAAGGACGCCGACATCCGCACCACGCTCGACAAGCGCTACGCGAACTACCTCGAGCGCATGCACCAGCTCAACACCGAGGACGTGTTCCAGACGTTCATGAACGCGTACGCGATGGCGATCGAGCCGCACACCAATTACCTCGGCCCGCGCGCGAGCGAAAACTTCGATATCGCGATGAAGCTTTCGCTCGAAGGTATCGGCGCGGTGCTGCAGCGCGACGACGACTACACCGCGATCCGCGAGATCGTGCCGGGCGGTCCTGCGTCGCTGTCGGGCAAGCTCAAGGTCGGCGACCGCATCGTCGGCGTCGGCCAGGGCACGGCGGGATCGATCACGGACGTCATCGGCTGGCGCCTGGATGACGTGGTCGACCAGATCCGCGGTACCAAGGACACGACGGTGCGCCTGGAAGTGCTCCCGGTGGACTCGGGCCTGGACAGCAAGCCGCAGCTGATTTCGCTCGTCCGCAAGAAAGTGAACATCGAGGAACAGGCCGCGAAAAGCTCCGTCATCGACGTCAAGAGCGGCAGCCAGACGCACCACGTGGGCGTGATTTCGCTGCCGACGTTCTACGAGGACTTCGAAGCGCGCCGCCGCGGCGACAAGGACTACCGCAGCGCCACGCGCGACGTCGCGCGCCTGCTCGGGGATCTGAAGAAGCAGAACGTCGAAGGCGTGGTGGTCGATCTGCGCAACAACGGCGGCGGCTCGCTCTCCGAAGCGATCGACCTGACCGGCTTGTTCGTCGGCAAAGGTCCCGTGGTTCAGGTGCGCAATGCGAACGGCCGCGTCGAACAGGGCCGCAACACGCAGACCGCGATGGTCTGGGACGGCCCGCTCGAAGTACTGGTCAACCGCAACAGTGCCTCGGCCTCGGAGATTTTCGCCGCGGCGATCCAGGACTACGGCCGCGGCCTGATCGTGGGCGAACCGACCTACGGCAAGGGCACGGTGCAGAACCTGGTCGATCTGGACCAGATGTCGCAGAACGAGAAGCCGACGTACGGCGAACTCAAGATGACGATCCAGCAGTTCTTCCGCGTCAACGGCGGCTCGACCCAGCTGCGCGGCGTCACGCCGGACATCGCGTTCGCGGTCACCGCGGACTTCGACCAGAACGGCGAGCAGTCCTACGACAACGCGCTGCCGTGGACCTCGATCGCGCCGTCGAGCTACGAGCCGACGTCGGACCTGAAGACGATCGTGCCGCTGCTCGAAGCGCGCCACGACGCGCGCGCGCAGAGCGAGCAGGATTGGAAAGCCTACGAGGCCGACATTGCGGACGGCCGCAAGATGCGCAAGGAAACGACGATTTCGCTCAACGAAGCGAAACGCCGCGCCGAGCGCGACGAGGAAGCCGCCAAGCGCAAGGAGCGCCATCCGGACCTCGCGATGAACGCGCCGAGCGGCAAGGAACAGCAGTCCGCCGCCGACACGAAGACGCCGCGCGTGATGCCGGATCAGCCGGGCACGCCGAAACGCGTCAACGTCGACAGCGACCCGACCGGCACGATCGCGCAACAACAGCCGAAGGATCCGAAGAAGCCGGCCAGCGACACCCCCGGCGACCGCAGCCAGGACGCCGCCACGCACCAGGACGACGGCCTGCAAGCGGACGAGCGCAGCCTGCAGACGGACCTCGCGCAGGAACGTGCCCGCAAGAAGGAAAAAGACGTCGTGCTGAACGAGGCCTCGCACATCCTGGCCGACGAGATCGATCTGATCCACGGCGACGCGAAGCTCGCACAGACCGTGTTGCCGCACCAAGCGATCGGCAAGTCGGTGGATTGAGGCACGTCCGCCTCGGACGACAGCGCGCCAAGCACGACAGCGTCGCCGTCAATCGAACGCCCGGCCTTGCAAGCCGGGCGTTTTTGTCTGCGGACCCGACATCACTGCAGTGTTTTTTCCGTCATTCCCGCGCAGGCGGGAATCCATTTTGACGTTCGCGGCAGGCCAAGAATGGATTCCCGCTTTCGCGGGAATGACGCCATAGTGTTTTTTTTCGTCATTCCCGCGCAGGCGGGAATCCAGTTCTTGCTTAGAGCTGCGCCGTGAGAGCGATTCCAGCGTTCGCTGGAATGACGATCAAGAGAAGGAGCCGGAACTGGATTCCCGCTTTCGCGGGAATGACGCCGTAACGAGAGGGAGAGGCGGTTTCCGGCCGGCGCCCTTCAGGCCTTCGCTTTCGCTGCCTTCTTTGCATAGCGCGCACTGAGCCACGCGAAATACGCCCGCAAGCCCTGCGCTTCGCCGCCGGCGGGTTTGCCGGGGCGCTCGGCGTCGTTCCACGAATACACGTCCAGGTGCATCCACGGCAGCGCATCGGGCACGAAGCGCTGCAGGTACAGCGCAGCGGTGACCGCGCCGGCGAGGCGCGAACTGCCGGCGTTGCCGATGTCCGCGATGCGCGAGTCGAGCATGCCGAGATAGGGTTTCCACAGCGGCATGCGCCAGAGCGGGTCTTGCTGCGCCGTGGCGGTGGCGAGCAGCGTGTCGGCCAGATCGTCGCGATTGGAAAACAGTGCCGGCAGATCGGGCCCGAGCGCGACGCGCGCCGCACCGGTCAGGGTGGCGAAATCGAGCATCAGGTCCGGCTTGAGTTCCGACGCGTAGGCGATCGCATCGCACAGCACCAGCCGGCCCTCGGCGTCGGTGTTGTCGATCTCGACCGTGATGCCGGCGCGCGTGCGGATCACTTCGCCCGGGCGGTAAGCGTTGCCGGCGACGGCGTTTTCGACCGCCGGAACGAGCAGGGTCAGGCGCACCGGCAGCTTGGCCTGCATCACCAGGCCGGCGAGCGCGATCGCATGCGCGGCGCCGCCCATGTCCTTCTTCATCCAGCGCATGCCGTCGGAGGTCTTCAGATCGAGACCGCCGGTGTCGAAGCACACGCCTTTGCCGATCAAAACCAGATGCGGGTCGCGCGGTTTGCCCCAGGTCAGTTCGACCAGGCGCGGCGCGCGGTGGCTGGCGCGGCCGACGGCGTGGATGGTCGGGAAATTCGCCTTCAGCAGCTGATCGCCGATCCACGCCCGATACTTGGCTCCGTGTTCGCGCGCCAGGCCCTGCACGGCCGCCGCGAGCTGTTCCGGACCCATGTCCTCGGTCGGCGTGTTGACCAGGTCGCGCACGCGGTAGGCCGCTTCGAGCAGCGGTGTCACGGCCGCGATCGTGGCGCGTTCCAGCGCGAGTTCCGCCGGTGCGCGCGCCGGCTTGCGGTAGCGCGTGAATTGGTACGCGCCGAGCCCCCAGCCGAGCGCTGCGGCGTTCGCGCCGAGCGTGCTGCTCGGATCGAGCCGGTAGCGTCCGGGCGGCAGTTTCTGCGGCAGGCCGGCGAGCGCGTAGACGTCGTCGGCGCGTGCGACAGCGACCAAAACGCACTGCGCCTGACCACGTGCGTCAGGTATCAGGCACCAGCTTCCCGGCGTACCGCGGAAGTCGTTGGCGTCGAGCCAGCGTTCCGCGAATGTGCCGAGCGCGCGGCGCGCGGCCGGCAGGGCCACGCTGTCCGCAGCAATCAGCGGCACGCTGCGACCGCTGCGCGAGGATTCCACTAATCCGTGCATACACGCTCCAGGAACGTTTTTCGGTTCAGCGCTGTGTGGAACTTGAGGTTCGTCAGACGCGAGGCAGCACGTGGTGAAGCAGGGTTTATGCCAGCGCGGAGCTGGCGGTGTCGCCGTTGCGGCGGTCGAGCCAGTCCGCAAGCTCGGTCAGGTCGCGCACCGTAATGTCCGCGACGGGCGTGGCGGCATAGGCGTCGTGGCGCTTGAGCCACGCACTTCGCAGGCCCGCGGCGCGTGCACCGGCGACGTCGAGTTCGGGGTCGTCGCCGACGTGCAGCACTTCATCGGGCCGCAAGCCGAGCTGCGCGCACGCGGCGTGGAAGATCGGCGCGGCCGGCTTGGCGACGCCGGTCGCGCGCGAGGAAATCGTGTGGCGGAAAAAGCGCTTCAGGCCGATGCGTTCCAGGTCCGCATTGCCGTTGCTGATGCTGACCAGCGGATAGCGTGCCGCGAGCCGTTCCAGCGCCGCCAGCGCGTCCGGGTAGAGTTCGACCTCGTTGCGCGCCGTGTAGTACGCGTCGAACGCGCGCTCGACGTGCGATTCGTCGTAACCGTGCGGCGTCAGCGCGGCGCGCAGGCTGAGCAGCCGCTGCGCGGTGAAATCGTGACTCAGGTGCGGATGTTCGGCCGAAATTCGCTCGCGCAGCGCGCGCATCTGCGCGATGGGAAACGCGGCGGCGGTGTGCGGACAGTGCGTCTTGAGCCACGCGTCCAGCAGCTGTTCCGCGCGCACGATCACGGGCTCGATCGGCCACAGCGTGTCGTCGAGATCCAGACTGATCGCGCGGATGCGCATGGTCCTGCCCTGCTGCCGCGGCTCAGTGGCCGGTGGCAGCCTCCGCGGGTTTCGCGCCGCTCGACTTGGCTTTCTCTGCGGCGATACGGGCGGCCTGGGCTTTCGCTTCCTGCGTTTCG
>Ga0207702_10003381_pt1 | contig 14620 bp, 13 predicted proteins | sample KBSCornC62_FD_184302 | JGI IMG/M metagenome (GOLD analysis project Ga0207702, IMG submission 184302) | Corn rhizosphere microbial communities from Kellogg Biological Station, Michigan, USA - KBS Corn C6-2 (SPAdes) (version 2) | ecosystem: Host-associated > Plants > Roots > Rhizosphere > Soil ...
GCCGGGCACGTCGCGCCGGGTCGACGCCGCGCCGGACCAAGCGTGAAGTTTGTTCACTTCTAAGCGCCGCTGCGCCGCGCTACGCTGCGCGCCCACCCTGGCGCGTCGCCTGTGGGACTCCCCGCATGCGCCGCCCCGAACCGGAGACCACGCATGAACGCCGCGTTCAAGGACCATTTTTCCGGCCACGCCGGCAAATACGCCGAGGCACGACCGACCTACCCGCCCGCGCTGTTCGACTGGCTCGCGCAACAGGCGCCCGACCGCAGGCTGGCGTGGGACGTCGGTTGCGGCAACGGCCAGGCGAGCGTCGCGCTGGCGCAGCATTTCGCACGCGTGTTCGGCACCGATCCGAGCACGCCGCAGATCGCCGCCGCCGAACAGTGCGCGAACGTCGACTACGCCGTCGAACCCGCCGAACGCTGTTCGCTCGCCGACGCCAGCGCGAGCCTCGTCACGGTCGCGCAGGCGCTGCACTGGTTCGATCACGCCCGCTTCTACGCGGAGGTCAAGCGCGTGCTGAAGCCGCGCGGCGTGCTTGCCGCGTGGACCTACGTGGACTGCAACACGGGCAACGCCGCGGTCGACGCGCTCAAGAACCGGCTGTACAACGATCTCACCGGTCCGTACTGGCCGCCGGAACGCGCCCTGGTCGATGCCGGCTACCGCACGCTGCCGTTTCCGTTCGAGGAAATCGAAGTACCGCCGTTCGACATGGTGGCGCAGTGGGACCTGGATCAGTTTCTCGCCTACCTGCGCACCTGGTCCGCGGTGCAGCGCTACTTGAAAGCGCAAGGCCACGACCCAGTCGCGCTGATCGAGCCCGAGTTGCGTGCGGCCTGGGGCGATGCGGCGCTCACGCGGCCGGTGCGCTGGCAATTCTTCGTGCGCGCGGGGAGGGTCTGAACATGCGCAGCGATTGTGTGACCGCGGCGTGCGCCGCTGCGCTCGCTGTCCTCATTCTGCATGCCGCCCCGATCGGCGCCGCGCCGCAATACAAGCCGCTGCAGGGACAATACGCGGTCGCCGGCAAGACCCAGATCGATCCGCCGGATAGCGAAGCGCGCGACACGCACGCCTATTTCGAACTCGACGGCAGCGCGGCGCGCGAGCTGTGGCGCGCGCTCAAGGTCAAGGCGCAAGCCGACGCCTGCGGCGAGGACGGCGATCGCGTCAAACGCAGCGGCGGCCTGCAATGCACCGAGGCGGCCGGCGGCACGGTCTATCACTGCCGCTTCGGCGTTGAGCTCGGCACGGCGCGTCTGGTCGATGCCGGAGCATGCTGACCGCGGTGTTGTCGATTTCGGTTTCTCCCGTTCGACGTACCAGCAATCGCCCACACTACCGGAGAAAACCGATGCGTCTCGTGTTCGCCACCGTGCTGTCCGCCCTGTCCTTTTCCGCCACCGCCGCGCCCGTCGCGTACACGCTCGACCCGGCGCACACGCAGGCGCAATTCAGCTGGAATCACCTGCAGTATTCGAATCCCGAGGCGGGCTTCGACGACATCCGCGGCACGCTGCAATGGGATGCCGAACACGTCGAAAAAAGCGCGGTCGAGGTGACGATCCGCATCGACAGCGTGCACTCGCACGTGGCCGCGCTCGACGAAAAGCTCAAATCGGCTGAATTCTTCGACAGCGCAAAGTATCCGACCGCGACCTTCGTCAGCCGCAGCGTCGCGCGCAGCGGCAAAGGCGACCGGATGCGCATCGTCGGCGATCTGACGCTGCATGGCGTCACTAAACCGCTGACGCTGGACGCCAAGCTCAACCACGTCGGCGTCTATCCGATGCTCGAAGTCCCGGCGGCCGGCTTCGACGCGACCGCGACGCTCAAGCGCTCGGATTTCGGCATCGCCGAGGGCATCCCGATGGTCGGCGACGCGATCACGCTGCGCATCAGCACGGAAGCGCTGGAGGCGAAGGGGTACGCGGCGGCGATGGCGAAGTTTGCGGGCGAGAAATAAGCCCGCGCACAGGTAACTGGCGCAGCCACACCTGCGTAGGGATTCGATTATCGAACCCGCACGTGATTCGAGCCGAAAGCGGGCGCGATGAATCGCGCCCCTACGACACCCGGCCACGATCACCGATTCGTCAACTGAATCTCGATGCGCCGGTTTTTCGCGTACGCCGCTTCGCCCTCGCCCGCATCGATCGGCCGGAACTGGCCGAAGCCGTTGGCCGAGAGGCGATGCGCGGGAATGCCCTGCACCACGAGGTATTTCACGATCGCCACGGCGCGCGCGGTGGACAGCTCCCAGTTCGACGGGAATTGATCGGTGTGGATCGGGCGCTTGTCGGTGTGGCCGTCGATGCGCACAACCCAGTCGAGTTGCGACGGGATCTCGGCGGCAACTTCGTTCAAGGTCTGGGCGAGCTTGTTCAGGCTCGAGAGCGCGCCGGGATTGAGCTCCGCCGAGCCGGTGTCGAACAGGATGTCGGTCGGCACGATGAAGCGGTCGCCGACGACGCGCAGGTCGGCGCGATCGCCGAGCGCCTGGCGCAGCTTGCCGAAAAATTCGGAGCGGTATTTCTCGAGTTCCCCGACCTTGTTCGCGAGCGCCAGGTTGAGCTGCGCGCCGAGGTCGGCGATTTTCTTGTCCTTGTCTTTCACATTCGCGTTTGCGAGGTCGAGCGCGGCCGATAATTTCGCCAGCTGGTCGCGCACGGCGGCGAGTTGGCGATTGAGCAACTCCACTTGCGCGGCGGATTTCGCGTTCAGGTCGGTGGCGGCGACGAGATCTTTTTTGGTCGTGTCGAGCTGGCCGGCCAGGCTCGCGACCTGCTGTTCGAGCTGCGACTTGAGCTCGCGCAGTGCAGCGATGTCGGCGTTGATGCGCGCGGCTTCGGCTTGCGCCGCGTCGAGCTGCGCCTTGGTCGCGTCGCGTTCGCTGGTCGCGCTGCCGAGCGAGACGGAAAGCTCCTTCACCTTCGCGTCCAGCGCACGGCCGTTTTGCTGCGCCAGGTTCAGCGTCTGCGCCAACTGCGCGATCTGCGCGTTGAGTTCCGCGAGCGCCTGGTTCTTGCCCGCGATCGTCTGCGTCAGCACGAATTGGCCGATCGCGAACAGCAGCAGCACGAACACCATGACCAGGATCAGCGACGACAGCGCGTCGACGAATCCCGGCCAGATGTCGAGCCCGCGCCGGCGGCGCGCGAGCGAGTTCATTGCGCCGCTCCGCTGCGGCGGCCGTCGACGGCGGCGGCGATCGTGCGTGAGAGCAGGCGCAATTCGCCGCGCAGTTCTTCGCTCAGACGCGCGCCGCTGTTCGGCGCCGCGGCGATCGTTTTCAACACGCCCTTCAGTTCTTCCTGCGTTTCCGCCATGCCGCGGATTTCGCGCATCTCACGGCCGAGCAGCTCGGCGAGCTTGTTCAGATTGGTGTTGAGTTCCGCGAATTGCTCGCTCGATGCGCGCCGCTCGCGTTCGGATTCGGTCAGTGCGCGTTGCATGCGCTCGAGGCCGTCCGCCGTCTGCTCCAGCAGCGCCTGCACGTACGCCGGCACGTTCGCGTCGCCTTCGGCGTGCAGCGTGCCGGAGGCGAGCTTGGTCACACCCGAGAGCCAGTCTTCCAGCTCGTTGTAGAAACGGTTTTGCGCGTGGCCTGCCTGCAGGTCGAGGAAACCGAGCACGAGCGAGCTGGCCAGTCCGAACAGCGACGTCGAGAAGCTGGTCGACATGCCGGACAGCGGCTGCTTCAGGTTCTCTTTCAACTGCGTGAACATGGCCGCCGGGTCGTTGCCGACGCCGAGCGAGCCGATGATGTCCGCGACCGAGCTGATCGTCATCAGCAAGCCCCAAAACGTGCCGAGCAGGCCGAGGAAGATCGCCAGGCCGACGAGGTAGCGCGACAGGTCGCGCGATTCCTCCAGGCGCAGGTACACGCTGTCGAGCAGGGAACGCAGCGACGGCGCCGACAGCGAGAATTTCGCCTTGTCGCGGCCGGAAAACATGCGCGCCATCGGCGCCAGCAGGCGCGGTTTCGGCAGCGGTCGGTCGGGCGGCGAGCGCTTGAACTGCTCGATCCATTCGACCTCGCGCGACAGCATGAACACTTGGCGCAGATTGACCAGGATGCCCGCGACCAGCACGGTCAGGATGACGCCGTTGAAAAACGGATTCGCTTCGAACGTCTGCAGCAGACGCGTCGCGAGCAGCGCGGCCAGCGCGCCGACGGCGACGAGGAATCCGAGCATCCAGATCAGGATTTGGGTGGGCTTGGTCATTCGAATTTCCTGCAGTGAGTTCCTGCGAACATCGGCCAATTGGATGCGATCGGCGTGAGACCCGTTGCATCCGGAATGGTTCAACACCTTACCCGCCGGAAATGGAAATTCCGAGGCAACCGGATTCAGGTACCGCGCGGCTTGGCGCGCGCGGTCGGGCGCGCGTTCCACGGGTCGTCCGGCCACGGGTGTTTCGGGTAGCGTCCCTTGAGTTCCTTTTTGACTTCCGGGTAGGTGCGCTCCCAGAAGCCGTGCAAGTCCTGCGTCACCTGGATCGGGCGCTGCGCCGGCGACAGCAGATGCAGCACGACCGCGACGCGGCCCTGCGCGACGCAGGGGGTGTCGGCCAGCCCGAATAGCTCCTGAAGCTTGACCGCGAGCACCGGCGCCTTGCCGGCCTCGTAGTGGAGGCGGCGCGCATTGCCGCTCGGCACAGTGAGCGTTTCGGGCGCGGCCGCGTCGACCTGTTTGCGCTGCGCGTAGTCCAGCCGTGCCCACAGGGCCGCGCCGAGCAGCGCGCTGTCGATCGATTCCAGCCGCGTCTTGGCGCCCAGATGCGGTGCGAGCCACTCCTCCAGCGTCGCGAGCAGCGCTTCATCGCCCAGATCGGGCAGATCGAGTTCCGGGCACCATTCGCGCAGGCAGGCGACGCGCGCGCGCAACTGCTGCGCGTGCTCGCTCCAGGGCAGCGCGTCCAGGCCCAGCTCGCGGATCGCCGCCAGCAGCGCCGGCTGCGCGTCTTCCGGCCGCGCCGGCACGGCGCGCCGCTCCAGCACCAGTGCGGCGAAACGGCGCTGGTCGAAAGCCTCGATCGCCCGTGTGTCGCGGTTCCAGCGCACCACGCGTTCGCGCACGAAACGCGCGGCGAAATCACGCTCGAGAAGGTCCGGATCGAACGGCGCGGCGGCCAAAATCAGACTGTCGCGCGCCTCGAAACGCAGATCGGTGACCACCAGCCACGGTTCGCCGAACAGCGCCGTGTTCTCGTGCAGGCGCGCACCGCGGCCGTTGCTGAGCGCATAACGCTGCGGATTGGATGCGTCCTGGCGCGCCACGCGATCCGGAAACGCGTGCAGCAGAAGATTGCCGAGCGCGACCGCGTCGGGCGTGCCCGCGGGCGCGGCGCGAAGGTCGAAACGCCGGCGCCAGCCGCTCGCCGCGCGGTCGATCGCGGCCAGCGCGCCCGGATCGGCGCCACTGTCGCGCCCGCCGCGGCGCTCGCGCCAGGCGCGCAGTGCCGCATGGCGCACGCGGAAGTCGTCGCTGCGCGACTGCGCGCCGCGCAGCGGACTGCGCGCTTCGACCAGCGCGAGCAGATCGCAGGCGAGCACGCGATCGCGGTCCGCGGCGCGCAGCACGGCAGCGGCCAGGCGCGGCGTGGCGCCGGCGGCGAGCATGCGCCGGCCGAGTTCGGTGATGCGCCCATCGGGGTCGAGCGCACCGAGCAGGACCAGCAGTTCGCGCGCGCTCGCCAGTGCGCCGGCGGGCGGAGGGTCGAGCCAGGGCAGTTGCGCATTGCCCCAGGCGGCGAGCTCGAGCGCCAGGCCGGACAGTTCGACCTGCGCGATCTCGGCGCGGCGCGACGGCTCCAGGCGCTGGCTCTGCGGCCACAGGCGATACGCGACACCCGCGGCGACGCGTCCGGCACGACCGGCGCGCTGGTCGGCCGAGGCCTGTGCGATCGTGACGGTTTCGAGTCGCGTGAAGCCCGATTGCGGGTCGAAACGCGGCTCGCGCGCGAGGCCCAGATCGATCACCGCGCGGATGCCGGGCAGGGTGACGCTCGATTCGGCCACGTTGGTCGCAAGCACGATCCGGCGCGTGCCGACGGGGGCCGGCGCCAGCGCCGCGTGCTGTTCGGCCAGCGACAACTCGCCGTGCAGCGGCACCAGTTGCAACGCCGCCTGCGTGGCGCTCAGCGCGGCGAGTACGTCGCGCGCCCGCTCGATCTCGTAGCGCCCGGGCAGGAACACGAGCAGGTCGCCGTCGACCTCGGCCAGGGCGCGTTCCGCCGCGCGCCGCAGCTGGAACGGCCAATCCTCCTGTGCGCGTGCCGTCGGGTATTCGATCTGCACCGGGAAACTGCGTCCGGCGCTGCTCAGGCGCGGTGCATCGAACCAGCGCGCGATGCGTTCGCCGTCGAGCGTCGCGGACATGATCACCAGGCGCAGGTCCGGCCGCAGCGATGCCTGCACGTCGAGCGCGAGCGCCGCGCCCAGATCGCCCTGCAGGTGGCGCTCGTGAAATTCGTCGAACAGGATTGCGCCGACGCCGGGCAGCTCCGGGTCGTCCTGCAGCATGCGCGTGAGGATGCCTTCGGTCACGACTTCGATGCGCGTGCGCGCCGACACCCGCGATTCGAACCGGATGCGATAGCCGACGGTCTCGCCGACGTCCTCGCCGCGCTGCCGCGCCATGAACTCCGCCGCCGCGCGCGCCGCGATGCGCCGCGGTTCGAGCAGCAGGATCCTGCGCCCGGCGAGCCACGGCGCGTCGAGCAGGGCAAGCGGGACTTGCGTGGTCTTGCCGGCGCCGGGCGGGGCTTCCAGCACCAGGCGTGGCTGCGCCGCAAGCGCCTCGCGCACGGCCGGCAGCACCTCGGCGATCGGGAAATTCATCGCGTCATCCACGTCGCGCGCGATGCGATGCGTCCCGCGAAAACGACCGCGGCGCCGGCCGCCCCGCAGGGGGGCGACACGGCGCCGCGTGCATCGTGCGAATCGATTACTGGCAGACCAGGCCGTTGACGTCCGCGACGCGCGTGAACGTGCGGCTGCCCTGGCCGGTCGGCACCGGTGTCGGCGGATTCGACAGGCTGTTGTACGAGATGTTCATGTGCCCGCAGTCCGGGAACGTGAACGTGACGAAGCCCCAGCCGTGGTTCGAGACCGTACCGGCGGCGGCCGACGGCGCGAAGGTGCCGCCCTGGAAGTACACGGTCGGCGCGGTGATCTGCGTCGTACCGATCGGCAGCGAGGTTTGGCCGTACAGCCACAGCGGCTGGCCGTTCTTGTCGTAGGTGAACCAGGCGAACGCCAGCGTGCGCGTGGCACGGTCGCCGTTGTCGTACACCTGCAGCACCATGCCCTCGCCGCTTTCGTTCGGATTCGACCAGTTCGTGCTCATGTAGCCCGAGATTTCGAGCAGCGGCGGCGAGGTCGGGGCGGCGTATGCCGGCATCTGGAATTGCAAACCGGCGCCTTCGGTGTTCTGCAGCGTCAGCGTGAACGCCTGGTTGTAGTCGAATTGCGTCGAGCCGGAATAGAAGTTCTCCAGCACGAACGAATCGGTCGCCGGCATCGGCTCGTTCGCGTACGTCGTGGCGATCACCGTGTTCGGTTCGTCCGAGTAGCGGATATTGAGCGACTTCGTGCCCTGCGTCGCGCTGACCAGCGGAAGGGTCGGGTAGAGCGTCGTGCTGGCGCCGCTGGGGCGCGCGATCTCGAGGATCGACACCGACTTGCCGCCGGAGCAGTCCAGACGATACAGCGTGACCGTGTCGGTCTCGGTGTAGTTGCACTCGGCCGCATTGCCGCCGGCGAGGCATTGCGCCGGATCGCCCAGCAGCGTCATCGTGCCCTGCTGCACGTCGCTCGCGTTCGGGGAGTTGAATCCGTTGAGCGGCACGCCGTCGACCAGGCAGCTAGGCGGATAGGTGCGATACGGATTGGCGAAGACTTCGCTGCCGCCGGCAGCGGCGCGCGCGGCGGCGGCCTGCGCGTGCACGCTCATCGCCGCGGAAGCGTCGGGCGCGCCCAGCGCGCGCTGCGTGACCGTCGTGATCTGCGCGGCCGACAGCGGCAGCGAGCCGACGACGCCGAACGCGAGCAACGCGAGCGAGCGGCGGAGCGGAAATGTCGACGTGGTGACCATGTTGCAATGTCCTTGTGCGAAATGGGGGACGAACGCGAAACAGCGCGAAGCGTCGGCTGTGACCGGTTAACCCGGCATGAATGCGCGCGGGCTCATCCATCTTGGCATAATGCCGCGCCTTTTTCGCGTGCAATCGGCTTCGGACATGACCCTGATCGACATCGGTGCGAATCTCACGCACAGCGCTTTCGCGCATGATTTGCCCGAGGTTCTGGCGCGTGCCGCGTCCGCGGGCGTGGCGCAGCTGGTGGTCACCGGAGCCGACGCCGAGGGCTCGCGCGCCGCGCTGGCTCTTGCGTTGGCGCACCCGGGCCGCTTGTTCGCCACGGCCGGCGTACATCCGCACCACGCCAGCGCGTACGACGCAGACCTCGAGGCACTGCTGGCCGAGCTGCATGCCGCGCCGCAGGTCGTCGCGGTCGGCGAAGCGGGGCTCGATTACAACCGCGATTTCTCGCCGCGCGAGGCGCAGCGCTTCGCGTTCGAGCGCCAGCTGGAACTCGCCGCGGCATGCGGCAAGCCGCTGTTCCTGCACCAGCGCGATGCGCACGCGGATTTCATCGCCGCGATGGACAACGTGCGTGGCCGCATCGGACGCGCCGTGGTGCATTGCTTCACCGGCGCGTCCGACGAACTCGACGATTACCTGGCGCGCGACTTCTACATCGGCATCACCGGCTGGATCTGCGACGAGCGCCGCGGCGCGCATCTGCGCGAGCTGGTGCGGCGCATTCCGTCGCAACGCCTACTGCTGGAGACGGATGCGCCCTACCTGTTGCCGCGCACGCTCAAGCCCGCGCCTTCGCACCGGCGCAACGAACCGGCGTTCCTGGCGCACATCTGCGCGGAAGTCGCGCGTGACCGCGGCGAAGACCCGGCCGAAACTGCTGCCAACGCCACCGCGGCCACGCGCACGTTCTTCGGTCTTCCCGCGGCGTGACGTCGGCGGCGGTCGCGCGGCCGCGCCAGGAGTTTTCGTAGGGGCGCGATTCATCGCGCCCGCTTTGACCCGGGACTGCGAGAGACCAAAGCGAGTTCGACGCATCGAAGGCGGCGTGCCCGCGGCGTGAGCGCTCTGCGACGTCTTGCTACGACGTCTTGCGCGTGAACAGCTTTTTGATTCCGGCGCCGATCGCGACCAGCCCGATAAGGATGAATTTCTTCGCCGCGATCAGCAGCGCGATCAGCTTCGCGAACAGGCCCGCCTTGGCCGCGATCGCGCCCACAACCAGCGCGCCGATGCCGTACGCCGCGACCTTGTCGGTCGACGCATTGAAATCGCCGTAGCGCTGGCCGGAATCGAACTGCGTCATCGCCAGCACTTTCGGCATTTCGGTCTGGATCACCGGCAGCTGGCTCATGTGCGCGACGGCGTTCAAGCTCAGATAACCGCCGCGGCCGAGCGCGCGGATGTCGTAGTTCAGCGTGTGCTCGCGCGCACCGACGAAGGCGAGTTCCTTCGCCCAATACAGCTTGTTCGTGCTCGCGTCGTAGTGCGGCTTGGCCGCCCAGCCGACGAGTTCCAGCTCCGGGTAGCCTTCCTTCTTGCGTGCCGGATTGCTGTCGTGCACCGATTCCTGCATGTCCTTGAGCAGCTTGTCGTAATCGAGCTTGGCCGCCTCCGCGTCGGACACATGCCCGTCGTCGTTGTAGGTGATGATCACGGCCCAGGAATTGTCGTCGGTCAGCGGCACGGCCTCCGGCACCAGCATGCCCAGCACGCTGTCGTCCGGCGGGTTGCCCCAGAGCTGCTCGAGCACCTTTTGCGAATCGCGTGCATCGAGAAAGCGGAATTCGGGCGTCAGCGCGAGCGTCGCGTGTCCGCCCGGCACCTGCACCGTGCCGGTCTGGAAATGCAGACTGTCGACGAACTTCTGCACCTCGGCGCGCCCGTCGGCGGCGCCATCGGCCGCAAATGCGTGAGCACACGACAGCAAGGCGCTCGCAGCGAGCGCGCGCAACGGCAGCGAAAACATGGCATCCCCCGGCAACGGAATTTCGTCGCAGCATGCCGAAATCGGGGTTTTGGGGCAACCGGCTGCGCCAGCCCGGCGAGAAGGTGTAGGCTGTGGTTCGGTCGTGGCGATGGGGACGCAGGCCAACGCGATGAACGCAACGTCCGTTCCCGCGGCGCGCGCCGCACGGCGGTACCGGTTGTTCGCGCTCGCGTTCCTGATCGCGGTCGCGGTCGCGCTGTGGCTCCACTTTCCGCGCGAAACGCCGCCGCCGAGCGTGTCCGCCCCGGTGCTGGTCGTGTTGCCGCTGCACGCGGCCGGCGCCAACGCGCGCGGACAACTGCTGCTGGCCGACGCCGTCGGGCGCGATCTGATCGGCCAATTCGCGCACGTCGGCGGCCTGCGCGTAATCGGTGCGGTCTCGGCCGCGCGCGCGCAGGCAGCCCGGCTCGACCTGGACCAGCTGCACGCGCAACTCGGCGCGAACCGCGCCCTGCAAGGCAGCGTGCGCGAGGGCGATCAGGAACTGCTGGTCGAACTGCGCCTGAGCACCCTGCCGGAAGGCCGCACGCTATGGGCGCAGGCGTACACGGAGCCGCGTAACCAGTTGCCGGCGCTGGAACGGCGCATCGCGGCGGCCGTGGCGGAAGCGCTCGCGCTCAAGCCCGCGCCCACCGCGGCGGCGGCCGCGCAGCCGGCGCCGCTGCGGCTAGATTATCTCGCCGCGCGCCAGGCGGCGTTCGGCGGCGACGCGGCGGCGGCGCTCGAAACGTTGCGCACGCTGGCGGCGCAGTCGCCGGACTTCGCGCCGGTGCAGGGCCTGTACGCGCGCTTGCTGACCGAAACCTTGCGCCGCGACGACGTGCAGACAACGCGCGACGCGGCGCGCGCTGCCGCCGAGGCCGCGCTGGCGCAGGATGCGAACATCGCGGATGCGCACATGGCGCTTGCGGTGCTCGCCTGCCGCGCGCTGCAGTGGGAGCCCTGCATGGCGGAATTCGAGCGCGCGCTCGCACTCGCGCCGGAGGACACCGATTGTCGCCACACGTACGCCTACTGGCTTGCCGGCATCGGCTACGTCGAGCGCGCCCTGGTCGAGACCGAACGCGGCTGGCAGGACGATCCGCTGAGCTACGACGCGAACTTCGCGCGCGGGCGCCTGCTCGACACGCTCGGCCAGCACGACGCCGCGAAACAATACCTGGACCGTGCCGATCCGCCGACCGCGGGGCTGGTGTACGCGCGCTGGCACAACGCGCTGTGGCGCGGGGATCTCGCCGCCGCGCGCGAGTTCGCCGCCGCCATGCCGCAGAGCGACGGCTTCCGCGAGTCCTATATCGGCATCACGGAAGCCGTGGCCGATCCCTCACGCTGGGCGCAGGTGCAGCCGATGATCGGCACGTCCGAGCGCGCCACCGGCCGCGTCAACGTGCTACGCATCATGCTGCCCGCTCCCGACTACGCGATCGAGATCGAAGCGCTCGAACGCATGCTGCGCAACGGCTGGCCGAGTTACTATTTGCTGCTGTGGATGCCGGAATACCGACCGCTGCGCGACGATCCCGCGTTCGCCCGCTTCCTCGAGCGCACGCAGATCCTGGCCTACTGGCGTGCGCACGGCGCGCCGCCGCGCTGCAAGGCGGCGCCGGACGGCAGCGTGCGCTGCGACTAGCGCCGGGGTTGGGAATTCGCGCTTTGCGACGCGAGACAGCGCATTCGCAGCGTCGGCGTCGAATTCTCCACGCTGGCTCGCGAACGCCGGCGGCTCAGCTGCGCAAGCCCACGCCGCGCTTGAGCAGGCTCAGACAAATCACGCCGAACAGGACGACGAAGCCGAGCATCACCGCGTAGGCGACGCCGAGCTGGATGTCGGACGTGTCGAGCAGGCCGTAGCGGAACGCATTCACCATGTACAGGATCGGGTTCGCGTAGGAGATTTCCTTCCACGGCGACGGCAGCTGCGCGACGTTGTAGAACACGCCGCCGAGGTAGGTCAATGGCGTCAGCACGAACGTGGGGATGATCGCGATGTCGTCGAACTTGCGCGCGTAGATCGCGTTGATGAAGCCGAGCATGCCGAAAATCACCGCCGCGAGCAGGAACGTCGTCAGCGTGACCAGCGGGTGGTAGACATGGATTTTCGTGAATAGCAGCGAGATCGCCAGCACGATGAGGCCGACCATCAGCCCGCGCAGCACGGCTCCGGAGATGTAGCCGGCGAGAATCGTCCAGCCGGGCATGGGCGAAACCAGCATTTCCTCGACGAAGCGCTGGAACTTCGCGCCGAAGAACGAACTCGAGATGTTGCCGTACGCGTTCTGGATCACGCTCATCATGACCAGTCCGGGCGCGATGTACTCGATGTAGGACACGCCCGGCGCCATTTCGCCGACACGGCGGCCGATCAGGCTGCCGAAGATGACGAAATACAGCGTCATCGTGATCGCCGGCGGCAGCAGCGTCTGGCTCCAGATGCGCAGGATGCGCGTGACTTCGCGCCGCACGATCGTGCCGAGTGCGACCAGGGTGCCTTCTGAATTCATGCGGAGTCCTTGCTTATGCTCGCCGCGCTCACGCGGCCGCCGCCTTGTCGTTCGCGTCGATCAGGCGCACGAAGAGTTCTTCCAGCCGGTTCGCCTTGTTGCGCATCGACACCACGGTGATGCCGCGCGCGCTCAGCGCCGCGAACAGCGAGTTGAGATCGTGCGCACGCGACATCTCGGCCTCGATCGTATGCGCGTCGATGCGCGTGATCCGGACACCGTCGACGGTCGGCAGTTCGTCCACCGGCGTGGCGAGATCGAGCACGAACGTCTCGACGTCGAGCTTGCCGAGAAGGTTCTTCATCGCGGTGTTCACGATGATGCGCCCGTGGTCGATGATCGCGATGTTGCGGCAGAGCTGCTCGGCTTCTTCCAGGTAATGCGTGGTCAGGATCACGGTCGTGCCGGCGGCGTTGATGCCCTGCACGAACTTCCACATCGAGCGGCGGATTTCGATGTCCACGCCGGCGGTGGGCTCGTCCAGGATCAACAGGCGCGGCTCGTTCATCATGGCGCGCGCGATCATCAGGCGACGCTTCATGCCGCCGGAGAGCGTGCGCGAGACCTCGAACGCCTTGTCCCACAAGCCGAGCTGCTTCAGGTATTTTTCGGCGCGCTCTTTCGCAATCTTGCGCGGCACGCCGTAGAAGCCCGCCTGGTTGATGCAGATCTGGAACGGCTGCTCGAACAGGTTGAAGTTCAGTTCCTGCGGCACCAGGCCGAGCATCTGCATCGCGTCGCTGCGACGCGTGCGGATCGGCACGCCGAACACGAACGCCTCGCCCGAACTTGCGTTGACGAGCGAGCTGATCACGCCGATCAGGGTCGACTTGCCGGCGCCGTTCGGGCCGAGCAGCGCGTAAAAATCGCCGGCCTGAACCGTGAGCGAAACGCCCTTCAGCGCCTCGACCCCGTTCGGGTAGATTTTTTTCAGATCGCGGACTTCGAGCGCCGGCGGCGTGCTTGGGGAAATGCTCATGGCCGCGTAGTATAGCGGCCGTTCGAAAGCGACGAGTTGTGAATTTATCTCAACGTTGTATGCGCTCGAACGCGCCGTTCCTGGCGCCAGGCGCCGCGCCGCCGCGGTTTCGCGCACAGTTGCGTTTCAACACACGATCCCATGGCCGAACATTTTCCGCTCCGACTCGCTGCCAGCCGCATGCTCGCCCCGAGCGTGCGCCACCTCGAATTCGAACGTGCCGACGGTGCGCCGTTCGCGTTCATCCCGGGACAATTCCTGCAAATCCATTTCCACTATGCCGATGGCAAGGCGACCAAGCGCAGCTACTCGGTCGCGACCATCGGCGCGGGCGACGGCAGCCCCGTGCAGCGCATCGAGATCGCGGTGTCCTACGTCGACGGCGGCGCCGCGACCGCGCTGCTCGCGAACCTGAAGGAAGGCGACGCGATCGATGCGAGCGGCCCGTACGGCCGTTTCTGCCTGATGGACGCCGACCAGAACCGGCGCTACCTGCTGGTCGCCACCGGAACCGGCGTCACGCCGTACCGCGCGATGCTGCCGCAACTGGCAAAACTCGGCGCGCGCGGCGCCGAAGTGGCGCTGGTGTACGGCGCGCGTACCGAGGCCGAACTGCTGTACGGCGAGGAGTTCGAACGTTTCGCCGCGCAGTTTCCGCATTTCCGTTTTTTCGCCTGTTTCAGCCGAGTCCCGCGCGCCCTGCCGCGCGCGCACGACCGCAACGGCCGCGTGCAGGTCGCGCTGGAGGAGCTCAAGCCCGACGCCGCGCACGACATCGCGTACCTGTGCGGCAACCCGGACATGGTCGACCAGGCGTTCGCCGTGCTGAAGGAAGCCGGGCTGCCCGTGCCGCACATCCGGCGCGAGAAATACGTGTCCTCGCGCTAGCGGCTGGTTGCGTGACACGCGGGGCTCCGCGCGCCGTCGGCGTGTAAAGGACGCTTGACAGCCCGAATCGGCGGGACTAGAGTGCGGCTGTAAAGCAACCTTTACAGCGCAGCTTGCCGCGCGCCGGAGACCCAGTGGCTCGCATCTCTC
>Ga0207702_10003384_pt1 | contig 14615 bp, 17 predicted proteins | sample KBSCornC62_FD_184302 | JGI IMG/M metagenome (GOLD analysis project Ga0207702, IMG submission 184302) | Corn rhizosphere microbial communities from Kellogg Biological Station, Michigan, USA - KBS Corn C6-2 (SPAdes) (version 2) | ecosystem: Host-associated > Plants > Roots > Rhizosphere > Soil ...
TCTCGCTTTATTGGCGATTGCGGTTTCGGCGCCGGCTTCCGCCGAAGTCGTCAGCGCGTCCTCGAACGGCTTCGAGGTGCGCGAGACGGTTCCGCTCGTCGTTCCCCCCGACGTCGCCTGGTCGTCGTTCGCCAACATCAGTCAATGGTGGGACCCCGACCACACCTATAGCGGCAAGTCGGAGAACCTGACGCTGAGCCTGCAGCCCGGCGGCTGCTTGTGCGAACGCTTCCCGAAAGGCGGCGGCGTCGAGCATCTGCGCGTCACCTACGTCGAGCCGGGCAAGCATGCGGTGTTGACCGGAGCACTCGGTCCGCTGCTGTATGAGGGGACCGTCGGCGTGATGGATGTCCAGGTGAAGCAGGTCGCGGGCGGCGCGCAGCTGACGCTCGATTACAAGGTCGCTGGCTTCGCCAACGGCGGCGCCGACAAGCTCGCGCCGGATGTTGATGGCATGCTCGCCGCGCAAATGACTCGGCTTCGCGCCTACGCGGCGCGCAGGCCGCGGACCTAGGCGCGCTCCAGGGTCACGAAGCGGAACGGCGGCCGGCCGTCCTCGGAAGCGTGATCTTCGCTGCTCACCTCACGCCATTCTCCTGACGAACGCGGATCGGGCATGGTCGTATCGCCAGGAATATCGGCGAGCACTTCGGTGAGTTCGAGTCGATCGGCGAGCGGAAGGAACAGCCCGAAAATCTCGGCCCCGCCGATCACCGACACACGCTCGCCCCTCGCGAGCCGGAGCGCCTCATCCACGTCGTGCGCGACCTCGGCGCCTTCCACCGACCAGCCGCGATCGCGCGTCAGCACCACGTGCCGCCTTCCCGGTAGCAAACCCGGCAGGCTGTCGAACGTCCTTCGTCCCATCACCATGACGCTGCCCATCGTCAGCGCCTTGAAGCGCTTGAGGTCCGCCGGAATATGCCACGGCAGTTTGCCGGCGCGGCCGATCACGCCGTTTTGCGCGCGCGCGACGATGAGCGTGATTGGCGGCTTCTCCATGCGCGTGCTTTGACGCCAGCGGCGGCGCGTGCCAAGCCGCAGCCGCCATGGACGCAGTCGCCGAGCTCATTTCGGAAGCCGGGCAGAGGCTCGGGCCGAAGGCCATTGTCACCGATCCCAAGGAAATCGAACCGTGGGCCACCGACTGGCGAGGCCGCGTCCACGGCGCCGCGCGCGCAATGATCGCGCCTTCATCGACCGAGGAAGTCGTCGAGATCGTTCGCCTCGCGGCCGAGCATCGCGTGCCGCTGGTTCCACAGGGTGGAAACACAGGCATGGCCGCCGGAGCGACGCCGCCTGCCGACGGCTCGGCGCTCCTCCTATCGATGCGGCGCATGAACCGCATCCGCTCGATTAGTGCCGAGAACCGGCTTGCAGTCGCCGAAGCCGGCGTCGTGCTGGCGACTCTGCATGACGCCGCACACGAAATCGGAATGCGTTTTCCGCTGACTCTCGGCGCGCGCGGGAGCTGCACCATCGGCGGCCTCACCTCCACCAATGCGGGCGGGACGCAGGTGTTGAAGTTCGGCACGATGCGCTCGCTGATTGCGGGCGTCGAAGCGGTGCTGCCCGACGGCTCGATCCACGACGGGCTCTCTGGCCTCAAGAAGGACAACCGCGGCTACAGCCTCGACCAGCTGATGATCGGCGCGGAGGGTACTCTCGGCGTGGTCACTGCCGTCGCGCTTCGCCTGGTCTCGAACGTCGCAACGCGCGCCGTGGCCTGGGCGGGGGTCGAAAGTCCGCAGCGCGCGCTGGAGCTGCTTCGCTTCCTCGAGGCGCGCACCAACGCCGTGGAGGGATTCGAGCTGGTGCCGGAGGATTCGCTCCGGCTGGTGCTGAGGCATATCCCTGGCACGCGCGCTCCGCTTTCCGGAGAGCATCGCTGGCATGTCCTCGTCGAAGCGACCACGCCCGACGGGGAGCACGACGTCTCCGCCGAGCTCGAACGCCTCCTCGGCGCCGCTCTGGAGCAGGGCGTCATCCAAGACGCCGTCCTCGCCTCGAACGAAAGTCAGGCCGAAGCCTTCTGGAAAATCCGCGATGAGATTTCCGAGGCGGAGCGCCTCGAAGGCCAGACGCTGGCGCACGACGTCTCGGTCGCTGTCGCCGACATGCCGCGCTTCGTCGTCGAGGCGACCGAGCAGGTCGAACGCGCCTTTCCCGGAGTGATCGCGAGCGGCTTCGGCCACCTCGGCGACGGCAACATCCATTTCCACGTTCGCGCCGGCGCTCATGCGGCGCCCGACTGGTACGAGTGCGAAGGCGCCGAAATCACGCGCTTCGTCGACGACCTCGTGGCCGCCGCCGGCGGTTCGATCTCGGCCGAACATGGCATCGGCCAGCTCAAGCTGAGCGAGTTCGCGCGCCTCGGCCCGCCCGCGCGCGTCCACGCGCTCCGCGCGATCAAGCATGCGCTCGACCCGCTCGGAATCATGAACCCGGGAAAGCTGGTCCCATGAGGAAATGGCGCGCCCGGCAGGACTCGAACCTGCGGCCTGAAGCTTAGAAGGCTCCTGCTCTATCCGGCTGAGCTACGGGCGCGCGACGCGCAAATGACTAACCTCAATTGACGTGCGAAGGAACCGCGCTACCCCTCTCGCGATGAAAGCGGGGGGGGAGGGGCTGCAGCGCGTCGAAGCGCGAAACCTGCGCGGCGCGCACTTCCGCTTCTTCGACTTTGTCCTCGTCGCGTTCGTCGTCGACATCCTGCTCTCCAACGTCATCGGCGCGGAGAAGCGCTCTTTCGTGACTCTTCCCGGGATCGGCGCATGGCCGTTCGGCGCCGGAATCCTGTTCTTCCCCATCTCCTACCTCATCGATGACGTGATGACCGAGGTATACGGCTACGCCCGCGCCCGCCGCGCGATCTGGACCGGCTTCATCGCGCTTCTCTTCATGGCGCTGATGGAATGGACCGTCGTGCATCTGCCGGTCGCGCCCGGCTGGACCGGGCAGGAAGCCTATGAGCGCGTGTTCGGCTCCGGGTGGCGGATCATCCTCGCGTCCATGACGGCGTTCTTCGTCGGCGACTTCCTAGAATCCGTCACGATGGCGAAGATGAAAATCTGGAGCCAGGGCCGCAGGCTGTGGATGCGCTTCTGGGGAAGCACGATCGTCGGCGAGGGGATCGACAGCCTGATCTTCTACCCCATCGCCTTCTACGGGATGACCGATTGGCCGGTGAGCACGCTGGGGCAGGTGATGCTGAGCCAGTTCATCCTCAAGGTGATCTGGGAAATCCTGTTGACGCCCGTCACCTATGCGGTGGTCGGCTGGCTCAAGCGCAAGGAAGGTCTCGACGTTTACGACGTCGGCACGAACTTCACCCCTTTCGCCACGGCCGTCTGACGCTGTTCATCTGGCGTTCAATCGCCGGACAGAAACATCGCACTGACAGGGGGACGTCGAGTGCGCAGTCTTCGCATTGCCATTGCAGCCGGAGCGCTCGCCTGCGCCGGCACGGCCCAAGCCACCACGGTCATCGTTTTCGTCGACCCGATGACGTTCGAAAAGCATACGCGCGTCTATGACACGCCCGGGCCCGACCATATGTTCATCTGCGTCGAGCCGCCGGGAACCGCCGGCTGCACCGAAATCCCGATGAAGAAGAGCCACCGCTAGGCGACGGTTTCGAGCAATCCTTCGAACAGCCGCCGGCCATCCGTCCCGCCATGCGCGGGCTCGATGACACGTTCCGGGTGCGGCATCAGGCCGAGCACGTTGCCGGCATCGTTCAGGATACCGGCAATGTTCCGCGCCGACCCGTTCACTGCGTCCAGATAGCGGAACGCGACGCGTCCTTGGCCTTCGAGCCGATCCAGCGTGGCTTCGTCGGCCTGGTAATTACCGTCGTGGTGAGCAACCGGAAAGAGGATCTCCTCGCGCGAATCATATTGCGACGTGAACAGGCTCTGGCTGTTCTCGACACGGAGGCGCACCGGGCGGCAGACGAAGCTCAGCCCGGCGTTGCGCATCAGGGCCCCGGGTAGAAGCCCGGTCTCGGTCAGCACCTGGAAGCCATTGCAGATGCCGATCACTGGCACCCCGCGCGCGGCCGCATCCGTGACTGCGCGCATGATTGGCGAGCGCGCCGCCATTGCGCCCGAGCGCAGGTAATCGCCGTAAGAAAAGCCGCCTGGGATGCCGATGAAGTCCGTGCCTTCGGGAAGCTCGGTCTCCTTGTGCCACACCATCGCGGGCTTGCGCCCTGTCACCTGCTCGAGCGCGACGGCGAGGTCGCGGTCGCAGTTGGACCCGGGGAAGACGATGACTGCGCTATTCATGGCTGGCTCTTAGCGGCGAAATATGCGGGAAACGTGGCAGTCAGGCGTCTTCGAGCCGCTCGATCCGGAAATTCTCGATGACCGTGTTGGCGAGCAGTTTCCGGCACATGTCCTCGATGTCGGAATCGCTCGTGCCGTCGGCCAGGTCCAGTTCGATGAGCTTGCCGGCGCGAACGTCGTTCACGCCCGAAAAGCCCAAGCCCTCCAACGCGTGATGGATCGCCTTGCCCTGCGGGTCGAGGACGCCGGCCTTGAGAGTGATGAAGACGCGCGCTTTCATGAGTCTCGCCTGACTGTTTCGTGCTGCGGGGCCCCTATGGTCATGCTCTGAGGCAGGGGCAAGCTTTACCCCAGGCTCACGCCGCCCAAATCCCTATCAGCGCGGCGATCACCACCAACATCAGGACTGCATTGGTCGGAATGAGCACCGCGTTGGGAATCGGGCGAATGTCGGGATGCGGCGGCGGAGAGACGCCCTGCAACTGGCGCCACACTGCCGCGATGACGCACAGGGCGGCGAACAGCACGAGTATCGACGCGATGACCTTGGCGGCGATCCCCGGAAGGATGTCGTGCATGACGGCGCGCGCTCCGATTCCGCTGGCGAGCGCCGCGAGCGCAGTACGCATCCAGGCCGCATAGGTCCGCTCGGAAGCGAGATAGGTTCGGTCGGTAGCAAGGACCGTCCGCCGGTCCGCATCCGCGGTCAGGCTGACGGCGACGTCCTCTACTGCCTCGGCGCTTCGCTGGATCTGCGCGGTTTCTTTTCGGACCTCGCCCGATCTGGGTTGGGATTCATCCATGCGGCGTTCCTCGCGAGGAAGACGGGCGAATAGCTGGGCGTTCGCGCCACTTGCAAGGCTGTAAGCCCGGACGTAGCGGCTCATGCCGGAGACACGACATGACCGACGTCCTCGAAAAGCCCCAGACCAACCCGATCTCGACTCAAAAGCACGGCGACGTCCTGATCGTCTTGTCCAACAATCCGCCGGTGAACGCCCTGTCGACGCCCGTCCGGCAGGGACTGGTCGACGCGATTGCGCAGGCCGAGGCGGACGAGGGCGTGAACGCGGTCGTCATTGCGTGCGAGGGCCAGACCTTCTTCGCCGGGGCGGATATCACCGAGTTCGGCAAGCCGCCGCAGCAGCCGTGGCTGCCGGTGGTCGTGGACACGATCGAAAATTGCACGAAGCCTGTTGTCGCGGCGATCCATGGGACCGCGCTCGGCGGCGGCCTCGAGGTTGCGCTCGCCTGTCACTACCGCGTCGCCGACAAGAGCGCGAAGCTGGGCACGCCGGAAGTGAAGCTTGGGCTCTTGCCTGGTGCGGGCGGGACGCAGCGGCTGCCGCGTGTCGCCGGAGTTCGGAAGGCGCTGGAGATGACCGCGACCGGCAATCCGATCGGCGCGAAGCAGGCGTTCGATTGCGGGCTGGTCGACCGGCTCGTCGAAGGCGAGCTCATTCCCCATGCTGTCGGCTACGCCGAGGAAGTGCGGGAGGTGCGGCCGCTGCCCAAGTCCTCAGAGCGGCAGGACCGGATCGCTGACGCCGATCCGGCGATCTTCGACGAATTCCGCAAGGAGAATGCGAAGCGCTTCCGCGGCTTCGAGGCGCCGCTCAAGAATATCGAGGCGGTGAAGGTCGCCTGCGAGAAGCCATACAGCGAGGGCGTCATCGAAGAGCGAAAGCTGTTCATGGAACTGATGGGCGGGGAGCAATCGGCGGCGCAGCGCTATTTCTTCTTCGCCGAGCGCAAGGCGGCGAAGATCGAAGGCCTGCCGGAGAACACCGAGCCGCGCCCGGTCCGCAAGGTCGGAGTGATCGGCGCCGGAACAATGGGCGGCGGCATTTCGATGAACTTCCTGTCAGCGGGTTTCCCAGTGACGATCATCGAAATGAGCCAGGAGGCGCTCGACCGCGGCACCGGCGTGATGCGCAAGAATTACGAAGCCAGCGCGGCCAAGGGGAAACTGACGCCCGAGCAGGTCGAAAAGGCGATGGGCTATCTTCAGCCGACGCTCGATTTCGCGGCGCTCGCCGATTGCGATCTCATCATCGAGGCGGTCTACGAGAATATGGACGTGAAGAAGGAGGTCTTCGGCCGGATCGACAAGATCGCCAAGCCGGGCGCGATCCTCGCTTCCAACACCTCCTACCTCAACATCAACGACATCGCCGCGAGCATCTCGCGTCCGGGGGACGTCGTCGGGATGCACTTCTTCTCGCCGGCGAACATCATGAAGCTGCTCGAGGTGGTGCGCGGCGACAAGACCGCGCCCGACGTGCTTCTCACCGCGATGCAGATCGGGAAGAAGATCCGAAAGGTGCCGGTCGTCGCGGGCGTCTGCCACGGCTTCATCGGCAACCGCATGCTGATGCCGCGCCAGATCGAAGCGACCAAGCTGCTGCTCGAGGGCGCGACTCCCGAGCAGGTCGACCGTGTCCATGTCGAGTTCGGAATGCCGATGGGCCCGTTCCAGATGGCCGACCTCGCCGGCGTCGACATCGGCTGGCACCGCGACCCGAGCCGGATCGAAACGATCCGTGATGCGCTGTGCGCGATCGACCGCTGGGGGCAGAAGAAAGGCGCGGGCTTCTACGATTATGACGAGAAGCGCCGGCCGACGCCGTCGCCGGTGGTGCAACAGATCATCGAGGAGTTCGCCAGCAAGCAGGGCGTCGAGCGGCGCCAGATCAGCGACGAAGAAATCGTCGAGCGCACGCTCTACACGATGGTCAACGAGGGCGCGAAAATCCTCGAGGAGCATGTCGCCCAACGCGCGTCCGACATCGATGTCGTGTGGGTCTATGGCTACGGCTGGCCGGTCTATCGCGGCGGCCCGATGTACTGGGCGGACAGCGTCGGCCTGCAGAAGATCGTCGACGGCCTCAAGCGCCACGAAGAGCGGATGAAGCCGGAGTTCAGCTTCTCCAAGCTTCTGCTCGACAAGGCCGAGAAGGGCGAGAGCTTCACGCGTTGATGCGCCGGCTCCTCGCCGTGATTGCCGCAGCCGTGGTCGGCATCCCGGTATTCCTCGGGTTCGCCGCCGGCATGGCGGGCGTCGCCTGGATTTTCCTGTTCGGCGACGACCCCTGGCCGTGGTGGAGCTCGGCTGTGATCTTCGTTCCTGCAGGCATGGTCGCTCTTGCCGCCGCGGTGTCGCTCTACCGCACCATCATGACTTGGCGGGCTCCTCCTCGAGCAGGCTGAGCATCGCGAGCGCGACCGCTGCGACGGCGGCGCTGGTGACGAACGTCGCCGACGGTCCCTGACGATCCCACATCCACCCCGCGCCCAGGCTCGCAAGCAGTGAGGCAATCCCCGTGGCGAACCAGAAGGCGCCGAAGCTCGTCGCGCGCAGCTCCCCCGGCGCGCTGTCGGCGATCATTCGCGAGAAGATGCCCTGCGTCAGCGCCATGTGCGCGCCCCACAGGACGACGCCGACCGCGAGCAGTGCAAAGTTGTCCGCCTTCGCAAGAATGAGGTTGCCGGCGATCAGCGCGGCCATCCCGCCGAACAGGATCGTGCGCGGGCTCATCCGGTCGCTGAGCGCGCCTGCGGGATAGGCGAGCGCGACATAAGCGAGGTTGAAGATCGCGAGCGTCACCGGGGACATGGCTTCGCTGAGCCCGATGTCGATCCCCTTGAGGATGAGGAACCCTTCGGAGAAGCGGGCGAGCGTGAACAGGAAGCCGACCTGGAGCAGCCGCTTCGTGCCTTTGTCGAGCTGCTTGAACCCGGCGAAGAATGGTGAGCGCTTGATCGGAGCGAGATGCTGCTCCGGCTCCCGCAACGCGAGCCACGCCAGCAGGAACGAGATCGCCGCCGGAACGATCGCGATCCAATAGACGGCGCGGATGTCGCTCGCGAACCACGCCATAAGCCCGATCGCAGCGAGCGGAGCGAGGAGTGCGCCGACCGTGTCGAGCGCCTGCCTCAGCCCGAAGGCGCGGCCGCGGATTTCCGGTGGAGTCTCGTCGGCGACCATCGCGTCGCGGGGACTGCCGCGAATGCCCTTGCCGATGCGGTCGGCGAAGCGGGCGAGCATCACCGTCGGCGCGCTCGTCGCCAGCGGGAACAAAGGTTTCGACAGCGCGGCGAGCCCGTAGCCGCCTATGATCCACGGCTTGCGCCTCAAGCTCCGGTCGGAAAATCGCCCCGAGAAGAGCTTGGCGAAATTGGCCGTCGCTTCTGCCACGCCGTCGATCGCGCCGAGCGCGGTCGCCGGAAGCCCCAGCACCATCGTGATGAACGCCGGCAGAAGCGCGTGATAAATCTCGCTCGACAGGTCCATGAACAGGCTGACGAAGCCGAGGACCCAGACGTTGCGGGGGAGGGGCGGCCGCGTGGATGGCATGATCATGCGCGTAGCGGGGAAGCCGCTACCCGCCAACCGTCGCATGCGCTTCTCGCAACAACGCATATTGGGAAAAGCAATGTTGCGCGCTTCCCAACATTTGTTAGTCTGCAATCATGTTCTGGGGAGGGACACCTGAGGCGCTTTCCGCGCGGTTCGCGGCGGTTGCGCAGCACTTCATCGCCGACGGGCCAGCCGAGCGCGCCGATCGCGCCAAGCGCAACCTGCTCGCCGCCGTGGCTTCGCACGAGCCGGCCACGCTCAATCAGGTCGCGAAGACAGTGGGGCGCGGCGCTCCCGCCGTGAGCCGCTCAATCGATGCCCTCGTCCGGGTGGGTTTCATCGAGCGCACGGCCGATCCCAACAACCGCCGCCGTCTCGCGATGCGGCTGACCGAAAGCGGCCGGGAAATGCTGACCAAGCGCCCCAAAGGCGGCGCGGGCCTGTTTTCCAAGCTCGAACGCCTCGCGCCCAGCGAGCTTCGCGCCGTCGAACGCGCGATCGAGATTCTGGAGCGCAGCTGACCGGCTCCGTCAGCCGCGCTCCATCGTTACTTGTCCTGCTTGTTCACCGTCGCCCAGGCGCGGCTCTCGGCCTCGCGGTGGGAAACGCCCTTCTTCTCATAGCCCTTCTCGATATGGCGGGCCTTGCGTTTTTCCTTGGACGTATGTTTGCCAGGCATGACAATCTCCTTCCCGTTCAAAAAACGTGTGAGGGCGACAGCCGTTGCCATGCTGCATTGCAACATGAGGCTCAAACGACTACATGGCGCGTCGAATTTCTCCGGGAAAATGTGAATGAAACTGCGTAACGTCGCGATCATCGCGCACGTCGATCACGGCAAGACGACGCTCGTCGACCAGCTCTTCCGCCAGTCGGGCACTTTCCGCGACAACCAGCGCGTCGAGGAGCGGGCGATGGATTCGAACGACCTCGAGAAGGAGCGGGGCATCACCATCCTCGCCAAGTGCACGAGCGTCGAATGGCATGGCACGCATATCAACATCGTCGACACGCCCGGCCACGCCGACTTCGGCGCGGAAGTAGAGCGCATCCTCTCGATGGTCGACGGCGTGATCCTGCTGGTCGACGCCGCCGAGGGCCCGATGCCGCAGACCAAGTTCGTCACCGGCAAGGCGCTTGCCCTCGGCTTGAGGCCGATCGTCGTCGTCAACAAGATCGATCGTCCCGACGCGCGTCCCGCCGAAGTCCTGGACGAGGTGTTCGAGCTGTTCCTCAACCTCGACGCCAATGACGACCAGCTCGATTTCCCGACGCTCTACGCCAGCGGCCGCGCCGGTTACGCCGGACTCACCGATGACGTCCGCGAGGGCGACCTGACGCCGCTGTTCGACACGATTGTCAGCCACGTCCCGCCGCCGCGCGTCGACGCCGGCCCGTTCCGCATGCTCGCCACCCTGCTCGACCGCGACCCGTTCCTCGGGCGGATCCTCACCGGCCGCATCGAGAGCGGCAAATTGAGCGTCAACATGCCGATCAAGGCGCTGGACGTGAACGGCAACGTCGTCGAGGAGGGCCGCGCGACCAAGGTCTTCGCCTTCCGCGGCCTCGAGCGCGTTCCGGTCGAGAGCGCCGAAGCGGGCGAGATCGTCGCCATCGCGGGCCTCATCAAGGCGACCGTCTCAAACACCTTCGCCGACCCCTCGGTCCAAGCCCCGCTGCACGCGCGGCCCATCGACCCGCCGACTCTGGCAATGAGCTTTTCGGTCAACGACAGCCCCTTCGCTGGCAAGGACGGCGACAAGGTCCAGAGCCGAGTCATCCGCGAGCGGCTCGAGCGGGAGGCGGAGGGCAATGTCGCGATCCGCGTGACGACGTCGGCGGACAACGACAGCTTCGAGGTGGCGGGCCGCGGCGAGCTCCAGCTCGGCGTCCTCATCGAGACCCTGCGCCGCGAAGGCTTCGAGCTCGGCATCAGCCGCCCGCGAGTCCTCTTCCGCGACGGCCCGAATGGCCGCGAGGAGCCCTACGAAACCGTCGTCATCGACGTTGACGACGAATTTTCCGGAACCGTCATCGATAAGATGGCGATGCGCAAAGGCGAGATGACCGACATGCGTCCCTCGGGCGGCGGCAAGACCCGGCTGACCTTCAGCGCGCCGAGCCGCGGCCTTATCGGCTATCACGGCGAGTTCCTGTCCGACACGCGCGGCACCGGAGTCATGAACCGGCTGTTCGAGAAATACGGCCCCTACAAGGGCCCGATCGCCGGCCGCGCGAACGGAGTCCTCATCTCGATGGAGCAGGGCCCCGCCGTCGCCTACGCGCTGAATGCGCTGGAGGAGCGCGGCATCCTCTTCGTCTCCCCCGGCGAGATGCTCTACGAAGGCATGGTCATCGGCGAGAACGCCAAGCCCCAGGACCTCGAGGTCAACCCCTTGAAGTCCAAGCAGCTCACCAACTTCCGCGCCAGCGGCAAGGACGAAGGGATTCGCCTCACCCCGCCGAGGCGCATGACCCTCGAGCAAGCGATCGCCTACATCGAAGACGACGAGCTGGTCGAGGTAACGCCCAAGGCGGTGCGGATCCGCAAGCGGTATCTCGATCCGCATGAGCGCAAGCGTGCGGCGCGGCGGGCCGAGGCGGCCTAAAGGCGGTCGCGAACGTCCGTTTTCGACCCAAAGTTACCCTTAGCTTTCGGCTTCAACGCTCTTTCCAGTTCGAGCCTGGAGGGGCACTATGGCGGGGGGGAACGCGATGATCCTTCGCCGGCTTACGACCAGCTTGAAACAGCAGCATTGGATGACCATTGCCATTGAGCTGGTCATCGTCATCGTCGGCGTGTTCATCGGCACCTGGGTCGCAAACCGCAACCAGGAGGCCGTCGAACGGCGCAGCGCGGAGCAAATGGTCACGGAGGTTCGTCCCGGCCTTGCGCTCTTTGAGCTCGCGCTGGCGTCGGCGCAGGATTATCTCGCGACCGCGACGCAATATGGCAACATCGCCTTCGCCGGTTGGGCCGGCAATCCCAAGGTCAGCGATGAACGCTTCGTCATTTCCGCCTACCAAGCCAGCCAGATTACGCAGATTGCAATGAACGGCGCGAGCTGGACGCAAATCTACGGGGGCGCCAAGTTGTCCCAGCTTTCCGATCCCGAACTTCGCACGGATCTCGCGGGCGTGATGGCGCTGGATTTTGGCCAACTCAGCCTCAACAATATCGCCACGCCCTATCGCCAGCACGTTCGTGAGATCATCCCGCAGGACATTCAGGACGCCATCCGAGCGCATTGCGGCGATATCACCGTGAAGGGCACCGCAATCGTGACCTTGTTGCCGGCGACCTGCGACGTGCATTTCCCGGCGGAGAGATGGGCCTCAGCGGCGCGAGATCTCCGCTCCGAGCCGCAGTTGGTGAAGGAACTCCGCTGGCATCGTGCCGCTGTCGCGTCATTCGTTTTTGTCCTCGGAATCTTTCGCCAGCGCGTGCAGCGCGCATTGGACCGCATCGACGCCGATTCGAAGAAGAGGTATTAACGCCGCGCTAAAGCGGACATTCGCCTAGTCAACGAAACCGTTTCCCACTCGCGGATGCGGTCGCAACCGACGCGCTTTCCTCGCACTATCGCCCAACTCTCTCGCGTACGCGCGTGTGTCACTGCCAACTTTGTCAACGTCCCGCCGAGCGACCCTTGCGGGCACGTACGCGCACGACTGCTGCAATCGCTGCGTTTCGCGCGCGGATGTGGCGCTCAAAACATGTTCACGACCGCGAACATTCGGAACATTCGGCGTCGGCCAGAGCAGCGCGCAGCACTGTCAACCGTGTCAACTTTCGGAGAGGGCAAATCCTACGGCGGGGCGAAACCGGGCGGGTCGCCCCGCCCGGGCCGGGTTCACTCGGAGTCGTCTTCGCCGTGCTGTCTGGCGAGGGCTTCGCCTTTCTTCTTGAAGGCGGCCATGCGGCCGTCGATCTCAGCCTTGTGGTCGAGATAGTATTGCGCGGCCTGGGGCAGCTTGGCTCGATCGATGTTCTTGCCGGCAAGGCCCACTCCGAACATCGAACCGAACAGAGTGCCGGACGCGTTCGCATAATGCGCGGGATCGATTCCCGTCGCGGCGAACATGCCGCGAAGCTTCGGGTCGGCGGTCATGCGCTTGGCATAGTCGGCCTCGGTCTCGCTGCCGTCCATCGCGACCGCGTCCATGTCGAAGTCGGGATGGGCGATCGCATAGTCGGTCATCTTGTTCATGGCGTTGAAAACATAATCGACCTTGGCGGCATTGAGCGTTGCGTCGCTCCAGTTGATCGAAGCCGAGCCGGCCGCGGCACCATGGCCTTTGGATGCGGCGGCATCGGCATTTCCGCAGGCAACGAGACACAGGCTCGCCCCGAAGGCGAGCGCGATACGAACTGACATCTATTTCCCCCATTTGTGCGCCCAAGAAATACTGGGCGACGGCAGGATAGGAGCGGCGCAAACGCGATGACAAGATGCCGGCGAGACCTTGTGCAAACTCAAGGAAGCATAGCGCTCCCCAACAACGAATCTTCGCGAGCGGCGTTGAGCGCGCGTGTCGTGGAAGAAGCTGCGTCATCTGCTCATTGGGGCGGCGATCGCGTTGGCGGTCGTGGTGCCGCTCGCCGTGCTCGCCTTCGTCAAGTCGGGGCTGTTCAACGTCGCGGCGTCGCATCCGCACACCAAGTTCACGGAGTGGATCACGCACGAGACGATGATCCATTCGGCGCGCCGTCACGGCGCGGGCACCTTCATGCCGGCGCGGTTCACGACGCCGCAGGTCGTCGGCGGCTTCTGCACCTACGAGACTCACTGCGTCGCCTGTCACGGGGGGCCGGCCATCGCGCGCGAGCAATGGGTGAACGGAATGGAGCCGGCGCCGCCCTATTTGCTCGACGTCACCCAGGTCTGGACTCCGCGACAGCTGTTCTGGATCGCCAAGAACGGCATCAAGATGACCGGCATGCCGTCGTGGAAGGACACCATGTCCGACCGGCAGATCTGGGACGTGGTCGCGTTTCTCGAGGAGATGCGCCGGCTGCCGCAGCAGACTTACGGCAAATGGCGGTCGTGGGGCCTGTGCGGCGCGTTCAAGGGGCCCTGGCCAGCTCCAGCACCACCTTCCACTCCTCGTCCCGGACCGGCGCCACCGACAGCCGCGACTGGCGGATCAGCTCCATCTTCGAAAGCCGCGGCTCGGCCTTGATCTCGGCCAGCGTGACGGGGCGTGGCAGCGGCCGCACCGGCTCGACCCGTACCGAGACCCACTCCGGAGCCTTCGGATCGGGCTTCGCCTCGTGCGCGATTCGCATGATGCCCACCACCGCCTTGTCGGACATGCTGTGGTAGAAGAAGGCCTCGTCGCCCGCCTTCATCGCCTTGAGGTGCAGCCGCGCGGCGTTGTTGCGGACTCCGTCCCATTCGGTGCCGCCGTCACGCACCAGATCGTCCCAGCTGTAGCTTTCGGGCTCGGATTTCATCAGCCAATGGGCCACGCGTTCTGTCTCCTTCCGGGACCAATCTCGTTACAGCGCCGGTGAGCCGAGTGGAACCAGCGGCAGGCCGTTCGAAACGACTGTGGAAAACCTGAGAAAACTGAACAATTTGAAAGGGTTCCGAATTCCATCCCGAGTCGCGAACGGTTCACCGCCGAGTGGTTGGACTGCCGGTAAACATAACTTATCTGGCGTTCAGCAAGAGAGAGCGAGCGAGCCGAAGGCGCTTTAGACGCCAGGCTCCGAGGGCAAGACGGGCGATCCCCCGCTGGAGACTGTAAAGCGCTGTTAGCGCCTCCAGCGGGCATATCTCCCGCCAGGACAAGGGCAAAAGATCTAGTGGTAAAGCTTCTTGGCGGACGTGTTGCGTCCGCGATTATCGGCGTTGTGATGCTTGCGGTCGGCTCCAGCGCGGCCGACGCGCAAGCGCTTCCGATCAACTACAATTTGAAGTCGTCGGTCACCTCGACGGCCAATCCGCTCGGCACCGCCG
>Ga0207702_10003387_pt1 | contig 14610 bp, 12 predicted proteins | sample KBSCornC62_FD_184302 | JGI IMG/M metagenome (GOLD analysis project Ga0207702, IMG submission 184302) | Corn rhizosphere microbial communities from Kellogg Biological Station, Michigan, USA - KBS Corn C6-2 (SPAdes) (version 2) | ecosystem: Host-associated > Plants > Roots > Rhizosphere > Soil ...
TCAGCACCTCCGCCGTCACCGGCCAGGGCATCGCGGAGCTCCGCGCCGCCATCGTCGAAGCCGTCGCCGGAGAAAGCCGCGGCCTGCGCGAGTCCGCCATGCTGACCAACGTCCGCCAGCACCAGGCCGTCCAGCAGGCCCTGCGCGGCCTCGAAGCCGCACACGCCGCCGTCGCGGCCAGCATCCCGCACGAGATGCTGCTGCTCGACCTCTACGAAGCCCTCCGCGGCCTCGACGCCCTCACCGGCGCCACCACCACCGAAGACGTGCTCCGCCTCATCTTCTCCACCTTCTGCATCGGCAAGTAGTTCCAGATCCGACAATGTCCCAGAGGTTCTCGGTTACGAGGTATACCTTTGGAAATAAATGAATATATAGTCCATAATTGTCCGATAAGAATCGTGATGAGCCAAGCCAATCTGTGTCGCCAGTGTGTCGCCAGAATCGCTTGTGTCGCCAGATTGCACTGTCGGTCCAAATTGGAGATCAAATGCCGCTTACCGAAGCTGAGATTAAAGCCCTTCTAGCCCCGTCGCAGCGGAAGCAATTGAGCGATGGATCCGGTCTATACCTCGACGTATTGCCCTCTGGGAAGAAGAGTTGGATATTCCGATACAGGTGCAACGGCGAGCAGCAGAGAGTCACGCTAGGGCGGTATCCCGTCGTCACTCTAAAGGCCGCACGGAAGCGGCGCGATGAGTTGGCAGGTCAGGTCGCGGCAGGCAAAGACCCGGCGCGGATGAAAAGAGCCGCACGCAAGGGACTCAGCGAGCAATCTACAGTCGAGGAATTCGCAGAGAAGTACTACGCAGAGCAGGTCGTGCCCCACTGGAAGAACCCAGTCCACATTCGACGGTACCTCGACAATCACGTCATTCCCGCATTGGGCCGAAAACATTTGGGTGCAGTCAACGCTCTCGACATTCAAGAGATTGTCTATCGCAAGCGAGATCACGGACACGTACCCGCGGCAATGCAGCTTCGTGGGGTCCTCAAGAGAATGTTCGAGTACGCGATCGAGTTGCAGTTAGTGAGTAGTAACCCGGCCGCAATGGTCGCCACCCGGTTTATCGGGAAGGTCCGGAGCAGATCACGAGTTCTCAGTCCCAAAGAGCTGAAGACCTTCTTGCGCACTATCTACTCGGGCAACATGCGGCGGCAATTCAAGTTGGCTCTCCATCTGCTTCTGCTGACTCTAACCCGAAAATCCGAGCTGCTCCTGGCGCGATGGAAGGATGTAGATCTAAAAGCAGGCGAGTGGGTGGTTCCGATCGAGAACGCCAAGACCGGCAAGCCCCACATCGTCTATCTCTCAAGCCAAGCAATGCGGGTCTTGCGGGAGTTGAAGTCGTTGGCGGGAAAGTCAGAATTAGTACTCCCTGGGCGTAGCAGCACGCGAAAGCCTTTTGCATCGAATGCGATGAACAAAGCAGTCGAAGGGCTAAGCTTATCGATTGAGCCGGTCACGATCCACGACCTTCGTCGCACAGGCGCTACGATGCTTACCGAGCACGGGTTCAATCGCGACGTCATTGAAAAGGCCCTCAGCCACGAGGCACGCGGGATTCGAGCCGTTTACATCATTGCGGAATTTTCTGAACAGAGGAAACAGATGCTTCAGTGGTGGGCCGACTACATCGACTCCATCTGTACCGAAAAAGAAGTCTTGAACGAGGAATACGATCAAGCAGCGCGTGGCTCAAATTCCGCCTAATTTTGTAGGAATGTAATGAAGCCTTTTGGTTCCGGCGAACCGACTCTCGGAGGGATCTGGGAGTGCAGTTCACATCCTCTTTACATCTGGCAGCCTCGGGTAACTTCTACATTGGCCAACAGCCTGAGTGCCTCCAAAGTACGCGTTGTCACTGCGATTCCCATAGTGACGATTAACTAAACGCAGCGATTACCGCGAACTGGGTGCGATTCCCACCAAAAAAATAATTTGACAACAAAAGGCTGTCATGGTGGAATCCTCCCTGTTCGGCGAGATGCTTTTCTCGTCGGCTCGGAGCCCAGGTGGTTGTTACAAGCCACAAGCGGTTTGCAGGTAGTACGTAACGAGGCACACCTAATACCAATCGAGTAGTAAAACGTATTTCGCAGTTGCTTCCCTGTTGCTGGGCTATTTACCAAAAGCAATTCTTCCATATCTGGTCAGGAGTTGAACCATGTCTCCTCGAAGACTGCGCGTGAGCGGTCGCGAATTCTCGGTAGCTTTGATGGCCGTCCGGAACGCATCGTTATCGCGATGGATTTGCCGTGGAGTAGTTACGGCGGCTTTGGTGGCATTCTGCCCAGCAGCAACGCTAGCTCAACAGCCACCCGTGGTTGAAGACCTTTCCGCTCCGCCTATTCCGGCTGCAGGCCACGACTATATCAACCTGCTGAACGAAACCGTCAATCCGCAGACCGGCGCCGTCAATGTGAATATCAAAATACCGACGCCGGAAGGCAGAGGCTTTAGCATTCCGTTTGCAGTAACGTACAACTCGAATCAAACACTCATGCTGCAGCAAAATCCGAACGGCGGCCTTTGGTGGCAGCCCGCGAGTGCCCCAGGAGCCACAGCAGGCGCGTGGTCCTATTCGCTGCCTCACTTGTCCGATTTCGTCTCTTCCTACACTCTTGATCCACAAGATCAAGCCAACGGCGACGGTTCTTCAACTTGCCATATGGTAAGCGGGTTTGTGTTCACCGATATTAACGGTGTTTCGCATTACTTCGATCTTGCATACATATTCGACAACGTTGCGGTCCACACTCCCTCGATAGACTGGGATCTCGATACTGCATGCACCGCCGCAGGATTCAACGTTGCACTCAGCAACGGCCAGTCTGGGACTGGCCCATTTACCATTCCATCGAACGACTCTGATCGGATTTACCAAGCCTCGCTCACCCAGATTCCAGCCGATACTAACGAGATCCCAGGACCTAATCCTCCTCAGCCGCAGCTCCAGGCAACCGCGGTGATAGCTGGCCCAGACGGAACTTCGTATACCTTTTACGCTCCGAATTGTGGGGACGGCAATCCCAACTGCGAAGGCTTGCCTGTGAGCATTGAAGACCGTAACGGCAATCTCGTCACGTTTGGAAATTCAGTTGTCGATACTGGCGGCAGAAACATCGTCTCGACCGGGTGGAACACGACGGTCCCGACCAACACAATCATTACAGGTGCTGATGGCCAGGCTTATACGTTAGCGTGGAGCACTGTCAGTTACTCGGGCTATAACGTTCCTTCGATCGGTCTCACGGCAGGCCGATCGCCTTGCCCTTCAAATGTTAATGGTGGCTTCCCCACAGGCTCGCGATCCAATCAGATGATTACGAAGATAACGCTGCCAAACGGACGATACTACAGTTTCACTTACGACCCGATATATGGAACTGTTCAGCAGATCACAAATCCGAATGGCGGCTACACCAGGTACACGTATGGGACTGAGCCGGTTTATGGGCAAGTGGGAGCCGCTTGGGGGCAAGGGTATTGCCTTTTCAAAGTACAACGCGTAATGGTTACGAGCCGAGAGGTTGGCATCATCGATCCTTCTAGCGGCACTCGAGTACCTCTCCAAACTCAGTCGTTCTCCTATACCGATACGTCTAATAATGATCCGCAGACCACAACGATCACAACGACCGACGTTGTCCGCGGGACTTCCTCCAACACGACCCATCGTTACACCAACGGGGATGTCACGATTCCTGCCGAAACCATTACCTACAACGATTCCAACGGAGTCACGCTAAAGACGGTAACCAAATCGTGGCTCGACCCATCCTCCCTCACCTGCGAAGTAGAGACGATCGGTTCGAGCGGCTCCTCAAGAGGAACAATCTATGGGTATACCCGGGGCGACATTCTAATCGACAAGAAAGAATATGATTACGGCCAAATCACACCATCTGCCTGCTCCTCATCCTCGAACGGAGGCTCTACAGAGTTCGGTGCTGTAACGATTCCAAGCGGACTACCGGCGCGAGAGACCAGTTACACTTTCCAGTCGTTCGGCCCCACGAACTATCTCGTGCCTTCACTGCTCAACAAGCCATGTAAGGTGGTCACCAACGATAGTAATGGAAATCAGGCGGCAGAGACCGATATCTACTATGACGGAAGCACAGGCCTTTGTGGGACCCCGAGCACACCGTCCACGAGCGCCGTTGGCAGTCTTCCCGCGGGTACCCACGACGAGACACTGTATGGTTCCTCGGCAACGACTTCTCGGGGAAATATTACTGCTATTACCAGGAAGTGCTTCGGCTGCACAGATTCCACCACGCGATATAGCTACGATGAGACCGGCCAAATTACGTCTATCACCGACCCGAACTCAAATGTGACCACCGTCTCGCATACTGACAGCCCTACGCATTACGCCAATGGGACCACCGTAAATACGAATGCCTATGTGACTAGAATCGATCCGCCGCATGGCACCGGCAATGTTAGCCTGGCAACGACCTACTCCTATGATTACAACACTGGCAATGTGCTGAGTGTCACAGACCCTAATGGCCAAACGACAACATATCAGTATAGCGATCCCTTAAACCGGCTTACGGAAGTCGACCACCCGAACCAGGATCCATCAGGGAATCATGCCAAGACTGGCTACTGCTATACAGATGTGGGTGGAAGCTATCCGGGGGGAACATGTACGAGCAACTCGGCAAGCTTTCAGGTATTCGCGGGAACTATCGCGACGCCCGATCCGACAGTTACTTCTTACACAACATACGACGGATTAGGTCGTGCTATTGAGGCTGGTCTGACCTCCGCCCCCGGTGGAACCATCAAAACAAGCACTACATATGATGGGTTAGGGAGGGTGCTGAGCGCTACAAACCCGTCGCAAAGCGGTTCCTCAGTCTCGACCGGGTACGCCTATGATAGCTTGGGCCGGAAGATCTCAGAGAGAGAACAGGACTCCAATGTTAAGTATTGGTGTTACGACGGACTTTCAAATGCCGCCTGGAGTGGCTGCCCAGGCACAACCATCTCGAATACTGAGTGGGTCAATTCGCAAGATGAATCCGGTCACCTCGCACAGCACGTGAGCGATGGTCTCGGGCGTCTCGTAACCGTGTTTGAGCAAAGCCCTCGGGAAAACAGCCTTGGACTGCAGACCAACTATACCTATGATGCACTCGACGATCTAACCAACGTCAACCAAGTTGGCGTGTCCGGGGAGGTCGCAAGAACTCGTAGATTCGCTTATGACTCGCTTTCCCGCCTACTTGCAGCCTACAACCCAGAGAATACGGGTACGTCCCTGCCTGCCCAACTAAATTGTGGTGTAGGTGGGTCCTGGACGACCTGCTATACGTACTATTCCAACGGGAACCTTCAGACCAAGACGGATAATCGCAATGTTACGATCAGTTACTCATATGACAGCCTAAATCGCCTTTCCGCAAAGACATACTCCAGCAGCGGTTCTTTATTGTCGTGCTATTCCTATGACACCGCTGCCAATGGAAAAGGAATGTTAGCCGCCGAGTGGACGACAGCGTCGTCATGTTCCAGCACCTCCGGCTATCAGTCGATGCGGACGATCCTCTCCTATGATGCGATGGGACGTGTATTGAACGAACAGCAGTGCGTCCTTTCCTTTTGCACTACCGGAGTCTCGAGCCCGCCGTGCCAAACCGGCACTGCGACAGGTATTTCATACTGCTATAACCTCGCCGGACAGCTCCGCTCGTTATCCAACGGATTGGGCGCGCTTACATTCACCAGTATGTACAACTCGGCAGGTTGGCTGAGTTCGCTCACGAGCAATCTCGTGGATCCCACACACCCGCAAAATCTCTTTACTACTGATCCAGCTTCCGGGTACACGCCGTCTGGCCAAATCCAGAACTTCAGTCTAGGGGACCATATAAGTGTGTCGAGGACCTACGATGAGCGACTGCGCCCAAAGACTGAAACGGCCTTAGGCCAGTAGGAAGCAACCGGAATATCTTCGCCGATAAATTCCTTTCAACCGATGCGGAAAGGGCGCACTCGATGCCAAGACATGCAAGTTATATCTCCAAGTCGATACTGCTGCGGCTCTTTTTTCTAGGAACCCTGCTGATGCAAATGACGACAGCATATGGGATTGGGCAGCAAGCCTCAAATCCCGCTCTTCCGGTTCCAGCAGCGCAGCTCAAGCCCGTCTCGCTGGCTCACTGCTACTGGCACTTCTTGATGTATCAGAATCATCTGGATGTGAAGGCCGCAGAGCAAACAACGCAAGGAAAGAGTAACAGTTTGCTAGGCTCGCACCTCCAGATCAAGTTGGGGCTCACTGATGCCGAGTTTGCGCCGATTCGCACGTCATCCAAGCGCCTTGCCGCCGAGGTAAATGCATTGAATGCGAAAGCCGCGGCAATCGTCGCAGCAAAGACTCCCACGAGTGGCGCCCAGTTGCGAGCCTTAACGGCAGAGCGGGAAGCCGACATCAACGCCGAAGTAGGTTATCTGCGTGGGTCTTTGGGACCGACCAAGACTGCTGCCTTTGAGGCGTTCATCGTTCAGATGTTTTCGCCGAAGACCGTCGCTGTGAGGCTGACTGGGCCCCCACACACATCGGCAGGAACGGGGGCACAGCCATAATGATCGCGAGCGAGTTGAAATATGAGAGTCTCCTTCCTGCCTTGCTGATGGCCGCGGCGGTAGCGATCGGAATGCCGATGGCTGCCAATGCTCAGGACACAGGCTACTCTGTCAACGTATGCAGCAGCGGCACTATCGACTCAAACTACTACAACGACTATGTTGAGCAGACGGTGTGCCTCTCAGGTGATGCCTCAGGTCTCGATGCCTACAATGAGGTGGATCTCGAACAGTACCAGGAGGAGGTCGTCATCCAGTTGGTGGGAGCGGATGCGCAGATCTACGGTTCCAGTGGCTTAGTTGCAGACTCAGGTGAGCAGCAGGGTTCATACGTAACCGTGAATGCGTGGGTTTCATCGCCCCAAACCGGCGTCTGGTATTCGATGTATGGTCTATACGATGAATGCCAGGATCCAGGTGCTGACGGCTGGATCAACTGTGGTTGGACCGGACTGATGTCCGGATATTCTGTTTCCGCGATGGTGACTACACCCCCAACGCCGAGCCTGAGCGTCTCGACCTCAGGCACACCCTCGTACCCAGGGCAGACGGTAACGTTTACGGCAACCATCTCCAGCGGCCCGCAAGGCTCGATATATTTCTATGACGGCAATTCCTACATTGGTTCTGGGGCGATCAACGCTACAACCGCCACGGTAACCGACTCCAATCTGGCCTTGGGGAATCACTCCATAACGGCGGTCTGGCAGGGAAATAGCAGCTATCAGCCGAACGCCTCCGGTCCGATAACTCAGGTGGTAAGCCAAATAGTACCCACCCTTACACTGGGAACGTCGGGAACCCCTACCGGGTATGGGCAATCGGTCACCTTTACGGCAACCATATCGAGCGGCCCACAGGGCTCGCTCACATTCTATGATCAGGGTGTTTCGATTGGCACGGCAGCCATTAGTGGCACCACCGCTACGCTTACGACGAGTAGTTTGTCTTCCGGCACTCACTCTATCACCGCCTCGTGGGGCGGCGATTCAATCTATGCCGCCGCCAGTTCGGGTGCGATAACCCAAATAGTCAACGCGCCCCCTGTTATGTACAGTTACTCTATTACCGGTTATGCGCCGAATGGGAACCTGCTGAACTACACAGATACGGTCAATGGCACGTGGAGTATACCGAGCACTGGCGGCTACGACGGCCTGAACCGGCTTTCCGCGGCCACCTGGACCCCCGTTGGTGGCACTCAGCAATCCGCTTGCTGGAGTTACGACTCCTTTGGCAACCGTACGGCGCAGGTTGTACAGAGCGCGACCTGTTCTGACCCGGCGCCGACTGCGTCCTACAATAGCAACAACCAGGTCACCTGGGTCCAGGGCTCCGCACTGGGCTTCGAATACGATGCTGCGGGCAATGTAGTGACGGATAACCTCAACCGCTACCGCTACGATGCCGAAGGAAGGCTCTGCGCAGTGCAGAATCAGTTTTCCTTGAGCAACACGGGCTATCTGTACGACGCATCTGGGGCTCGGGTGGCAAAGGGGACGCTGACGAGCTTCGACTGCGGGGCAGCCATGAGTAGTGTGGAGATCTACGTGCTTGGACCTTCCAATGAGCAGGTCTCAGAAATCGACAGCCAAGGCAACTGGAAGCACACCAATATATTTGCGGGCGGCACGCTGATCGGAACTTACGATGTTCCGACGAATAACACCCTCTTCGTCCTGACGGATTGGCTGGGCACCAAGCGTGTCGAGGTCGGCAGTGGCGTCAACCCGTGCGTGACCGCTTACAGCAATCTGCCGTTTGGTGATGGATCGGCGCCCGCTTCCGTGAGTACGTATAGTCAGTGCCCAGAGGATGCCACCGAACACCACTTCACCGGCAAAGAAAGAGACGATGAGTCCGGGAACGACTACTTCGGGGCCAGGTACTATGCGAGCTCCATGGGCCGGTTCATGTCCCCCGACTGGAGCGCCAAAGAAGATCCAGTCCCGTATGCCAAACTTGCCGATCCGCAGACGTTAAACCTCTATACCTATGTTGGGAATAACCCACTCACCGCGATTGATGCGGATGGGCATGGGATGAGCGATTTCATGCAATCCGTTTGGGACGGGACCCTGTATCAGGCGGGCCTCAATTTAGCTCAAGATGAAATGCTGTACGCACGACGTGTAAAGGCTGAGCAGAAGGCCCAACAACAGTATGGACGCCAGGCCGATGGGTCGTATAAAGCCGATCCTGCTGACGTGCAAGCTGCAATCAAAGCAGGAAAACCGATTCTTGAGCCAGGCAATCCGGATCATAAATCTGAGTGTGTCTTTGCATGTAAAGCTTTGTCACAAATGAAGAACATAGGTACGAGCCAATGGCGAAAAGGAAAGGCTGCGGTGGGTCTTAACGACACAACTGATATCGGGCTCGCGATTGCGACTCTTGGATCAGGAACTTATCCTTCGCAACGTGGGAACTCCGGAATATACATGGGGCATGACGCAAACGGGGGCATCAAGATTGTCGATCAGTGGCCGAATAATGGGCCACAGTATAACCACCCGTTCGAACACACGTTGACTAGGCATGACGAGGGTCCTGATATGGACCCCAATGCGTATTTTGTGATCATAGTTCCGAAACCGTAGCTTCGAGGAAATAGAATGAATCGGATTCTCAAGGTTGCTTTGCCCTGCTTCATAACCGCATTGGCGCTTATGGCCACAGCGCAAAGAACGAAACAGGTGATGCCATCCAGTCGGCCTGAAGCAACGGTGCGAAGCCTCTATCGGGAAGTGCAGCTTCACGCACCGTCTGGCCTTCTTGGCGACAAAGATATGCGAATATTTGCTCCCTACCTCAGCGAATCGTTGCGCCGAAAGATTCGCCAAGCTGAGGCATGCGGAGAGGATTGGAATCGTCAGAATCGCGGGCAAATAATAAAAGCGCCTTTTGCGTGGTCCGAGTTCGGGATATTTTCGGGTGCGAACGAGCGCACTTCTCCAGCAACATTTCACATCGAAAGCATTCACAGAGCCAAGGATGGATCCTTTCAAGTAGCCGTTGGCTTCACATATCGTCCTGCAGATGGTCCGGGGTCGTGGCACGTGACAGACCGAGTGATACAAGAAGATGGTCGTTTTGTACTGGATGACGTGCTCTTTCCTAAGGATGATTCTGGAGAGAGCCCGACGCTGACGGGTATCCTCTCCGAGGGGTGCGACGGCCCTCGTTGGGTAGGGGAAGGAGGCCATCCAAACTAGCCCTATATGTATGACGCTGTGCCACGCAGAGTAGGCCCAACAGCAGCAGGCCTCAGGCATGGGTCCCGGAACTCCCAATGTGCCGGTTCCGGGAGGAAATGGTGCGGGCTGGAAATGGAACCCAGATAGTGGAAACACCCGAGGCGGAACTTATGGCCCAGATAGTTGGGATCGGGCAACTCAAGGGAATCCTCCCAGCGCGAGCTGGGATGATAACCCGGGACCTAATGGCGTTGATCACTGGGATGTGAAGCATGGGCCGAAGGGACCCCAACAAACAGACCGCTACGATGAACATGGCAATCCGCTGACCCCAGATCAGGCACATGGACGGCCACCAAAGAACGCTAACCCAATGAATATTTCACCACCTCCCGGCCTCGGCGCTAAAGTGGCTAATGCAGCAGAGTGGGTGGCGACCGCTATCGTCTTCACAGCCTATATGGCTTTCCGCGAGGCCACTCAGTAGCTTTGCGGCAGTCTTTAGACTTTGTGATTAGTATTTTGCTCGAACATGGCTATAAGGAATTGATGAGGGGTTTAATTATGGAATTGATGAGTGCCAGCGAGGCCGCTGAACAGCTGGGAGTGAATGAATTAGATAAGAACTTTGCGCTGCACGGCACTAGCCAGTTGGTGTCGAAAACCTATTACCTTCCCATTGCAACTGCAGATCGAACAATCCTTGCAAAGACGATTGCAAGGGTTGTCACTACCCAGGGCTCGTGTTGGTTCCAGATTACCTATTGGAACAACGACCCAGATTCGAATCAAGATATTTTCTATGGGTACCGTAGAGGCTACGGAGATCAACGAACTCTGGCCGACGCCTCCATATATCGTTTTAATCCAGAGGATGCGCACTGCTTATCAAGCATATTGTCCCTCGTAATTTACTTCGGTTGGGATGCCCGTATATTCAATTCTGAGTTTACCTATCAGGTAAGGGTGAACAACGATGGTTTTCTCGACTTGGAATCAATGAGTGCCGGTGGACGTGTTATCGAAGACGAGTTGAAAATGTTGGGTTTATCTCAGATGGCAGCCGCATAAGCTCATAAAATCTGACTCGGCCCAACAGTAGGGAGAGGTATCCGCTTCAAACGTACAAAAGCGTGATGATTTGGTTCAAGTTGCGCGCAGCGAGTGGCCGCCTCCGCTGCGGGTGTTGGCTGGACATGAGGAGCATGTCTGCTTCTCTGTTCTTGGAACAGCAAGAGCGGCGGTAACGTTTAGAGTCATTACGCAGCCGTTTACCGCAACCTATCCTGTCGAGTCTGCCACTTTTCCATTCGGTGATCTCGCGACGCTGTTGGCGAGGCCTCGTCGAACATTCGTGCGGTCTCGGTGCATCATCGCGGAATCTCGAGATACGAAGCAAGCGGTAAGGGCGAATTACTGTTCCGCGCCTCGGATGGACCTTCGCCAAGCAGCCCTGAACTTCTTTCAAATGCTCAATCAAAGCTGGGCAGACAAGAGAAGCTCCAAGGATGTCAGACACGGCTCGACCAGAAATGGGCCCAGAAGGTGCTGAAGAATACCCGGGAAAGAAGATTTTCTTTCTTATTCCGGTCAGCATCGGACGGAATGCCGTCCATTATGTGCTTCACCCCGATGAGCTCGCGAAGCTCTCTGGACTACCTCAGCATCTGTTACCTCGAAACCTTAGAACGATTCTCTGTGCGCATTTCGATGCCGCGCCTCAATAATTGCAGCCTGGTACGCTGCCGGGTATTCCTTACTCATGCGTTCGCGTTGTTTTCGAATTGCGTCGCCGGAAAAATCGTCGTCTATTCCCGTATCTTCCCGAATCGCCTGGAACAGTTCGGTGAGGTGCTCGTCATAGTACTGCCCCGACTTTAGCCGAACGAATTCTGAGGCCACAACCAGCCACTTCTTTGTGGCGACCTCATACTTTCTGCCCGGCTTTCCGAGGTGGCTCAGGGCGGTTCCCAATCTTGTAGAAAACTGTCCCAGCTGCTTGGGCAGATGCTCGTATCCCGTTGTAACCTGCGAGAGCAATGGAGCCATTGGCCCACTGAATACGTCAGTCCCTAGCTCTTGTGCCAGTTGAGCCGTGCGCTTTGCCAATTCGGTGAGCTTTTCAAGCTCGGCCACGGGAGACCGCTTCTTGTCCCCTCGATTGCCGGCGTCGTAGAGCTTCAACAGAGCCCAGAGGACAACCTGGTCTTCACTGGAGAGATTCCTCAACGGGTTGGTAGGAGCCGTGTATGCGAATGCTTTGGCTGCAGCATCTGCTGCGCTCTTGGCGTGTGTAGCGAGCTCTACGGGCTGATGATTCCCGGACGCAAGTCGGTCCCGAGTTGCGTCCAAGGGTTTTTGGGGAGTTGATCCTAATCTCGGCATATCCCAATCCAAGGATTCCCCAAAATGATCCAGAAGATTTTGAGACTTCCTGCAGTCAAAGATAAAACGGGTTTATCCCGTTCGTCGATCTACTTGCAGGCATCGCAAGGCACCTTCCCTAAACCAATCTCCCTCGGCGCCAGGGCCGTCGGATGGCTCGAAAATGAGGTCGAGACTTGGCTTAACAGCCGCGTCGAGCAGAGCCGCTGCTTGGGGGTGTCCAAGCCATGCCACTGAAAAAAGAAATTTCAGATTTCCTAGTCTGCGACCATGACCCTCATCCGAGGGTTCCACCAGGCGATTACGTCCTGTACTGCAGCGAGGCCAAGGTATACTGCGATCCGGGGCTGAAGGCCTATAAGTGCCGCCTGCGCTTCTCAGATCCATCCAGCGAGACGCTCCCAATGCTCTCGGCCTTCATCAATCTGGGATCGAACCCTAAACCGCCCGGACCTCGTAGCCGCTATTACCAAGAATGGACTATCGCGAACGGCGCTCGTCCTAAACGGAAGGACCGCATGTCGCCCAATGTATTTCTGGGCAAGTTCTTCCTGGTGCGAGTCGGTTGGGTTCACGAGAAGCAATATGACGGAAGAGCTCATACGGAACATACTCGATACAGCTTGGTTCGGGAGATTAAGGCGTTGGAATGTTCCGGAGTTAAGAAGTTGCCAAGCACTGAAGTACAAAAGCCACTAAGCAAGTAAGGCCTCTCTCAAACCTATGATTCAAAATGTACTTATCCAATTCGTTTGGCAACAAGAAGTCTCTTTAAGTCCGGCCCTGGCCAGGGTCGAGGGTGCATGACGCCACTGACATCACCAAGGGCGGGAGGAAGTAGCTCTCCCGCAACGGCCTGGTTTTGTAAATACAAACCTTCAAAGCCCGAGCCCAGAATCCGTTAACTTCCTGACTCACAACGTGAATGCAAAATCGTTCATAGTTTCTGCACCGCAAGAATCGTTACAGAGCATTCACTTGCGAAGTACCGGACCGACCGATCGTCACCAGCTCGTCACCTTAGCTTAGTAATCACCTCAGACTGGTCCTGAATTAAACCCCGATCGATATGGATGAAGCGAGTGCAAACAAACACAACACAACTGGTTACTTATCTTAGGGCGTCGAATCTCAGTGGAATTGGCCCCTTTTCCAACACGCAACCCGTGAACTAGTTAAGCGGCTTGGCTTGAAAACGCAAGCAGGGTGAACGTCGCGGCGACGGCTGCTTCAACCGGGTCGCTATTCTCTACCTTGACTCACAGGTGGCGTGCGAAGGGTGGCCGCCGGGATACATAAGAAGGCGCAGACGCTTCTGGTAAGTCTGGCGGTACGCGGGACCTCATGACGCCTATGCCAGCCCCTCTGAGGGAATGCTTGAGATGAGATATATCTCGATTGCGTTACAAGCGATGAGGACTGAAAGCGTGTTCAGCAGAGAGCTAAATTCTGGACTAGGGCTGTTCTTGGTCGGCGTCAGACCGAACTAGCCGAATCCCGTCTTCTCATGGTGAGCGCCAGTCTAGCGGCAAATAGGCCTCCCTAAGGCATTGCTCTTTACGGAACTAAGCGTCGACGTGAGTACTCCCATCTGTGCGCCCTCGAACAAGCCATCGACCCGGTGGGGGTAAATGTCCGTGAACGGGGACGCCTGACCTCTCCAGCCTCTTGCCGCGAGATGACTAACGAGCAGATTCGCAAATTCGATTTGGGCGGCGTTGAAGTGCCACGCAGCAACGAACCCAGACGGGCTATGCCAACGCACTGTCATCATGTGCAATTTTGATTATGCAAAGTGCTTATCAAAAGCGACGGCGCAGGCGAACTCAGGCGATAAATGGTTCGTTTTCAAGCATCTGAAGCGGCACCGTAATTTACCTTATGGATTATCGACAATACAAGCCGTGTACCTCAATCGCTCTTTGAAGGCAAGCCACGGCGGGCGCGGCATTCCTTGAGTAATAGAGCCGGGTCAATTTTGGCCAACTTCACTAGTATTCAACAGCTGATAGCGCCGTTCCCGACGGGTGCCGATGGTTGCAGCACTGAGAGCAGGAAAACCAGAGCTCAGCGTACGAACATCGACACTGAGTGAACGCAGAGCGTACGCTGTTACTGTGAAAAGATAATGTGGCAACCAGTCCTCCCGCTTTGTTGAAGACAGATTCTCGCCTGCCTCGGATCCGCTCGGATTTGCTCCGTAAGTCGGCTTTGGAGTGCGTCGAGAAATCGCTGCCGATTGATCACTAGACCCCTGAACGGGACTCTCAGTACGTGATTGCATTCGCCTCTGAGCATGTGCTGCCAAGCCGTTAATAACCGGTTTTCAATCCCAGATCTCCAGCCGAATAAGCGTGGCGATCGTCGGACCATAAGTGTCGGTGACCCCAACGGTACACCTGCATGGAATCAAAGGCTAAG
>Ga0207702_10003412_pt1 | contig 14534 bp, 11 predicted proteins | sample KBSCornC62_FD_184302 | JGI IMG/M metagenome (GOLD analysis project Ga0207702, IMG submission 184302) | Corn rhizosphere microbial communities from Kellogg Biological Station, Michigan, USA - KBS Corn C6-2 (SPAdes) (version 2) | ecosystem: Host-associated > Plants > Roots > Rhizosphere > Soil ...
GCCCGCAATCTTGCGGTTGGTCCACCAATCGTACCAGTCGCTGCCGGCCGGCAGATAGACTTTGCGGCTGGTGGCGCCCTGCTCGGTCACGGGTGCGACCAGGAAAGCGGGACCGAACATATATTCGTCGTTGAGCGTCGCCGCGGTCTGGTCGCCGGGGAAGTCCATGAACAAGGCGCGCATGAACGGGGCGCCGGTCTCGTAGGTGCCGTGTCCCATCGCGTAGAGATAGGGCATCAGCGAATAACGCAGCCGCAGCCAGTCGGCGAGGATCGGCTCGGCCGCCTTGCCATATTGCCAGATCGCGGTCGCCGGGCGCTGACCATGGATGCGCAAGGTCGGCGTGAAGCTGTTGAGCTGGAACCAGCGCACGAACAATTCCGGATAATCCGCGTAGGACGGCGCCATCGCGGTCGCGCCGGCGGGATCGACCAGCGGCGCATGCGCCGCTTTGGGGCCGTTGGGCCATTGCCAGCCGCCAGTGTCGCTGCTGGTGTAGGCGATGCCGCTTGCCGCCATATCGAGATTGGCCGGGATCTGGCGGCGCAACGCGTCCCAGGTGCCCTGGACGTCGGACGTCCAGAAGATCGCGCCTGAGGCCTGCGCACCCAGATAGGCCGCACGGGCGAGGATCAGGTTGCGGAAGCTGGGCCGATCCTTGGCCGATCCCTCGGCCACGCCCATGGTATGCACGAGCGGGAAAAGGTTGTGATAGCGGTCGCCCGAGCCGATCGAATAGAAGAAGCCGTCGGGGACCAGATCGGGCTCGGTCTCGTCGAGCCACAGCCAGTCGAAGCCCTGGCTGATGATATTGTCGCGGATCTTGCCCCAGAACCACTGGCGCGCAGCGGGATTGGTGCTGTCGATCAGCGCGCCGGCGCGGTCGTTACGCACCGCCAGGCCGTCGACGACGTTGCCGTCCTTGTCCTTGAGCAACCAGCCCTTCGCGGCAAGGTCATTGAAATAGCGGCTTTCGCGCTCGAAGCGTGGCCAGACCGAGATGATGCTGTGCATGCCCCAGTCATGGAGCTGCTTGTTCATGCCCTGGGGATCGGGGAAGTAGGTATGGTCGATGTCGATCTGGCCCATCCGCGTCCAGTAGAACCAGTCGAGCACCATCACGTCGATCGGGTAGCCGCGGTCGCGATAGCCCTTGGCGATGCCCATCAGCTCGGCCTGGCTCTCGTAGCGCGCCTTGGACTGGATCAGGCCGAAGGCGGCCTTGGGGGGCAGGGGCGTAATGCCGGTCAGCAGGCGATAGCCCTTGTAGAGATCGTCGCTGTTGTTGCCGGTGATCAGGAAGAAGGAGACGCGCTCGCCCACTTCCGACTGGATGTGGGTGCCGTTATTCATGCCGGCGGAGACCGTGGTCGCCGACGGATTATCCCACACGATCATGTAGTTGCGCGAGCTGACCAGCACCGGCACGCAAACCTGCTCGCCCGCGGCAGCATCATAATAATGACGGCAGTCGATCGTGCGGCCGCGCAGATCGAGCGTGCCTTCCTGATTCTGGCCCAGCCCGTAGAAATGCTCGTCGGGCAGCGCCGAGAAATTGGCGCCGACGCGGAACGTATGCTCGCCGGCAACATCATGCGGCGCCATGTCCCAACCGCCCATCGTTACGATCGGCTGGCCGTGGCCGTCCTCGAAGGCGACCGAGGCGGAGGGCAGCGCGGACGCGAAATAGCGTGCCATCTGGTCCGGCGCGCTGGGCCAGGGCTGGGCCCTGACCGTCACCTTCATGTCGCCCGAGGCGAACGTGTCGCCTGCGGCGGACGCGCTGTGGCTCCAGCCCGTCGTATCGCTCTTGGCGACGATGCCGTAGCCGGGCGCGGCGTCGGACCGGTCATGGTCGAGCGCGATCGTCACGCGCACCACGTTGGGCGCATAAGGCTCGACCGCCACCAGCGCGCCGTTGCGATCGACGGTTGCCATCGGCGCCGCCAAGGCGCTACCCGCCCAACACAGAGCGGACGCCGCCGCCATCAATCGTCCCATGCGCATCAGATCCTCCCGTTTTATCCTATTAATCCGCGATTAGCGCGATGTGCCACCATTTCATATGCGGAAATTGGTTTCACTGATGCTCTCCGCGCGAATATCATTGGGATACCCCTTCGACAAACCGCCTTGCGATACCTATTTGGCGCGCATGAACGCTCCCACGCAAAGCCTCGCCGGGCTCGACCTGCGCGCCGAGATCGACCGTCTCCGCAAGGAGAAGAATGCGGTGATCCTGGCGCATTATTATCAGGAGCCCGCGATCCAGGATCTCGCCGATTTCGTCGGCGACAGCCTCGATCTGTCGAAGAAGGCGGCGGAGACCAACGCGGATGTGATCGCTTTCTGCGGCGTGCGCTTCATGGCCGAGGTCGCGAAGATATTGTCGCCTCAGAAGATCGTGGTCCTGCCCGACATGGCAGCGGGCTGCAGCCTTGAGGATTCATGCCCGCCGGAACAGTTTGCGCGCTTCCGCGCGGCACATCCGGATCATATCGCGATCACCTACATCAACTGCTCCGCGGCAGTAAAAGCGCATTCGGACATTATCGTGACCTCCTCGTCCGCCGAGAAGATCCTCGCGCAATTGCCGATGGATCAGAAGATCATCTTCGCGCCCGACAAAAACCTCGGCGCTTATTTCAATCGCAAGACCGGGCGCGACATGCTGCTATGGCCAGGGGCGTGCATCGTCCACGAGGCGTTCAGCGAAACCGAGCTGCTGAAGCTCAAGGCGCAATATCCGGATGCGCCGGTGGCGGCGCATCCCGAATGCCCGGCTTACATCCTGGACCATGCCGACCAGGTCGGCTCGACCCGCGCGATCCTGGAATTCGCTTTGGCGTCTCCGGCCGAGACGATCATCGTCGCGACCGAACCGCACATCATCCATCAGATGGAGAAAGCGGCGCCCCATAAGACCTTCATCGGTGCGCCGGGGGCTGATGGGAACTGCAATTGCAACATGTGCCCGTACATGGCGATGAATTCGGTCGAGAAGCTTTACCTCGCGCTGCGCGACCTCACCCCCCGGATCGAGATGGACGAGGAATTGCGCATCGCCGCCAAGCGACCGCTCGACCGGATGCTGGAAATGGCGGCCGGGACGGTCGGCAAGGGCGACTTGGGGTAGGTTCGGCATCCGCCGAATCTTGCGGCACCGGCCCGCACCCCCACCCGGCTTCCCAACAGCATATTCCATGGGAGGCCGGTTATCGGCCCGGGCCCTAGTGCCGCCGTGATGCGCGGAGTGCTTCGCGTGCTTCTCGTTCGCGTTGCGCATGCTCTTCGGATGCGCGCTCGTGCAGCTTGGTGACGAAGCTCGCGGTCAGCACGCGGTTGAAGCGTACGCCGATCGTCACGCGGCGCGCCCACACGACCTGCGCCTCGACCACGGTATGCGGATCGAGTTCCATGAAGAAATAGTCGCCGACCGCGAACGGCTCATCGACCAGCCCGCAGGCACCGCCGCGCGAAAGATCTTTCAGGCGGACCTCGAACTTGTTCTTGCCCATGCGGCAGGGGATGGCGGTTCCCTTGAACTGCCAGCGAAAATAGGCGCGCAATTCGGACGGGTCGCCCTGGTGAAGGGCGACGCTCGCGGAGGACTTGGCGCTCATAAGCGTCGATTATCCCACATGCGCGTCTGGCTTCCGGTTCCGAATGTTTGGCCTCTTCTAGTAACGACTTGTGGCCAAATATCCTTAACGGACCGTGTGTAACGATTCGTTTTAATTGGCGGCGGTGATTGTCGGATCGGGCGCGGCCTGGGCCTGAAGGATGTCGGGATCGGACGCCAGCTTGTGCAGATAAGCATGGCGCGCATCGCTGCCGGTTTTCAATTTTTCCAGATGCTTGCGTTGGTCGTCCGTGAGGCGGAAGCGGTGATAGCCGTGATCGAGCAGGCATCGTGCGACCAGATCGAGCTGGAATTGCCTGATCTCCTTGATCCCTCGATCGGGATTCACGCTATCGACGACATGGCCGATCGATGCCGCCGCATCCATATAATCGGCGCCGCTATTGACGATCGTGTCGATCTGCTTCGAGCCCTGGACGAAGTTCTTGGCCGCATGCGTGTCGCTGACATCGGTATAATAAGCGCGCATCGCGCAGCCGATCGATTCCGCGCGATAGGTGGCAAGGGATACGCCGGCCTTGCCCCACGACAATTGTGGCGCGGGGGCTGCGATGGCGGCTGCCGGCAGGGCGGCAAGGGCCAGGAAAGCGGCGATGCGCATGTTTCCGTCTCCACTTTGTCTTTCGGGCGTCCTATCGGCCTCGAGCAAGCGACAAAATCGGATTCAATTAATGGCCTTCATGCTGGATGGTTTCAATGGCGACAAGTTCGTCGCCGCGACCCTGGCCGAGGATCTCGGGCCGGGGGGCGATATCACCTCCGCCGCGGTCGTCCCGGCCGAGGCGCGTTTCGCGGGCGTGATGGCAAGCCGTGACACGATCGTTGCCGCCGGCATCGGTCTCGCCGCCGATTTCTTTGCGGCGCTCGATCCCGACGCGCGGATCGAGCCTCTGGTGGCGGATGGCACATTCGTCGGCGCCGGGACGGCGTTGCTGCGGGTGGAAGGGCAGGCACGCGCGCTGCTCACCGCCGAGCGATCCGCGCTCAACACGATCCAGCATTTGTCGGGGATCGCCACGCTGACGCGGGCTTATGTGGATGCGATCGCCGGGACAGGGGTAATCCTGCTCGATACGCGCAAGACCATCCCCGGCCTGCGGTTGCTGGAAAAATATGCCACGCGCATGGGCGGTGCGCAGAATTATCGCATGGGCCTGTGGGATGCGGCGATGATCAAGGACAATCATGTCGCGGTCGCGGGCGGGGTCGCGCAGGCGGTACGCCGTGCGGTCGATGCGGGGATTGCGCGGATCATCGTCGAGGTTGACCGGATCGACCAGATTGCGCCCGCGCTGGAGGCGGGCGCCACGCAATTGCTGCTCGACAATATGCCGCCGTCAATGTTGCGCGAGGCGGTGGCCTTGGTCGACGGGCGCGTGCCGACCGAGGCTTCGGGCGGGGTGCGGCTCGACACGATCCGCGCGATCGCGGAAACCGGGGTGACCTATATTTCGGTCGGTCGTCTGACCCAGTCGGCGCCTGCGGCAGACATCGGATTGGATTTCGAGGCGTTATGATCCGTTCGTTGCCTTTCGCCCTGGCCGCCGCCGCATGGAGTATCGCGGCCCTCGCCGCGCCGGGCGATCCCGTGCCGCCCAATTTGCCGGTGCCGCATATTGAATTGCCCGGCGATCAGCCGGTGCGGGTGGTTCCGCTGGCGAGCTACACGCTCGCTTTGATCTGGACGCCGCAGCATTGCTTCCATGCGGTCGGCGGTGCCGAAGCCTTCGAATGCGGGCGCGATACCGGATCGGGCTTCGTTCTGCATGGCCTGTGGCCGGACGGGGAGGGGAAGAGCTGGCCGCAATGGTGCGCTACCGCGCCGATCCTGCCCAGGAGGACCGTTGTCGCGCATTTCCGGGCAACACCCTCGCCGCAGCTGATGCAGCATGAATGGGCCAAGCACGGCACCTGCATCCCGGGTGCGACGCCCGATACCTATTTCGATCAGTCGAACCGGCTCTTCTTCAGACTGGGCTTCCCCGACATGCGCAAGCTGGCTGAGGCGCCGGTTACGGAATCGAAGTTCGCGCAGGCCTTCGCCGCCGCCAATCCTGGGATGGAGCCGGACAGCATCCGTCTCAATCTCGACAAGCAGGGCTGGCTGCAGGAAGTATGGCTGTGCCTCGACACCGCTTACCAGTCGATGCACTGCGCCGCGCCGGCGCAGCCCGCGCGCGTGGTGCACATCCGGACCTGAACCGCTTAATTCTGGATCGTCACCGTTTCCGGGTGATATTTGTCGAGATGCTTGCGGATGATCCGCAGATTGTAGCTGTTCGACCGGAACAGGAAATCGGGGATCGCGCCGATCACAGGTATCGAGCCGAGCAGGAAATCGATTCCGACATTGCCGAACATGCGCGTCATCTGCCATCTCGACATGCCGAGATTGCGCGCCTCCCAGACGAGGTAGCTGCCCAGCACCGCGCCGATGAAATCGCCCGCGAAGGGGAGGATATCGAGCACCACGTCGAGCCCGACAGCGCGCTTGGTCCCTGGGATAACCCACATCCGTTCGAGAATCTGCTCCAGCGCCTCGATCCGCCGGCGCACCGAGGCGGGATCGCGGCCGAGCGTGGGAATCCGATCGGCCATCGCATGATAGGGGCGGGGGCGGCTTTTCGCTTGCATATGCGATTCATCGCCCGAATGCCGCACTTTGTTCCCCTATCGGCCGGACCGCAGCTGGGCGAGCGGATGCGCCGCCAGTCCGTTTTCGGTGAAAAGATCGAGACCTGGCGCGACCAGCGACCATCGCACCGGCGCCGAAATGGGGATGAAGGGCGGGTTGATCAAGGCGAGCCGGTCGGCGGGATCGCATCCCGCGGCCAAGGCGCAAGCAAGGATGGCGAGCGTTGCGGGCGGCGCCACCCGATCGACCAGGACGAGATCGGCGTCGTGCGCCTCCGGTCCGACCATTTCCGCGCTGATCCCGACCTTGGCCCAATCCTGCGCGGCGAAGGCGAACAGCAACCGCGCGCCCGGCCCGCGCGGGATCGCGACGCGGATATGCGCGGTCTGGCCGTTGAGCAAAGCCAGCGCGGCGGCGCGACGCTCCGCCAAAGCCGGCTCCAGCGCGGAACCGGCGATCGTGGTTGCCTTGGCGTGATTGGGCACGCCGAAGCCGGTGACGATCCGGTCGCGGTCGATCGCAAGCGACAGAGCGGTGCGGACCGCGCTCGAAAGAGCGGGGTTGCGGATCGCGAAGCCGAACAGGCCGGTCGCGGGATCAAACCGCAATTGCCGGCGGTCGGGCTGCGCCGCGCGCGCGACCGGCAGATCGTCGAAGCTGCCACCCGTCACCAGGTCCGCATCGCCGTTCTGGAAGCGCACCACCGCGCGGCCGACGCGCTCGGTGCGCAGCAGGATCGGGGCAGGGGCGTCGTCGCCCGGCCGCGGATCGAGCCGCACCGCGTCGCGCTCGGGCTTGCCCGGCCTGAAATCGGCGGCGCCCCCGACCGCGAATTCGGGCTGCGCGAGCAAAGGCAACAAATCGGACTGCGGTTGCGACAACCGCATCTCGACCACGGTGTTCGTCACCGCATCGATACTCTCGACCGGATCAAGCGCCGCGAAATCGGGATCATGCCTGTGTCGCCTGAGCGCATCGCGCAGCCGCCGTGCGGCGAGCGGGGCCGAGACGCCCGCGCCATCGTCGATCCGGAAGATATAATCGAGCCCGTCATCCAGGATCGCCCAGCGCGCCGCCGCACCCGGAATGACCTGGCCTTCGCGGTCGAGCCGGACCAGGCTTTCGCTGGTGGCGGCGCGGACCGTGGGCGCATCCGACCGCCCCCCTGTCACACTGACCGCAATCGTTCCCCCGCTGCGGCCGCCATGACAGGCGGCGAGCAGCAAGGCCGGGATCAAGAGGGCGGAGAGAGGCCACCGCATGGTGCCGACCTTAAGCGGGCAGGATAGCAGGCGGCAAGCATGGTGCGGATGGCGGGACTTGAACCCGCACTCTCAAAGAATACGGATTTTAAGTCTTTTATAGAATAGCGTTAAGATGCTGAAATTACGAGATGATTATCAAATAATTGAGCTAACTGTGCTAGCAAAATGTGCTGATTTTGAACACCTTTTTGCTTTTAGTGTGCTTGAGCGCCAGTGGATTAGCGCCTCCGAAAGCGCCGTGTCCATGCTTCTAGCTAAATTATCCAAACCGAGGCAATCTTAGCGGTAAGAACGGTGTCACAGCGTTTCCACGCTGGTGGCATGTTGAGCCATCGGGGGCTTATGGAGAGTTCAAAAATTCGGCGCGCCGCGCGTCTAGCAGGCTGGGGCCTTCTTGTCCTCGTAGGCTGGTGCGCCCTTATGGTCGCTTATTTCAGCGTCTACGATTTGGTCGAGGACGCTTACGGACCGCCCTATCTTCCTACGAAAGACTTTGAAGCCAACCTTTGGGACAAGGGGTATTTTCACGCCAAGGGCACGTACAAGAATGAATTGGCTGTCACCGATGGCGACGAATTGGTGCCAGAGGCAATCGACATCACCTGCGTCAGAGAGACCAATATCTGCACCATCGCGGTCGCGGATTTGTGGGGCCACGCGCTGAATGTGGACGTGACGCCCAATGACATCGGCGCATGGACTGACCGCCAAATCACGTTTGTCGATGATAGCTCCATCTGTGCCGTGTCCACGATGGTCATAGATCGGACGACGGAGAGCGTGAACGTGATCGTGCGGAAGAAGGCGGTCATCCCCGAATATGCGGCAAAATCCCCGCTACACCCCTGCGACGGGAAGCTGGATAAGAACATCACATTGGTCGGAGGGTTTGAAGTTTACTGGCATCTCAAGCAGCGGTTCGAGGGGCGGTGTGCTCTCTATTTCCACCTGCTGCTGTTCACCATGAACGCCCTCTATTTCGGCATGATCTACTGGTGGTGGCGTCGGAAAAAGGCGCGGCAAGCTTAGAACAGGTACTCGACGCGCGGACCTTCAGGGCTGATCCACGGAAACACGCGAACGCTCCATAGCAAGCGTTCGGTATGACGTGAGATTGTGAGCAGTTCATCGATGCTTTCCCATTGCCCCTGCTTGATACGGACCCGTTCAAGGTCGCGGCGATAGGTGGCAGGCCAGTGAGTAAGTCCATGGGCCTCAAGCGCTGCCGCAAGGGTGCCTTCTTCGTCCAGGATCGGCAGACCAAGTGCCTGACAATGGCCCAGCAGTGCCGCCATGTGCTGAAGCGGAAATTCGATGGCTGTCAAAGCCGCGACCAGCAGGGGTTGAGCGCTCTCCTGGCCGTATACCTCCGTCTTGACGGGCTGAGCGCTGGGCACCACCCGGGCCAGCGCCTCGACAAACAGTTCTCGGTATGTCGCGGCCATGGTTTCGCCGTCACTGAAAGCGGCACTAGTGAAAGCACAGTGATAAGCTTGGATAGCTACATCGGCGTGAGGGAATAGCCACGTTTGCAGTGGATCAGTGATCGTTAGTGAGGCCGGATCACCGAGGGCATGGTCTATCAAATCCAGCCAAGCTACCTTCGCAAGCTGATAAACGACCGTGTGAAGGCCCCAGCGCATTTCCTGATCGTCGGTGCTCATGAGCATTTGAGCGACATATCCACGGAAAACGATGTGCGCTTTGACCTGGCCGTCGCGGAGGATGGAAACAGTTCTTGCCACACCGATGCCGATTTCTTCGCTGACCGTCTCCACTGGCGGCCAATCTGGATGTCCTCGGTCAATTTCCCGTAGCGCGTTTGGATAGTCATCGGCGAACGTAATGTCGGCTAATCTTCCAAGGGGCATCACGGGCGCTAGGCCAACAACCAAGCCCTTTAGCGCATCGCCAATTTCGGCGGCCTGCTCCTCGGTGGCGCAGCCCAGATAGTGCATGGCGAACGACAGGCCGTTTCCTTCTCGCCAAGTCGAGAGCGTCAACGGTTCAGTGGGAGAGCCATCATCGGGGATGACGACGGCTTTGAAGCTGTCCGTGGCCTCCTTAATGGATTTGTCGAACACCTCCTTGGATTGCTCCCCGATGGTAGGGGTGAGTTCGCGCAGCTTGGGGTCGTCAACAGAGGCGAGGAAAAATGAATGGCTGCACGACGCAGCCTTGGCGTTGAACGTTCCCGGGTCGAATGCCAGTCCCAACGTCTGCCGGCCGACGAGCAGCTTGGATCGCGACACCGGCATGACGACCAACCTTGCATCAGGCCCGGCAAACAACAGGGGAGTTGTGCCTTCCATGGTCTCGGCGATGGCCACGCAGTCCGGCAGGATTGCCCCGTCCTCAGGCCCATCTTCGATGGTCCAGTCGAATCCAGCGATGTGGGTGCGACGTTCACTTTCTTCGTCGGTTTTTGAAAGCGCTTTGACGTGGCTGCCCTTGGCCATTTCAGCCGAGCCATCCGCCCATTGTTCAAGCATGGTAGTGAACTGAGGAATGGTGCCTCCTGTATCGGCATTGAAGCTCTCTTTGGCTAGGTAGAAGCCGAGCCGCTCCATAATCGGCTGCGGCAATCCGATGGCGTTAAAAAGCGGCTCGTCGGCAAGCGCAGATCCGAGCTTTTCATTGAACACGGGGTTGGGCTGATCCTGATCCAATCCCATCATTTGTTCCACTGCATCCCGGTTCGAGAATAAGTCGATGGCCGTAGTGACGATCTGCTTTACGCCGCTAGCAATTGCCGACCTGATATGCCCCGACCGCGGCGCTAAGCTCATGACAAGGTTGGAGGCAATCGTGCTGTCGACGGCGGTATGGCCGGGCATGGCCCACATGCCTTGAATGGTGGTAGCTAAGTCCGATTCCGTTTCAGTTATTTTGTCATCGAGAGTGGGCGATCCGTCGTCAGAAGGCTGGGAGTAGAAGTAGGGTTCTGAAGCGGTGTTCTTAATTGTGTCGCAGGCTGGTTCGCCAACCGCAGGATATGACCAGATATGCGTCGATTTGCCTTTGCGAGGCACGCCAAAGGCACGCTGCAAAAGCTGGGGTATATGGTGCTGGTTGACGCCGGCCATGATCGTTTAGTGAAGCACGATTGCCTGCGAATGGAACGCATTTTTGTTGGTGTTGGCGCCAGGGCGCAGATAGGCGCAGCGCCATGATGGCCAATAGCCGCTTGTGTCGAGCGGTAGGTCAAACCCCACGGCTCGGGAGGGAGCGAGCTGCACAAGCGCAAGCGCGGAAGCGAGCTGAGTTTACCCGCAACGGGCCTGACCTATGCCTCATCTATAAAAGTGGCCGTCGGGTCTGGACCTTGGGAGAGAACTTGGCCGGTCAATTTTCGGGTTCTGCCGGCGCTTCTACCGCGGCTGCTGCCGGCGCTGCTCTGCGGCGAGGCTCAAAGAACACATCATGGGTAATCTGCGCCATATCCTCGAATGAAACCGCATGCCGACGGATGTCGAATTCCTTTTCCGTGCGCTCGTACATGAACCATGGCTCTAGTTCGCGCTCAGTAAGCACGATGGCACGGAGGCGGTGTCCCTCGTTTGCTTGGCGGATGTGCGCCAACTCGTCTGCGCTGAAGGCGGCTAATTTCGAGAAGACCAAAAAGACGTCGAAACGGTCCGTAGGAAACGCGTTAGCCACTCTCAGAAGATTTTGAACGTCCTGCTCGGCGATCGGCTTGCGTGTTTTACATTCGCCAATCGCGACCTGAATTCGATGGTCGCGCCCGCGTTGCGACAGCAGGACAAAATCCGTTTCGCACGCCGCGATGTCGGCGCCGTTCGGCGTCAACGTCATAGCTGTGGTCATTAGTTGAGCCGAGAGCCGATGCACATCCGTAAGCTGCTGCAGGGTCAGCACTACCGGAATCGCGCCTTCCTGATTGTCATTCCTGCCAAACAGCCCCGAGCGGCGATAAGCCCAATCTCTGTCGCGCAGCTGTGGGGCAATGTTGAAAACATGCCCGCAATACTCGCACTCGCTCTTGGTTTTTACCTCGTCCAGCGAGCGCCAAAATTCGAGACTGCAATTCGGGCAATCCAGTTTGAGGCCAGGGCGGAAAATCTGCTTCCGAAGTAAGTGAGCGAGAACCGCGTCGTTGGTCAGGCTCGATCCAATCTTCCGCTCCTCGATGTAGAGTTGCTGGTAGTTGTCGAGCGGATGGTCCGTATCGGCGGCTCTGATCGCTTGTTTTGCTGCGCTGGTGGTGAAGCTCTGATCGGGCGAATAGCCCTCGATCAAATCGCGGACACCGCCGATCTTGAAGGCCCGGCAGCTGTCCAAACCGCCCATCTGGTGGATTAATCGATTGCAGATGAGGCCTGCTGAACTCGGTGCCGCTGCGATCCCGATGGTTTTGAAAATCTCGGTGATTAGGCGGCTTGCTTCTATCGCGCGCACGGAAAGATGCGCGGTCCCGGCGGACGTGATGATCCCTAGGGATTCAGGCTCGGCACGAGCGCCCTTCCAATCATGATGTGCATTTCGGCCGTAGAATTCATTCAGCGCCGGAATGAAGGGAAAATGCAGGGTAAAACGCTCGTCTCTAAACAGCCCGATTCCGGGATCGATGGACACAACGTAATCCTGATCGTGCCAAGACGGCGTATTCTTCAGGGGGCTATTGGGGATAGAAAATGCGATTGACGGCGGCTCGACCGAATTGTCGATCGAGGCCAATGCCTCTCCGTCGCCAAAGTCCATGAAAGGGACTTTGAGATTGAACCCGTTCCAAAGCGCAGGACCGATGCGATTGATGGTCAGCTGTTCGCCGAAGAGCGCAAGGTCTCCTGGCTCCGCATCCTCTCGATGCCATACTGCGGGACGGTGATGGCCCTCGTTCGGCCTCATAAACTGAGGAAGTTGGCCTAACCAGAACTCCCGAAAATGCGTCAGCCGATCGGCGTGGGCATGGTCAAAGAACAGGAGCAGGATATCTGCCGCTTTGAGGTTCCAATAGTTGACCAAGTCGTCGAAGTTGGATGCGTCGCCCATATAGAAGCCCGGCGCATTGCGATGGTTTCGCACGATATAATGCTGATCGACATAGAGCCGATTGAAACCTGACAATGAGTACCGAGGCATCGGTAAAGGCGGAATCGGCTGATCGAGTGTGATGATATGCCGCTCTGCCCGAAGATGCAGCTGCATCAACGAGCGATAATCCTCCGCCGTTTCCGCGGCGGGCGGAAGGTCGCCGAAGGTCGCCAGGAGGAAATCGCTCAACGGATCGCCTGCCTGCCATTCATGAAGCACGAGAAGCGGATCGGCATTGGCGTTCGGCTTGAAATGCTCCTCGAACAGGCGATTGATGGGGTGAAGTAGGTCGGCAATTGTCGAGGACTTTCCAGCCTGCCCGTGATCCATCACTAAATCATCGTGATATGCCATCCAGGGCAGGTGCCCTTGCGTCTCGATAAACGCTTTTACGGCTGGGCTGTCAGTTGCCGGATACAGGACATCGACCCGGTACAAGTCGACCAAGTGCTTTGCCTGCTCGGGGTTGTCGACTGGAATGATTGGGCTAAACCGTCCGCCCCACATTGTGTAAGACCATCGGGCGGCCATCCGGAACGCTTCCAAATCGCCACGGGCTACACACCAGCCGACGCGGATGGGGCGGTAGCGAAGTCGGATGGAAAGCGTGTTCAATCGCACCTCGTCAGCCGTTGTGGTGCGGATGGCGGGACTTGAACCCGCACTCTCTAAGAGAAACGGATTTTAAGTCCGCTGCGTCTACCGGTTTCGCCACATCCGCACGAATGGGGGCTTAGCCGCAGAAATGCGGATCGCGCTAGGGTGGATTATACCCATCCTCATTCCCGCGAACGCGGGAATCCAGCTGCCTTCGGCGGCAGCGTGGCTGGGATCAGTTTCAAGAAGCTGGATCCCCGCCTTCGCGAGGATGACGGGAAGAAGGGCCGCCCGGCCCGAACGTCAGACGTTCAGGCGGTGGCGCATTTCCTTGCCCGGCTTGAAATAGGGCACGCGCTTGGGCTGCACGTCGACCGGCTCGCCCGTGCGCGGGTTGCGGCCGACGCGGCCGTCGCGGGCGCGGGTGGTGAAGGTTCCGAAGCCTCGCAATTCGACGCGGCCGCCTTCCGCCAGGCGTTTGGAAATGGCATCGAACACACAAGCAACGATCTGCTCGATCTCGCGCGGGGACAGGCCCGGCTGATCCTTGTGCACGAGAGCGATGAGTTCCGACCTGATCACTAACTATGCCCCCTCGTTCGGCGCCCTGAAAACGCGGCCTCTTTCCCCACAAGATGTCGCGGACCGCTATTTCCCTCACTCATGCGGTCAAATTGAATGCAGATCAATCTGATCGAACGATAAAGGACCGGAACGAGCGATGTGCCCGTCCCGGTCCTAAATCGCAAGCCCGAAGGCGCGGTTTTAGTTAGGCTTCGTCGCGCGCCTTGAGGGCGGCACCGAGGATGTCGCCGAGCGACGCGCCCGAGTCGGACGAGCCATACTGGGCAACCGCCTGCTTCTCTTCGGCGAGCTGCAGCGCCTTGACCGAGAAGGTCGGCTTCTTCGAACGGTCGAAGCCGGTCACCATCGCGTCGAGCTTCTGGCCGGGCTGGAAGCGCTCCGGACGCTGCTCGTCGCGATCGCGGCCGAGATCGCCGCGCTTGATGAAGCCGACCGGGCCGTCGTCGCCAACCTGGACGTCCAGGCCCCCGTCGTTGGAGGCAAGGACGGTGACCGTGACGGTCGCGCCCTTGTTGACGCCACCGGCGCCACCCGAAGCAGCCGCGCCGCCGGCAGCAACGCCGCCACGCTCGAGCTGCTTGATGCCGAGGCTGATGCGCTCCTTCTCGGGATCGATGTCGAGGACCTGCGCCTTGACCATCTCACCCTTGTGGTGAAGCGCGAGCGCTTCCTCGCCCGACACGCCCCAGGCGATGTCCGACATGTGGACCATGCCATCGATCTCGCCGTCCAGGCCGATGAACAGGCCGAACTC
>Ga0207702_10003418_pt1 | contig 14521 bp, 10 predicted proteins | sample KBSCornC62_FD_184302 | JGI IMG/M metagenome (GOLD analysis project Ga0207702, IMG submission 184302) | Corn rhizosphere microbial communities from Kellogg Biological Station, Michigan, USA - KBS Corn C6-2 (SPAdes) (version 2) | ecosystem: Host-associated > Plants > Roots > Rhizosphere > Soil ...
CGACCAGTTGCACGATGGCGTAGGTCTTTAGTGTCGCGATAAAGGTTTCGATCGGCAGGGTCGAATGGCCGACCGTGAACACCGTCGACGGCGGCCAGACCGTGGGCGCTTTCGGAATTTTTTTCGGACGCGCGCGTGCAGCCATACGCCGAAGCGTACGGCGACGCCGGTGAATCGCAAGCGGCTCAGTCCGCGTGCGCTTCGAGCGTCACGTGTACCGCGACTTCGTCGCTGACCATCGGAACGTACTTGCCGAGCCCGAAGGCCGAACGCAGAAGTTGCGCATCGGCATCGAAACCGGCCTCGGGCGCTTTGCCGGTGGCGCTCAGAATGGAATTGACATGCACGTGCAGCGTCACCGTCTGCGCGGCGTCGCGCACGCGCAATTCGCCGGCGACATCGAGCGTGTCCGCACCTGTTTTTTGAACCTTCGTGCTGCGAAACGTGATTTGCGGAAAGTGGGCGGCGTCGAAAAACTCCGGACCCGTGAGCCGCCGGTCGAGATCCGCATCGCCGGTGCGCAAGCCGTCGAGCGGCAATGTGACGTCGACGGCGGAGCGGCTGAGATCGGCCGTGTCCAGCGTCACGTGGCCGACGATTTTTTCGAAGCGCGCGACCGGATGCGACAAGCCGCGGTGATTCCACGTGAGCACGACGGCCGTATGGCCGGCGTCGATCGGCAGCGGCGTGGCGGCAAGCGCGGGCAATGCCATCAGGGTCAACAAGGGCAGGCAGGCAAAACGGTTCATGCGGATTCCTCGTGCGAAATGTTCAGGATCGGTGGCGGTCAATGCGCGGCGCCGTCGCGCACGCACAGCGCGCGGCTGCCGTACGACTGGTCCTTGACCGATTGCGTGCGTCCGCCGCTGGCGAGCGAGACGCCCCAGGCGAGTTCGTCACCGTCGTAGGCGTCCTTGCCGACCGCCGCGGCACTCCAGAACCACGCGCCGCTCAAGCGCAACGGCGCGCCGCTGCTGCATTGCGCGGCGCCGCAGGACAGGTGCGCATCGGTGTCGGCGGGATCGGTGTACAGCGACCGAATTTCGTCGACGCTCGGCAAGCGCCAGCCGGCGCCGCGTGCGTCGCAGAAACCCCGCGCAGCGTTCCAGTCGATGTCGGCGCCGTTGTCGGCCGCGCTCCAGAGCAGCGCCGTGCGCGTATCGGTGATGCGGTCCGGCGCGATCACCCAGCGTGCCGCCGGAATCTGCTGCGTCGGGCCGGGCGGAGCAGCCAGCGCCAGCACCGACAGCAGGACACAGGGCAGGACGAACGCGAACCTCGACGGCAGCTGCATGGCATTCCTTGTTGCATGAAGGAGCCGGCACCGTGCCGGCTCCGGTCTGAAAAGTCCTGAGGAACGGCCTGAAACCCGCTGAAATCCTCTGAAATCGACTGAACTCGGGGCCGCACGCCAGGTTTGTTCGAGCACACGGTTCCGCTTTGTGCCGAACTCGGCATCGCACACTGGCAACGGCGTCTAGATCGCGATCGTCCGGTACGGACAATCGACACCAGCGAAGCCGAAGCGGCGCGCCTGCGACCGCGCTTCCTATCGGGCACTCCGGTGAGCCAGACCATCGAAGCCTTGCCGCTGCCCGCAGCAGCCAGCGCGCGCACGCTTGCGACGGGCGACGCGGACACGTTCGGCCATCCGGCGCCGCTGTGGCTCCTGTTCCTGACCGAGTTCTGGGAGCGCTTTGCGTTCTACGGCATGCGCTGGGCGCTGACGCTGTACATCGTGGCGCAGTTCCATGCCGGCGCCGGCAGCGGCGAGGCGCCGGCGAACCGGATCTACGGCGCCTATCTGGCGCTCGTCTACGGCGCAGGCTTGTTCGGTGGATTCGTCGCGGACCGCGTGCTTGGGGCGCAGCGCGCGATCCTGCTGGGCGCGGTGATCATGGCCGGCGGCCTGTGCCTGCTGGTCGTGCCGCAGATCGATCTGTTCCTGTGCGGCCTGGCGCTGGTCGTGGTCGGCAACGGCTTGTTCAAGCCGAACATTTCGGCCCTGGTCGGCCAGCTGTACCCGCCGGGCGACGCGCGCCGCGATGCCGGCTTCACCATTTTCTACATGGGCATCAACGCCGGCGCGTTCGTCTCGCCGCTGTTGACCGGCTGGCTCGCCAGTGCGTGGAGCGCCACGCCGCTGGAACAAAACTACCGCGCCGTGTTCCTCGCCGCGGCGTGCGGCATGCTGCTGAGCTTCGTCTGGTTCTGGTTCGGGCGACACCGGCTCGGCGCCGTCGGTGCGACGCCGCCGCACGCGCGCGGGGCGCGGCCGGTGCTGAACGTCACACTCCTCGCGCTGTTCGCGACACCCCTGGTGTATCTCGTGCTGGCCAAGCTCGGCGCGGCGGCATTGGCGTGGGCGCTCGGCCTGCTCTGGCTCGGCCTCGCGGCGCTGCTGCTGCGCGAAGGTGCGCGCGACGGCGCGGTCGCGCGCGACCGGGTCGCGGCGATGCTGCTCGTGTTCCTGCTCAACACCGTGTTCTGGATGTTTTTCGAGCAGGCCGGCAGCTCGTTCAATTTCTTGGCCGAGAAGATGGTCGTGCGCCGCTTCGGCGAGTGGGAGTTCCCGGTCGCGTGGTTCCAGTCGGTCAACTCGCTCGCCGTGATCGCGCTCGCGCCGCTGGTCGCCGCGTGCTGGATGCGACTCGCGCGGCGCGGCCGCCCGCCGTCGATTCCGTTCAAGTTCGGCAGCGGGATGCTGTTCAACGCGGCGGCATTCCTGCTGCTGATGTACGCGTTCGCCCACCTCGTCGACGCGCAGCAGAAGATCCCGTTCTGGACGCTGAGCGCGGTCTACGTGCTGCAGTCCTTGGGCGAACTGTGCCTGTCGCCGATCGGACTGTCGATGACGACCAAACTCGCGCCGACGCGCTGTGCCGGACTTGCCATGGGTGGCTGGTTCCTGAGCGTTGCGAACGGCAACAATTTGTCTGGCTTGTTCGCGAGCGAGGTCAGTGGCGCCACCGGCATGACCGCCGCCTCTGCTGCAGCGGGCTACGCGTTCGGTTTCTGGGCGCTGGGCGCTGCCGCGCTTGCGCTGTTCCTCGCTGCGCCCGCGATCAACCGCTTGATGCACGGCGTGCGCTGAGCATCGGCCAACGTTTTCAAGAAGGAGACATCGGGATGAGTCACGCTGTCGGCGGTTCCAGCGCCGCGATCGAACTGTCGGATCTGAGACCCTGGCCGAAACGGGCCGCGCCGATCGCACAATCAGAATACGCCGCCCGCGCCGAGCACGCGCGGCACCTGCTCGCGACGCTCGGTGCGGACGCGCTGGTGGTCAACGCCGGGCCGAGCCTACGCTACTTCAGTGGCGTGCCCTGGGCACCGAGCGAGCGCCTTGTGGGGCTGGTTCTGCGCCGCGCGGGCAAGCCGGTCGCGCTGTGCCCCGAGTTCGAACGCGGCTCGCTGCACGCAAGCCTTGCCATCGACGTCGACCTTCGCACCTGGGAGGAGCACGAGGATCCGTATCGCCTGCTGACCGACGTGCTCGAGGAAGACGGCGTGCGCACGGTGGCGCTCGACCCGCTCGCGCCGTTCGGTGTGTTCGACGGCCTGCGCGCCGCTTGCGGCGCCATCGCGATCGGCAATGCGGCGCCGGTGATCGACGGCTGCCGCATGCTGAAGTCGCCGGCGGAACTGGCATTGATCCAGCAGGCGATGGCCATGACGCTCGAGGTGCACCGGCGCGCGGCGCGCATCCTGTCGCCCGGCGTCAGCACGAGCGAGGTCAAGCGCTTCATCGACGCCGCCCACCGCGCGCTCGGCGCCGACGCGGGCAGCACGTTCTGCGCCGTGCAGTTCGCGCACGCCACGGCGTATCCGCACGGCGTGCCCGGCGAGCAGCGCCTGAAAAGCGGTGACCTGGTCCTGATCGACACCGGCTGCCAGGTGCAGGGCTACCACTCGGACGTGACGCGCACCTACGTGTTCGGTACGGCATCGGCGAAGGAGCGCAGCGTGTGGCAGCACGAGCGCGAGGCGCAACAAGCCGCGTTCGACGCGGTGCGTCCGGGTTTGCCATGCGAGGCGATCGATCATGCGGCGCGGCAATCGCTGCAGCGCGCGGGCTACGGCCCGGACTACCGGCTGCCCGGCCTGCCGCATCGCACGGGTCACGGCATCGGTCTGGCGATCCACGAACCGGCGTACCTGGTGCGCGGCGACCGCACGCTGCTCGCGCCCGGCATGTGTTTCAGCAACGAACCCATGATCGTCGTGCCGCACGAATTCGGCGTGCGGCTGGAAGACCACTTCTACGTCACCGAGCATGGCGCCGCGTGGTTCACGCCGCCGGCGAGCAGCATCGAAGGTCCGGTCTGAGCCCGGGCAACCCGTTCAGCTGTCGTCGCCAGGCTGCCAGTTCTCGTCGATCCGGACGTAATAGAACAGCGCACGCAGCGCTGCGATGCGTTGCACCGTCAGCAGCCGGCGCAGCGCGTCCGACGTAAGCCCTCCGTCGTGCACGCGGCGAAAACGTTCGCAGGCGTCGGCGAATGCGAGCCACGCGCGCTCGTCCTGGCGCAACTGTTCCGGCGTCAGCTCGCTGTGGCCCTCGGGGTCGTCCTGGACGTTCTGGGTCGCCGCCTGAAGTACGCGACGATAGGTGGCATTGAGTGTACGGTCCTGCTGCGGGATATCGTCGCCTGCTGGGATCCGCGTGCCCCGGAATGCCTTGATTACCGCCGCGATGTCGTCGTCGAATTCGCGCTCGCGCCGCGTTTCGTTTGTGCCGCGCCCGCGGTCGGGCGGGCGGATTTCCAGATCCATGCGCAGCTTGAAATACGCCGCCCACGCCCTGCGCAGCGGTTCGAATGCCGTGCGTGCGTCGGTATCGAGCGAAGCGGCGAAACGCGCGCTCTCGACTTTCGCGTCGCGGATCGCGATCCAGTCGGGCAGGGCGCTGCACTCCGCCTCGGCCACGCCCCACTCGGCGTCGGCGCACGCGGGGTAATCCTGCGTGCCGTCGGCGTACTGGTCGATGCCCTGCAGGATTTTCGTGCGCGTCTCGTCCTGCACCTCCATCAGGCAGGCGTAATGCCGCGCCACCGCCGCATTGCGCTGCGCGCCGCGGCCGTGCGCATAGATCTGCATCAACAGCCCCGCGTCGTGCAGCGGGCTGCCGCCGGCGCCTGAGGCCTCGAGCGAGATCATGGCGCACAACCGTGCGTCGGTCAGATTCGGCGGCGCTTCCAGACCGAAGTACAGCGTGAATTCGTTGCAGCCGTGCAGGCGTTTGCGATCGGCTGCCGTCGGCCGGTCGGTCACGGGCGGCAACAACGTCTGCACGCTGTCGCAGGCGTCGGCTTCGTCGCCGCCTTTGGCCGCGGCCAGCGGCGTAGCGAGCAACGCGAGCACGGCGGCGGCCGTCGCTGCGCGCCACGCGTGTGAGCCGGAAAGCTGTCGATCGAATGGCATGCGCTGACAGTCCCTGGGGAAGTATCCTGTGCGGAACGCTGCCCGGCCGGAGGAGCGAACACGTTCGCTCCTCCGCCCCGTTGCGTTTGTTGCTTCGATCGCCCCACGTCGCGAAATCGATGTCACAACCTCCCGCAAGCGCCAACGCCTCCGCGACACTGCGCCGCGTGGCGGCATTTTGGGGCACGGCATTCTGGCTGCCGGTGCTGCTGCCGCTGCTCGCGCTGTGGGTGACTTCGCCCGGCGGACGCATCGACCTGCCGAAATTCCTGCAGGTCGCCCTCGCACCCTGGCCGGTCTTGCTGCTGTCGGCGTGGTGGTGGGCGACGCAGAGCCGGCGCATCGGCAGTGGCGCGTTCGTGCTGGCCGCGTTTTGGCAGGGGACGATCGTGGTGGTGCTGATCGTGCTCGCGCTGATCGCCTCATCGGGCACCGGTGCATCGCTGTCGGGACCCGGCGCTACCGATGCCGAGCCGCTGCTGCTGACCGATGCGTGCGTTAGCGTGTACCTGCTGCTGCTCGGCGCAGTGGTGGCGTGGCGTGCGCGTCGGCGGCTCGGCGAAACCGGGACGCCGCCTCCGGCGACGGGAACTGCGACGCGGTTGTGGCGGGGCGCGTTCGCGCTGCTCGGGCCAGCGCTGCTGTGCGTGCCACTGTTGGCGATTCCGTATTTCGACGCGGCTGCGCAGCGCACGGAGAGCGCCTTGCTGGGCGAAGAAATCGGTCGCGTGCGCGCGCAGATCCCGGACCTGAAGGATTACGAGCAGGTCCGTTCTCGCGTGCTCGCGCGCAAAATGGTCCTGGAGCAACTCGAGTCCGGCATGCCGCGCACCGCGGCCGCACTCGCGGTTGCCGGGGACCTGCCGCCGGACGCGCGCCTGACGTCGCTGCGGGCCGACGACGACACGCTCACGCTCGATCTCGGGAGCGCGACGTCGGAGCTTGAACTCGCAACGATCGAACGTCTGAGCGCGCACGGCTGGCGCAGTATCCGTGTGCTGCCGCCAGCGACCGATCCGGCGGCAGGCGTCGTGCGCATCCAGGCGCACTGGCCGCACGAGGCCAGCCCGTGAACGCGCGCACGGCGACCGCCGGCGGCGTGCTGCTGCATCTGGCCGGAATGCTGCTTGCGCTGGTGCTGTTGCGTGAGGCCTGGCTCAGTGCCCGCAACGCCCACGACCACGCCGACCTGCTGCGCAGAGAGTTTGCGGAGATGCACGACAAGCTGGCGAACCACGATGCGCTGGCCGCGCAGCTCGCCGCCATGCGCCCGATGCTGCAGGCGCTCGCGCAGCGCCTGCCGGACCGCATCGACAACACGACGCTGGAACAGGCATTGCGCACCAACGCAGACACGCATGGCCTGCAAATCACCGATGTCGCGTGGTCGGCCGAGTACCTGCACGAAGGCTTTTATGCCGATCGCGGCGCGACGTTCGCCGTACAGGGAAGGTCGGCGGATTTCGCCGCGTTCTTGCAGGATTTGCTCAGCGCTGCCCCCTCGGCGCAAGTCACGTCGATGACGCTGACCGCGGGCGAGGCGCCGCACTCGCTGCGTGCGTCGGTGCGCGTCGCGTTTTTCCATTACCTGACGGAAGGGCTGGCGCCGTGACGGCCGCGGCACCGCATCGCTCCGGCCTGCGTTGGCGCATCGTGTGCGCCAGTGCGCTGCTGTACCTGCCGTTGCTGCTCCTGGTCCTGGCGGCGAGCTCGCTCGCCGATTCGCAATCGGGGAAGGCCTACGTTGCCAGGATCCTGGCGCGTCCGCCTCGGGAAGTGCCGTCCCTGCCGGTGTGGCATCGGCGTGAATGGCCGGGCGTCGACCTGGCGCGGGATCCGTTCGCTTCGACGCCCGTCGTTGTGTCCTCGCCGGCGACGTCACTGCCCACGGCGGACGGGGCCGCGTCTGGTCGCCACATACCGCCAGGGCAGCGTCGATTTCGCGCTGATGCGCTCGACGCAGGGCCTGGCGGCGCGTGCCGTCGGCGATGCCTGGGGCGATGGGCGTATCGGCGAGATCTGGTCCAACGGCATCGCCGTCGATATCGCCGGACATCGCGAGTTCGTGCCGATCGGCAGCGGCGCGACGACGGCCGGGCACTAGCCGATCCGCGGGTGGCGGAGGTGCGGGGACGGACCTCTCGGCGACGGGACGCCTACGGCTGTGTGCGCCTTGACCGCCTGCCAACTCAGGGCGCATCCTTGGCAGGTCGCACTGGGGTGTGATTCCGAAGACGGACGGGGGCTCCGTTTTGGGACGCAGCGGCTTCCGCGGGTGGAGCGGTGGCTTGGGGATTGCTCGCACGTTGCCGCACCGGAGTGTGCCGCGGCCGTGCCATGGCTGGGGGTATCAATGAAGCGAATCGTTTTCGGATTGCTCGTTTCCGCGGCGACCGTGTGCGTGTCTGCGCAGGACGTCACACTCGATGCGGATCTGCCGAACACTGCGCCGGTGCAACCGTTGCAGAACAAGCCGGTCGAATTGAGTCTGCAGCGCGCCGACAGTCGGCGATTCGACGTGCGCTCGCTGCCGAAAGTGCGGCCGGTGCCGCGCGAACGCGTCGAGCTCGAAGATCCGGACATCGTGCCGCAATTCGCGCCCGGCACGAACGAATCGCAAACCGTCGCTCCCGGCCCGAGCGTTCCCGCACTGAATGCGCCGGCGCCGCCGCCGAACGGGGTGTTCGAAGGCCTGGACCGCTTCAACTGGGGCGCGGGCTCGCCGCCGGATACCAACGGTGATGTCGGTCCGAACCACTTCATCGAAACGGTCAACACGTCCATCGGCATCTTCCGCAAGAGCGACGGCTTCCTCGAAGCCGCGTTCACGTTCGATACCTTCATGAGCCAGGGCCACTTCGGCAACTTGTGCGACACGAACAATTTCGGCGATCCGGTCGTGCTGTACGACACATTCGAGGATCGCTGGGTCATCACCGATTTCGCATTCCTGACCGACGCCGGCGGCAACGTGCTGGCGCCGGCCTTCCAATGTTTCGCCGTATCGCAGAGCGGCGATCCGCTCGCCGGCGGCTGGAATTTCTATTCGCGCCAGATTTCCGATGCGCTGAACGACTACCCGAAATTCGGCATCTGGCCCGATGGCCTGTACATGTCGGCCAACTTGTTCTCGTTCGGCGCAGGCTCGAGCTACAAGAACGCGCGCGCCTGGGCGTTCAACAAGGCGCAGATGTACGCCGGTGCGCCGACCGTGAAAGTGGTGCAGTTCGACATCGGCGGCGGCGCCTTCACCGTCATCCCGAGCAACGCGCGCCTGCAGGTCGGTACGCCGCCCGCGGGGCGTCCGAACCTGTTCGTGTCGACCTCGAGTTTCCTGAATGCGATCAGCGTGTACAAATTCCATGTCGACTGGAACAGCCTTGCGCTGTCGACGTTCACCGGGCCGGACACGCCGCTCGCCGCGACCAGTTGGCCCAACGCGAGCCCGGCAAACGCGGCCCAGCCCGGAACTGCGCAGCTGCTCGACGTGCTGGCGACACGCGCGATGGTGCAGAACCAATACACGAATTTCGGCGGTACCGAATCGCTGTGGGTGCCGCATACGGTACGCCGCGGGAACACGACTGGACTGGCCGCGCCGCGCTGGTACCAGGCGGACGTGACCGGCGGTACCGTCGCGGCGAACCTGCCGCAGGCCACCACCTGGGATCCGGACGGCGCCAACGTCAACAACCGCTTCATGCCGAGTCTGGCGCTCGACCGCGCCGGCAACCTGGCGATGGGCTATAGCATGTCGAACGGGACCACCGTGTTCCCTTCGATCATGTACGCCGGCCGCCTCGCGGGCGATCCGGCCAATACGTTCAGTCTGACTGAACAGACCTTCTTCACCGGTACCGCATCGCAGACCGGCATCCAGCGCTGGGGCGACTACAGCGCGATGACGCTTGATCCAGACGGCTGCACCTTCTGGTATGCGAGCGAATACGCCAATCCGGCCGACCAGACGTTCAATCACCGCTGGCTGACCAAGTTCGGTTCCATTCCCGCGTTCCCCGGCTGTACGCCCGTCGGCGCCGGCGGCACCGTGTCCGGAACGGTCACACAAGCCGTCGGCGGCGCGCCGATGCCCGGCGTCACCGTGATGCTCGGCAGCCGTACGACCACCACCGACGGCAGCGGCAACTATTCCTTCGCCTCGATCCCGGCCGGCCTGTATCCGGGCATGAGCGCCAGCTTCCCCGGTTTCTCCAGTGGCAGCGCGAGCAACATCGCGGTCATCGACGGCAACACGACGACGCAGAATTTCTCGCTCGCCGGCTCGCCCGCCAGCGCGTGCGTGACCGACACCACGCAGGGCGATTTCCTCACCGGCGTGGCCTCGGCGACGCTTGATCTGAACGCCACGCCCGGCAGCATTGGGCTGTCCAACGCGCCGGCGGTCGACCAGCTCAATACCGCGGGCACGACCACGGGCACCGGCTTCGGCACACCCAACTGGACCGGACAGACCTTCATCGCGGGCGTCAGCGGTTCGCTGGTCAAAGCGGATTTCACGCTGTTCTGCAGCGGCTGCGGCGCGACGCCGCCGGACCTGACTCTGTCGCTGCGTGCGACCAGCGGCGGCCTGCCGACCGGCGCCGATCTTGCGACAGCTTCCGTCCCGGGCAGCACGTTCGGTAGCGGCGCGTCCGTCACGTATGCCGCGACGTTCGCCGCGCCGGCTTCGGTCACGGCCGGCACGCAGTACGCGCTGGTGTTGCGCCCGGTCTCCGCACCGGCCGGTAGCGGTTATTTCTGGATCCGCTCCTCGCCCTCGACCTACGCCAACGGTTCGCGCGTGCTGTCGGCCGACAGCGGCGCGACATGGTCGGCGGATACGACGCGCGACTTCAACTTCCATACCTTCGTGCAGGTCGGCTACGCTGCGTCCGGCACGTTCGTGTCGGCACCGAAAGACAGCAATCCGTCCGGCGGCCTGACGCCGATCTGGTCGACGCTGTCGTGGAACGCGGCGCTGCCGGCGAACACCTCGCTGCAGTTCCAGGTGGCGGGTTCGAACAACGTCAACGGACCGTTCAACTTCGTCGGACCGGACGGCACGTCCGGAACGTTCTTCACCTCGTCGCCGGTGTCGCTGTCGACGCAGTTCTACAACCTGCGCTACATCGAGTACAAGGCGTTCTTCGCGACCAGCGATCCGGCGCAGACACCGCTGCTGGACGACGTCACGACCTGTTTCAACGACACCGATTGCAGCACGACCCAGGCGACCATCACGCCGTCACCGACGCTGGTCTGTTCCAACTCGACCGGCAATACCGCGTCGGGTCCGGCCGGGATGTCGAGCTACGGCTGGGGCGCCACCAACGGCACGATCACCTCGTCGAGCAACACGCAGAACATCTTCTACACCTCGGGTGCGTCGGGTGCCGTGACGCTCAATCTGGCCGTGATCGCGCCGAACGCCTGCATGGCGTCGAATTCGGCGCTGGTCAACATCGATGTGCCGCCAAGCAAACCGAGCATCAGCGGCACGACCGCGTTCTGCAGCGGCAACAGCACGACGCTGAGCTCCGATTCGGCAGACGGCAACCAGTGGTTCCTCAACGGCAGTCCGATTCCGGGTGCGACGAGCCAGACCTACGTCGCGACGGCCGCGGGCGACTACACCGTGCAGGTGAGCGACGCCAACGGCTGCGCCAGCACCATGTCCGACATCGCCACGGTCGTGGTCAACACGCCGCCGCCGACGCCGGTTATCGTGGGCTTCACAAACGGCACCGGCACGCAGGATCAGGCATGTCCGGAAGTGCCGCTCACGCTGAGTGCGAGCGGTGCGACCGGCGCCGTGTCCTACACCTGGTACAAGGACATCGACGTGCAACCGGGCGAGACGGCATCGACGTACGCGGCGACCGGTGCGGCGACGTACTACGTGACGGCCACGGACGCGAACAGCTGCACCACGTCGCAATCCGCCGGCTACGTCGTGCAGAATCCGACGCCGCACTCGCCGTTCATCACATTCCGCGGCCAGGCTTCGACCGTGACCTCGCTCGGTATCTGCCAGGGCACGACGCAGATCCTCGATTCGGACAGCGCCACCGGAATTCAGTGGTGGAAGGACGGCTCACCGATTCCGGGGGCCGGCAGCCAGAGCTACACGGCCAGCGCAGCGGGTGTGTACACGGCGCAACTGAACGCGCTGGGCTGTCATAGCCAGTTCGGCCGCGACGCGACCTTGTCGGTCACGCCGACGCCGGCGCAGCCGACGGTCACGCCGCCCGGACCGGTATCGGTCTATGCACCGAGCACGGTGTTGCTGACGTCGTCGAGTGCGGTCGACAACCAGTGGTACCGCGACGGCGGCATCATCGCCGGCGCGACCAACCCGACCGACGTGGCGAACACCAGCGGCGCCTACACGGTCGTGGTGACCACCTCCGGCTGCAGCAGCCCGTCCTCCACGCCGACGCAGGTGACGGTCAATCCGGCGCAGGCGGATCTGGCGCTGACCCTGACCGACCATCGCAACAACGTGCTGGTCGGCGGCGCGGTGAACTACATCATCGAGATCACCAACCCGGCCGGTCCGAGCCAGGTCGATGCGACGGTCACCGACACCTTGCCGCCGGGCCTCGCGAACGGCAGCTGGACCTGCATTCCGTTCGGCGGCGCCGTCTGCAACAGCGGTGTCGGCAACGTGCTGAACGATTCGGTGACGCTGCCGATCGGATCCGAGGTCGCCTACGTCTACAGCGCCACGGTGCTCGGCGGCGACGTCAGCGACTCGCTCGCGAATTCGGCCGCCGTCGCGCTGACGGCAGGCGAGATCGATCCGTCGCTCGCCAACAACAGCGCTTCCGACACCGATCTGGTGCATGTGTTCACGGACGGTTTCGAAGGCACGCCGCTGGTGTGGGTCAACGGCATCGGCAACGGTGCGGACTTCGTCACTGCGAAGCTGCATGTGGATGCGGGCTTGCTCGACGGCCTGAGCCTCGCGCCGACCACCGTCGCTGTCGGCCGCGGGCCGGACGGCAAGGCGCTGTTCACGCTCGAGCTCGCGCGTTTCGGCAACGACCGCGTGGTGCGTGCGTCGACGCGTACCGCCGCAGGCCTGGTCGAACCGGGCGCCTGGCAGATCGTCGATCTCGAGCAAGGCCTGTTCTCGTTCGCCTGGCAGACCGCGTCGAATGCGAGCAACGGGTACCTGACCGCCGGCGGCGCGACCGCATCGCTGCCGTTGATCAGCAGCAGCACCGAACGCGATCGCCTGACCCAACTCTGGGTGACGGTGCAGAACTCGGTGCCGTGGCTGGTGGTGATCACGCAGTAACGACGGCGACGTCGAACGAAAAGAGCCCGGCAGGTCCGGGCTCTTTTTTTTTCGGAATTCGGCGTCTTGGTGCGTCGCGCTACGGCGCGCTGCGTCCCGTTTCCGCGCAGGCTGCGCGGCGTCCGGTCAGCGCGCGTGCCCATGCGCCGATGCGACGGCGCAGGCGTGTGTGCAGCGGCGGGCTGTACCTGGCGATGCAGTACAGTGCACGCACGGCATCTTTCCAGCCGATCTTCTTGCCGTCGGCATAACTGCGACCGCAAAAGGAAACGCCGATCTCCTGGATGCGGCAGCCGCTGCGCGCAAGCTTGGCGGTGACTTCGGGTTCGAAGCCGAAGCGGTCTTCCTCGAGTTCGATCGACTGGATGACCTCGCGCCGGAACACCTTGTAGCAGGTCTCCATGTCGGTCAGCGCGAGACCCGTGAACAGATTCGAAATCCGCGTCAGCACCTTGTTGCCGAGCCACTGGCGCAGGAACATGCGCGGCGGCCGCGCATGGCGGAAGCGCGAACCGAACACGACGTCGGCCTGGTCGCAGCAGATCGGCTCGACCAGCTGCGGGTATTCGTTCGGGTCGTATTCGAGGTCCGCGTCCTGCACGATCACGACGTCGCCGGTCGCTGCGCGGATGCCGGTACGCACCGCAGCGCCTTTGCCGCGATTCACGTCGTGATACAGGATCTGATGCACCAGCGGTGCGATCTCCGCCGCGAGAAGCGCGCGCGTGCCGTCATTCGACGCGTCGTCGACGACGATGATCTCCTTCGGCTCGTACGGCGAGCGGCGCACGGCGTCGACTAGGGCACGCAGCGTGCGCTCTTCGTTGTAGCACGGGATCACGACCGACAATTTCATGCTGTTGCGACTCGCCCCTGTTGACGCGCACCGCGCAAGCGCGGCCGAAGCTACCGATCATTGTCACGCGACGCCTGCCGCGCCGGCCAGCAGCGCAAGCGCGACCAGCGCGAACAAGCCGCGGTAGCGCCGCTGCATCCACACCGCAGTGTCGAAGCTCAAACCGCGGCGCAGCGCCGCGAGCGACCACGCCAGGTGCAGCAGCCACACGGCCGGGCTCGCCAGCAGCAGCCGCGGCAGAATGCCGCGCATCGCCAGCACGGTCAGCATCGCATACGCCGCGCTGAACGTGAACAGGCTGGCGACAAACGCGGGTCGGCGGCCGAACACGACGGCGATGGTGCGGATGCGATTGACGCGGTCGCCGTCGCAGTCGCGGACTTCCTGGTTGAGGTGCCCGGCGGCGAAGACGAGACCGAAGAAGATCCCGATCCAGACGCCGTCCGCATCGAGCGCGTGCGCCAGCGTGTAGCCGAGCAGGAAATGCAGGGTGCCGCCGGCCAGGTGATTGAGCGATGCAGCGATCGGCGTGCCTTTGCCGAGCACGGGCGAACCCGAATACAGCAACCCAAGTGCGGCGATCGCGCCGCCGATCACCAGCGCCGTCGAACCGAGCGCGGCGAAGCAGAGCAGGGCGAGCGCGAGCAGCGCCCACGCGATCGCGCTGACTTCGCCGCGACCGATGCCGCGCGCCGAAAACACGAGCGGCGCACGCAGCGGATCGCGCAGATCGCTCGGCTGGCCGGCCCAATCGTTGAACACGAAGACATGCGCGGTGAGCGCACAGCTGCCGACGAGCAGGGCGGCGAACGGCAGGATTCCGCGTTGACCGACGCGGTAGCCGCCGAGCACGGCGCCGAGCAGCGGCGAGGCCTGCAGCGCGAGCACCTCGACGGCGCGCGTGGCGACGAAATGCCGCAGCGCGCGCAAGATGGACG
>Ga0207702_10003419_pt1 | contig 14519 bp, 11 predicted proteins | sample KBSCornC62_FD_184302 | JGI IMG/M metagenome (GOLD analysis project Ga0207702, IMG submission 184302) | Corn rhizosphere microbial communities from Kellogg Biological Station, Michigan, USA - KBS Corn C6-2 (SPAdes) (version 2) | ecosystem: Host-associated > Plants > Roots > Rhizosphere > Soil ...
TTCCGTCATTGCTTCGTTCCGCGAGATGGGCTGCCAGCCACGGGTCTCGATGGTGGTCGAATCCGAAAGCCTGCTCAACGACGGCGTCGCGGCGGTGGGCTTCGCGGTTCTCTCCGCCATTGCGGCAGGTTCGTCGCCCGGCATTACCAGCGTAATCCCCGCGTTCCTGTGGACTCTCGGCGGCGGGCTGCTGATCGGAATCGCGGTCAGCGGAGCGATCCTTTTGATCGTCGGGCGCACCGACGACCCGCTCGTCGAAATCACGCTGACGACTCTCGCGGCTTACGGCTCGTTCCTGATCGCGGAGCGCCTTCACGCGTCCGGAATCATTAGCGCGCTTACCGCCGGACTGATGATCGGAAGCCTCGGCAACACCGGGCCAATCTCGCCGGCTGGCCGCGAGCGGGTGCATTCGGCCTGGGAGTATTTCGCGTTCCTCGCCAACAGCTTCGTCTTCATCCTGATCGGCATGAATGTCGCGAGCCAGCCTTTCCACCGCCTGGGATCCGTCGCGGCGATCGTTGCCATTTTGCTCGTGTTCGCCGGCCGCGCCCTCTCCATCTACCCTCTGGCGGCAATGTTCCGCGCCTCACGCTGGCGCCTCCAAGCCTCCTTTCAGCACACCTTGTTCTGGGGCGGGCTGCGCGGAGCGCTCGCTTTGGCCTTGGCGCTGACCGTCCCGGCAAGCGTTCCCGAACGCAACGCCATCATACTGACGGCCTTCGTGGTGGTCGCCTTCTCGATCCTCGTGCAGGGCCTCACGATGCCGCTGCTGATCAGGCGATTCCAGCTGAACAGGGACGAGCTAGACGAGCCTGTTGCCGCCCGCTCCGCCGCTGGCTAGGCGCGCCGAGTGAGCTTTCTCCCCGAGCCGCTGCGCATTTCCCATTTTCGATATTTCTGGCTCGCCCGGTTGACCTCAACCATCGGCCAGATGGCGATGGTGATCGTCATCGGCTGGCAAGTCTACGACATCGCCCGACACACGATGGGTCTCAAGGAGGCCGCGTTCCGGCTCGGGATCATCGGTCTGGTCCAGTTCCTCCCGCTGTTTTGTCTGACCCTCGTAACCGGCTGGACCGCGGACCGGGTCGACCGCCGATGGATCGCGCGGGCTTCGGTCGCGCTCGAATTTGGGTGCGCGAGCGCACTCGGCTGGTTCGCGTGGACGCACACGACGACGCTCGCGATCCTCTATGTCATCGCCGCGCTGCTCGGCGTCGCGCGCGCTTTCGCAGGGCCTGCCTTGGGAGCTCTGGCGCCGAACTTGGTTCCCAGGGACATACTGCCGCGCGCGATCGCACTGTCGTCGATCGCATGGCAGACCGGCGCGATCCTCGGGCCGGCGCTCGGGGGCTATCTGTACGCATGGGCGCCGTTCGCGCCTTACGCAGCGAGTGCCGGGCTGTTCGCGGTCGCCTTCGCCGGCCTACTCGCCATCGGGCCGGTGAAGCGAAGCGAAATCACGCGCGGGTCGAACCCTTGGACCCAGATGGTCGAAGGCTTGCGCTACGTCCGGCGCAACAGGCTCGTGCTTGGAGCCATCAGTCTCGACCTGTTCGCGGTCCTCCTGGGTGGAGCGACCGCGATGCTTCCGGTCTTCGCGCGCGACGTGCTCCACGCCGGGCCCGAGGGTCTCGGGCATCTCAGAGCCGCGCCGGCCGTCGGAGCGACGCTTACGGCGGCTTTCTTTTCCGTCCGCCCACTCAAGCACAATGTCGGCGTCAAGATGCTGACGGCAGTCGCCATCTTCGGCACTGCGACCATCGTGTTCGGCTTTTCGCGATCGATGCCGCTCTCGCTCGCCTGCCTCGCGCTCCTCGGAGCGGCAGACATGTTTTCGGTTTATGTGCGCCAGTCGCTGATCCAGCTCTACACGCCCGACGCCATGCGCGGCCGAGTGGGCGCGGTCTCTTCGCTCTTCATTTCCGCCTCGAACGAGCTCGGGGAAACCGAGTCCGGTTTCCTCGGAGCGCTGATTGGACCCGTCGCTGCCGTGATTGTCGGCGGAGTGGGCGCGATCGGCGTCGTGATGCTGTGGTCCTGGTGGTTTCCCGAGCTCCGCCTTGCAAAGACGTTCGACGCACCCGATTTGCGGGGCTTCCCATTGGAGGAGAATGTTGGATGAAGGCCGCAAGCGTTCTCGAGACGATCGGCAACACGCCGCACATTCGAATCAACCGCCTGTTCGGCGACCGCGCCGAAGTCTGGATGAAGTCCGAACGGGCCAACCCGGGCGGCTCGATCAAGGATCGTATCGCGCTCGCGATGGTCGAGGACGCCGAGCGCTCGGGCAAGCTGAAACCCGGCGGCACGATCATCGAGCCGACCTCCGGAAACACGGGCATCGGACTTTCGATGGTCGCCGCGGTCAAGGGCTACAAAATCGTCCTGGTCATGCCGGAAAGCATGAGCCTCGAACGCCGCCGCCTGATGCTCGCTTATGGCGCGACGTTCGATCTCACGGCGAAGGAAAAAGGCATGTCCGGCGCGGTCGAGCGCGCCCGCGAGCTGGTCGAGCAGACTCCGAACAGCTGGATGCCTCAGCAATTCGACAATCCCGCGAACGTCGAAGTTCATCGCCGCACCACCGCACAGGAGATCCTGCGCGACTTCGCGGATACGCCGATCGACGCGATCATCACCGGCGTTGGGACCGGTGGGCACATCACCGGCTGCGCCGAAGTGCTGAAGCCCGTTTGGCCCCACCTCAAGGTTTTCGCAGTCGAGCCCGCGCTTGCTCCGCTGCTGAGCGGCGGAAAGGCCGGCCCGCACCCCATTCAGGGCCTCGGGGCGAACTTCATCCCGAGCATCCTCAATACCGAAATTCTCGATGGCGTGATCGACGTCGACGCGAATGAGGCGAAAGAGATGGCGCGCCGCGCCGCTCGCGAGGAGGGGCTGCTGATCGGCATTTCCTCCGGCGCGGCGCTTGCCGGTGTCGCGCAGAAACTGCCCGAGCTCGGCGATCGCCCGCGTATCCTCACCTTCAATTACGATACCGGCGAGCGCTATTTGTCGGTTCCGGACTTCCTTCCGGAGTAGGCTGGGAAACAGGCTTAAGGCGCCGATAACTTCGTTCGTTTGCCCAACGGTTAACCCCCCGCGCGCTACGTGTACGCGTGTGGACAGCTTCGCACGCTTGGTGCGGCGCCCACATCGTGGGGTTCGATGCGCAGGTCGCGATTCGCCAAGGCTTTCGAAACGAGCGACACCATTCGCCAACGCACGTCCGTGCGCGAAGCCTTCTGGTTCGATCTGCGGACTCCCGATACGAGCGGTGAGCGTTCGCTAGCCGACTGGCGGGTAGCCGGCCTCGACCTCATCGCGCTGCTGCTCGGCTTCACGCATGCCTTGATCACCGCCGCATATGTCCTGCTTTCGCCAAAACTTCAGTTCTGCGGATGCCTCGACAATCCGCTGATCCCTTCAGGCCTGGCCATCGGCCTGGATGCTGCCGCCGCTACCGCGCTCCTCACCCGCAACCGTTTCAACTTCTCTTCTCACATCGTCGTGCGGTCGCTGTGCGTTTATGTTGCATTGAGCGGACTGCTCTGGACGTGGTTCGGCCAGACGGTCCAGGACGACCCGTTCAATGCGCCGATTTCGGCTGCCCAGGTTGTCCTCGTCACGGGCATTTCGATGGGCACGATCGTATCGATCAGTTCGCCGCCCCTCGCACTGGTCAACGCGGTCGTTGCGATATTCGCGGCAGTCGTGCTTGCCACTTCGTCGCTGATCCCTTCGGGCGTCGCAATCTTGTCCCTGATGCTTGTCGCCTATAGCGTTGCAGGCACTCGCAAGATCGTCGCAACGGGTCGCATTCGCCTGAAGGTCGAGGCCCAGGCGCGCAAGGCGCTCCACTTCGTCGACGAGTTCGAAAATACCGGCCGCGGCTGGTTCTGGGAAACCGACTCGCTCGGGATGCTCTCTTACGTTTCACGCCAGCTCGCAGACGACTTCCAAAGCCAACCGGAAGAACTTCTGGGCCGGCAATTCACTGACCTCCTGTCAGTCGACCATGAATCGGACTCGATGGAGGAGCGAAAGACGCTCGGCTTCCATTTGTCCGCCCGCTTTCCGTTCTCGGACGTCGTCGTTCGCGCCGCCAGCGAGGAGGACGTTCACTGGTCGCTCTCCGGCAATCCGATCTTCGACGAACGCGGCCGCTTTCTCGGGTTTCGCGGCATCGGGACCGACCTTACCGAGCAGCGCAAGTCCGAGCGCGAAATCTCCCGCCTTGCAAGGTTCGATTCCCTGACAGCCCTGCCGAACCGGGCGATGATGCGCCAGACGCTCGACGAAGCCCTGCGGAATGCGTCCCATCGGCAGAAGGGCTGCGCGTTGTTCATGATCGACCTCGATCGATTCAAGAACGTCAACGACACGCTCGGCCATCCGATCGGCGACGCGTTGCTTCGCCAGGTCGCGGAGCGATTGAAGTCCGTCATGGGCAATCACGGCCAGGTCGGGCGGCTCGGCGGCGACGAATTCCAAGCCGTCCTTCCCGGCACAGTCGATCTCAGTCTGATCGAGTCTCTCGCCAAGACGCTGATTGAGCAAGTGTCGCGACCCTATCAGGTCGAAGGTCATAAAGTTTCGATCGGAGCGTCCGTCGGCATTGCGATCGGCGATCCGGGGCGCGCAAGCGCCGATGCCCTGGTTCGCAATGCGGACCTCGCACTTTATGCAGCGAAGGCCGCGGGACGGGGCAAGCACCGGCTCTATGAACCGTCGATGCACAGTGAAGCCGCCGAGCGGCAGGTGCTCGAGAACGACCTCAGACAGGCGATCGATCGCGGCGAGCTGTCGGTCCATTACCAGCCGATCGTACGAACTGCCGGCGAGGAACTGTCGGGATTCGAGTCACTGGTACGCTGGCAGCACCCAACGCGCGGACCAATCTCACCCGCGAAGTTCATTCCACTCGCCGAGGAAGCAGGCCTGATCGGAACGATTGGCGAATGGGTGCTTCGGACGGCGCTCGAGGAGGCCGCTCATTGGCCCGATTCCGTTCGGGTCGCGGTCAACCTGTCGCCCCTCCAGTTCAACGATCCGGGTGTGGTTGCGATGGTGGCCACACATCTCCAGGAAACGGGCGTTCGTCCAGGAAGGCTCGAGCTGGAGATCACCGAGGGCGTCTTCCTTGCCGAAGGCGATTCCACCGACGATACGTTCGCGGGACTGAAGAAGCTCGGCGTGCGTTTCGCGCTCGACGATTTCGGCACGGGCTACAGCTCGCTCGGCTATTTGAAGAAAGCGCCGTTCGACAAGATCAAGATCGACCAGAGTTTCGTGCGCGGCGCCGCATCGGCCACGAACCGCAACGCGGCGATCATCCGGGCCATCGTCACCCTTGCCGAAACGCTTGGCATGGATACGTGTGCCGAGGGCGTCGAGACACATGACGACTTGCATCTTATTCGGGAGCTCGGCGTCAGCATGGTGCAAGGTTATATCTTCGGCCGGCCAGTGCCGTCCGCGGAAGCGCGCGAGCTTCTCAATAACTCGACCGTCGAGGCCGACGGCTTCCAATGCACGCGCGAGCAGCGCCATCGGCTGATGCGCCGCGCCATCACTTGCATCGACGGTCAGATGGTCGAAGTGCGGCTTCGCAACATCTCGTCGATGGGCTCGCTGGTCGAATGCCCGGTCGCAGTCGCGCCTGGTACCGATCTCACGATCGATATCGTCGGCGTGGCGCCAGTCCGCGGGATCGTTCGCTGGGCGCAAGCGGGCAAGTTCGGCGTTCAGTTCGAGGACCGCTTCGACATGGGTAGGCTCGCGCCAAAAAAAGAGCGGCGGGACGAAGTGACGATGCTTCGGCCTTCGTATCTCGCCAGCGACCGCCGGGCGAGCTAGAGCCCGGCGAACTGGCGCGCCTCGGCGCGGTCCTTCCCATAGAAATCGTCGAAATAGACGATCGACGTGCCGCTCGGCACTGCCGTCAGGTAGGTGATGTAGAGCGGTACCGGCGAAGGCAGATTCACCTTCTGCTCGGGCTTCGCCCCTGCCGGACTCGGCGGCCGTCCATAGAACAGCCAGCGCGCAAGGCGCTTGGCATCTTCCAGGCGCACGCAGCCGTTGCTTTGGAGACGCGCGGCATCCTCGATCTTCTCCCTCTCGGGGGTGTCGTGGAGCCAGATCCCCTGCGGGTTCGGGAACATGAACTTCATCTTGCCCATCGAGTTGGCCGGACCCGGCTTTTGCCGTAGGCGCGCCTGCACGCGACCGGCTGCAACCGCATGCCAGTCGATCGACATCGGGTCGATCACGTGCGGATGGTCGGACCAATCCGACAAGAGCTCGTAACCCCTGTTTTTGAAGTAAGCCCGCCCCTCCTTGAGAATGGTGGGCGCAAGCCGCTTTGCAGTGATGTCCGCCGGCGAGTTCCAATAGGGATTGAGCGCGATGTAGCGGATGAACGCGTTCATCATCGGAGTCTGGGCAATCGCATCCGGGCGGCCAGCCACGACACGCATCGAGTCCACGACGCGGCCATCCTCGTACATGTAGAGGCGCGCCGCCGGCGGATTCACGATCACGTAGCGGCCTTTGCCGGCCGGCAGCGCGCGTGCCCGCTCCAGGTTCAACTCGAGCAGCCGCCGTTCCGCGTCACTGTGATAGATCCGAGCGGCGATTGCTTGCCGAAGCTTGGCGTAGATCGGACTCATCCATCCCATCTGCGCGACATAGTCCGACAGCGAAGGGGCAGCCGCGGCCGCACTCAGCAGCGCTACCGGCGAAGGCGGCGTCGGCCGCAGCTCGCGATCGACGTAGATGATCCCGACGCCGGGATCGTGCTTCATGTCGCGAGCGTAGGCGACGAAGGCGTTGCTCAGCATGATGTCCGCGCGTTGCACCGCTCCCGGGCTTCCGCTGCGGGCGTCCTGCAGGGCGCGCGCCAGCCCTTTCACATTGTACCGGCGCGGGTTCAGGTGGTCCGCTTGGGCTGTTGCAAGCATTTGGATGAGCTGTTGCGCTGCAGCGCCGGAGTTCGGCGAGAACCATAAGGACGCCCCGCCGCGCGAGCGGTAGAATTCGTTGACTTCGCCGCCGAAAGACGGAGCCGCCGCGGCCGCCGCTTGAGACGGACCCGCCAACGCGAGCGCAATCGCAGCGATCGAGGCTGCCGCCGCTAGACTGAGGCCGAGGATTCCGTTCCGCGGCAGCGCGCCGCGCGAAAGCTTGCCCATGATGTCCACTTCATCTCCCTCGCGCGCGAACGGCGCACCCATGCGTCATAACGCACAAACAAGGATTGTGTTTATCGCGATCCGCGGCTGAACCTTCAATGGCCCAGAAAAGCCTTTCTTCTGAAATACCTATTGCTCAAAAAAGAAGCGCCGGCGTTTGCCGGCGCTTCCCTGGTTCACGTCAATCGCCCGTTAGTACCTGCGGTTGATGTCCACATCGCGGACATAGCCGCGATAGTCGACGTCACAGCGGAAGCTGAGGTCGGCGGAATTATTATAGCCGTAACCCAGTGCGCCATATGCGCCGACGCCATAGGGACCATAGCCGTTGTAGGCCATCCGGCCGCTGCTCGCGAGACCGCGAATGCGCATTCCGCTCCGCGTTGGCGTCGTCGAGGTCACCGCAACGACCCGGCCAGTTCCAACTGCCGGAATTCCGACGAGCGAACCCAGAATCGAGCCGAGGCTCGTCCGATTATAAAGCCGGTTCTGGACCGCGGCGGTGCACTGCGAAGCGGCGACTGACGGGTTCACCGAACCGTAAGAGCTATAACCATAGCCGTAGTTGTAGGGATTGCTGTACCCGTAGGGGTAATACTGGGCAGCCGCAGGGGCCGCCGCCGTCATCGCTGCCATGCCGGCAGCGCCTGCCAGAATTTTCGTCATGATACGCATGGCTCATTTCCTCCTTCCAAATGGTTGGAGCCTCGGGGTTAAAACGCATCGCTGTGGCGCAGTGCGCATGCGTTCGTCGCGGCCGTTGGTCGGCTCGCCGTTCAATCCTGAACGGCAGTTAAATGCTCTCTCGGAGCGCCGGAATCTTGCAGATTCGCGCCGAAATGAATGGATGCATATTGTCTAGTCAATAGCTAGGGATTAGCTCAGCCCGGTCGCAGCCCCACTCCCCTGAGGCGCGACGGCGGGGGCAGGTGACGGCACGCAGCCTGCCCCCGCCCCCACGACCTCAATGCGTTCTCTCGGGCTCCCGCGCAGCCGGCGCTTCGGCGCCGACGAGATCATCGAAGAGCGCACGATAATGGATCATCGCCTGGCGTAAATCCTCGGTGTTCGCCTGGCCGCGCTCGTGGCGGACGGCGATGTCGTGCGCCGTTCGATAATGCTCGACAATTCTCGGGTGATCGACAGAGACGTCGCCGGCGCGCTGCTCGAAGTCGCTAACCGGATACCCGCGCGCCTTCATCACGTCGCCAAGAAGAGCGTCGGCAAAAGCGACCGCGCGCGGCGGGTCGTCGACGAAGCGCGCCTGAACTTCCGTCCAGCGCTGAATGAAATCGCGGCGCTCGCCAGGCTCGAGCGGACGGATGTCGAGCTTCTCGACGCGCTTCTCGCGTTCGGCGAGCTCCGCTTCAGCCTTCGAGCGGCCCCCTTTGGCATTCACCGCACGGTCGTATTCCGGTCCGAAGCGGTGGCGCAGGTGCTCCGACCGGCGCCGCCGCGACCAGAAAATTGCGCCAACGATTAAAGCGGCGACGACTATGATCGCCACGACGATCCAGGCAGTTTGGTTCATTCTCGTCCTCCTTCTGGAGACCAGAGAAGAACAACGAACGGCCGCACCGCCCGGGTGCAGCGAAAAGGTTAGAACGCTTCGGCCGGGATTTTCATCAGGCTTTCGGCCCCCGCTTCGATCTTGCGGCGAAGAGCGCTCGAAAGAGGCAGCTCGCGCTCAGCGTAGAAACGTGCCGTCGTGAGCTTTGCCTCGTGGAAGCCGCCATCGGAACTCCCATCCTTGAGCGCAGCCTGGGATGCCGCGGCCATCCTGAGCCACATCCAGCCGAGGCTGACCAGACCCATCAGATCCATGTACGCGTAGGCGCCTGCTCCGGCGTTGTCGGGATCGGCCATGCCATTTTGCGCAAGCCACATGGTCGCGGCCTGAAGGTCCTGAAGCGCCGGCTCGAGCGCGGCGGCGACTCCCGCGGAATCACCCGCTTGCTTCGCTTCGGCGATGTCGCGTCCAACGATTTCGAAAAAGCCGCGAACGGCCCGGCCGCCGTCGCGCGGCAGCTTGCGGCCGACCAGGTCCATCGCCTGGATTCCGTTGGTACCCTCATAGATCTGCGTGATGCGCGCATCGCGGACGAACTGCTCGACGCCGTGCTCGCGGATATAGCCGTGCCCGCCGAGCACCTGTTGCGCGTGCACGGCCGCGGCGAAGCCCTTGTCGGTGAGATAGCCTTTTATGACCGGGGTCAGCAGTCCCAGGAGATCGTCGGCCTGCTGCCGCTCCGCCTCGTCAGGTGAGCGGCGGAACAGATCGACCAGCAGCGCACCGTAAAGCACGAGCGCACGTCCGGCTTCGATCCATGCCTTCGACTCCATCAGCATTCGCCGGACATCGGGATGGACGATGATCGCGTCCGCTTTTGCGTCCGGATCGCGCTCGGATTCCTTGAGAGCGCGGCTCTGCCGCCGCTCCTTCGCGTAGGCCGCGGCGTTTTGGTAGGCCGCTTCGCCTTGGGCCAAGCCCTGTAAGCCGACGCCGAGACGCGCGGCGTTCATCATGATGAACATCGCCTGGAGACCCTTCTCCGGCTCCCCGACGATCCATCCCTTCGCGTCGTCGTAGTTCATCACGCAAGTTGCGTTGCCGTGGATGCCCATCTTCTTCTCGAGCGCGCCGCAGCCGAGCGTGTTGCGTTCGCCTAGAGAGCCGTTCTCGTTCACGAGGAACTTGGGCACGACGAACAGCGAAATGCCTTTGACATTGTCCGGAGCGCCGGCGCGCTTGGCGAGGACCAGATGGATGATGTTTTCCGACAGGTCATGCTCGCCGGACGAGATAAAAATCTTGGTGCCGGTGATTGAATAGCTGCCGTCATCGTTGGGCTCGGCGCGGGTCTTTAGAAGGCCGAGATCGGTGCCGGCATGGGGCTCGGTAAGATTCATGGTGCCGGTCCATTTGCCCGTCACCATGTTGGGCACGTAGGTCTGCTTCAATTCATCCGACGCCTTCACCAACAGCGAGGCGATCGCGCCCGAGGTCAGCCCCTGATACATCTCGAAGGCGTGGTTGGCGGAGAGGATGTACTCGCTGACCGCCGTCCCGACGACCTGCGGCATGCCCTGCCCGCCATATTCCTCCGGCGCGGTCAGCGTCGGCCAGCCCGCCTCGCAGAATTGCTTGTACGCGTCCTTGAAGCCTGGAGGAGTTGTGACCGAACCGTCGTCGGCGCGCTTACAGCCGACCTCGTCGCCGACTTTGTTCAGAGGCTGCAGCACCTCCTCGCAGAAACGCCCGGCTTCCTCGAGGATGGCCTGAACCAAGTCCGGCGAAGCGTTGGCGAAACCCGGAAGGTTCGCGTAGCGGCCGATATCGAGCACATTTTCGAGCACGAACCGGGTCTCGCGGACAGGTGCTCCGTAGATCGGCATCAGCTTACCTCCGTGTCAGCAGCGTCCTATGCCGACGCCAATGGTCCGTCCAGCCGCTGTAAATGTCGTCGGCCGCACATTAGATCGGATGGGAAAGGACGACACATGAGGCGACTGCTGATTCCGCTGCTTCTCCTCGCCGCTGGTCCGGCAACCGCCGCGCCGAAGTCCGAGGCCGCGGTCCTCGCGGGCGGCTGCTTCTGGGGCGTGAATGCCGTGTTCGAGCATGTGAAGGGCGTGACCAACGTCGTTTCGGGTTACGCCGGCGGAAGCGCTGCCGATGCGAGCTACGACAAGGTCAGCTCCGAAGACACCGGCCACGCAGAAGCCGTGAAAATCACGTTCGACCCTTCGAAGGTCAGCTACGCCCAGTTGCTTCAGGTCTTTTTCACCGTCGCGCACGACCCGACGGAGGTGAATCGCCAAGGGCCCGACACGGGCCCCAGCTATCGCTCGGCGATCTTTCCTCAGTCAGCCGAGCAGGAGCGGTTCGCCCGAGCTTTCATCGCCCGGCTGAACGCCGCGCACATGTTCAAGCGGCCGATCGCCACCAGGATCGAGCATGGCGGATTCTACGCGGCCGAGGATTATCACCAGCATTTCTACGATACGCACCCGTATTATCCGTACATCGTGATCAACGATAAGCCCAAGGTCGCGGCGCTTCACAAGCGCTTCCCAAGCCTTTGGAAAGCTTGAGCTTCCGTCCGTTAAGCCGTTAAGATTTCACGCCTTATTCAGGCTGGGGGCGACAAAGGACGGTCCCTTCCCTATATGGCGATTCCACGACAGCACCGGCGCGGGGACATGATGCTGACGACCAGCCCGTTCGACGACGACAAGCTGCGCGAAGAGTGCGGCATTTTCGGCATCTGGGGTGCCGACAATGCGGCGAGCTTCGTCGCGCTCGGCCTCCACGCGCTGCAGCATCGCGGCCAGGAAGCCGCCGGCATCACAAGCTTCGACGGCAAGCATTTCCACTCGCATCGTGCCATGGGCCACGTCGCCGGAAACTTCGATCGCGACGACATCATGCGCAAGCTGGCGGGCCGTTCGGCCATCGGCCACGTGCGCTATTCGACGACGGGTGAGACCGCGTTGCGCAACGTGCAGCCGCTGTTCGCCGAGCTTGCGGAAGGCGGCTTCGCGGTCGCGCACAACGGCAACCTGTCGAATGCGATGAAGATTCGGCGGACGCTCAACCGCCGCGGCTCGATTTTCCAGTCGACGAGCGACACCGAGGTCATCATCCATCTTGTCGCGACGTCGCAATGCGCGACGACGCTCGACAAGCTGGTCGATGCGCTGAAGCAGGTCGAGGGCGCCTATTCGCTCGTCGTGCTCACGGAGGAAGGCCTCGTCGCCTGCCGCGACCCGCTCGGCATCCGGCCGTTGGTGATGGGAAAGCTCGGCGAAGCCACGATCTTCGCTTCGGAGAGCGTTGCCCTCGACGTGATCGGGGCGAGCTACCTGCGTGATGTCGAGCCGGGTGAAGTCATCATCGTCAATAACAGCGGCATCCGCTCTTTTCAGCCGTTCCAGAAGGCGGCGCCTAGGCCCTGCATCTTCGAGCACGTCTATTTCTCGCGGCCCGACAGCATCGCCGAAGGCAAGTCGGTCTATGAGGTCCGCAAGAATATCGGGGCGGAGCTGGCCCGCGAGGCGCCGGTCGAGGCCGATTATGTCGTGCCCGTGCCTGACAGCGGCGTTCCGGCCGCGATCGGTTTCAGCCAGGCCAGCGGAATCCCTTTCGAGCTCGGGATCATCCGCTCGCATTATGTCGGCCGGACTTTCATCCAGCCGACGCAGGAGGTCCGACATCTCGGCGTCAAGCTCAAGCACAACGCCAACTCGGCGCTGATCGACGGCAAGACCATCGTGCTCGTCGATGATTCGATCGTTCGCGGCACGACCAGCGTGAAGCTGGTGCAGATGATGCGCGACGCCGGCGCTCGCGAAGTGCATATGCGGATTGCCTCGCCGCCCACGCGGCACAGCTGCTTCTACGGGGTCGACACGCCTGAGCGGGCGAAGCTGCTGGCGGCGCAGATGAGCGTCGACCAGATGCGCGACTATATCAACGCCGACAGCCTCGCCTTCATCTCGATCGAGGGTCTCTATCGCGCGCTCGGCGAAGAGCGCGACGGCGTCCAGCCGCAACGCTGCGACGCCTGCTTCACCGGCGATTATCCGACGAGCCTCACCGACGTATCGGAGAAGGAAAAGGGCGCGCCGCTCTCGTTGGTGGCGAGCCGCTAACCGCGGCCGACGGGCCTCAGCGTGAATGCGCTGGGACCCAATCGGCCGAGCCGGCTGGCCTCATAGGATGTCGCGATCACCCAGGCGCCGGCGGTCAGTGCCCAGGAGACGACCGTCTCCTGCCACGCATCCGCGCTGACGTGACCGCTGAGGACGCCAGGCCCCCACACGAGCAGTGTGATCAGGGTAATCTGCACGGCCGCAAGGAGAGCGGCTAATCCCCCAAACAGCCCAACCAGCATTGCAGTCCCGGTGGCAAGATAAATGCCGCCCGTGAGATAAGCCCAAAACTCATGGCCCGGCAGCCACGCCGGAACGAGCGGCGCTGTCAGATTCAAATAGGCGAAATGGGAGAAGCCGAACGCGATGAGCGCCAGCCCGTAAAGCCCACGCGCCATCCTGAGGCCGAGATCGCCAGCTGGAAAGGTCCGTGTTTTCGCAAAGTCGACGAACAAAACCCAGGCCGCCGCAATGAGCACGGCGTTCTCGCCGCAGGTTTGATAGGAAACCTCGACAAGCGGCTGCCGAACGATGAACGGGACTTTGAACAGGCCGGTCCAGATTATGAGATAAACTAGCAGGACGAGAGCGGCTTGAGCGGCCGTCCGTTTGATAAGCAGACAGGCACCACAGCCCAGCGAAATGGCGCTCGAAAGATAAACGAGCAGCTGGCGGTCAGGCAGCGCTTTGGGCACGCCCGCCCAGATCGGAGCGAACGTGGCGCTGGCGAAGCCGATCACGCCGATCGCGATCATCGTCAGCGCGAAGAATAGGTAGCTCGCTTGCTTCGAATGCGTCGCCACGCCCCGGCCCTCCCCTTTAAGAGAACGGAATGTTAGGGCGCCGCGCATGATGAACGACAAACCCCTCTCGGGCAAATTGGCTCTCGTGACCGGCGCATCGCGCGGGATCGGCGCCGCAACCGCCGAGGAGCTCGCCCAGGCAGGCGCGCATGTGATTCTCGTCGCCCGCACCACCACCGCGCTCGAGGAGATCGAGGAGCGCATCCACGAGGCGGGCGGCACGGCCACGATCGCCCCGCTCGACCTCACCGACGGCGAGAGCATCGGCAAGCTCGCATGCGCGGTCGCCGAGCGTTGGCAGAAGCTCGACGTGCTCGTCCTCAATGCCGCGATGCTGGGCTCGCTGACTCCGGTGCAGGATATCGATCCGAAGGAATACTCCCGGATCCTGAGCCTTAATCTGCTCGCGAACCAGGCGCTGCTCGCCGCGTTTGACCCGCTGCTGAAGAATGCAGAGCGCGCGGATGTGATCGCCGTGACTTCGTCTGTCGGTGCCGAACCTCGCGCTTTCTGGGGCGCCTACGGATCGTCAAAAGCCGCGCTGGAGGCTCTGCTCGGCGCCTATGCCGACGAGACGGAATATCTGAAGCGTGTGCGCGTCCATATCGTCGATCCGGGCGCGACGCGGACGCGGATGCGCGCCCTCGCCTTCCCCGGCGAGGAGCCCGAAAGCGTCAAGCCCCCCGAAATCGCGGCGCATGCAATCGTTGAGCGGCTCACCGCGGATGCGCCTTCCGGAGAGAAGATCCGGGTTGACGCCTGATCGTTATCCCCCCGTGACAAATCCCTGACTTTGTTAGATTTTCACCTCGCTCGAATTAGGTTCCGTCCGCCGGTTGTGGTATGAGTCGCCTCGCGGGCGGTG
>Ga0207702_10003420_pt1 | contig 14519 bp, 13 predicted proteins | sample KBSCornC62_FD_184302 | JGI IMG/M metagenome (GOLD analysis project Ga0207702, IMG submission 184302) | Corn rhizosphere microbial communities from Kellogg Biological Station, Michigan, USA - KBS Corn C6-2 (SPAdes) (version 2) | ecosystem: Host-associated > Plants > Roots > Rhizosphere > Soil ...
GTGGCTGGATCGCTGCCGCCGACCCGACTACCGGCGGGCAGTCGATGCCGAGGACGGTGACCGCCGGCCGCGCCCACACCATGTCCGCCACCGAGCCGTCACCGAGCAGAGACACCCCGTCGAGCATGGTCGCGTCGGCGCGGAAGGCGTCCTCCGGGTAGTCAACGCCGGTCCAGGTTCCGGTGTTGTCGAGACCGGTCACCGTGGTGTTGCCGGCCGCGTCGCGCAGCGTGGCGAGCATGGCGATCAGTGCGGCCAGCGCGTCCGGGACCGGACCGCCGTACATCCCGGAGTGCACCTCTGACGCAAGCGTCTCGACGGTGACGACGACGTTCGCCAGTCCGCGCAGGCTGACCGTGAGCGCCGGCACCCCGACAGCAGCGTTGCCGGTGTCGCAGACCAGGATCGCGTCGGCCCGCAACTGGTCGGCGTGCCGGGGCACGTAGTCCTCGAGGCCACCGCTGCCCTGCTCCTCCGATCCCTCGACGACCAGCTTGAGGTTGACCGGGATGTCGTCGCCGAGCGCCCGCAGGGCGGTCAGGTGCATGACGATGTTGCCCTTGCAGTCGGCGGCGCCCCGTCCGTACCAACGGCCGTCCCGCTGGGTCAGCGCGAACGGCGGGGTGCGCCAAGCCCGCTCGTCCAGCGGTGGCTGGACGTCGTAGTGGGCGTAGAGCAGTACGGTCGGCGCGCCGGCGTCGGCCGCGGGCCGGGAGCCGACCACCGCAGGGCTCCCGTCGGCGGTCTCGGCCAGCTCGAGGTCGGCGAACCCGAGCTCGGCGAAGCTGTCCCGCACCCACCCCGCCGCCCGGGCGCACTCCTCCGGCGGGAACTGCCTTGGGTCGGCGACCGACCTGATCGCCACCAGCTCGGCCAGGTCGGAGTGCGCTCGTCCCATGAGGCCGGCGACCCGCCCGCGCAGCTCCACTCCGATCACCCGCCGCCCCGACCTACTTCGCGTGGTATTGCTACGTCGTCCAGCCGCAGCGTGATCGCTGGAGATGTCGCGGTCCTCATCCGTGGTGAGTGATCGACGGCCGACGGATCAGGACGGCGGGTCGGGGCGGCCGGCGTCCTGCCGGCCGGGCCGGGTCAGCACCGGGCGCTCGCGGCCGAACATCGCCACCAGCCTGGAGACCAGCGTCACGAGGAAGATCTGGCCGAGCAGCGCCTCGAGCACGGCCAGCGACCGGCCCGCCGTGGTCGCAGCGGTGAAATCTCCGTAACCGGTGGTGGTCATCGTGACGAAGCTGAAGTACTGCAGCGTCGACGAGGTCGCCGGCTGCCCGCCGGCGAAGAAGGCATCCCGGTCGAGGTGGGCGACGGCGCTGAAGAGCGCCATGAACAGGAACCCGATCAGCAGGTACGCGGAGAGGCTGCCGAGCAGCGTCTGCAGGGTGACCGTCGGGTGCAGCAGCACCCGCCGGACGATGGCCGCGATCGTGACCATCAGAATGACGGCGAGCCACAACGCCACGGCCGCCGACGTCCCGCGACCGGGCGCCAAGACGGCAACGGCCACGACCGTCACCGACACCACGGTGAACGCGGCCCGCAGCACCGGCCACGCGCCGCGGTTCGGGCTGGTCCTCCGCAGCACCAGCAGCAACGCGGCCAGGTAGACCAGCAGGATCGTGGACTGCGCCCGCGCGCTGGTGAGAACAGCGTCGAGCACGAAGCTCGAGATCAGCAGCAGGAAGACAAGCTCGAACCGGTCCTGGGTTTCGCGGGTCGCGCCCGCACCCGTCACCCCGCGGCCACCGGGACCTCCGCGGCCGGTACCGCCGTCCCCGCGGCGCGCCGCGGCGGCTCGGGCGCTCCGAGCACGGCGATCAAGAACAGGACGACGAGCAGCCCGACCACGACCCAGGCGACGAACGACGGGGTCAGGTAGGCGGGGGCGATGAGCACGACCACGCCGACGGCCACCGCCACCGCCCGGATGACGCTGGCCCGCAGGGCCACCCAGTCGCTGACGGCCGGCATGTGCAGCCCGAGCCGGCTCAGCCCGGTCCGGGTCCCCACGGCCGCCCAGGTCGAGGCACGCCGGACCGCCGTCGCGGTGACCGACGGCCCGGTGAGGAACGCTCCCGCGGCAAGGGCGACGCCGATCAGCGCGACCGCCCGCAAGGTCTCCCGCAGGAAGCGCACGATGGTGTCGAACAGCACCGCGGCGGCGTCCGGCGGCAGCTGCGCGGCCGGAACGGCGTTGAGGTAGCGATGTCGGACCAGCGCCAGCAGGATCGCGACGAGCAACATCCCGCCGGCCAGGGCGAGACCGGCCACGATGGCCGCCCGCCGGTGGTGCGGGACGAGGTAGATCCCGATCACGCCGAGCCCGAGCACGATGAACGGCAGCCAGTAGCCGAGGGTGTTGAGCAACTTGTAGCCGCGCTGGATCTTCGGGATGTCGGACGATTGGAGAATGGTGAACTGGGCGTTGACCGCCGGGATCCGATCCGCCAGCGAGAATCCCCGGCTCACCAGCTGCTGCTTGACCGTGGTGATCAGGGTGGCGAGCTGAACCGAGACGGTGTCGCCCTGCACGGTCACGGGTCCGCTGTTGTCACCGGTGAGCGCGTTGACGAGCGAGGTGTGCGCCGTACGGTTCGCGGTGGCCCAGGCGTCGGCGAACGCCTGGCTCCGCACGACGTTGGAGACCTGGCTCTGGGTGAAGTTGCGGACCCCGTCGGTGATAGGGCCGACGAGCCCGTCGAGCCGGCTCGCGGCGGCGGGAGGCAGCCGACCGGACGACTTGATGGCGTCCACCGCCTGCTGGGTCAGCCCCTGCACGTCGAGGTACTGGAAGACGACGTTGGTGATGTTGGTCGTGACCGCCGCCTGTACCGCGGGATCGGACGCCAGCGGCGCGACGGTCTGCACGTAACGCTCGGTGTCGCTGACCTGGCTGCGGGCCCAGACGGCCACCACGCTCAGCGGCGCGAGCAGCGCGGCGAGGGCGATGAGGACGTAGCCGACCGTGGTCCGGGGCCAGGTCCGGGGGCGCGCCGGCTTCGCCGGTCCCGGCGGGGCCGCGTCACCGTCCACACGCGACGTCTGCTCGCGGAGCTCCGCCACCTGGGCGCGCAGACGCTCCAGCTCGGCGCGCTCGTCCTCGGTGGGTACTCGCTGCGAGTTCTGCTCCGTCATGACTATCCCTCCCGGACCGCGGGTACCCGGACCCCGCGCCGGCCTCATCAGACCGGCGGGAACCCCCACCAGCGACGGTCCGCCCGCGGCGCGGGCGCCGCCGCCGGCTTGCCCGAGGTCGGCTTCAGCTTCCAGCACCACCACGCGTACGACACGCCGGCGAGCACCACGCCCTGCAGGGCCACGCCGGTTGCCGAGAGCATCAGGCCACCGAGGAACAGGACGAGGCCGAGCGCGATCGCGATCCGGACCACCCGGGGGCGCCGGTGTAGCGCAGGTCGCCTGCCCGGGAAGGCGGCCGCGAAGCGACTGCCGTCCCGGAGGCCCTGCTCGATCAGCTCGAGCTCCCGCTCTTCCCGCTCGCTCAACATCCGCCGGTCCTTCCCCGGTGCACCCGTCCGGCAAGACAACCGGGCCGAGGTGTCGCGCACCTCATCCCGACCGGGTGAACCAGCCCGAATTCCCGGGCCCGGCCTATGCGCGGCGGCGGTCATCCCACCCGCGGTCTCGGGGGCGACCAGGTCCGGGCAGGAACCCGGATATCAGACGGCCTGCCACATCGCCGGCTCCGACGGCGGCTGCCGGGTCAGCTGAGCCCGGCGGCGCGGTCCCGCAGCGGCAGAAGGAACCAGAACGCGACGAACACGCCGGCCAGCACGGCGGCGAGCAGCGAGGCCCACGGTCCGATGAGGGTGCTGGCCGCCAGGTCGACGCCGCCGACGAGCGAGAGCAGCAGCAGGACGAGCCCGGCGACGGCGAACCGGTGCCCGGTCTCGACCAGCCGGTACTTCAGCCTCCGCCGGAAGACCATCCGGTGGTAGCCGACCGGCGCGATGAGCAGCGCCGCCGCCAGCACCGAGCAGACCAGGGTGCCGAGGTAGACCCCGTGCTGCCAGGCAGCCAGGGCGGCGAACCGGGGGGTGAACGCCAGCCCGAGCAGGAACGCGAACAGGATCTGCACGCCCGTCTGCGCGACCCGCAACTCCTGGAGGAGCTCCACGAAGTTGCGGTCGACGCTCTGCAACTCGTTTTCCCCCCGTAGCTCGAGGTTCCACGATGCGTTGTCGGGACGGGGAGATCGTGCCGTATCCATACCCTCTTGCATTCCCGCAAGAGGCGCGTCACACGCCTCCGGCCAGGCGTCTGCGGGCCACGAACTTGCCGAGTTCCCAGAGGACCAGCAGGACGAGCGCCGGCAGCAGGGCCCAGCCGAACTGCCCCAGGGTGATCGCGGTGGTGTCGAGCAGCCGGTTGAGGACGTCCATCTGGGTGACCAGGACGGCGAGGACGAATTCCCCCGCCACCGCCCAGTTCATCTGCTTGCTGTTGAAGGTGTCCGTCGTCAGCACCGTTCCGGTCTCGCTGCGGCACTCCAGCGCCGCCACGATCAGGCAGAGCGCGAAGGACGTGAACGCGACCGAGCGGGCGACCTCGAGGCCGCCGAACCGGGACGTCCCCAGGCCGATGAGCAGCAGCAGCGCGACGGTGATCGCCAGCCCGGCCAGGCCGACCGTGACGATCAGCCTCCTGGTCAGCACCGACTCCCCCCGCGGCCGCGGCCGCAGCGCCATGAGTCCCGGGGTCTCCCGGTCGAAGCCGAGCGCGAACCCGAACGCGGCGTTGACGAAGAAGTGGATCCACAGCACCTGGGCCGGCGTGAACGGCTCACCCGCGGCGATGTTGAACACGCTGGCGCCGAGGAACGTCAGCACGAAGACGACCAGGAGGATCAGGACGAACCTGATGTACTTGGTCAGGTTGTCGTAGATCTTCCGGCCCTGCTCAACCGCGAAGACGATGGTGGCGAAGTTGTCGTCGGACAGCACCATTCGGCCCGCGTTCTTCGCGACGTCGGTGCCCGATCCCATCGCGATGCCGATGTCGGCGGCCTTGATGGCCGGGGCGTCGTTGACGCCGTCTCCCGTCATCGCGACGACGTCGCCCTTCTTCTTCAGCGTGTCGGCGAGCAGCACCTTGTGCTCGGGCGCGACCCGCCCCACGACTCCGATCCGGTCGATCACCGCCAGCCGCTCGGACTCCGGCAGGGCGGCGAAGTCCGCCCCCAGGATCGCCTCGCCCGGGATGCCGACCTGCTCGGCGATGGCCGCGCCGGTGCCCACGTCGTCGCCGGTGACCATGCGGACGCGGATGTGCGCCGCCTGGGCGCTCGCCACGGCCGCCTTCGACTCGTCCCGCGGCGGGTCGACCATCCCGACCAGACTGGTCATCTGCAGGTCGACGACGTGGGCGAGCAGGTCGCCTTGCGGGTCGAAGCCGTCCGGGTCGATGTCGCGCACCGCGGCGGCCATCACCCGCTGGCCCTTGCCGCTGAGCTGCTCGATCCCCACCTGCGCACGCCCGCTCAGCTCGGCGTCCCACGGGACGCTTCGGTCGACCGCCAGCGCCGTCGTCGCCCGGGAGATGACCGCCGGCGCCGCGCCCTTGACGAAGCACCGCACCACCGGCCGCCCCGCACTGTCCACTGTGGAGTTGAACGTCGCCATCAGCTTGTACGTCGGGTCGAACGGCAGGGTGGCCAGGCGAGGCAGCCGGTCCCGGGTGGCGTCGATGTCCAGCCCGGCCTTGTACCCGAGCACGAGCAGCGCGCCCTCAGTCGGGTCGCCCACCACGTGGCCATCGACCAGCTCGGCGTCGCTGGCCACCACGAACGGCAGGATCGCGTCCTCGATGGAGGGAGAGCTGCCGGCGGCGTGGTGGACCTTGCCCTCGAGCCCGTAGCCCATGCCGGAGATCGTGTAGCGATCGGTCGGGGTGGCCACCTCGACTGCGGTCATCTGGTTCAGCGTCAGCGTCCCGGTCTTGTCCGAGTTGATCGCCGAGGTGAAGCCCAGGGTCTCGACCGACGGGAGGTCCTTGACGATCGCGTTGCGCTTGGCCAGGTCGATCCCGCCCAGCGACAGGATCGTCTGGGTCACCGTCGGCAGCGCCTCCGGGATGGCGGCGATCGCCAGCGAGACCGCGGCGACGAACAGCGAGTCCCAGGCCTGGCCGCGGCTGCGGCCGAGGATGAACATCACGATCATCGTCAGGCCGGCGGCAGCGGCGATCCACAGCGTGAGCCGGTCCATCTCCCGGGTGAGCGGCGACTCCTCCCTCTCCGTCCTGGACAGCAGCCCGGAGATCTTGCCGAGCTCGGTGTCGGCGCCGGTGCCGGTGACGACCATGACGCCGCTGCCGTGCGTCACCGGCGTGTTCATGAACGCCATGTTGGTCTGGTCGCCCGGGTTGAGCTCGCCGGCCGGCAGCGTGGAGGCGTCCTTGGCCGCCGGCACGCTCTCACCGGTCAGCGCGGACTCGTCGATCTGCAAGGCGTTCGCGACGACGATGCGCCCGTCCGCGGGCACCTGGCCGCCGGCGGCGAGGATAACGACGTCCCCGGGGACCAGCTGGTCGGCGTCGAGCTCGGTCTCGGTGCCGTCCCGGCGTACCCGGGCGGTGGCCTTGACCATCGACTTGAGCGCGTTCATCGCGCTCTCGGCCTTGCCCTGCTGGCGCAGCCCGACCACCGCGTTCAGCACGGTCAGCGCGACCAGCAGCACCGCGGTGCCCCACTCGGCGATGAGCGCGGAGACGACAGCGGCGGCGACCAGGATGATCTGCATGTAGCTGCGGTACTGGTCAAGGAACCGGCGCCAGCCGGGCTCCGGCTCCTCCTCCGGCAGCGCGTTCGGCCCGGTCGCGGCCAGCCGCTTCGCGACCTCCGCGCCGGAGAGCCCGGCGGCCGGGTCGACGTTCAGCGCGGCGGCGACCGCATCGGGCGACCGCGAGTACCACGCGGTGCCGGCGGCCTCGCGGTGGCCGGTTTCATCGACGGTGACGGCCATGTCGGGGCCTCCCCTCTACGCGTCCGCCTTGACCGCGTCCGGCGCCTCGGCCAGCAGCTCGTCCCGGGCGACCAGCAGCTCGGCACGCGCCTCGTCGCTGACCGTCGGGTACTGCGGGTCGATCTCCATCAGCGTGTGGGCCAGCACTGCCGCCGCGCAGACGCGGGCGAACCACTTGCGGTCGGCCGGGATGACGTACCACGGGGCCCAGTCGGTGCTGGTCGCCGAGAGCATGTGGGAGAACGCCTCCTGGTAGTCGTCCCACCGCCGCCGCTCCCGGGCGTCCGCCGAGGAGAACTTCCAGTTCTTCTCCGGACGGTCGATGCGCTTGAGGAAGCGCTGCCGCTGCTCCTCCTTGGAGAGGTTGAGGAACAGCTTCACGATCTTGAAGCCGTTGTCGGACAGGTACCGCTCCCAGTCGTTGATCTCGCGGTACCGCCGGTGCCAGAAGTGGCCGCCGCGGGCCGAGTCAGGCAGCTTCTGCCGCTCGAGGACTTCGGGATGGACCCGTACGACGAGGACCTCCTCGTAGTGCGACCGGTTGAAGATGCCGATCTCACCGCGAGCCGGAAGCCGGCGGGCGTAGCGCCAGAGGTAGTCGTGGTCGAGCTCCTCGGCCGTGGGCACCTTGAAGCCGCTGACCCGCACCCCCTGCGGGTTGACGCCGCTCATGACGTGACGGATCGTGCCGTCCTTGCCGCCGGCGTCGAGCGCCTGCAGGCAGACCAGCACGCCGTACCGGTTCTCGGCAGCCAATCGGGACTGGTAGTCGGACAGCAGGCTGATTCCCGTCTGCAGCAGCTCGATCCCGTCCTTCTTCTTGGTGATGCCGGCCTTCCAGGCCGGGTCGAACTGCTCCGCCAGGATCACTTCGGAACCGGGCTTGACCCGCAGCGGCTTGATGAACTCCGCAACCCGCTGCGCCTGCTCGTCGGCCATCGTCGACCGGTCCTCTCTCGATTCCGGATCGGGCGGCCGTCTCCCCGGTCGGCCGCCGCCTGTCACACCACCAGTGCCGCGGCGGAACCGAGGTAGTCCAGCCGCGGGGCCTGCGGACCACCCACCGCCCCGCGCAGGATCCAGACCGCCCCCTTCTCCATCGGCTCGGCCGCCTCGGCGACCACCTCGTACGTGCCGGCCAGGTGCCCGAGCAGCACCTGCAGCGTCTCCCGATGGGTGCAGAGAACCGCCGACTCCGTGCCCGGGTCGGCGAGCAGGGCGATCAGGTCTTCCGGCTCGACGCCGACAGCGAGCTGCCAGCATGGATCGACGTCGAGGGTGCGGGCGAGCGCCAGCGGCACCACCGTCTGCCGGCAGCGCAGGGACGGGCTGGACAGGATGCGCTCGACCGGCAACTCCTCGATCATGCGGACGATCGCCTTGGCCTGTCCGTGCCCGGCATCCGTGAGTCCCCGCCACTCGTCCGACCCACGCCACTCCGATCTCAGGCCGGCGTCGGCGTGGCGGACCAGCACCCGCACCGGCTCCGACGGCACGGTCTTTCTCCGCCACATCGTGTCTCCTGCCTGCGTCCCGGGTGGACGGTGGGGGAAGGACCGCGCCGGGTCAGTACTCGGAGTCCTTGAGATCGCGCCCGTGCACGATGAGGGCGTAGATGATCAGGATGTCGACGGCGATCACCACGACGGCCAGCGCCGGAAAGGCCGGAATGAACGACATGTACACGATCGCGCTGATCGCGCACAGGACGACCCCGAGGATCCGGGCCCACATGGCGCCGCGCAGCAGACCCATCGCGGCGACGAGCGCGAGCACGCCGAGAATGACGTGCACCCAGCCCCAGGCGCTGTAGTCGATGTTGACCGGCAGCTTGTTCCGCCCGACGAGGTAGGTCCCGCTGCGGAAGAACGCGATCAGCCCGTTGATGATCTGGAAGCCGCCGACGAGGATCAGCGTGACGACCGCGAACAGGGCCCAACCGAACTGTTCGCTCTCGTACTCGTCGCGGGCGTCGGCCCGCCGGTCGTAGAGCTCCTCCTCCTGCCGCGCCTCATCCGAGACGTGCCAGGCCGCGGGCGGTGTGCCGGGCGGGGTCTGCGGGGTCCTGGGCCCCGGGGTCTCAGTCATGATCTTTCCTCCTTGCGGCCGTAGCGCACGGCCCGGCCGCACACTTGTCGGACCCTTTCCGGGACGGGACACGTTCAGCTGGACGGCTCAGGGCATCGCTGCGGCGGGACGCTCGAACGGCTGCAGCTGTTCCGCCTCGACCGCGGTGACCAGCCCGACGGCGACGAGGTCGACCGGGCTGATGAAGCGGTCGCCGAGGCGGAAGCCGCCGGCGCGCATGATCGAGTCGCGCAGCGGCACCGCCCAGTGGTGCTCGATGAGGACCAGTGCCGCGGCCGAGTCGTTCGGTATCTCAGCCAGCACGTCCCAGGCGTCCCCGTCGGCGAAGACGCGGACCCCTCCGTCCGCGGCGGCCTGCTCGGCGCCGAGCCGGGCGCCCTCCTCGAGCCCCGCCTCGCCGTCCAGGCCGAGGCCGACCAGGGCGCCGACCTTGCTGCCGAACTCGACCGCCTCGTCGGAGGTGAGGTTGCTCAGCCGCATCGCGTCGACGTTGCCGTCGGCGTCCTTGGCCACGGCGAGCGCGTCGATGACCCGTACGGTGTCGTTCTGGCGGAGCCGCTCCAGCTCCTCGACGACCTCGCCCCTGAAGTCGGGATGGGAGAAGCCGAGCACCAGCAACTGGACGGGTCCGATCGCCATGGTGGGGCCTCCTCCACTCGTGGAGTACCGATGATCACCGGGCCGCGGCGCCGTCGCCTCCTCCGGCGTGGATGACTCTCGGACGCCGGTCCCGGCCTGCGCCTTGCCGTCCTGGCGCCGTCCTGGCGCCGTCCCCCCGCCGCCCTGCCGCCGACCTGGTCCGCGCCTCGCCGGCGCAGGCGAACGCCGCGATTCCTCTGCCGGGGATGAGGACTGGGAGGCGGTCCGATCCTGATCATGCAGGGAGATCCGGACGAACCGGCGGCGGCCGCCGCCGACCCGAGGAGGATTGCCATGGACGACCAGGCGACCGAGTACACGCTGCTCGCGGAGGACCGCGGGATGCTGAGCAGCGGCATCGCGCTCCTCTCGATCGGCAGCGTCCTCATGCTGCTCGGCGGGCTGATCACCGGCGCCGTAGCGGTCCGGGCCACCCGGCGCTGGGTCGACCACCTGGAGGAACCGCCGAGCGCAGTGGCGCGGCGGACCTTGGGTCAGGCCCGCTCGGCGGTCACCGCGGGCGCCCGGGGCTGGCAGGACAGCCGCGGCACGAACCCGGTCGGCAGCGGGAGCTGACCGGGTTCTCCCAGGTCGGGCCGTCGCTGCTGGGACGGCCCGGCGGGCCGGGCCCGTCCTCTCCGCCACCGCGGCCGGCACCGCCGGCGCCGCCTCGGCTGAGGTCGACGGCGCCGGCACGGTGCTGTCCGCACCAGGCCCGACCGCGAGCTCACCGACCGTACCGCCGGGCGGGCGAACCACCTGACCGGGAGTCGGAACGAGGCACCCGAGGGCGACCGGTGACGCCGGGAGCCGGTAATGTGATCAGCCTCACGGAAAACGGCTCCGCTCGCAGGGGGCGAAGACTGGTGCTGACAGCAGCGGGTGGAGCGGTCGCGCCCACCCGCTCCGGCAGTAGCCGATGAGAAGCCGGCCTCCCCAGCTCCGGCCGGGTGCGGTCCGGCGGTGGGCCCTGCTGGCGCGGCTCGCCCGGATCGGCCGGGACGTCCGGCTGGTCCTGGTCGTGGCGCCGGCCGGGTACGGGAAGACGACGACGCTCGCGCAGTGGGGTGAGGTCGAGGACCGGCGGTTCAGCTGGCTGCAGCTCGACGACACTGACAACGACCCGGCGGCGATGCTCGGCGACATCGCAGCCACCGCCCGGGCCGACTGGGACCCCGGCGAGCTGGCCCCGGTACTGGCCCTGGCGAAGGAGGGCCGCACGGAGGAGGCGGTCGGCGAGCTCGCGGCGCTGCTGGCCGGCGTCGAGCCCGGCGTGGTGGTGCTGGACGACCTGCACACCATCCGGAGCAGCGCGGCCCTGCAGGTCGTCACGGATCTCGCCATGGCGTTGCCGGCCGGCTGGGTGATCGTCACGGCCAGCCAGTCGCGGCCCCGGATACGGCTGGGCCGCCTGCGCAGCCAGGGCCGGCTGATGGAGTTCGGGCCGGCGGACCTCGCCTTCGGGCCGGACGAGACCGTCGACCTGCTGCGCAAGCTCGGCGTCGACCTGCCCGCTCCGGAGGTCCGGAAGATCGTGGCGCACACCGAGGGGTGGCCGGCCGGGGTCTACCTGGCCGGGCTGTCGATCGCCGCCCAGCCCGACCCGATCGAGGCCGCGGGCGAGATCACCGGCAGCAGCCGCTACATCGTCGACTACTTCCTCGACGAGGTGCTGACCCGCCAGTCGGCGCAGACAATGCGCTTCCTGCTGCGGACGTCGGTGCTGGACCGCATCTGCGGCTCGCTCTGCGACGCGGTGCTCGACACGACCGGCTCCGCCGGGTGGCTCAACGAGATCCAGGCGCTCAACCTGTTCATCATCCCCGAGGACGACCAGGGCGAGTGGTACCGCTACCACCGGCTGTTCGCCGAGATGCTCCAGTCCGAGCTGCACCGGCGCGAGCCCGGGGAGGAAGCCAGGGTCCGCCGCCGCGCCGCCGGCTGGTACGAGCAGCACGGGTATCCCGAGCAGGCGGTCCGGTACGCGATGGCCGCCGGCGACCAGCGCGCCGCGGCCCGACTGATCACCGCGTACACGCAGCGGCTCAACAGCGAGGGGCGGATCCGGCTGGTCCGCGAGTGGCTGGACGCCCTGGACGAGCAGCTGCTGCCGGCCGACCCGCCGCTGGCCGCCATGGCCTCCTGGATCTGGTCGCTGACCGGCGACGGCCCGAGGGCGCTGTCGGCCCTGCACTTCGCCGAGGACGCCGACTTCGACGGCCCGATGCCGGACGGGAGCGCCTCGCTGCAGTCCGCCGTACTGCGGGCCCGGGCCGGCCTCGCCCCGAACGGGCTCGCGGCCATGCGGGCGGACGCGGAGCTCGCGGTCGCCCTGGAACCACCGGGCAGTCCGTGGCACACGATGGCTTCGCTGCTGCACGGCAGCGCCTGCCTGCTGCTCGGCGACCGGGACGCCGCCGTCGTGGAATTCGAGCGTGCCGCCCTGCTCGGACGGGAGGGCGCCCGCCCGGGCAGCTCGTTCGCGCTCGGTCAGCTCGCGCTGCTGGCGGTGGACGACGGCGACTGGCCCACCGCCGCCTCGTGCGCGTACGACGCGCGGGCGATCATCGACTCGGCGAGCCTGGAGACCTCGGTGACCAGCCTGCCCGTGTACGCCGCATCCGCCCTGGTCGCCCTGCACCGGGGCAACGTCCAGGCCGCCCGCATCGACGGGGCCGTCGCGCTGCGGCTCTACCGGCGGCCGTCACCGATCGCCTTCCCCTGGCTCGCGGCGCAGATGGCGATCCGGCTCGGCCGGCTGCTGCTCGCCTTCGACGACGCCGCCGGCGCGCAGCGCAAGGCGACCGAGGCCGGCCGCTACCTCCCGCTGTTCGGCACCGCCACGGTGCTCGCCGAGCAGCACCGCCAGCTGGTCGCCGAGCTGGACCGGGCGCGAACCCGGGCGGTGTCCGACGGAACGGCGCTGACCGCCGCCGAGCTCCGGATCCTCCCGCTCCTGCCGACCCACCTCTCACTGGCCGAGATCGCCCGGCAGCTCGTGCTCTCCCGCAACACGGTCAAGACCCAGGTCGCTGCCATCTATCGCAAGCTGGACGCGACGAGCCGCACCCAGGCGGTGCAGCGGGCGACCGATCTCGGCCTCCTTGGCCAGTAGGGGCCCCGAGAGGATGAGACGGATCAGCCGCCTCCTCCTGTGCTGTGGATGAGGACAGTCGGCGGGTCGGCGCGGTCTCCTGTCAGCGTGACCACCCTCGTCGCAGTCGCGTTCCCGTACGAAAGTACGGCGAGCGCGGCCGCCGAGGATGTTCGCCGGCTGGCGCTCGACGTCCGCGTCGACCCGGACGCGGTCGCCGTCGTCAGCCGCGACCGGGCGGGTGCGTACCAGCTGACGACGAGCCACGGGGTCAGCGGCGGGACGCAGTGGGGCGTCTTCTGGGTCCTGCTCTGCGAGGCCCTGTTCGGCGACCAGCCGCCGGACACCCGCCGCTCGGCCCGCAGCCGCGCGCACGGCCGGCGGCCTGGCGCCGTCGACGACACGTTCCGGCGGAACCTGCGGGAGATGCTCACGCCGGGCACCTCGATACTGTTCCTCGCGGTCGACGGCATCGTCTCCGAGGACGCCGTCCGCGAGCTGACCCGGCTGGGCGGGATCCTCGTCACCTGGGGGATGACGGCCGACGCGCGCCGCGTGGTCGAGAGCGCCCTGGACGGCGTGGCCGCGAACGACGGAGGCGGGCGGCTGTGGCCGGGTGACGACTCCCCGCCCATGCCCGCGTACCTGGCGACACCACCGGTCGCCCAACCGGGTCGGACCTGCGGGTCGGTGTAGGCGCGCCTGCGGACCCACCGGCGGCGCGGGCGGCACCCCGTCGTCCGGGGATCGACCGATGCAATCCCGCCATCGGCCGACCCGCTGCCCGGCCGGACGCCGCCGGGTTCGGCGACAGCGGCGTACCCGGGACAGGGCAACGGCCGGGGTTGCCGCCCTGCGGCACCCCGGCCTCGCCCTCCGGCGCGCGAAGGTCCTACTGGGTCGGGGCCGTGGACGCGGCCGCCTGCTCGCCGTGCAGCGCGGCCTGCAGCTCGGCCTCCTGCTCCTTGCTCAGCGAGGACTTCAGCACCGTGCCGCCGAACCGGGACATGGCTTCGACCGCCTTGTCCGGCGTCACCTTCTCGACGATGAGGAACAGGGCGGACGTCCCCGGCTGGACCATTTCCCGGACCTGTTCCTGGAACTGCCGGTCGATGCCGCTCTTGGTGATCTTCCCCATGAGCGCGCCCATCCCGGCGCCCAGCGCCATGCCGAAGACCGGGATGAAGAACAGCAGCCCGAAGAGCAGGCCCCAGAACATGCCCCAGGTCGCCCCGGCGCCGACCGCGTGGTGGTTGGTCGTGACGTGGTACTTGCCTTCGCGATCGCGACGGATCACCGCGATCGCGTCCGGCTGGATGATCAGGTCGCCGGCGAGCCGCTCGGCCTCGTCCGCGGCCGCGGTCGCCGTCGTCTCGTCGGGATATCCGATGGCGATCAACGTAGACATGGGCGCAGTCCCCTTCCGTTGGACGACCCGGAGCGGTCCGGGCCCGCTCGTCGCCGGACCGGCGTGCCCCTCCAACTCACACCCCCGGCAGGGGCGTCACCTCATCCCATGAGGATGACCGGCAGGAGGATCGGGCAATCCGCCCGAAGGCCCCGAGATCGGAAGTGGTCTCAACCGGGCCAGGCCCGCCCCTGCCGACACTTTCCGGACACGATCAATCACCCAAGGTGGGCGATGCCTGGTCCCCCATGCGGGACCACACTTCGGTCGGGGCAACTGCTGGGGTCGGGCGCGG
>Ga0207702_10003421_pt1 | contig 14512 bp, 12 predicted proteins | sample KBSCornC62_FD_184302 | JGI IMG/M metagenome (GOLD analysis project Ga0207702, IMG submission 184302) | Corn rhizosphere microbial communities from Kellogg Biological Station, Michigan, USA - KBS Corn C6-2 (SPAdes) (version 2) | ecosystem: Host-associated > Plants > Roots > Rhizosphere > Soil ...
TGATCAGTCGCAGGTCCCGCGGGCCGTTCAGCGACGTCTGCTGCAGGGCGCGCATGGTAGCGGGGAGGCTCATGGCCATCGGGGTCCCTTTCCTTGGCTGGCGTGACCGGGGTCGGCCTACCTTCAACCAGGCAGACCCGGCGAGGGCCGGAAAGGAATCGCTCGAAGGCGATCGCGGACTGTTATGGCCGTTGGCCGGTAACCGCGTCAGCTCTCCTCTGGTGAGGGCATCCCTGTTCACATCATCGAGCGAGGTGACCACGAGATCGGCGCCGGCCGCCGCCAGCAAGTCGGCGTCGTCGGCCCGGGAGATGCCGAGCGCGGCCATGCCGCCGGCCTTCGCGGCCTGCACGCCGGAGGACGCGTCCTCGATCACCATCGCGTGGCCTGGCTCGACGCCGAGTTCATGCGCGGCGGTCAGGAAGATCTCGGGGTCTGGCTTGCCGCGGGCGAAATCGCGCCCCGAGACATCCACGTCGAAGTAGTCCAGCAGCGTCTGCCCGGGCTTCAGTGTCGGCGAGGAGATCCCGTGCTCGGCCGCGAAGGTGTCGAGCCGGATCTTGCGCAGGAACAAGCCCGCGTTCTTCGAGGACGACGCGTCCGCGATGCGCATCCCGTCGTCCTTGGTCGCGATGACGAAACGCAGTGCGTCTGGATACGCCGTGAAGTCGCCGGCTTCGATGAGGCGCACGACCATTTCCTGCTTGCGCTGCGCGTACTCGGCCACGCGCTTCTCGGCGTCGGGCACGTGGAAGTAGTCGAGGGCGGCGAGGGCGCCGGCCACGCGCGGCTTGCCGGACACGTACTGCTGGTAGACGTGGGGCGTGAACGCGTCACGCGACCACGTTGTCTGGTCGCGTATTTCGCGCCAGTCGGCCTCCATCAGCTCGCGCAGTGACTCGCGCCACGCCTTTTGGTGCGGCGAGTCGACCAGCACTCCGTCGACGTCGAAAATTGCTCCCTGGAACTTCGGCATGCGGCCTTCTTTCAATCCGGGGCGGAGGGGGTAGAGGGCGCCGTGGTCGCGGGGCTGAGTTCGAACACGGTCCTGTCGCCCACGCTCAGCTTGCGAACGTCGTCGCGGACCGCGACCGTGACCGAGCGGCTGCCGCCCTCGGCGTGGAGGGTCAGCGTCAGGCGATCGCGGGTGAGCGTCAGCTGGATCGGGGTCTGCCGGAACTGCATCGAGAACGACAGGCTCGCGAGCCGGTTCGGCAGCCGGGGATCGAAGCACAGGACGTCGTCGCTGATATAGGTGCCCGCGTAGCTGCGCTGCATGAGGTCGAGCGTCCCGGCCATGACACCCATGTGGATGCCTTCTTTCGTCGTGCCGCCCTGGATGTCCTCGGCATCACTGCGCAGTGCGACCAGGAACCGCTCCCATGAGCTCTCCGGGTCGATGGCGGCGAGGACCCCGGCATGGGTGACGAAACTCAGCGTCGAGCCGTGCGACGTGCGCCGGTCGTAGTACGCGACGTTGCGGGACACCGTGGCGGCGTCATAGGTGTACCCGAGCCGTCCGAAGATCTCGCGCAGCTCCTCGTCCCTGAACAGGTAGAACAGCATCACCGTGTCGGCCTGTTTGGTGATCTTGTAGAGGTTGGGGTCCTTGCCCTCCGCGCGCAGGATGCGGTCAAGCCTCTGGATGTTGCCGTACTTCGCCCGGTACGCGTCCCAGTCCAGTTCCTCGAGGTTCTCATAGCCCTCGAACTGGCTGATGATCCCGTCGTCGTGGAACGGGACGAACATCCGCCGGCTCATGTCCCGCCACACGGCCAGTTCGTCGTCGCCGATGCCGAGCCGCTCGCGCAACTCCTCCGCTCGGCTCGACGGGAGCAACGCCAGCAGCTTGCCGGCGACATCGCATAGCCACGCCACCATGACGTTGGTGTACGCGTTGTTGCGCAGGCCGCCCTGCGGCGCGTCCGGGTACTTTTCGTGGAACTCGTCCGGGCCCATCACGCCGTGGATCTCATAACGCTCGCGCTCGGGATTGAAGTGCGCGATCGATGCCCAGAAGCGCGTGATCTCGAGCATCATCTCCGCGCCATAGTCGCGCAGGAACGCCTGGTCGTGGGTGGTCTGGAAGTACTGCCAGATGTTCCAGAAGATCGCCGCGTTGACGTGCCGCTGGCGACGGCTGAGGTCAAGCTCCCAGCGGCCCGAAACGGGGTTGAGGTGGACGCGCTGGGTCTCCTCGGTTCCCTCGCTTCCGCTCTGCCACGGGAACATCGTGCCCTGGAATCCTTCCTCCCGGGCCGCCGCCCGGGCCTCGCCTATCCGGCGGTAGCGGTACATCAGCAGCCCTCGCGTGACCTCGGGCAGCCGGACATTGAAGAACGGAAACGCGTAGAGCTCATCCCAGAACACATGCCCGCGATACGCCTCCCCGTTCAGGCCGCGGGCGGGCAGCCCCGCGTCGAGGTCGGCAGTGTTCCGTGAGCAGACCTGCAGGACGTGCGCGATGTGCAGCCGCAGCAGCAACTGCACGCTCTCCTCTCCGGACACCCTCATGTCACACACCCGCCACAGTTCCTCCCACGCCGCGGCGTGCCTTTCGAACGAGGCGCCGAAATCGGTATGCCGGGCCACCGACGTGGTCGCCTTCGCCAGCGTGTCGCTGACCGCCGGGTCCCGTGACGTGAAGAACGTCACCAGCTTCTCGACCCGCGTCGGCTCGCCCTGGCGCACGTCGAAGGCCAGGACCTGCTGGATGTAGTCCTCCATCTGGTAGAGCCGCCGCTCGACCTGGACTTGACCATCTCCGCGGAATACGCGGGTGCGAGCCGCCTGGCTGATGTACAGATTCGACTGCCGGGTCTCGGCCTTCAGCGCGACAACCTCAGGCCCGAGCGTCCGCGGGGCCACGGGGTTCAGGTGGCGGCCTTCCAGCTCCCGGTAGCGGGCGACCCCCGCATTGCTCACCCGGCCGTCGATCGCCGTTACCACCTCGACGTGCCCCGACCAATTCTCCGGAACGAGCGTCCACTCGATCCCTCCATGATGCGGGTCGGCCATGCTGACGAAGCGGCGGCTGTGCAACGTCGTCTCATGGCCCTGTTGATCACGGAACGAGAGGTGGCGGCTCACGGTCGCGAACCGGATGTCAAGCTCGTGGCGGTAGCCGAGCAGATCCACGTCGGCGAGCCGGATCACATCCCCGCCCTCGATGCGCAACTGGAGGACCAGCCAGTTCGGCAGGTTGACGAGATCCTCGTTGAGCACGGGCAGGCCGCCCAGGATCGTCGTCTCGCGGTTGTAACCGCCGTGCGCATAGGTGCCGGGGTAGTGCACGCCGTCAGCGTCTTCCCACTCCGCCGCGCCGCGCGCGCACAGGTAGCCGTTGCCCGTCGAGGTTAGCGCCTCACGAAGGCCCTCGGCCTGGGGATCAAAGCCGTCATATGCGAGCAAGAAACCGTCCACGGCACCTCCGTGGAGGGGTGTACCCAGTCCGCTCCGCCCGCACCGCCGCGCGACAGGACGGCTTTGACGGCGCACGAGGGCGTGCGTCTCAGCTGCTGCCGCTCGGGCTGGTGGCCCGGTCGCCGGTCCGGCCGGTGGCGAAGATCGGCCATCCGATTTCGGTGCGCCACTGATCCTCGTCCGGGGTCTCGTTCGGGCCGATCACGTAGTACTCGCGGATGGGTCCCTCGACGGCGAGGGCATGATCGGTCACGTAGGTGGCGAGCGATCCGTACGCCAGGTCGGCATCTGTCAGGGCGCCGGTATGCACGATGACGGCCAGCTCAACCTCCGGGACCACAAGCCTGCTCATCCGTCCCGTCGCCCGCACCGGTTCGGCGCAGGGCACGAAGACGGTAGCTTCGCCGCGTGCGTAGGAGAACAGGTCGTTGGCGTAGATGGCGCCTCCGGGGCCGGCCGGCGTGACCTTGTGAGCGGCCAGCACGGCGTACAGTTCGCCGAGCGCGCCCTGGTACCAGGCGCTGGCCTCTTTGACGTCGATGACCTCGCTCACCGCGGCCGCGGGCGTGGCCGGTATCCGGCGATGCTCGATAGCTACCGGAGTGGCGCCGGCCGGGGGCTCGAGGATGTCACGCAGTGATGCGGCAGCTTGCTGGGTTCGCGCCAGGGTCATCTCGAGGCGGCGGAGGTGACCGGCGATCAGCTCGTTACGGGCGGCCAGGTCCGGGGTGGTGATGACGGCGTGGATCTCTTCCAGGGGCATGTCCAGGGACCGGAACCGCTTGATGACCTGGGCGGTCGGGATCTGGTCCGTGCCATAGCGGCGGTGTCCGGTGGCCGGATCGACATCGGCGGGCACCAGCAGGCCGATGCGATGGTAATGGCGCAGCGTCTTGATGTTCAGGTGCGTGGCGCGCGAGAAATCCCCGATCGCCAGTGATGGCGGCATGCCCCCAGTATCAGATCTCCCCTTAGGGGAGATACAAGCGGCATTCCGGGTCTTGCATCTCCCGCAAGGGCATGCCCGAGGCTCCTGGTAGGCGGCCAGCTGGGCCGCCGCCTCGAAAGGAGCAAGATCATGACCACTGCCCTTCCGCCCGTCGTCGCCGACTACCTCGCCGCCGTCAACGCCTTCAACCTCGACGGCATGGTCGCGACCTTCGCCCCCGACGCCTACGTCAACGACGCCCGCCGCGAGATCAGCGGCATCGACGCCATCCGGCGCTGGGCCGAGAAGGAGATGGTGGGAGACCACGTCACGATGGACGTGCGCGAGGTCGTCGAGCACTACGGCGAAACCATCGTGCGTTCTCGCTACGACGGCACCTACGACAAGACCAACCTCCCTGCCGAGCTGGTCATGTCGGACTACTTCAGCGTCCGCGACGGCAAGATCGTCAGCCTCAAGGTGATCCGCAACCAGCCGTCCCCGTACTGACCAGCGCCGCCGCAGCCCCCGCGGGCACGACAAAGGACCCGTGGCTACGAGCTCGACGCAGAACTCTCACCTGGGAGGCGTATCGGCGAGTGCGTCGCGGAGGGCGGCGCGGGAGGTCATAGACCGAGGCCGGCGGGGCCTGGACGCGGGAGGCGAAGGCCGTCTGCAGCCGGCGGCCGGGAGGCAGCGCCGCGGGAAGGGTTCCGGCCACGGTATGAGCCAGGTCGCCGAGGGAGACCGGGAGTTCGAGCTGGGCAAGCGGGTGCCCAGGCGGTGTCCAGCAGCCGCCGCCGCACCCGTGGTGTCATCACCGGATAGCGGCTGGCCAGCAGTTCCGTCGCCGCCTCGTCCGACAGCAACAGTTCGGATGGCCCGGCGGCCGCCTGATCGTGGCGTGCGCCGATCCAGTCCATCACCTGACCTTCCCCTGTCGGCCGGAACCTGTCCAGGGCGGACGGCGTCCCGCCCGGTCGGCGTTGTGGACGATCGGTCCATGACTAGCGTCCATATCAGACGACTGGCTACGTGAAAAGGTACATTGCCGTCATGACGTCTAAGACCGGTGAAGATCCCGGCTCCGGCCCGCAGGCGCTCCCCCTCGATGATGTCGACCGGGCTATCGTGGCGGTGCTGCGCCAGGACGGGCGCATTTCCATGCGGGCGCTGGCGGCCCGGTTGCACATCTCCCGGTCCGGCGCCTACCTGCGCGTCCAGCGGCTGGAAGAAGCCGGGGTGATTACCGGCTATTCCGCCTGGGTGGATCCGCAGCGGTACGGGTACGGCCTGTCCGCGTACGTGCACTTGAAGATCGCTCAGCCCGCGTGGAAGCCGCTGCGGGCCAGGCTTATGACGATCCCGGAGGTGGAGCACGCGGCGCTGGTGTCCGGGGACGCCGACATCGTGCTGCTCGTCAGGGCCCGCGACATCACGGCGCTGCGGGAACTGGTGCTGAATAGCTTTCAGAGCATGCCCGAGGTGCTGTCGACGCAGACCGTGCTGATCTTCGATGAGCTCGGCCGCGGCCCCGCGGCGGCGGGGCCTACAGGTGCCGCAGGGCATTCGCCGGAGACTCAACACAGTCGGCGATGAAGCGCAGGAAGCCGCCGGCCGTCCCGCCGTCACAAACCCGGTGGTCGAACGCGAGGGTGAGCTCGGTCATCTCGCGGGGCACGACCTGGCCGTCGACGACCCAGGGACGCTGGATGATCCGGCCGATGCCCAGGATCGCCGCTTCAGGGTGATTGATGATGGCGGCCGAGCCATCCACGCCGAACACGCCGTAGTTGTTGACCGTGAAGGTGCCGCCGGTCAGCTCGGCGGGACCGAGCGTGCCGTCCCTGGCGCGCCGGGTCCGTTCGGCGATGGCCACGGCAAGCTGCTCAAGGGTATGCGCCTGGGCATCGCGTACGACGGGCACCAGGAGACCGCGATCGGTCTGGGCGGCGAAGCCCAGATGCACGGAGGGCCCCATCACGATCTCGTCGCCCTCGATCCTGGCGTTGAGTTCCGGATGACGGCGCAGCGCGAGAATCGTGAACCGGGACAGCAGCGCCAGCAGGCTGATCTTCCGTGCCGACTCATCGGCGTTGAGCGCGGCCCGGAGCCTGAGCATCTCGGTCGCGTCCACGTCCACCCAGACGGTCGCCTCCGGGATCTCCCGTCGCGACCGGCTGAGCTTGTCCGCGACGGACTTGCGCAGGCCTCGTATCGGAATCCGGATGACTCCGTCGGCTGACGGGACGGCCGGCGCAGGCTGCGGGACGGCCGGCGCAAGCTCCGGGACGGCCGGTGCGGGCTCCGGGACGGCCGGTGCGGCAGTCGGCCCGGCCTGGCGGGCGTTGATCGCCGCGTCCACATCCTGGCGGGTGATCAGCCCGCCACGGCCGGAGCCGCGGATGGTCGCAAGGTCAAGGCCAGCGCTGCGGGCTAGCTGCCTGATCAGCGGCGAGGCCACGGGCAACCGGCCGTTGCGCGGCGGAACGCTGCTGTCGCCCGGAGACCGCGTGGCCCGGTGACGGCGACGGTGCCCGGTGGAGGTGCCGTAGCCGACGAGGACGTTGCCGCTCTCGGCGGTATCCACGCTGAGCAGGGGCTCTCCGACGGCCACGACGTCGCCGGGCTGGCCGTACAGCGCGGTGACCCGACCGGCGAACGGCACCGGGACCTCGACCACCGCCTTGGCCGTTTCGACCTCGACAATGGGCTGATCCACGGTGACGGTGTCTCCGGTCTGCACGTGCCAGGTCACGATCTCGGCCTCGGTCAGGCCCTCGCCCAGATCCGGCAGGAGGAACGCAGGCATCTAGCCGCCCGCTTTCACGGCCGGGCGCGTCTCCTGCCACTGCAGGCGATCGACCGCGTCGAGGATGCGGTCGACGCTGGGCAGGTGATATTCCTCCAGGTGCGGCGGGGGATAGGGGATGTCGAACCCGGCGACCCGCAGGACCGGGGCCTCGAGGTAGTGGAAACACTGCTCAGACAGGCGCGCGGCCACCTCGGCGCCGTATCCGCAGAACCGGCTCGCTTCATGCACGACGATGGCACGGCCGGTTCGCCGTACCGATGCGGTCACCGTCTCATCGTCGAACGGGGACAGGCTCCGCAGATCGATGACCTCGAGGCTGCGGCCCTCTTCCTCCGCGGCGTCGGCCGCTTCCAGCGCGGTGCCCAGGGTCCCGCCGTACGCGATCAGGGTCACGTCGGAACCCGGCCGCCGCACGATGGCACGGTCCAGGGTAGTGCCGGCGTGGTCAAGGACCGTGGCCTGCTTCGACCAGTAGCGGCGCTTGGGCTCGAGGAAGATAACCGGGTCGGGGCATTCGATTGCCTGCCGGAGCAGCGCATACGCGTCCCCGGGCGTGGCCGGGGTGACGACCCGCAGGCCGGGGGTATGCGCGTAGTAGGCCTCGGAGGAGTCGCAGTGGTGCTCCACGCCGCCGATGCCGCCGCCGTAGGGAATCCGGATCACGACGGGCAGCGCGACGCGGCCCCTGGTCCGGTTCCGCAGCTTGGCCAGATGGCTGGTGATCTGCTCGAAGGCCGGATAGGCGAACGCGTCGAACTGCATCTCCACGACGGGCCGCAGGCCGTTCATCGCCATGCCGATGGCGGTGCCGACGATGCCCGACTCGGCGAGCGGGGTGTCGAAGACCCGCGTGTCCCCGAACCTGGCCGCCAGCCCGTCGGTGACCCGGAAAACGCCTCCCAGCGGCCCGACGTCCTCGCCAAAGACGAGGACGGTCTCGTCCTCGGTCAGCGCGTCGGCCAGTGCCTGGTTCAGGGCTGTGGCCATCGTTACCTCGGGCGTCGTCATCAACGGCCCGGGGCTGCGTTCGGCGATCGCGGTCATCGTGCTGCCTCCGGATCGTCCGCTGCTGCCGCGAGTTCGGCGGAGAGCTCCTGCTGCTGCCAGCGCAGGTCCGGGGTCTGCTCGGCGTAGACGTGCCGGAAGAGGTCAGCAGGATCATGCGCGATGTCGGCGTTCACCCGCTGCCGCAGCGCTGCCGCCTCGGCCTCGGCCTCGGCTTCGAGGGCGGCGACGGCGGGCTCGTCGAGCAGGCCGCGGGCGGTGAGATGCTTCCTGAGCCGCGCCAGCGGGTCGCGGGCGAGCCATCCGTCCACCTCGGCCTGGTCGCGGTACCGCGTGGCGTCATCGGCGTTGGTGTGGGCCTCGATGCGATAGGTGAGCGCCTCGATCAGCGTGGGCCCGCCGCCTTCCGCGCCGGACGCCACCGCACCCCGCACGGCTGCGTAGACCGCGGCGGCGTCGTTGCCGTCGACCAGCATGGCGGGAACCCCGTAGCCGACTCCCTTGTGAGCCAGGGAGGGGGCGGCGGTCTGCTTGGACAGCGGGACGCTGATCGCGTAGCCGTTGTTCTGCACGAAGAACACCACCGGGGCCTGCCAGACCGCCGCGAAGTTCAGCGCGGCGTGGGTGTCACCCTCGCTGGTCGCGCCGTCACCGAGCATGACCAGGGCGACCGTGTCCTCGCCCTTGAGCTTGGCCGCGTGGGCCACGCCGACAGCGTGCAGCGTATTGGTGGCCAGCGGAGTGCACTGGGGGGCGACACGGTACTCGTAGGGGTCATACCCGCAGTGCCAGTCCCCGCGCAGCAGCGAGAGCACCTCAACGGGATCTAGGCCCCGGCAGACCACCGCCATGGTGTCGCGGTAGGTCGGGAACAGCCAGTCCTGCGGGCGAAGCGCGAGCACCGCGCCAACCTCGCCCGCTTCCTGCCCGCGGGCTGACGGATATACGGCCAGCCGTCCCTGCCTGGTGAGGGCCGTCGCCTGAGTGTCGAAACGTCGGGCCAGCACCATCTTCCGGTGCAAGGCGAGGAGCGCCTCGTCGCCGGGCATGGTCAGGCCGGCGGACGGGACGGCCCGGCCGTCGGCGTCCACCAATGTCAGCGGAGCCCCGGTCGGCAGCAGTTCCTGGGGTTTTCTGCCGCGGGGGACCACGCGTGTCGCAGATGTCACATGCGCCCCGATCAATGGAGACAACTAGTTAGCATCCTGCGACTTTGTGCGCCGAACATCTAGTATCCAGCGTAAATATGAGACGAAAGGGTCAATTCAACGCTGGCATTTGGACGTACGGTATACGTGACCTATCCGCAACGGTCTCCGGGTGGACAGGTGGCCCTCAGCTCCGGATCGCCGTCCCGCGGGCCAGGGCCGCGTCGAGCAGGTCGGCCGCGGCGGCGCGGGCCGCGGCGGCCGCGGCGAGGTCGTGATCCATCCGGGCGGCCTGCCCGCTGCCGTCGTAGAGCAGGTGCAGCTGGCGGGCCAGGACTTCGGGCTCCGATGCGCCGGCCTGTGCCGCCAGCTCGGTTAGCAGGTCACGTACCCAGCGGCGGTAACCTTCGGCGGCCCGCTCGGCCGGGTCGCCGGGGTGGGATTCCGCGCTGGCCCGGGCGAACGCGCAGCCGCGGTAGTCCGGCTGGGCGAACAGCTCACCCTGGCCTTCGAACACGGCCAGCAGGCGCTCGCGCGGGGTGTCGTAGCGGTCCACCGCCCGCATGATGCGCTGGGTGACGCTGGCGTGGCGGGTCTCCAGGTAGGCGCGGACCAGCTCGTCCTTGCTGCCGAACGTGTTGTACAGCGAGGCCTTGGCCACGCCGGCCTGCTCGATGACGCGGTCGATACCGACCGTATGCACGCCCTCGTTGTAGAACAGCTCGTTGGCCGCGGCCAGCAGCCGCTCGCGCGCCGACGGCCGGGATCCGCTCGCTTCCCTGACAGGCATGGTGACGGCCACCTTCCTAGACAGACTTGTCTATCGTATGCGCTGGGGCCGGGGCTGCGGCAGGCTCCGCGGCGCGGCCGTGCCGGTTCTTCAGCAGGCCGAACAGGGCCAGCGTGGCCAGTGCGATCACCGCGGCGCCGTAGTAGCGGGTGGTGGGGATAAGCCCTCCGCCGTGCACCACGCCGAACCCGGCCAGCACGGCGGGCACGCCCAGCCCGAGGTAGGACACCACGTAGAGCAGCGAGACCAGGCCGGCGCGCTGGTGCGCCGCGGCCAGAGGTACCACCATCCGGATGCCGCCCTGGAAGCCGCTGCCGAACCCGGCGCCGGCGATCGCGGAGCCCGCGAAGAACACCGCCGTGGAGTCCAGGCTCACGGCCAGCACGGTCACGGCCACGCCGGTGATCAGGGCGGCGATGCCGGCTAGCATTACCGTCCGGGCCGCGGCCCGGCGCAGCGCGATGATAGCGACGACGGCCGAGCCGGCCAGCACGAACAGGCTCAGGCTGCCCAGCACGACGTTGCCCGAGCCGGTCAGCGCGTGCACCAGCGCCGGTCCGAGCGCGCCGTACAGCCCGGCCAGCGCCCACACCGCGAACAGCACCGGCACGGCGGTCAGCACCGGGCCCCGCAGCGCCCGCGGCAGGGTGATCTCCGGTCGCAGGCTGGCCAGCGCGCCGGGTGCGGGACTGACCGTCTCACGCATCGCGGCGATCGCGATCGCCTGCAGGGCGAGCACGCCGATCAGGGCCAGGTAGATGAGGTGGGTGGGGTCGGGCAGGAAGCGGACCGCCAGCGCGGAAAGGATCGCGCCGGTCGCGCTGCCCATGCCCGGCGCCACCGCGTTGGCGAAGGTGCCGAGCTCGCGGTCCATGTCCAGCATGGCCGCGCCGATCGCGCCCAGGGCCGCGCCGGTAGACAGGCCCTGGACCACCCGGGCGCCCAGGAGCGCAGGCACCCCGGTGGCGGTGGCGAAGATTACCAGCGAGCCCGCGTGCACGGCTAGCGCGGTGAGGAGCACCGGCCGGCGTCCGACGTGGTCGGACAGCTTGCCCAGGGTCAGCAGGGAGGCCAGCACCGCCAGCGCGTACACCCCGAACACCACCGTGGTCGTGATCGGCGTGAAGTGCCACTGGGCCTGGTAGATCGCGTACAGAGGGGTGGGAGCGGCGGACGAGGCCAGCAGCGCCACGATCAGCGAGGCCAGCACGAAGACGGCCGGGCGACCGGACAGCCGCCGGCCGCCGCGCCCGCGTAGCCAGGGCCGGGGCGCGAACGGGTCAGGCGGGAGAGCCGGCGCTGCCGGCGTGATACCTGCTCCGGGCCCTGCGGCGTATCGCGTCGTCATGTCTGGTTACCAGCCCTCACTGAGTAGACAGGTCTGTATAAGTGCAATATTAGACAGACAGGTCTACCCAGTCAAGGGTTTCGCGACTAGGTACCAGCTCGGCTTGATGTGCCAGGAGGCTTTGCTAACGGTTCCGTCCGAGCGCGTTCAGCCCCAGGGGCCGCTTTGGTGATCACCGCCCCGCCGGATACTCACGCTGATGCCCCCTGGGCGGTCGGAAAATGAAGGGTCAGCTCGGCGCGGGCCGCGTCGTCGAGCCGGATGCCGGCGGCGCCGAGGTTCTCGGCGAGGTGGGCGAGGGTACGGGTCCCCGGAATGAGCAAGATGTTCGGGGCGAGATCCAGTAGCCAGGCGAGCGCGACCTGCACCGGCGTCGCGCTCAGCCGCGCGGCTAGCGCGGCCAGCACGGGATCGGCGAGCAGCCGGCGCCGCGCCCCGCCGGGCAGGCCCAGCGGGCAGAACGGCACGAACGCGATGTCCCGGGCCGCGCACTCGGCGAGGACGTCCGCGGAGTGCTGGTCGGCCAGGTTGAAGAGGTTCTGCACGCAGACGATCTCCGTCTGGGCGACCGCTCGCAGCAGGTGCCGCCGGGAGACGTTGCTGAGCCCGATGCCGTCGATCAGCCCTTCCTCGCGGGCCGCGGCCAGCGCCGCGAGCTGGGCGTCGAACCGCTTGCCCGGGGTCTCGGACGGGTCCGTCACGCGCAGGTTCACGGCGGCCAGCCGCCCGGCGCCGAGCGTGGCGAGGTTGTCCTCGATGCCCTGGCGCAGCTCGTGCGGTTCGTCGAACCGCAGCAGCGCGCCGCCGGCGTCGCGGCGGGCGGCCACCTTGCTCACGATCGCCAGGTTGCCCGGATAGGGGTACAGCGCCTCGCGGATGAGCTCGTTCACCGTGCCGGGCCCGTAGTACTGCGCGGTGTCGATGTGGTCCACCCCGGCCGCGACGGCCGCACGGAGTACCCGCAGCGCCTCGTCGCGATCCCGCGGCGGCCCGAAGACCCCGTCGCCGGCGAGCTGCATCGCGCCGTACCCGGCCCGGCGCACGCGCCACGGGCCGAGCGCGAAGGACCCGCCGAGCGCGCCCGCTCCGGCTCCCGTCACGCGCTCAGGCGCCGTAGGCGGGCACGACCGCACCGCTGACCGGCGCGGCGGCGTCGCTCACGAGGTAGACGATGATGTCGGCGACCGTACCCGGCGCGACCGCGTGTGCCAGCAGCTCCGGCGTGAGGTAGGGACGGTTCTTGGCGGTGTCGAGCAGCTGCGGCGCGACCGCGTTCACCCGGATCCCGAGCGGGCGCAGCTCCAGGTCGAGCACTCGGGTGAGATGGACCAGGGCCGCCTTGCTGACCGTGTAGGTGGCCATCCCGGCGGTCGGCTCCAGGCCTTGGCGGGCGGCCACGTGCACGATGGAACCCGACCCGCGTTCCCGCAGGTAAGGGACCACGGCCTGGGTGAGCCACAGAGCCGGCCCCACGTTGACATCGATCATCAGCCGCAGGTCTTCTTGCGTCGCCGTGAGCGCGTCGCCCAGGTGATACATGCCGATGGTGTTCACCAGCACCTCGGGCGGCCCGACTTCGGCGGCGATTCGGTCGATGACGCTCCGGGCCGAGACCGGGTCGACCGGGTCGGCCACTTCGCGCCTGATGCCGTCCGGCAGCTCCTTCAGCCCATCCTCGCTCCGGTCGATCCCGGCTACGGTGAACCCGGCGGCGGCCAGTTTCTCCGCCGTCGCGCGGCCGAGCTCACCGCCCGCGCCGACCACGATCGCTACATGCTCGCTCATACTTTTCTCCTTCCGGTCGTGTTCAGCTTCACCGCCGGAATGGTGAGAAGTCGTCACCGGATTCCGGTGATCTACCATCTCGGCGGGCCAGCTGCGGCGGCTTGCCCCTGGCCTCAGCAGTTGTCCGGCGGCAGGTTGTCGCGCGCCCACTGGGCAATCTGGTCCAGGGCGGGCATGAGGGCCCGGCCCCGCTCGGTCAGTTCGTAGGTGACGGTCACCGGAGGGCCGTCACGGACCGTGCGGGTGATGAGGCCGCCGGCGGCCAGGTCGCCGAGCCGCTCGGACAGGACAGAGTCGCTGATCCCGCCGATCCCGCGGGACAGGTCGCGGAAGCCGACGGACCCGTGCGAGAGGTGGCCGAGGATGATCGCGGTCCACCGCTTGCCCAGGAAGCCGAACGCGCGGGCCAGATGCTCGGCCGCTGGCTGGCACTGGTCCGTGCGGACGTCGTCAGCGGCCATGGTACGCTCCTGAAGGAATATCGACTTCGATTTTAGAAGTTGCTAGTGATAGCATAGTCGATATTAGGAGTGTGGTCATGGCTGACTACGGACACGATCTCATCTTCGGCACCTTCCTTAGCCCGCAAAACGCGGAGCCGCAGGCGCCGGTCGCCCTCGCGCGGCTCTCGGAGCGGGCGGGCCTGGATCTGGTGACCTTCCAGGACCACCCGTACCAGCCCGCGTTCCTGGACGCCTGGACCCTGCTGTCCTACGTGGCCGCGAGCACGGAGCGGATCAAGATCTCCGGAAACGTGATCAACCTGCCGCTGCGGCCGCCGGTGCTGCTCGCCCGGCAGGCCGCCAGCCTGGACCTGCTGTCCGGGGGCCGGTTCGAGCTAGGCCTCGGCGCGGGCGCCTTCTGGGATGCGATCGAGGCGATGGGCGGGCCGAGACGCTCGCCCGCCGAAGCGGTGACCAGCCTGAGCGAGGCGATCGACCTCATCCGGGCCACCTGGGACGCCGGCCGGCGGGGCGGCATCTTCGCCGACGGCGAGCAGTACCGGATCCGCGGCGCCAAGCGCGGCCCCGAGCCGGCCCATGACGTGTCCATCTGGCTCGGCGTCCTCGGCCCGCGGATGCTGCGCCTGGCCGGGGAGAAGGCCGACGGCTGGCTGCCCAGCCTGGCCTACCTCAAGCCCGGCGACCTGGAACGCGGCAACGCCATCATCGACGAGGCCGCCGCCGCGGCCGGCCGGGATCCGCGCGAGATCCGCCGCCTGCTCAACATCCCGCCCGAGGCGGCAGGAGTCGATAACCTCCTGCCGTTC
>Ga0207702_10003429_pt1 | contig 14483 bp, 11 predicted proteins | sample KBSCornC62_FD_184302 | JGI IMG/M metagenome (GOLD analysis project Ga0207702, IMG submission 184302) | Corn rhizosphere microbial communities from Kellogg Biological Station, Michigan, USA - KBS Corn C6-2 (SPAdes) (version 2) | ecosystem: Host-associated > Plants > Roots > Rhizosphere > Soil ...
AAATGGTCACCAGGCGTGCGGATGTCACCGATGGCGTATTGAAACAGATCGTCGTTCGGCAATCGTTTGTAAGACGACGGGAGCGCGGCGCCGGCGGAGGTCTCGCCAAAAATTCGCGCCCGCTTCATTTCGCGTAGTCCTCCGGCGAATACTTCGCTGGTGGACGCAGAACTGCCGTCGATCAAAACGGCGATCGGTCCGGTGAAAGCGCGAGACTGCGGATACACGTCGAGCGTCACGCTATTGTCGCGCAAACGCACCGTGCCCATCGAAAACTCCTTGGCGCTCAACCAACCCGTGAGGCCCGAGGCCATGATCAGCGCGCCGCCTGGATTGCCCCGGAGATCGACGATCAATCCATCGCTCGGTTTCAGCGAACGGAAAAACGTTTTTAACGGTTTCACGATGGGTAACGCGAAGATGTTGAAACGAACATAGGCGATCCCGTCGTCCTGTCGGCGCGTTTCCAAATCGATCGGCTCGGACGGAAAATTGCCCACGGGTTCCGACCATTCCCCGGTGAAGGCGGCGCATTTTAGCGTGATAGGGCGTTCTTTCTGATCGGTCCCTTGAACGATTAATTTCAACTCGGTCCCCACTTTTCCACCGAGCTGTCCCTCCAGTGATTCTTTGAGGTAGAGACCGATCCGCGCAACCGACAGGCCGGATGTTTCCAACGATTTCTGGACCGAAGCGAGCGTGACGCCGTTCAAGCTGATAATCGCGTCGCCCGGCCGGAGATCGGCTTTTTCCGCGGCGGAGCCACTCTGCACACTGGCGATCACAACTTGTTCGTTTACGTACGCGAGGCGCGCTCCGACCGTGCCTTGGCGAACGCGCTCTTCGGGACTGAAAACGGCCGAGCTGCGGGGAACGATTGCGAAGTGCGTCCGATGGAGTTCTCCCAACATTCTCTGTAAAACGTCCCGAAGCTGATCATCGTTTTGGGCATTGCTCAGCGGCAACCGGTAACGATCGCGCATCAGGTGCCAATCGACCGCTAAGTCTTTATCGAAGTACTCCTGGTCCACCGTCGTCCAAACCATGTCCAGACACGCCGCGCGTTTGCGATCCCAGGCGACGGCGGCAGCGTCCGGCGGCGGCAGATGATAGGCCCGGTACCCGATGTAGAGATCGAGCCGCTTTTGAAATTCGGGTTTATCTGCGGGTGCGGCGGCGGCGAGAGCGGTCTTTTCGCGCTCGATCGCCTCGGAAAACTTTCCCCGTTCCGCCTCAACCGCGGCGTGCGTGTCGGCAAAGGCGTCCGAGTTTTCCGCTAACGTTTCTGCCACCTCGACGTGATTCTCCGCGTCTCTGCCATCGCGAAGCTTTTGATCCGGCACAACGGAGAGATACCAGGCCAATCGGTTTTCGGCTTCGGCATTTTTAGGATCAACGCGCAGCGCTTGGTTGAAATCGCTCAGCGCTTTTTCGTACTCACCGGTCTTGATGTAAATCGTGCCGCGAACGCGATAGAACTCCGCTTTCGGAGTGCCGATCAAGGCCAACAAGTCGAGGTCGACCAACGCTTCAGCGAAGCCGCCTTTTTGCGCATACGCATCCGCTCGCAACAACAAGGCATCGTTTTGATTTGGGCGCTCTTCGAGAAGATCGGTCAGGTCGTGGATCGCGTCGTCATAGCGCTGCAACGAAAAGTAAGCAGCGGCGCGATGATACAGCGCCGGCACATCGCGCGGTGTTTGTTGGAGAATCTCCGAATACTTGAGAACCTCCGCAGAGGTTGGTTTCGCGAGAGCAGCGGGCGGCGCGATGGTCGCGGCGTTTTTTTCAGGCGCGGTTTTAGCCGCGTCGTCCGTCGCGCCACGCGCCAACGACAACACCATGATCCCTGCGCAGATGAAGACACACCGCCGTGTCCGAAGCTGGAAAAACGAACAACCCATGCGAAGTGAAAGTGACTCTGAACACTTTCACCGTTCGCACGAGCCCGATCTTTTCAAGCGAGCGAGCCGCTCAGCGATAACGATACAGCGTCACCCGCTGCATACTGAAGTGGCCTGGCTCCAACCGCACATGACGCCCTTGGTTGGTCTCGTCGCCGTTCAACCAGCGGCGATGAATCCACTGTCCATTTTCAAAATGCCCTTCTTCAACCTTGAGTAAACCAACCTGCTCGGCGTTTGCGGAACGCGCTTGAAACGTCACCGTGATCCCTGCGCCCGCAAAAATGAAATCGTCCGGGCCGGTGGCGATCGCCACGCCGCCCGCTGGAGATGCCGCCACAGGGCCGGCGGACGCCACCACGCCATCAGCCAACGCGGGTGGAGGCACTTGCTCGAAGGCGACAGACAGCGTGTAGGCGCCAAGGTGAACTTGTTGCGGTTGGCGTTGTTCAGCGCCCTCAGACATGAGTCCGGCGACCGCCTCAGGATTCGAGAGCTGTTGAACAATCGGTTCGAGTTGCGAAATCAAACGGAATGCCTGGCCAAGATCACGCTCTGCGGCTCCGCTGATCGATTCAATGCCGAAGGCGCTGGCGCCAATCGCGTTGGGGCGGCCGAATGTATAGAGAACGTGCACCGACGCCTCTTGGCTGCGGAGCGATTCGGGCACGAACAGCGCCTCGCCTGCGTGCTCGTAGCGCCGCAGCCATTCGCCGTAATTTTGGAAATAAATATCGGGCGCGAGGAAATCCAAACTCGGCGCCGCCGCTCTCCACAAATCGTAAAGGTGCGGCAGAGGTCCGCCGCTCGGGTATTGGCCCGGTTGATACCCTGGGCGGATCAGCGCGGCATTCGCATACATCGGCAGCGCGTACTCGGCCTTGCCCGCTTTGGCGACGGCTTCAACGTATTCAGCAAAGCCATACGCCATGAAAAATTCGTCGGTTGCGGCGGAAACGCCGAAGACATCCGACCAGGTTCCGCTCGTTTTCTTGCCCGCGGCGACCCAGTGCGAGCGCAGCTCGGGCGTCAACGTGTCGGCGTGCGCACCCAGATAGGTTAACAGATTCGCCGGCACGGCGGCGTTAAAGCGCTTCTGGGCGAAATCGCTGTGATCACGCGGATCGCCGATCATGCCAATTTCGTTTTCCACCTGCATCAGCACGACGGTGTGTTTTTCGCCGTCGAAGGCTTTGAGATGCCGCATCAACTGCACATAAGCCCGGCTGTCGGCCTCGCGGTTCGCATCGGCGAAGGGCGTGAGAATTTCGAGCGCGCGACCATTAGCGTCTTGCACGCGCGGAAAGCGATGCGTGTCGCGTTTGACCCAGGCCGGCGCGTAGCACGACATGCTGTTTTTCCAAGCGCCGAACCAGAGCAGCACGAGGCGCATCTCTTGCGCCCGAGCGTCGGTGATGAGTGCGTCTAAGTCCGCGAAATCGAATTGTCCTTCCGTTGGTTCAATCTCTTCCCAGGTCACCGGCACGATGACGGAATTCAGACTGAGTGCTTTCAGTTTCGGCCAATCGGTCCGCAGATAGTCCGCTTCGCCGGAGGAGTTGCCCACTTCGCCGGAGCGCAGAAAAAGCGGGTGTTCATCGACCAGAAGTTGGATGCGACCGTGCACGGTGGCGAGATGCGGCAACGATTGAGCGGATGCTCCGACCGAACTCAGCGCGACGAGCAAGGTAAGACTCAGAGAGAGAAATTGGAATTTCATGAGAGACGCGGTGCGCTCTGGGGTAAGTTGGGGAAGAGCGTTTTGAAGAAATGGACACGACGTGGACGCATCCGGAAGCGGGAAAGTTTGACGGAGAGCCCGTAAAACAAAAATAGCGGCGCTCACCCCTGAGCGCCGCTAAACAAGACCGAAAAGGCTTGTACCATTACAGCACGGTGGTGATGCCCGGTTCGTGGGTTATTCGGCAAGAAGACATTAGGCAGGGTAAAATCTAGCCTTAAGTATAGGTGAGAAGGCATTTACCGGCGACGAGACCGGCAGGCCGAACGTGGCTCACCACCGCCGGATGCCGGCTGAACTTTTTGGCGAGGGACCGCGGTGAGAGAGGACCCTTGCGGCCGAAGCGGTCACTGAGCGCACCCGGTCCGGCCGCACCGACACCTCGGGGCCGGGGGTTGCGGGCTTTGGCATGCCTGGCAAAAGGCGAGTCCCGAGGACTGATTTTGCGGGCCGACATTTTTCCTTGCCGTTCTCTCCGTCGACCGCGTACTACCTACCGCTCTGTCAGTAGAAACGAGGTTCGCGAAACCGGTAGCCATCATTGATGGCGAGCGGGTGAGCGAACCGGCGATTTACCGCAGAGATCAGGTCATTGCCCAGGTGGTGGAATTGGTAGACACGCAGGTCTCAGAAGCCTGTGCCTTAACAGCATGGGGGTTCGAGTCCCCCCTTGGGCACCAAATTTCTTTCCGATTCGGAAAGAAATTTGTCCCGCCGAAGCGAAGCGAAGCGAAGGCGGACTTTACAGCTAAAGACCACGCTGCTGCCAAAGCGGCAGATCGCGGCAAAGTTACCGGATCAAGCATGCTTCGACAGCGTCGGGCGGGACATTCTTCTCTCAGGCCGATACCGAATTCATAAACATGCTCGAAGAACACGCCTCAACTTATATTAATATAGCGGCATCGCGTGCGCATCGGCTATTCCTTGGGCAACCGCATCCTCGGTAGCGACTTGCGCTTGTCTGGGCTTGGTCGCCGTTTGGGCACTAACGCAGTTTTCAACACTCCCGCCGTTGGCTCGCAGTCTTCTTCATTTTTCCGCGCTTCGGGAAAAGAATTTCGAACCAGGCCGCGTAAATAGATTAGAAACCGCTAACACCATCCTTGTGACTTGGCGCTGTCACGAAGTCGGCTTAACTTGTTTTGGAATCATTTGCGAATCAGCAAAAATAAACCGGTGCCCTCGCGAGCAACCGGTTTTTAGAAGCGCTGTTGACCACGATGTCATTGCCTAGCAATGAGGGAAGCGGGCTGCGCTCACTTACTTTGTCTTGATTCCGCAGCCACAAACAAGGAGGGCCCCAATGATCGCAAGCAAAAACCCCGTGCACTTCGAACTTAGCTTTGATATTGGTCACAGCTCAATCGGCTGGGCTGTTCTTGGTCTTAAACCCAATCAACCTCTTCCTGCAATTCTGGGCTGTGGAGTCGTCACATTTGAAAAAGACGGCGCGCTCGCTAACCAGCGTCGTCTTCATCGCTCACAGCGTCGTCACATCCGAGCGACCCGTTTGCGAATCGCTCGGATAGAAAAGTTGCTCACTCACTTGGGAGTTCTCACTGCTGAGCAGTTGGCGAGCAAGCATCTTGCCTCGGGCGGCCATTCCGCGCCGTGGTTACTTGCAGCTCGCGTTCTGGCTTCAAAGGGAGAGCGCATCCTGACGTGGACAGAGCTGTGGGACGTTCTGCGCTGGTATGCGCACAATCGAGGATACGAAGAAATTGGTACAGACGTAACCGAAGAAGAAGCCGAAGACGATGATAAGAAGGATGCGGAAAAAGTCGCGAACGCGAAAACCGCTATGGCCGATTTCGGCAAAACAAGCATGGCCGAAACGATCTGCGCTTGGCTAGAACTCGATCCCCTTGGAGACCAGATCGCGTCGCGCGAGAACTATAAAACGAAAAATTGTGCATTCGAACGTGAGGTCGTGATCAACGAAGTCCGCCAAATCCTCCTGGCGCACCGTGGAAAACTTCCGAAACTCGACGATGGATTCATTCACACATTGCTCGACGACGCTCGGTCGACCATCGTCCCTGCGATCAAATTTCCTCAACGGTACCGAGGGAGTCTACTTTTCGGCCGTCTCGAAACGCGCTACCACAACCGGATCATTGGGCGTTGTCCAATTTCTGGCAAAAAGATTCCCAACAAAAATAGTCCTGAGTTTCTTCGCTTCAGGTGGGCTATGCAGCTTTCGAATATTCGTATTGGTTCCGAGACTACAGGCGAGCTGCGGCCACTTTCCGCCGAAGAGAGAAAAATTCTGCATACGGCAATTACCGCTTCTGGATATTTCGGAGTCAAAGCTCTCAAAGACAGCGTACGCTCGTTGCCTGGCGCGACACGCGACAACTTAGAAACGTTGCTGCTTCATCCCGACGCCAAGGAGTCATTCATCTATGATCCCGCGCGAAAGCTGGTCAAAAGCGACTCTCGTTTATCAACCGTTTGGGAGCACCTTCCCGAGCAGATTCAAAAGCGAACCATCGGCCGCTGGCGCGCGGGAAAACAGACCAGCTTAGCCACCCTTCGCGCAGAATCTTTAACGCTAGGCCATGATATGTCGGCATTCGATGCCGCCGTGGAAGATCTTGTCACGCTATCTTCAAAGAAAGGTCACGGGAAAAGCGCTCCAGCCACGCACGATGAAATTTTGTCTGCCCCGCTCGATATGCGACGTGATCTCTCACGCCTTTCTGGCCGCGCGCCCTATGCGCGGCCAGTTTTGATCAAAGCATTTGAAGAAGTCATGGCAGGTATAGATCCTAAAGGAAAAGGAGGCTGCCTAGAAGAGACTGATGGGATCAGAAAACGTCGCGAAGCACGTCCCCTTACAGAGCAAACCAATAATCATCTTGTTCGCCACCGCCTCCTCATACTTTCGCGTCTGCTAAAAGATATTCTCGCGGATAAAAATTATGTTGCGGGCCAGGTAGCCCATGTCGAACGCGTGACAATCGAGGTTAATCGCGATCTTCGCGAGATGTCGGGACTAACGGCGCAAGATATCGCGAAGGAATTGGGAGCGCGTCTTTCCAATCACAAAAAGGTGTCCGCTCGTTTGGAAAAAGAGTTGCCGCCCGGGACAGCGATTAACGCATCTCTCATCCGCAAAGCTCGTATCGCGGACGATCTCGGCTGGCGCTGCCCATATACAGGAATAGACTTTGAACCGATCGATCTGATCGAAAAACGGGTTGATAAAGACCATATTATTCCGCGGTCGCAGCGCCCTACCGATTCGCTCGACTCTCTTGTGCTCACCTTTGCCGCGATCAATAAATGGAAAGGCAAGCGCACCGCTTGGCAGTTTATAGAAGACTGCGGCGGCAAAACTGTGCCAGATGCGCCAAATCAATCGATCATGCCGATGAATCGTTATAAAGAGTTTGTAGCAAAGCTGGACACCAAAGGCCATGATGATGACTATAAGCGTAAGAAGCGACGGAAAGAGTATCTACTCGTTGAGCACTACGAAGAAAAGGCGGCTGGATTTACCCCCGGGCATTTGACGCAAACATCTCAACTTGCGCGGCTCGCCGCACAAGTCGTCCGCGAGCCCTTTTCCAATCTTGAGGAAAAACCAAAAATCGTTGCGCTTCCCGGCAGTGTGACGGGATCGGTTCGGCGCAGCTGGGATCTACTCGGTTGCCTGGCGGCCGCGGCCCCCGACGTGATGGACTCTAATAATACGGTTAAAACGAAAACGGAAATTAGAGAGATCACTCATCTTCATCACGCTTTGGACGCCTGCGTGATCGGTCTCGCGAGCATGCTCTTTCCAAACAATGGAGATACCTGGCGCCTTCTCTCTGAACGACGTCTTGGCGCCGAAGAGCAAAAGCATCTCGCCGAAAATCTTCCCTCGAAACTTTTAGATTTCGATACCAACGGAGGCTTTCGCCTCCGTGATTTGGCGGAAGAGTTTAAGCAACAAATTCGCGTACGACTCACCGAGCGCCGGGTTGTGCAGCATATTCCAAGCGATATGAATGGCCTTCGCGTAGAAGAAAACACTCGGGGTATCTTAAAACGGGACAATGGTCGTGTCTTTCTTCGTCAACGGAAACGCGACGCTGACGGCAACATGGTCATCAACGAAAGTGACGAGCCAGAAACCAAGGTCATTGGCCTTTTGCCTCTCGGACAGACAAACGGTAAGCTCGCCAAGCTAAATGGCGTACGCGTAATAGCGGATAATTTTGGGGTTGCGATTTTAGACGACACAACTCTACGCCCAGAACATCGATCTATTATCATTCCCTTTGCCAACGTTTGGCAACGGATGACACAACTTCGAGAACTCAACGGAGGCAGACATCCCCTTGTGCTACGCAACGGCGAAATCATCGATATTCCAGAGGGCAAACGCATCGGCCGATGGCGCATATTTTCAATCAAGAACAATGCAAGCGGCATGGCGTTGGATCTAGGGTCAGTCGAGGCCATTCGCCCTACATGGATCAATTGTCTTCTTAAAAGCCTGCTGCGCGACAAAGCGCGACGACTTAATATAACCCTCACTGGTGCCGATAAATAGGCCCTATGTCCTATCACATCGTCAGTATCGACGCCCCCCAGGCAGATCTGACATGTCGAGATGGGCAGCTCGTTTGCACGACCGATGCTGGCAAAAAACAAGTCCCTCTTGAGGATGTTGCAGCTATTGTCATCACCAGTTTTTCAGCGCGGATCCATAGCCATCTTTTCCTCGAGGCCGCACGACAAGGGGTGTCGTTAATCATTTGCGATCGCTTCCAACCGATCAGCCTCCTCCTTCCGGCCTGCCGCGCCGCCGACACGCTTCTTACCCGAAAACATCTGGTTTTGCCCGAAGCAACACGGCGTCGACTTTGGGAAAAAACGATAGATGCAAAATGCGCCAATCAACTTTTCATCGCTGAGCGGATCGCCCCCAAAAGTGAGGCCACGCGGGATTTAGCTGTCGCGTCCAGAGCACGGACTGCGCGTAAAGAGGGCGGATGCGCCAAATTATTTTGGGATTCTTTTTCCACAGGTCTTCGGGTCGAAGGATTCACCCGAGGCCAGAAAATGGGAGGACTTAACGATCTGCTCAACTATGGCTATGCGGTCTTACTCTCGACGGTACTGCAGAAGCTCTACGGGTTCGGCCTCGATCCGACGGTAGGCATCTCACACGCAATTCGCGAGCGCAGCGCTCCACTCGCTTACGACTTAATGGAGCCGTTTCGACCCTGCGTCGACTGGCGAGTTTACCAGTGGGTCAAGGATCGACCTCACGCCGAAGCCTTTTTAGTCACCGGAGAATTTCGCCGATGGGTGACCGGATTTACGTTAGAACGACTCGATTATTTTGGGCTCGAGTTAGACGTGTGCGGATGCATCGAAGGCGTGGTTCGCAGTTTTCGACAAGCAGTCCTTTCAGGAAGTGCGCGCTCCTATCGGCCATGGACGTGGAGAAACTAAAAATGGGATGGCTTATCGTCGCGTTTGATCTGCCGGTATTGTCAAAAGAACAGCGCAGAGCCGCGACAGGCTTTCGAGATTTCCTTCTCGATGATGGTTTTCAAATGATGCAGTTCAGTGTGTACGTGCGACCCTGCGTAAGTTTCGCGCGTCAGGAAACTCACCTTGAACGCATCAAGAAAAGTATTCCCGCCGAAGGCAAAATCCGCGCACTTTTCGTAACCAGGGCTCAATGGGAACGCTCCTTCGTAATTTACGGCAACCCAGCCAAAGAGGTTCCGCCCGAAGATATGCCCGAGCAAATTCAACTCTGGTAGAAAAGCAGAAGGCCCTCATAACGAGGGCCTTTGCTTGGGCGGATGCTCTGCGCCTCTGAATTGGAATCAAGGCAAAGCGCCGCGATGAAGTTCATCAAAGGCGGCGGAGATGCTCTGCGCCTCTGAATTGGAATCAAGGCAAAGCCTTCCGCTCCAGGTCCAAACCAGTTGTAAGATGCTCTGCGCCTCTGAATTGGAATCAAGGCAAAGCACAGGCTGGAGGCCTGTGCAATGGATCAAGGATGCTCTGCGCCTCTGAATTGGAATCAAGGCAAAGCAAGGATGAGCTGGTTGAAAAAATTGGCTGAGATGCTCTGCGCCTCTGAATTGGAATCAAGGCAAAGCAATGTCCGCTAGGCGGTTTAAACCCGCCAGGATGCTCTGCGCCTCTGAATTGGAATCAAGGCAAAGCGACGAAACCCCAATATGCCCCGAGGCGTGTGATGCTCTGCGCCTCTGAATTGGAATCAAGGCAAAGCACTAATGGGGGCGGGCATTAGCGCCGCTGGGATGCTCTGCGCCTCTGAATTGGAATCAAGGCAAAGCGGAGGAACTGCACCGCATCGACAATCGTTGGATGCTCTGCGCCTCTGAATTGGAATCAAGGCAAAGCTCACCAGGCCGGCCCTATCATGAACTACACGATGCTCTGCGCCTCTGAATTGGAATCAAGGCAAAGCAAGTCGCCCAGGTACGCCAAAATTTTTGGAGATGCTCTGCGCCTCTGAATTGGAATCAAGGCAAAGCAGGATTATTCTCATCCGTGGCGCGCGCCAGGATGCTCTGCGCCTCTGAATTGGAATCAAGGCAAAGCAACCTGTTCGATGCCCATCGTCTTGAACGCGATGCTCTGCGCCTCTGAATTGGAATCAAGGCAAAGCAAGCCAACATCAGGACAGGGGGGGCCTCTCTAGATGGGAGACGTGCCCGAACGCGCGCTGGCTCGTCGTTAATTCTACTTCGGAAACACACGCTTTCGCGGGTCGCACCGTATCTACGTTTCGAATAGCGAGAAATTCGACAGCGTCTGTCGCACCCCGACGAAGGCCGTAAATTCACGACAGAATTTCTGCGGCGGCACGGAATTCGCCAAAGCGAAAAACTCTCGATCAACTGGCACGGGAATAAACAAAGCGGCCAACAACACGCGGAGGTATAATCCATGGACCGAGTCTCGTTCAGAAAACCGCGTAGCCATTTCGATGTGCTCTCCCACCGAGCTGGATCACGTTCGACGATGGAAAAGTGACGCGAAGAACGCTCCCGTGGATTTACTTCGGTGAAGCCCGATGGACCTACGCCGAACCGGATGTGATCTATATCGAAATCGCCGGCTATCTTGTATCTGTGATCGGACACAACCTAGGCGAGCTATATACAGCATCGAAGAACACCAGCTCTTACGCATTCGCGCCCATCCAGAATTTGCGAACAGCGCCGACCACGCCCAAGACTCCTTCGCAACGCAGATTCGGTTTTCAAACCTTCCGACAGTCCGATCCAAAACCAAGGAAAAGAAGGCTCCTGAGTTGGAATTGGAAATGGGATAGCATTGAAGTGGTTTCATTTTCCAAGACCAGATTCCAGCTGCCCGCCATTAGTGTCTGCTCATGACCATCGTTCGCGAAACAGACGTCGACGATGGCCATATCTTCACTTTTGAACCTAATTTCTGTAAGAAATATGGCCCTGTTTTTCTTACAAAACCGGTCGAAGAAAAAAACCCAAGCTATTGATTCACTCGTGATTACTCGCATCTGTACAGACGATAGGGTGGCGCGCTCACCTCGAATCACTTTGATGTCCTAGAAAGGGCAATCGATCTCGGTCCATCGACTGCTAATATCTGCACTGCCCTGCCCGGCAGTCGGTCTTCAGGTTTCGTGCCTCGACCTAACTCCGCGGGTGTCTACCCCGCTTGACATTCTCGCACCTGTCATACATTCGAAAAACGTGGAAACGAACACTCGCAACTTTCTTCGAGACTTTACCTCGTTCAAAGCGAAAGCGCGCAAGGGCGAGACGGTGCGCGTAAAGGACAAAGAGGGCTCATTTCTCTTCACTGCGGCCACGCCGAGAAAATCTCTGCTCGGAGCGGCCAAAGGGAAAATCGTCTTCCACGACGACCTGACAAAACCGACTCTTCCTAATGATAGTTGGAAGCCGTCTTTGTGATGGCACGGCTCAAATATCTTCTCGATACGCACACGTTTCTCTGGGCAGCCACTGACGAGGATCGGTTGAGCCCCAAGGCTGCACGCGCGATCATGACCACCCCGTACGAGCAGTTGGCCATCGCAGATGTGACTCTGCAAGAAATTGGGCTCCTGCTCCATTCGGGACGCATCTCCTTCAAAGGATCGGCCGCGAGCGTCCTTGGCAATCTGCTTAACTACGTGACGGTGCTTCCGATCACCCTTGAGATTGCTATCGCTGCGCCAGCCCTGGCCTTGCCGCATGGAGACCAGTTCGACCGGATCATCACCGCCACGGCAAAAGTGCATCGCCTGCCATTCGTCACCAAGGACGCGAACATCACGAATGCGTCCGTTGTTTCGACTCTTTGGTGATCGTTTGAGCGGACAGCCCTCCGGGCAACTCCGTCTTAGCCGAGTCGTTCAAGCTCATCGGGACCTCCAACGATAAAGAGTTTTTCTTTGTCTTGGATATCGAGCAACAGCGGATGTTTCTTCCGCCCTCGGACGAATTCAGAACGGGTCATGGTCATAGGGTTAATTTGCCGACCCAGTTTTTCGCTCGCGATTCGTAGCCTTGGCGCCAACGCGCGCAATCCAACTTCTCCAATCACCATCAGGTCCACGTCACTCGCTCCCTTTCCTGGACCGGACGCGAGAGACCCAAATACAAACGCCACAGCCAGCCCTTTTACGCCATCCAGTGCTTTGGCGAGAACGTCACGAAGGCCCGATGTTTTTAAAACTAGCTGCTGGAGGTCGCGGAATAGTGGATGACTGTCGTTTGCTCGGAAATAGCGGCGATTCCCGTCGCGACGGGTGACAACCAGATCGGCATCTAAAAGTTTTTTAAGCTCATCTTGCATCGTTCCGAGCCCTAGCCCGCTCTGCCGCGTAATTTCCCGCAGATGAACTTCGCGAGATCCGTCTGGAAAAAGAATCCGCAAAACTTCTGCGCGGCCTCTAGGAAACAGCAGTGATAACAGACCGTTCATGTATGGTTAAACCATACGTATGAAAGGTTATTCCTGTCGATAATTACTCAATGACGAAGACGGTTTCAGTCCTGACCGGGTTTCAATTAAAATTGAAACCTGTCTCACAATGAAAATGCCCTGAACCTGTTTCGAGCGCGGTGTGGAACATACCTAGCTCGGCCTCGAAAGAGCATTTGACAAGGGTGTGACTGTGTCACACCGTGCTGAGGTGCTGACCTTCGTCGAGACGGCCGCATTCACCAAACTGATAACGGACTTAGTTGCTGATGACGACTACGCCATATTCCAACGAGATCTCGCGGAGTCTCCCGACAAAGGAGACTTGCTCGTCGGCTGTGGAGGCGTGCGTAAGGTCCGCCTCGCGCTTCCTGGTCGAGGGAAGAGCGGCGGAGCAAGAGTCCTGTACCTGTACCTGAAGCATCGCGATACCATTTATCTCCTCTACGTTTTCACGAAAGGTGACGCCGCAAATCTTTCCGAGAGCGGAAAAAAGGCCATGCGCGACCTAGCCCAAGCAATCAAAAATCAGACCTAGCTATGAAAAAGGAAGTTGAATTCAACGAAGCGGAATTGCTCGGCAGTATGCGCGAAGCTCTGTCCCACGCGCAGGGGAAACTCACTTTAAAAACCACGAAGGTTCCGCGAGCTACGCACACGATGTCTCCGGCCACAATTGCTCGCATTCGGCGAACACTCAAAGCCAGCACGCCGGTCTTCGCAGCATATTTGAACGTCACGACCGATACGGTGAGAAGTTGGGAAAAAAATCGCCGTAAGCCGTCGGGTGCTGCTTTACGACTTCTGCAAATCGCGCAGAAGAATCCCGAAGTTTTGATTTCCGCGTAATGGAGTTGGCCTGACCGGCCTTCGCCCGGGAGCCATCGAAGAGCTGCAAACCGCGGCCGGGTTTTAAAGCCTTTTGGTGCAAAACCGATCCTCAAAACGGTACAAAGTGTATGAGATCCGTATGAGATTTTAGGCTTCTCCTCTCAAAAAGGCGCCCCCCCTTGAGCTTCATTTCGGGGGAGTTGCTTCTCACAGTTTTCGAGGCACTTAGGTAAGCACGCGCTCCGGGGGGCCCTCAAGGTGAGGGTCAAGCGGCCGGGCAAAGTCCTACAGCGAGACTGGGGTATTCAGCCTAGAGCTTCCGTTGACCATTTCTGTGTGCTGTCTACAAATTCTCAGCGTGAAACTTCGAATTTTGTCTTTCGCCGCCGTCGCACTCAGCGTGATTTCGGCCGCTAGCGCCCAACTTACCCCAACGGTGACGAAAAAATACTTCGTCTATAGTTCCGTGACGAATGTCGAAACCGAAGTCGATTTCACTTTAGGCGCCGATCTCAAGACCTTGACCGTTTTGATCGACAACACCTACACGCTTCCCGGCCACTCCACGTCTACGGGGCGGCTCACGACGATTGGTTTCGATGTTCCCTCCGGTCTTGGCAGCGTCACCTTGACCGACAACACCCCGGATACCTGGCACCTTGCTGACCCCTACGATCCCAACGCCGGTGGCAATGGACAGCATGACGAAGACGTCGGCGCGTTCGTCGGGGCCAATCTCAACGGCGGCACCAGCGAGGGCGTCGCGTTCGGAGAGACCGCAACGCTGACTTTCACCTTCGCCAATGCAGTCACGCTTGTCGGAGGCGAGTCCCAAGGATTTTTTCAAAGTTTCGTCGAGCCCGACCACTCGGTACACGAAGGAATCGCGGCTCGCTGGCAGTCGATAACGGGAAACAATTCCACCACCAGCGATGAGGGCTTCGGCTTTGCGGAAGATCTGCCGCCCGCGCCAGAGCCGTCCACTTACGGCATCATCGGAGCGCTGAGTCTTGGCTGCTTAGCTTGGGCCCGCCGGCGAAATC
>Ga0207702_10003433_pt1 | contig 14475 bp, 16 predicted proteins | sample KBSCornC62_FD_184302 | JGI IMG/M metagenome (GOLD analysis project Ga0207702, IMG submission 184302) | Corn rhizosphere microbial communities from Kellogg Biological Station, Michigan, USA - KBS Corn C6-2 (SPAdes) (version 2) | ecosystem: Host-associated > Plants > Roots > Rhizosphere > Soil ...
CTTCTTCAGCTCGAGCCGGTCGGGGTCGTTGCGCCGGTTCTTCCTGGTGATGTAGTTGCGGCGCTTGCACTCCTGGCAGGCCAGCGTGATCTTCGGGCGGATGTCGGTGGCGGCCACGGTGAAGTGCCTCTCTCAGGATTGCCGGATCTCGGTCGGGTGGTAGCGGGGGCGGGACTTGAACCCGCGACACAACGATTATGAGCCGTTTGCTCTGCCAGACTGAGCTACCCCGCCCCGTGGTGGCCCTGTCATCACGGCCACCACGCAGAGCCCCCTTACGGAATCGAACCGTAGACCTTCTCCTTACCATGGAGACGCTCTGCCGACTGAGCTAAGGGGGCGAGCGCAGAAAAGGTTACACGGCCGGCGCGGTCGACCGGAAACCGGTAGCCGCTCAGCCGGTGAGCAGTTGCAGCCGGCGGCCCTTCACCCCCGGCAGGCCGGGCTGGATCGCCGTCCGCGCGGACAGCCAGGCGTCCAGCCGGTCCGGGTCGAGCGCGCGGCTGACGAGGTAGCCCTGGATCACGTCGCAGTCGTTGCCGGCCAGCAGGTCGCGGGCCAGCTCGTCCTCCACGCCCTCGGCGACGACCCGCAGGCCGAGGCTGTGCCCGAGCTCGATGATCGCCCGGACGATGGCCAGGTCGCCGAGGTCCGTGCCCATCGTGAACACGAACTCCTTGTCGATCTTGACCTCGTCCACCGGCAGCCGGCGCAGCTGGGACAGCGACGAGTAGCCGGTGCCGAAGTCGTCGATCGACAGTCCGGTGCCGAGCTCGTGCAGCCGCAGCAGCACCGGCTGCATCCGGTCCGGGTCGGTCATGACGCTTGACTCGGTGAGCTCGAAGGACAGCAGGTCCGGCGGCACCTCGTACTCGCGCAGCATGCCGGCGACCCGGTCCGGGAACTCGGCGTCCGACAGCGAGCGGGCGGAGAGGTTGACCGCGACCGGGATGCGCAGGTCCTGGTCGAGCCACTGCCGGCACTGGGCCAGCGAGGCACGCAGCACGTGGTCGGTGAGGATCCCGATCAGGCCGGTGACCTCGGCCAGCGGGACGAACCGGTCCGGCGCGACCTCGCCGAACTCGGGGTGGTTCCAGCGCACCAGCGCCTCGACGCCGACCAGGTCGCGGGAGCGCAGGTTGATCTTGGGCTGGTAGCGGACGACGACCTGGCCGGCGGCCAGCGCGGTCCGCAGCTCGGTGACCAGCCGGAGCCGCTGCAGGCTCTCCTGCTCCATCGACGGGTCGTACATCGACACCCGCCGGCCGGCGTTCTTGCCGTTGGACAGCGCCACGTCGACCCGGCGCATCATGGTCGCGCCGTCGTCGCCGTGGTCCGGCGCGAGTGCCACGCCGACGGTCGCCGACGCGTCGATGGTCAGCCCGGCCAGCGTGTACGAGGCGGAGACCGCCTCGCGCAGCTCCGCGCCCAGCGCCGCCGCCTCGCTCGCCCCGGCTACCCGGGCGGCCACCGCGAACTCGTCCGCGCCCACCCGGGCGACCATCGCGCCCTCCGGCGAGCTGCGGGACAGCCGCTGGCCGACCAGCATCAGCAGCTCGTCGCCCCAGGTGTGCCCGAGCGAGTCGTTGACCTCCTTGAACCGGTCGAGGTCGAGCTGGACCAGCGCGACCACACCGTCCTCGGCGGCGGCCTCCTCGATCACCGCGTCGAGGTGCTGCCCGAGCCGGGCCCGGGTCGGCAACCCCGTCAGCAGGTCGTGGTACGCCGCGTGCCGCAGCCGCGCCACCAGATCCTGATTCTCGATCGCCGCCGTGAGCCGGGTCGCCAGGCTGTCCGCGACCTGCACGTCCTCGGACGTGTACCGGGACATCGAGCTCTGCCGGTCGGAGAACTCCAGATGCCCGAGCGCGTCCGGACCGGAGCGCAGCGGGACCGCGATGATCTCCCGGGAGCCGCGGTCGGCGAGCGCGGCCTCGGCCTTGCGGCCGGAGAGCAGGACGCCCGACCGGCTGCCGCGGGCCCGGGCCGCGATCGCGTCGTCCGGCTCCAGCGGCGGCGGGGTCGACGCCCGGCCGTCCCCGTCCACCATGATCGACAGTGGCTGCTCCCCGATCAGCCGGAGCGTGATCGTGCTCGCGTTGAGCACGTCCCTGGCCTCGTTGAGAGCGGTGTCGAGCGGAGCCTCGGACGAGCGGGTCAGCTCCAGCAACCGGCTGAACCCGTAGACCCGGCGAAGGCTCGCGTGCTGCCGGAACGAGCGCGCATAGGCCCGGTAGGCGAGCACGAGGACGGCGCAGAGCACCGCGAGCACCAGTCCGGACCAGGGGCTGATGTGCAGCACCATGACCACGACCAGCCCGACCGCACCGTTGAGCGCGACGATCAACGCCGACAGCGCCGCGCTCAGCCCCACCTTCGCCCACGGCTGTGGGCCCTCGGCCAGCAGGATGACCGCCTGTGTCGCCGCCACGGTCAGCGCGAGCACCGCCGTCAGCGCCGCGATCGCCGCGAGCCAGGACTCGGGATCGGTGATGTCGTGCGTGGGAAAGGCGTAGAACACCAGCGCGGCGACGACCACCTCGGCCGAGAACAGCGCGAGGTTGAACATCGCCTTCACCAGCGGGCGATGCTGGATGGCCGCGATCGTCGCCGCCGCCAGCAGCCGCACGAGCAGCAAGGTGAGCGGGTCGACGAAGAACAGCCCGACGACCAGCGGGATCTCGGACAGCGAGATCGAATTGTTCTGCCGCCGGAACTCGATGTGCAGATGGGTGCCCTCAGCCGCAAGGAAAGCGGCGAAGAGCGCCACCGGAGTCCAGAACGGCGAGGGCTGCGGGTCCACCGTGCCAAGGCCGCCGAAGATGAATCCGGCCGCCGCACCGAGGGCGAGGATCGCCGTCAGCGCGCGAGGTCCGACCGTGGACCGGGCGGCATCCCACCGTGAGGCACGGGATGCTGACTGCGCCATGATCTCTCCGCGGCTTGGCGACAACCTGCTCAGAATGCCACGGGTGCGCCCTACCGGTACAAGGTTCGGCGGCCGGACCTATCTCCGGCCGCTACGGAGGTTGATCAGGTCCAGCTGTTGCCATCCGTGAACGTCCAGCTGTTGCCGTCAGCGAAGGTCCAGCTGTTGCCGTCAGCGAAGGTCCAGCTGTTGCCATCCGTGAACGTCCAGCTGTTGCCGTCAAGGGAGTAGACAGACATAGCGATGCTCCTTCGCCGCCCCGGCGGGGCCGAACTTCTCGACCCGTCTCCGGCCTCCGAAGGCGACTGGATAAGCAGAGAGTAGCCGCCGAGGGGGGCAGAAGGGAATTTGAGCGCAGGTTCGGACACGCTCTGCAACGAAGGCTGATCTACTGGTGAAGGATGCTGACCCTTCCTGGTGATCCGAGGCCGCCCTTGCCCGCCCGAGGGGGAAGAATCCGGGCGACGCGAGGAGACCAGCATGAGCGCGCAGGAAGGGCCGTCGCCCGCCGAGGCGGAGCGGGGCGACGAATCGATGACCGTCGAGATCGACGGGACCAGCCGGCGGCTGCCGGCCGAGCACGACTACACCGGCGACGGCCGGCCCGACGCCGCGGTGGAGACGCCCGACGGCACCGTGATCGTCTTCGCCGACACCGAAGACAACGAGACCGGGGCGCCGGGTCCCGACGGCCGGGCCGACGAGGCGTACGTGATCGACAAGCGCACCGGCCAGGTGGTCAGCGCGGCTCACGTCGACCCCGCCTCGGGTGCCTGGGTCGACGCCGACGGCCGGCCGGTCGGCGTCTCGACCGGCGGCCGCCCGGGGTCGATGACGGTTCCGACCGCGGACGGCGTGCAGGAGCTGCCGGCCGAGCACGACTACACCGGCGACGGCCGACCGGATGCCGCGGTGGAGACGCCGGACGGGCGCGTGGTCGTCTTCGCCGACACCGAGGACAACGAGACGGGGGCGCCCGAGCCGGACGGGCGGGCGGACGAAGCCTGGATCGTGGACAAGTCCACCGGCCGGGCGGTCGGCGAGGCGCACGTCGATTCGGCGTCCGGGGGCTGGGTGGAGGACTCCGGTCCGGGAGGCGGGTCGCGCTGACCGAGACCGGGGAGCTGGACGAGCTCGTCGACCAGGCGGCCGAGGAGCTCTACGGACTCGCGCCGGAGGAGTTCACCGCCGCCCGGGACGAGCAGGTACGGGCCGCGCGGGCCGCCGGCAACCGCCCGCTCGCCGCGGCGATCGGCAAGCTGCGCCGGCCGACGGTCACCGCGTACGTCCTCAACCTGCTCGTCCGCCGCCAGCCCGAGGTCGGCGAACAGCTCGTTGCACTCGGCGAGGAGCTGCGCCGGGCCCAGGAGCAGCTGTCCGGGCCGGAGCTGCGGCAGCTCGCGACCCAGCGCGCTCAGCTGGTCGGCGCGCTGGTCCGCTCCGCCCGCAAGGTCGCCGCCGACGCGGGCCACCCGGTCACCCAGGCCGTCGCGTACGAGCTGGAGCAGACGCTGCACGCGGCGCTGGCCGACCCGAACGTCGCGGAGGAGGTCGGGGCGGGCCGGCTGGTGCGGGCGGCGAGCCGGACCGGGTTCGACGCCGCGGCCCCGCAGCCGGCCAAGCCGGTACGCCGGCTGCGCGCGGTCCGCGACGACGAGCGGGCCGAGGACCCGGCGGTCGTGCGGGAGCGGCGGCTGCGCGAGCAGCGCGAGTCCGAGCGGGCCGAGCTGCAGGAGAAGCTCGACCACGCCGAGGAGGTACGGGCGGCGGCCGAGGAGGCGCTGACCGCGGCCGAGCACGAGCTCGAGGACGCCGAGCGGGACCGGACCGCCGCGGCCGAGGGCGTCGAGGAGCTGCGGGAGCGGCTGGCCGAGGCCGAGGACGCCGAGCGGGACGCCGTCCGGCACGAGCGGGAGGCGCAACGCGACCGGGACGCCGCGACCCGCCGCCGGGACGCCGCGGGCCGCAAGGTCGACGACCTGACCGCCCGCCTCGCCGACTTCTAGGGCGTCTCTCTAAAGGCCGTAGGTTTCCAGCAGCCGCAGCCACACCTCGGACACGGTCGGGAACGACGGGACCGCGTGCCAGAGCCGGTCCAGCGGCACCTCGCCGACCACCGCGATGGTCGCGGAGTGAAGCAGCTCGGCCAGCTCGGGCCCGACGAACGTCGCGCCGACCACCACCCGCCGGTCCTCGTCGACGACCAGAATCGCGTGCCCGCGGTAGCCCTCCACCAGCAGCTTGGCACCGGAGACCGCGCCGATGTCGTACTCGACCACCCGGGTCCGCAGGCCCCGCTCAGTCGCCCGCGCCGCGGTCAGCCCGACCGAGCAGACGTGCGGGTCGGTGAACACGACCTGCGGCACCCAGGCGTCGTCGGCCGCCGCCCGCATCCCCGGCCGGTCGTCCGGCTCGCCCGTCGCCCGGGCCGCGATCACGTCCCCCGCCACCCGCGCCTGGTACTTGCCCATGTGGGTGAGCAGGTTCCGCCCGGTGATGTCGCCGCAGGCGTACAGCCAGCCGTCGAGGACGTGCATCGAGTCGTCGACGGTCACGTACCTGCCCGGCTCCAGCCCGACTGTCTCCAGGCCGAGCGCGCTGCTGCTGGGCGTGCGGCCGGTGGCCACCAGCAGCTCGTCGCCGACGATCTCGCGGCCGTCGTCCAGGACGAGCGTGACGTCGCCGGCGGGCCGGCGGACCTCGGTCGCCTTCCGGCCGGTGAGCACGGTGATCCCGGCCTCCTCGAACGCCGCGCGCAGCAGGTCGGACGCGGCCGGCTCGGCCCTCGGCAGCAGCCTCGGCCCGTGCTGGACGATCGTCACCTCCTCGGCCCCGAGCCGGCGCATCGCCTGCGCCATCTCGCAGCCGACCACGCCCCCGCCGATCACGATCAATCGCTGCGGCACCTTCTCGGCGTTCGTGACCTCGCGGCTGGTCCACGGGTGCGCCTCCCGCAGACCCGGCACCGGCGGGACGGTCGCGGTGGTGCCGGTCGCCAGCACGACGGCGTGGTTGGCGGTCAGCGTGCGGGTCTCGCCGTCCGGCGTGGTCACCTCGACCGTCTTGGGCCCGGCCAGCCGCCCGTGCCCGCGTACGAACGCCACGCCGGCGCCGTCCAGCCAGGAGAGCTGGCCGGCGTCGTCGTGCCCGAACGGCTTGCCCGGATCGGCGCCGACGAACCAGTCCCGCCGCTTGAGCACCGCGTCGGCGTCGAGCGACCCGGTGACCGCCTCGTTGACCCCTGGCATCGCCCGGGCCTGGTCGTAGAGCTCGACCGGGCGGAGCAAGGCCTTGCTAGGGATGCAGGCCCAGTACGAGCACTCGCCGCCGAGCAGCTGGTGCTCGACGAGCGCGACCGACAGGCCGCCCCGGTGGGCGCGGTCCGCGGCGTTCTCCCCCGGCGGGCCGCCGCCGATGACGATCACGTCGTAGTTCACGCGTCTCCCTGCAGCTCGAGATCGGCGGCCAGGGTGGCCGGGTCGGTGAACAGCAGTGCGCGCAGGCCGAGCGCCGCGGCGACGGCGACGTTCGGCGGCCGGTCGTCGACGAACGTGACGTCCTGCGGGCGCGCGCCGAGCGCGGTCAGCACCTTCTGGTAGATGGCGGCGTCCGGCTTCGTCAGCCCGAGCCGGCAGCTGTAGAACCGGTCCGGGATGAGGTCGGTCCAGCTCATCACGTCGATCGCGACCGCCATCGGCTCCGGGCAGTTGGACAGCAGGGCCAGCCGGGCGCCGCGGGCGGCCAGCCGCCGGGCCAGCGCGAGGGTCTCCTCGTACGGGTGGGACCAGCTGGCGACGTCGACCGCCTCGATCGCGTCGAGCCGGTCACCCACATCCGCGCCGAGCACCCGGCTCCAGTAGTCGGCCGGGCTCAGCGTGCCCTCGTCGTACGGCCGCCGCAGCTCCCAGTAGCCGGCCCAGAACCGGTCCGGGTCCGTCACCCCCACCGCCGCCTCGATCGCCCGCCGATCCGCGGCCGACTGATCCCGACACAACACGCCGCCGTAGTCGAACAGCACCCACTCCCCCATGAGCCCATCCTTGCAGTCCGCGGAGCACGGCCGGGTCGGCTGTCCGAGCCAGGGCATGTCTGGCGAACTCACTAGCGGCGCGGGCCGGCGCCCAGACGGCGACCGGCCGCGTTGTCGGCGATCGACCGATACAACCCCGGTATCGGCCGACCCCTCCGCCTTGCCGGACGCCGCCTGGACGCCGTCCGCATCCACCGCGAGCTCGGAGACACGCCTTAGCCGTTACGGTGAGGCGGTGCGGCTGGCGACCTGGAACGTGAACTCGGCGAAGGCGCGGCTGCCCCGCCTGCTCGACTGGCTGGACACCCGCGCGCCGGACGTGGTCTGCCTGCAGGAGACCAAGCTGCCCGACGCCGAGTGGGACGCCACGTTCAAGCCCGACCTCGACCGGCGCGGCTACGCGTACGTGCACGTCGGCGAGGGCCGGTGGAACGGGGTGGCGATCCTGTCCCGGGTCGGGCTCGACGACGTCACCGTCGGCTTCACCGGCCAGCCCGGATTCCCCGACCCGGCCCAGCCGCCCGAGGCCAGGGTCGTCTCGGCGACCTGCGCCGGCCTGCGGGTGTGGAGCATCTACGTCCCCAACGGCCGCACCCCGGACGACCCGCACTTCGCCTACAAGCTGGCCTGGCTCAAGGCGCTCGCGGGCGCGCTGCCGGCCGACGTCGCCGACACCGTCGTCTGTGGCGACATGAACATCGCCCCGACCGACGCCGACGTCTGGGACATCCGCAAGTTCGGCAACTCGACCCACGTCACGCCGGAGGAGCGGGGCGCCCTGCACGAGCTGGAGGCGACCGGCCTGGCCGACGTGATCCGGCTGCGCTGGCCCGACACCAAGCACCTCTTCACATACTGGGACTACCGCGCCGGCGCGTTCCACCAGGACCTCGGCATGCGCATCGACCTGGTCCTGGCCGGTCGCGGCGTGCAGCAGCGGCTGAAGGCCACCTGGGTGGACCGGCAGGCTCGCAAGGGCAGCGGGCCGAGCGACCACGCGCCGGTGATGGTCGACCTCGACGAGGCGCCGGACGGGGACATCGGGCCGGTCGTCCCGCCGCCGAGCGCGCCGCGCCGGGCCGGCTGACTACTGCGCCTTCGGCAGCGTCTCGCCCTCCCGGACGAGCAGGTTGCCGAGCTCGAACACGGCCCGGCGGGTGGCGCCCTGGTCGAGGCTCTCGCCGACCGCGAGCGTCCGCCGGCCGAGGTTGAGCAGCAGCGCCGCGACCGCGGCCGTGTCCGGGGCGTCGCTCTCCAACTCGCCGCGCAGCTCGGCCAGCGCGCCGCCGATCTCGACCAGGGCCGGTGCGCCCGAGGCGGCCAGCCGGCCCTCCCAGCGCCGGATCTCCACCAGCCCGCCGGGGAGGCCGAGATCGAGCACACCCTCCTTGAGCGCGCTCACGGTCAGTTCCAGGTCGTGTTCCAGCGGTCCGTCGGTCACGGATGGATCATGCCCCACGCGGCGCCCGCGTGAACGAGGACAGCTACCGTGAGGACATGCGCCGGCTGCTCACCCCCAGGTGGCTGGCCTGGCACGCGTTCGCCGTGGTCGCGGCCCTGGTGATGGTGAGGCTCGGGCTCTGGCAGTGGCACCGGTCGGAGGCCACCCACTCCGCCCAGAACCTGGGATACGCGCTGCAGTGGCCCGCGTTCGCGATCTTCGCGATCGTGGTCTGGTTCCGGGTCTGCCGGGACGCCGTGAAGGGGCCGCCGGAGGCCAGGCCGGTGCGCGTGCGCTCACCCCGACCGGAGCCGGCCGCCGCGGTCGTCCCGGTGACCGACGAGGAGGACCCGGAGTTGGCCGCGTACAACCGCTACCTGGCTCGGCTGCACGAGGACCCGCAGTGAGGGCGTCGCTGCTGTTCTACCGGGTGCTGGCGTACGTGGTCGGCGTCGGGCTGATCATCCTGGTGCTGGTCGGCGTGCCGCTGAAATACCTGGCCGACTCGCCAGGGGTGGTCACGGTCGTCGGCCCCATGCACGGCTTCCTCTACATGGTCTACCTGCTGGCCACGGTCAACCTGGCCTTCCGGGCGCGCTGGTCCCCGGTGAAGACCGTGCTGGTCATGCTGGCCGGGACGATCCCGTTCCTGTCGTTCGTGGCCGAGCGGAAGGTGACCGCCGACGAGCTGGCCCGGCAAGAGGCCCGGCCGGCCATTACGTGACCCAGACGCCGAGCAGCCACACGCCGAACATCAACACCCCGGCGGTCAGCTCGATCAGCATGCCGATGCCGATCGCGACGAGCGCGGCGCGGGTGGAGTCCCAGGCCCGGCCGGCCTCCCGCAGCCGCGCGAGCTCGGCCAGGTAGATCCCGAGCACGAAGCCGACGATCAGGCCGACGATCGGGATCACGAAGAAGCCGATCACCGCACCGATCGCGCCGACCACCAGGGTGGCGAACGGCGCCCCGCGGGCGGCGGCCGACCGGGCCGGCAGCACGTACTTGGCGGTCATGCCGACGGCCAGCAGCACGGCCATCACGGCGAAGACCGCCCACCGCACCGGACCGCCGCCGTCCGCGACCGTCCACCACAGCCCGGCCGCCAAGATCACCGGCAGCCCGGGGAACACCGGCAGCAGGACGCCGACGATGCCGGCCACCATCAGCAGGCCGACCAGCACCTGCGCGTCGCCGCTCACGAGCCCCTCCCGGACGTGCGGTCCGCCCCGTGGGACCATCGTGCGCTAGCGACGGCGCCAGCCTCCGGCCCGGGTCCGGCTGCCCCACTTGTACGCGGTGCCCACTCCGCCCAGGTGCAGGGCGACGAGCAGCAGCCCGAGGAACAGCAACGTCTGCGGAGTGAACGCGTCGGACACCGTCGCGTTCGCCCAGTCGAGGATCAGCGCGAAAGCGAAAACCACCGCGCCGGCGAGAGCGAGCATCGTTCGAGCCCCTTCGGGAGTAGGACCCCGTGTCGGCGCCGAGATACCCGCTCTCCAAGATCCGCCAAACCGGTGCCCCGCGCCAGGGCTCCTGACGCGGGGCACCGGAGCCTCAGCCGGACGACGCCTGGATCACCGAGCCCTTGAGCACGAAGTTCTGACCCTCGAACTGGGCGACCTGCATCGCCTCGATCGGGTACGGGTCGCTCTGGCCGTCGGTCTTGACCGTGATGCCCGGCAGCAGCAGGCCCGAGGTGTAGTCGAGGTGCTTGGCCGCGTCGACCAGCGCGTCGCGAGTCGGCGAGCTCATCTTCGTCAGCGCCTGCTGGATCGTCTCGCCGACCAGCCAGCCGTAGACCGTGAACGGGTCGGTCGGGTCGGCGGTCGGCGCGTACTTCTTCAGGTCGGACAGCAGGCCCTTCACCGCCGCGTCGTTCGCCCACTGCGGGTCGTCGAGTGCCTTGAAGTAGGACGCGCTCACGATGCCCTGCGAGTACTGGAAGCCGACCGGCTTGAGCACCGCTGCCTTGGAGGCGGCCACCGAGTTGAGGATGTGCAGCGGCTTCCAGCCGGTCTGGGCGACCGTCGCGATCGCCTGGGCGCCGGCCTTCGGCGTGGTGATGTCGAGGAACGTGTCGGCCTTGGAGGAGGCGAGCTTCTTCACCTGCGGCGCCACGGTGGGGTCGGTCGCCTCGTAGCTCTCCTGCGCGACGATCGAGATCCCGCTGCCCTTGATGCCCTCGGTGAATCCGCTGAGCAGGTCCTTGCCGAAGCCGTCGTTCTGGTAGAGCACGGCGACCTTGGCGTTCGGCTTGGCGGTCTTGAGGTATTCCGCGTAGACCTTCGCCTCGGTCTGATAAGTGGGCTGCCAGCCGGTCGTGTACGGGTGCTTCGCCTGGTCCGACCCGAAGATCGTGGCGCCGGTGGCCACGAACAACTGCGGCACCTTGTTCTGGTTGAGGTAGTCCTCCATGGCGAGGTTGTTCGCCGTGCCGAGCGGGTTCACGATCGCGAAGACCTTGTCCTGCTCGACCAGCCGCTTGGCGTTGGCCAGCGCGCGCTGCGGCTCGTAGCCGTCGTCGTAGGTGACGAACTGGACCTTGCGGCCGTTGATGCCGCCGTTGTCGTTCAGCTTCTTGAAGAACCCGTCCAGCGCCTTGGGAATCGCGCTGTACGCCGAGGCCGGGCCGCTGAACGGATAGCTGCTGCCCAGCTTGATGGTCGTGTCGGTGATGCCGGGTGCGGCGCTGTTGCCGCCGCCACCCCCACCTCCTCCACCACCTTGGTCACGGCCGCAGGCCGCGAGCAGCAGCAGGGTCGCTGCCAGCAGGGGCAGGATCACTCGTCGGGACCGCATCGTGGACTCCTCGCTGAGCGTCGGGCGGTGGTGGGGAGGGTTCGGGGCGGGCAGGGGTCGGCTCGACGATGTCGATCAGCAGCCGGCGCAGCCGGCGCAGCAGCCCGGCCGCGCCACTGGGCATCAGGTAGACGACCGCGATCAGGGTGGCGCCGTAGACCACGCCGGTGAGGGCCTGGTTGACGCCGCCGGCGTACTGCGGCACGAAGACCACGAACAGCGAGCCGAGCACGGAGCCGATCACCGTGCCGAGGCCGCCGACGACGACCGCGCCGAGGAACGTGAACGACAGCAGCAGCGTGAACGACTCCGGCGCCACGAAGCCCTGCCCGTACGCGAACAGCGCGCCGCCGACGCCCGCGTACGCGCCGGCGACCGCGAACAGCAGCGCCTTGGTCCGGCTGACGTGCACGCCGCTGGTCCGGGCCGCGCGCTCGCCGTCCCTTATGGCGACCAGCGCCCGGCCGAGGCTGCCGCGGGTCAGGTTGGCCGCGAGCAGCAGCATGATCGCGGTCACCACCAGGCTGAGCAGGTAGAGCCACTGGTCCGGGGCCACCGCGAGCCAGCCGGGCGCCGACGGCTGCCGCACGGACAGCCCGGAGACGCCGCCGGTGATCGGCTCGGCCCGCTTGATCACCGGCCCGACCGCGACCGCGAGGGCGAGCGTGACCAGCGCCAGGTAGAGCCCGCGCAGCCGCACCGCCGGGATCCCGAACGCCAGCCCGATCAGGAACGTCACCGCGGCCGCCAGCGGCAGGGCGAGCAGGTACGGCAGGCCGGTCTTGGCCAGCATGGACGCCGCGGCGTACGCGCCGATGGCGAAGAACGCGCCCTGGCCGAGGGAGATCTGCCCGGCGTAGCCGACCAGCAGGCCGAGCCCCATCGCGGCCACCGCGTAGGACATGACCAGCGTGAGGTTGCCGTTCACGGACGGGTTCGAGTCGAACGGGATGCCGATCAGGATGATCGCGACCAGCAGCCAGATGCCGGCCCGCAGCGCAAGGTGCACCCGCGAGCCGGCGGTGATCCGGACCAGGCTCATGCCCGCTCCTCGGACAGGTCGACAGGCGCAAGCGCCGGTCGACCGGCCCTCGTCGCTGGGCCCAACGAAAACGCTTCGCGTTCCCGCCGGGGACCCAAGCCCCGCTCGCGCTGCGTGCACTCGCGCTCGCTCATGCTCTGGTCACCTCGGGCGAGCCGAACAGCCCGGACGGTCGGACGAGCAGCACGACGAAGATGATCCCGAGCGGCACCAGCACCTTGAGGTCGGAGCCGATCGCGTTGATGTACGTGCCCGCGAGCGCCTCGGTGACGCCGATGATCCAACTGCCGACGACCGCGCCGATCGGCGAGTCGAAGCCGCCGAGCGCCGCCCCGGCGAAGGAGTAGACGAGCACGCCGGCCATGAGGTTAGTGTCGAGGAACAGGCGGTGCGCGACCAAGACCCCGGCGAGGGCGCCGAGCAGCGAGGCCATCCCCCAGCCGAGCATGAGCATCCGGCCGACCGGGATGCCGACCAGCCGGGCCGAGGACGGCGACTGGGCGGCGGCCCGCATCGCCAGCCCGATCGGCGTCCTCGTGAACAGCAGCCAGAGCAGGCCGACGACGACGAGCAACACGGCGATGATGCCGAGTGACTCGATCGACAGCGAGACGTTGCCGATCTGAGCGACCCCGCCGGGGAACAGCGCCGGGAACTCCTTGATGTTGAAGCCCCAGATCCAGCCGGCGGCGGAGTTGACGACGATGAACAGGCCGAGCGTGACGATCACCAGGCTGAGCGGGTTGCCGCCCTCGACCGGCCGGATCAGTACCCGCTCGACGACCATGCCGGCGGCGAAGGCGAACGCCAGCGCGCCGACCACGGCCAGCCCGAGCGGTACGCCGGCGTCGGCCAGCGCCCAGGCGACGAACGTGGAGAACATCGCCATCTCGCCCTGCGCGAAGTTGACCACGCCGGTCGACCGGAAGATGAGCACCAGCGCGAGGGCGAGCGCGGCGTAGATCGAGCCGTCGGCGATGCCGTCGACCACCACCTGCAGGAACCGCTCCACGCACGACCTCCTACTGACCGAGGTAGCTGCGCCGGACCGAGTCCTCGGCGCGGATCTCCGAAGCCGGCCCGGACAGCACGGTCCGGCCGGCCGCCAGCACGTACGCGGCGTCGGCGAGCTCGAGGGCGAGCGCCGCGTTCTGCTCGACCAGCAGCATCCCGGTGCCCTCCTCGTCCCGGATCCGGCCGAGCACGGCGAACACCTCGCGGACCACGATCGGCGCCAGCCCGAGCGACGGCTCGTCCAGCAGCAGGAGCGCCGGCCGGGACAGCAGCGCCCTGGCTACCGCGAGCATCTGCTGCTCGCCGCCGGACAGGCTGCCGGCCGGCTGGTCCCGCCGGTCGGCCAGCCGCGGGAAGATGCCGTACCAGCGCTCGATGTCGCTTCGCACGTCCCCGTCGCGCCGGCCGTACGCGCCGAGCTTCAGGTTCTCGGCGACGGTGAGGCCGGGGAACGTGCCGCGGCCCTCGGGCACGTGCGCGATGCCGAGCCGGGTGATCTTCTCGGTCGCCAGTCCGGTCAGGTCCCGGCCGCGGAAGGCGATCCGGCCGGCGGCGCGGACCATCCCGCAGATGGACCGCAGCGTGGTCGTCTTGCCCGCGCCGTTGGGACCGAGCAGCGTGACCACCTGGCCCTCCCGGACGGTGAGGTCGACCCCGTGCAGCGCGCGGATCTGACCGTACGCGGCGGTGAGGTTCTCTACCTCGAGCAGGGCCGTCACGCCGGCGTCCCCAGGTATGCGGCCAGCACGGCGGGATCCTCCCGCACCTGCGCCGGCGGTCCGGTCGCGACCACCCGGCCGAAGTCGAGCACGACGACGGTGTCGGACAGCCGCATCACCATGCCCATGTGGTGCTCGACCAGCAGGACCGTCATGTCGGCGCTGACGTCCTCGATCACGCCGGCGAGCTCGTCGACCTCCTCGTGGGAGAGGCCACTGGCGGGCTCGTCGAGCATGAGCAGTTCCGGTTCGGCGGCCAGGGCCCGGGCCAGCTCGATGCGCTTGAGCGTCCCGTACGGCAGGCCGGCCGCCGGCCGACCGGCGATGTCGGCCAGCGCGAGCCGGTCCAGCACGGCGTCGGCCCGGTCGCGCAGCTTCCGCTCGTCGGCCCGCACGCCGGGCAGCCGCAGCGCGGAGGCGAAGAAGCCGGTGCCGGCGCGCTGCGCGCCCAGCATCACGTTGTCCCGCACCGACAGCGAGGGAACGAGGCCGAGATGC
>Ga0207702_10003435_pt1 | contig 14468 bp, 19 predicted proteins | sample KBSCornC62_FD_184302 | JGI IMG/M metagenome (GOLD analysis project Ga0207702, IMG submission 184302) | Corn rhizosphere microbial communities from Kellogg Biological Station, Michigan, USA - KBS Corn C6-2 (SPAdes) (version 2) | ecosystem: Host-associated > Plants > Roots > Rhizosphere > Soil ...
GAATGCTAGGTGATAATCAAGGAGGGCTGAAAATGCCGGATAGCAGCGGATATGATTTTGGAGGTTCTAATGACTTCCGTTTAAACGGCGGTGATCTTGGCCTAGGTGTTGGCAACTATGGTATGCCCGACAATCTAGGTAGCTTTACCACCAATCCTTATACCCCTCAACCTTCGTCATTCAACTATGGAAGTCCTAACGACTTCAACATGGCAGGTAGTGGGCTAGGCTTAGGTGGTGGTCCTGACACTATGCAAACCCCCTCGGGTCTTGGCAACTACGGGAGCAATCCCTACACCCAAGCGCAAGCGCCGTCAGCACCCACACAGGAAGAGAATCCTGTTAAGGCTGGTCTAATGAAGGCGCTCAATGCTGGTGGTCAGGCTTTAGGTCAGCCGGGTCGTATGGACACGATGGCCTCAGGTCTAATGGACCTGTTCAATCGCTATCGCCAGAACCAAGCCTCACGTAGCCTTTCAGGCAACCTTGCAAGCCTCTACGGTCAGAACAGCCCCTATGCACAGCAGCTAGCCCAAACCCTGCTGCGCCATGATGCTGCCTCAGGTCGTCGTAGCCAAGTGGGTCCTCGATCTGTAGAACTACAGGCACGGCTTGCCGAGCTTAACAGCCGCAATGCACCGATGCTCAATCAGCTTAACAACCAACAAGCGGGCAACTCTAATGCAATGTTAGGCGACATCTTCCGCATGATGAGCAATCAGCGTGGCGGTGGCGGTGGTCTAGGGATGCTACAGAGCATGTTTACTTCGGCCCCTAGCATGGGTGGGCTGACAGGATATAACCCGGCCAGTGATTACAACTATCAGAACGGCTCGGATATCGGAGGCTAAATGCAATACCAACAAACCTTTGGCGGACTACAGGACATGTACAACATGCCTGTGGCTATGATGCCGCAGGCTATGAGTCTTGCTAACCAACAGCAGGATGCCGATGCTCTAACATCGCAGGACAACCAACGTCAGTTCGCTTATGATCAAGCTAACGATCCTCTCAAACTACAGAGATCAGGATTGGATAACCAACTCCTGCAAGCACAGCTACCCGGCCAACAAGCCCTATCAAACATGCATGTGCGCAAGGATCAGAATGAAGCTGCAACCAACGACGCCTACATCAAAGACACGCTAGGCAAGTACAAGGCTGACCAGATTAAGCGTCAGGTGTCTGATCTAGAGAACCTAGGGCAGATTGCCTTGAGTCATTCAGAGACTTCCATGATGGAGCCCTTCGGGGCGGCTGCTCGTGTCAAGCAAGCCTTCGTGGATGCAGGTCATGGCGACCTGTGGCAACCTGAATGGGACAACCTTCCTGTGGGTCAGCTTGCCCTCAAACTCCGTGACTTCGGTACTCGTGTGCAACAACACACAGCGGCCTATAGCCGTGCCCTAGATCAAGCAGACATGAAAGCAGCCTCTGCTGCCAATGTGGCGAACATCAATGCCGATGCCCGCGTACAAGCTGCTCAGACAGCCGCTGAGGCTCGTAGAGCCGCCATCCGCCCTCAATCTAAGGAAAACATGTCTCAGTATGAGGCACGTATCCGAGAGGCGGCCGCTAGTGGTGATCCTGATGCAGCCACCGCACTAGCCATTCTGGAACGTCAGAAGGTTGAGCGTGCTCAGGCCGGTCCTACCGTTAATGCCAATACTAAGCCTGACCTCAACGCTCTCGGTATTCCTACAGTGGGTGCTACAGGTGGTGCTAAGGTTCCTCCGCCTATCTCAGCAACCTCAGGTCCGGGGCCGGGCTGGACAGACAACGGCGATGGCACTTGGACTAACGGAACAGTAACAATCCGGAAGAAGCAATAATGGATATTCCTGAGGGGTTTGAAGCAATCCCCAATGGGTTTGAGGTAGTTCAGCAACCGCAGGGGCGGGCTCCTGATTTCAAGGACAACATCCCTGTGCCACGCGCTGGCACCTATCAAGAGCCTAAAGGGGTAGACGACTTCGGTGAATATGTTAAGGGAGCCGGTGAGGCTGCCCTTAGCTTAGCTACGTCTGTACCCGCCACAGTTGCTGCCTCGATTGCAGCCCTAGCTTCTCCCGATAGAAGCAAGCCGGGCACTCCTGCCATTGCTGGTCAGATTGCCCACGACTACACATATGAACCCCGCACCGAAATGGGTCAGCGAATGACCGACTCGGCTGCGGATATATTGAACAATCTAATTCCTGTTGGAGCAGTGGCTCACACCATGCCTCCTGCTAGGACGGCTCCTCGCTACGCTCCCCCTAAGCCGGGTGGAGTTGATATGACTCGTCTGGAACCTACAGCCACGGCTGCCAAGGTTCCTGATGGCTATGAAGCAGTGCCTTTAGACTTCTGGAAGAATCGTGCAGCGGTAACACAGGCCATTGCACAGGATGCACGCATCCGTGAGGGGCAGAGCCCCATTGCTGTGAACTCAGAGGGTGTTGCTGGATCACCAGCAGCCCTAGAAGGTCTACGTCGATCAACTGAGGACATTACCTATGAGAACGTTCCTCCGGATGGCAGCATCCCTCGTTCTACTCCTGATGGCCGTCTTACTGTTCCTCGTGGTAACGAGTGGCCTATTGATGAAAATGGTATTCCTGTTCGCTCTGGAATGCCTGAAACGCAAGTAGAAGGTTTACAGAATGTAAATGTTAACCAGCCTCATGTCAACGACATGGGCAATGCCATTCAAGAAGCAAACGGCCCCATGTTAGGGGCCGGTGATGTCTATGGCAGTGAGCCACTAGGCGTGCCCCAAGGGCAGCGTGGTGCTATCAATATGGATATGTTCGACCCACTCTTCAAGGTGGGGAAGGAACTAGACGATGGCATTCGCCTCGTTATGCGTGGCAGTCAGAAGGGCCCTGTTGTTCTAGCCTACGATCCCCAAGGCAAGCGTATTGCTGAGGCAGGTTTTAGTCAGGACATGTGGGCACGCCCACCTGAGCCTACGCACAATCTAGAGGCTCAATGGGTTACTACCGATCCTAACAAGCTTACCAACATGCCTGACGCAGACAGGCTGGCTCCCACTACCCCGAGTAAGTACAAAGGCCTCGCGTCGGAAATGTACAAGTTTGTCTCGGAAATGGGGAACGACATTGTTGCCTCAGGTGCTCAAACTCCTGAGGGCCAAGCTATGTGGGCACGATGGGAGAAGCACGGCTTCGCTACAAACGGTGTAATTCCTAAGGCTCAACGCGGCGCTATTGATCTAGGGCCGGGCTCAACTCCGTCCCCTGTAGCCAAGCTTACCAAGGACGATCCGGCTGTCATTGCAGCCAGAGGCGAAGTAGATGCCTTAGCCAAGAAGAACGTCGCTAACAAAATTCTTGGCAATCCCTATGTGGACACAATTACTACTCCTGAGCAAGCTCTAGCAGCGGCTCAGAATGCCAAGGACATTGGTCCTGTCACAGCCTTCCGCAACAAGACCGTTACCTCAGGCCTCAACTCAGCGGCGCTGTCTAGTAACAACCCGGTGATTAAGTTTGCACGCCAAGCCTTCCGTAAGGCAGAGACAGAGGCTAACGTCCTGTCCGAGCAATACATTACAGGCCCTGATGGCCTAGCTAAGAAGTGGCAGCTTCTCACTGCTGACCAACGTAACGACGTTATGGCCGTCCTGCACAAGCAGGACAGGGCACAGGAATGGTTTAGTCCTGAGAAGCTCAGGGACGCTGGTCTTTCTGAAAAGCAAATAGATGTCCTTCAACATGTTAAGGACATGGAGCAGAAGAAGCTAGAGGTTTGGAACGAGAAGCGTCAGCAAGCTGGTCTACCGGCTGTTGACGAACAACCCGGTCACTTCCCCGGCATCTTCACTGGCGACTACAAAACTATGGTCAGAGACAAGGACGGCAACGTCATTGGCTACGTAGGCACCAACACACGCTGGATTCATAACAGAGTTATTGAGGACCTAAAGAAACAATACCCGGCCGCTACCTTTGAGTTCTTAGGACGCAAAGGCCTAGCGGGCCTTGCGCGTGGTCCTAACAGTGTGGCTATGTCTGAGCTTGCTCAGGTGCTGGCTAAGAACGACCCTAAGTTTGCCGACCTACAGGATGCTGTTAACAAGCTCATTGCACAGAACGCCGACAAGATGTATGGCGCGTCTAATCACGCCTTAGGCAAGAAGGAAGGTGGGAATCCGGTGTTCGGTTCCGAAGGCAACAAGCCTTGGAGAAATGCCACCGAGAACACCAATGAGGCTATGACAGCCTACAAGCAATATTGGGACGAGGGCATGCGCTCGCATACCAACCTCCCGGCTGAGACTCAGCTTAAGAGTCTGCTCAATAGTCCTGACCTCAACATGCCTAATGTCAAGAGCTATCTGGACAAGTATGTGAACCATCTGTCAGGCCGCTCAGTGAGCGACTTCGGCAGGGCTATGGATACGTTGCTAGACACGCTCCCGCGTGCGCTAGGCGTGGGTCCGTCCTACATCCGAGGACTAGTGGACCAATCCACTAAGCGTACAGGCCAGCTTCTCATGGGTGCAGGCAACATCGGGCACAGCATCGTACAGATGCTACAGGTCCCGGCTATGTCGGTTCCACAATTTGTAAACATTGCCAAGCAATTCAACCTACCGCTCACTGACGTAGGTGCCGCACAGGCTCGTGGCATTGCAGACCAAGGTGCGTTCCTCAAGGAAATGTGGACAAAAGAAAAGGCCCAACGTGATCCTGTCACGCGGGCCATGATGGATTTTGCCTCAGAGAATGGCATGAGCCACTTCTCAGAATTCCAAGAGATTAAGCAAACCGAGCAGTCTGCCTCAGCACGGGTAGCCGATAAGGCTATCGACATCAACCGCACTATCCCGGAAGTGTCCACTCGTCCGTTCACGTTCTTCACGCTGTTCAGACTACTAGACAACGTGCCCCATCTGACGATGGAGCAGAAGCTACGTGCTGCGCTTAATGCTACAGACGAGGCGATGATTAACTATTCGCCCCGTGAGAAGCCTATGATTTATAGCGACTTAGGTCAACTAGGTAAGCTCACCGGCTCCCTGAGCACGTTCAAGCACGGTGCCTATGCACAGGCTGGTCGTCTCATTAAGGGCGGAGCAAAGGGCAACCTAGCTCCTCTAGCCACCTTCGCCGCAATCAACTTCGCTCTGGCTGGCGTCAGGGGGATATACGGTTACGACGATGCTGACTCCATCGTTAAGTATATCACCGGGATGGCAGGGAATCGTCGTTCCATTCGGGAACTGTTGCTCGATCCCAACACCAACTCCGAGGTTATCAAGAGCGGGGCACTTTCTGCCTACACTGGCCTCGACCTTGCTGGTCGGGTTAACGTCAACGGATTCATTCCTGACAACCCCTTGCAGGCTGTCGTGGGTCCCTTCGGCGCTAAGATCGAGAAAATCGGCGAGCGCGCGGTCCAAGCGGCTAAGAATCTCGGGGGTGCAGGTAATGGTCCCATAGACTTCAAGAATCTTGCCCTCGAACTTATGCCCGGTGGGCCTGTTCACCATAACGTGCGCGAATGGCTCATGAATGATCCCAAGACTAACCGGCTTATGGGTCAAGATGCTCTCCCCGGTAATGATCGTACTCCTGCGGATATCACGGCTAACAAGTATGGTTTCACTTCGCTTCGGCAGGGTAATCTAGGGAATAGTCAATACAATGACCTTCGGAGACAACAGTCGAAGCTGGAAGATCAGAAGGCCATTGAGAAGCAAGCACAGGAGCTACATGCGCAGGGCTTGTTTGCTCGTCAGGGCGCGCTAACTTTACAGGGCAACAATCTCGTTCAGAAGTATATTCAGCGAGAGGGTGACCCACAGCAACTAATTTCTCGTGTAGTGTCTGAGGCTGAGAACATGGCTCTGAATAAGCAGCAACGTCTACAGGGGATTCCTGATGGCTCGTTAAAGTCGATTTATCGCTACAAGAACTATGATCGTAGCCGGAAGTACAACAATGCAGATTAGTCATAATGGTATAGAGTTCCTTAAGGATGCGGAGGGTTTCCGTGATAAAGCTTACAGAGACTCAGTTGGAGTGTGGACCGTTGGTTACGGTACAACCCGAATCTACGGTAAGCCTGTTGAAGCAGGGCAAACGTGTACACAGAACGAGGCGGAGCTTTGGCTCACCGCTGATACGGCCTCGGTCCAAACGGCCATTAATAGATCGGTTCGAGCGCCACTTCGGCAGAACCAATATGACGCACTAGTGTCGTTTGTTTACAACATAGGGATTCAGGCATTCCAGAATTCCACCATGTTGAAGAAGCTGAATGCTGGTGACTACTCAGGAGCAGCAGCGGAGTTTCCACGATGGGACAAGGCAGGGGGTCAGGTGATCCCCGGCTTACACAGCCGACGACTCCGAGAACAGAGTTTGTTCACACAATAAAAAGGGCCCTTCGGGGCCCTTTCTCATTCTGTACAAATCACCCCAATGGGGATGATGATGATAAGCTTCTTGTCTCCACGTTGGATGGGCACCTTCATTAAAGTGTTGGGCTCAAAACGGTTAGGGCCAAGAGCATCAGGATCAAGAAGAATATCTCCCGGTTTAAGGCCCGCTTTCTCGGCTGGTGTTCCGTGGCCCACATCGACAATCTCACCACTGCCATAATTGATATGAATACCAATACCGTCATATTTATCCGTACAGGCTAGGCCTAGTCCTTCTGCATCCCGTCCTACCAGCACACGAGGCGTCATCATTGGCGCCTCTTCTGTTTTCTCGGGTTTCTTTTCAATAGGTAATGGGATACGACCGCACGATACTGCTGTCGCCAGAACTATTGTATGGAGCAGTAAAGTACCACCAACCCCAAATATGCGTTTCAGAGTTCTTTCTCCCAATATATGGCGGTTGGGAGTCCCCACCTGTAGATGGGATCAAAGACTTTCCATCCGCATCGGATGAAGCTGTTGGCAGAAGCAACATTTTCTGTGGTGCAGTCACTAACTACCCTCTTCACTCCCATCTTCTTCACCGTCGAGCACAGGTATCTCATAATACGTGCCTGAATCCTTTTCCCCCGGTAGCGATCCAGTACCCCGACGCGGCTGAGATACCAATTCTGACTCCCGTCCTCGGCCTTCGGAAGAGGCCGAATGCAGCCGAAGGCTACTGGCAGAGTCAGGTCGTAAAGGATTACCCATATATCGTTTTCTCCATGTTCCTCCATATCGTCCAAAGGGAGGGTTTCCCTATGGAGATAGCGGAGAGCAAACTCCTGTTCTTTGAAATCAACTTGCTTGAGTTTCATTAAACACCACAGCTACCGCCATGCCCGGTGTACTCACATACGTCTGTTTCTTCAAAGATTGTGTCCTTGTGTTTGATGGCATCTTCGTAGTCCACTGCCGTTAGCGGCTGACCGCCTCTAGCTCCATCTGGATAGCAGGTGAACCCACGGAGGCGTCCAGCGTATCTTGCAAGTGTGTTTGCAAAACTTCCGACAAGTCCCTCATTATTTCCCTTAGTTCCCCAAGAGGGAAGGTTGATGGTACTTGAAATTGACATGTCCACGAAGTCCTGTACGTCCGCTTGGAACTTGATGCGCCTTTCAGGATCATAGGCTAGGTCGATTGAGGTTTCGATGTCAGCGGGATTGATTCCTTGCTCGACGAGCGCCGCTGCTGTTCCATCAACAACAAATTGATAACGCCATTTGGTTCCGTCAGTGAGGAAACGACGCTTGTAAGCCGTTGCAAACGCAGGCTCAATTCCCGTAGTTGTGCCAGCGAGGATTCCGATAGAACCTGTGGGTGCGATAGCGCGGTACGCAACAGGCCTACTGATGTAGTAACGTTCGCAATGCGCATTGGCAGCCGCCTCAGATTCGGTTCGGTAGGTTCCCAACCACGATGATAGTGCTTCATTTACTTCGTATCTGTAGTTGCGCTTGAGAAGCCATTCGTGGATACCCATGAGGCCCAACCCCAAACGTCGATTCTTTTCCCTGACTTTGTATACCTTCTCGTAGGGTAGATCAGCGCGGAGAGTTCCACACACGAGGAACTTAGACGCGAGATGGACAACATCTTTGAATTGCTCCAGACTGTCAATATTGCCCAGATTGACTGAGCCAAGATTGCATACGTCAGAGTCATCCTCAGATGTAACTTCGGTGCATGCGTTGCGAAGAGTTTCATTCTGTTTATCACCAAAGTTAAACGAGAAGCCGGGCTCCCCTGTTTTCAGAGCCTGCCTTACATTTTGTAAAAAGACCGAATTAGCAGCAAGCTGCTGTGCCGCCACAGTCGGCTCGTGTAAGTAATTACCAATAGCAGCGTCGTCATAGTTGACGCTGATGTTGGTCATATCTAGAGGGGCGGGAAAATTGAAATCTTTCGCCTTTTGCTCTCGGATAACTTCTGACCAATTTTTTGATTTAAGGAAATCAGATATGTCTGCATGTTGCCAATTGAGGCTTGCATAAATCGCAGAACGTCGGCTTCCTCCCTGCATAACATTCCGTCCGATTTCATTGATTGCAAACATGAGGGGGATAGGGCCAGAAGCTGTACCACCAGTTCTTGATAAAGCCTTTCCAGCTCCGCGAAGTCTACTGTAGTCGATGCCAATTCCGCCTCCTGTCATTAGACAGGACATTGCCCGCCATGTTACTGCTGACCATTCTTCTCGGGTATCTTCCTCTGCCCGGAGAAGGTAACAGTTATTGTACGCCTTATAGGGTCTTCCTGCATAGTACAGGTAGCGACCTCCGGGTAGAAATCGCATATGTTTAATATGCTCAGCAAGCTCTCCTCGATCACCTGCTGACATGAGGGCGTGTTGAGTGCCCCACCTAGTTCCACAGACGTCTTCAACCACCCTATCTGCCAATTGATCCCATGTATCGGAGGGTCCTTGGGCGTACTTGAATCGGAAGACATTCTCACCGAAGGTTGTTCTGAACCGCTTTGTCGTTGTCAATATAATCCTCTTCTTCTGGCTCGTATTCTTTGATTTGTTCTTCTGCTTCTTCTTCTTCGATGCGTCTGACTAGGTATTTCTTCTTACCGAAGACACGTTCTTTCTCTTGATCGAAACGCTTATTCTTCATAGTGACGCGCAATGCGGCTCAAGTTGTCAAGGACATGCTCATGGAAAGCATCCACAAGCATGTCCGAGTCCACTTCCAGCAATTCGAGAAGAGTTACTTCGTCCTCTAGGCGAAGGCGTTGGAGTAACTCTTTGAAGTCCATTAGTCGATGTACTCTACAGGAATGTCGTTCTCACGAGCGAATGCAATTTCACGGGTGACCCCGTTGCTGTGCTGCCAACCCGGCATACGATAGACAACCAGCCGGTCAGCGTGTCGCAATACTCCGAAGTCTTGACGCAGCCAGAAATCTCCGTCGTGTCGTGTGTCCATACCATTGACTTCAATGGGGTGACTGTGGGCAATCGGACAGAATACAACTTCTCCACCTTCCATTAGTTCTGCCGCTTTGCGGCACACCTTCTTAAATCGTCGGGTCAGTAGGTTCTTAATGCTCTGCTCAGTGTGAGTCTCAGGATTAAGAACGCTGTAGGGACTAGCTAGATAAATCATTAGTAGATGTCTCCATTTTCCTTGATTTTCACATCCTCATAGGGAGCAACTGCCCGCCTATAAAATTCAAGCTTACAACACTCCAAAGCACCAACCACAGAGTTGTAATCGGAGTATCGAGCATTGTCTCCAAGATATTCGAGACAGAGCTTGGTGATGAGGAAATTGAGTTCACCGGGAGTAGCGGGACCATCGTCCCCTTGTAGCAGTTGTGTCTGCTCAATGTCTGAGATATAGGGCATTACATTAGCTACCGAAGACGGTTTGAATGATTTGAATTTCAGCAGCGAGCATCATGTACACGAGGTAGAATAATGCTGTGCCACTTACGAAGCTGGCGGCGGCTGATAGCCAGTAGAGCTTAGGAACATTAGTGCGATTAAGGAAAGCGTTAACAACGTCATTCACCTGTTGAAGAAACCAAAAGAAAGCAGCAAACCAAAAGACAGCGGTAGCATCCATTATTTCATATCCTTAAGAATTAGTTCGAGTCGCGCAAGAGCATTCCATGCAACCTGTGCAGCATGTAAGACAGGCTCTTTCATAGTAGAGTCATATAGGCCCTCGATAGACTCGGCAAGAAGGTGGCGACCAAGGGCATCAGAATAGCGGTTAACACCATCAGGCACGCTCTCCCAACCTTTCCACGCATACTTCTCGGCGCCCACTCTAGACACGTGAGCAACAGCACTACAACTACGAGGGAAGTAATCAAGCAAACCTCTAAATACAGGAGACTTTCCAGAATCGAGTTTAGCTCCCAAATCATGGGGGTTCCTTCCTGTGGGATCAACTTCCATATTTCCTATTCAAGTATTTGAGTGACACGAACATTTCGTCGAAGGCTCCGTCTTCAACTTCGTGGAGCATAATGACTCCCCGCCAATGTCGATTACCTTGGGGTCCCATATAATCCTCGTCGTGCTCATAGCAAGAGCCGGCGATGATAGATGTAATAGTAGCCCCGTCGGCCCGTGTAGCGTAAGCGATTTGCTTTCCTTGCTGGTGTCCAGCGATAGACGACATGTTGGTTTTACGGAGTTGCGCTGCCGCAGTTCCAGCAGGGCGGCCAGCCACACCAGTAACGAAGTAATGACTAAAGGCAATACCTCCAAGTACGAGTACATCAAGGAAGGGTACAACATTCCAATCAGCGTCGTACCCAAGATCACTGATGTTAAGAACCCCATCAAGTTTAGGGTCGTTGTTGACAGCCTTGTTAATACGGTTTTCATGATTACCGATCAGGATGTACTTGTCGGGGGAGTATTGCTTTTTTCCGTTCTTCCGCTGCCGGGTATTGTAACTAACGATAGGTTCGTGTAAGGCAACCATTCCGTCCTTTGCGGACTGAATATCCTCAACATATCTGCGACCTTCGAAAGCTTTCGTACCAACATCGTAAGAACTGAGAGAAGGCATATCTGCGTGGTCGCCAAGATGCACAATAGCATCTGGCTGTTTGTCCACGATAAATCGTCCAATGTTTTTAAGATACTCAACACTGTGTCCCGGTTTAACCTGCGTGTCTGGAATTACAAGTATTTTCATTAGTTGATGTTTGGATGTTGAATCCTCATTGCTGAGTCTTCGGGCTCATCCGGCTCTTGTAGCATGAAGGTGTAGCCTGCGGCTAGCAGGTCTTGGATACCGTATTGCAGAAGGAAACTTATTTCCCTAGCATTGAGGCTGCCCTCGAAAATAATCTCACCACTCTCTGGATTGCGGGTTCTAACCTCAATTTTCATTTTTCTTCTTTCGTTTTAATTTTGTGACATGGCTTGCATACTGCCTGTAGATTGTTCTTTTCACAAAATAGCCGTTTAATGTAGGTGTCCCATGTTGTAAAGCCCTTCTTAGGGTCCACAACTGGTTTAATGTGGTCCACTTGAATCTCCGACGAAGGTACATCAGAGCCACATATGGCACACCTAAAGTGCTGCGCAATACGATTGGTTCGGGTATTCCGTTTCTTATCCGTCTTCGCCGCATTTAATGTCTCGAACTTTGGAGGCCAACGCCGGGTGCCTGATCGTAGAACAGACACAATGAAGGCGTGCTTACGCGCTGGTGTCCACTCGGAACTCTTTGAACCTTTCCGTCGGGTCATCGTTCAGCTTCCTCCAAATCCAGAGACACTTGGCATTCATGTCCATTTCTTCATTGCAATCATACGCTGCTGCCACTCTGCGATAAAGCTCCTCTTCGGTGTTGGCACCTTCAAGGTGTTCAGCGGCTCCGACCTTTCCAACTTGGACAACACCTTTGATGTTGTCTGTGGGGTCGCCGACAAGCATTTGATAGTAGAAGAATCGGAGGCCATCGAAGGGGGTGACGAAATACTTTCGTGCTTCCTTGACGACGATGCCTTTCCGTTTGAGTTCTGGACTATAATGCCATCCCGGTATTTGATCTAAGTCTTTGTCGATGGAGCTAATCATGCTCTCAACGCCAGCATCCATGTTGGCTGTCTGTTCCACCCCTAGCAGATCGTCTGCTTCACAACCCTCTGCCTCTATGGCTGAGAACTTCCTGATGAGGAAATCTTTTACGATTTGTAAATGTTGCGGGCGGGGAACTTTAAGCCGATTGGCCTTGTATTCAGGATAAACCTTGTGACGGAAATTTCCCTCTCCCGTCACATAGAGTTTATATTCTGGATTGTTGAGGCGCTCTAGTAGACTCTCTAGCCCATTCTCTGCGTTATGGCAGGCGAAGTTGGGTGGGTCTTGCTCCGCCATTGCAGCGGAGGCGTAACAGAGCGTATCAGCATCAATTAAAACTATCACTCTGCCGTCGCAGTCTCCACGGCCGGAACGTCATAGACGTAGGCGACAATCTGATCGGCAAGATCAAACACCTCCTGATTGGAACCTACTGGAACCTCTAGGTACTTGATAAGCTCGATGGCATGGCCGATTGAACTTTGCTTGACGATGAGACGTTGGCGGTCACTATCGGGGACCCATGCAGACTTAGCAGCCTTCGCATCTCCCTGACCAGCCGCCTGGGCATCACCACTGATTTTGGTTGCGCCTGTCCAGACTGTGTAGTCCTTGTCGTCCTTGCCTGTGGTGACTTCATACAGTTCGCCTTCCTTGGCGTCCTTTAGGGCAGCAAATGCTGCGGGGTTGGCAAACGAAATGAGCTTCCAGCTTTTGGTTTCACCGCGCTGATTCTTGTAACTAATTTCAGCAACTTGATAACGCTTGACGTTGCTAACTGCTACACTGATAATACTAATTTGCATTAAATGAGTTCCTTTGGAATGTACATGGCATGCTCAGTTTGGATGAATCCCTTAACAGGGTCGAAGAACTGAACATCAGTTAAAACACGAGATTGTCCATCAACGTAGATGAGAATGTCGGGCACGGCATCCGGCCGGCCTAGCTTCTCTTGTGGGTACATCCCGCGCGATGCGTCATACCCAATGGGAGTTAGAGCGTCAATAGGTCGCTTCCTTTCATTGAAGCTCCAAGAGCTTCATATCCTTTTTGTTTGGTCCTGCGGATACTTCGCAGGTGAGGGGCAGAGAGAAGTCGTATTTCCAAATATCACGACATAGCTGAGGCACAGCCTCAATACTCTCTTTTAAAATAGTCCCTATATTATACACGTTTTCTTCTGGCGTGTCAACTACTATCGAGTCGTGGATTGTGCTGACGAGTAAATCGCTAGGCCCTTCAATCTCTCTAAGCCTACGATTACATTCCAGCCTTGCGAGCATAACAAGATCGGCTCCAAATCCTTGCACGGGATAGTTTTTAACTTTTGTATCAGGCCATTTAAGTCCCCACTGAGTTTCTTCATATCCGAAAGGATAATAGCGGCCTGAGGGGATAGTGAGACATCCATTGGTTTTTGCTTCATGGTCTATGTCTTTGTGCCATTTGGCGATGCCGTGGTACTTGGCGTAGTATTTGTCGATGACCTCTTGCCAAAAACGCTCGCTTCGGGATACCCCCATAAAATCCGAATCATGCGCATAGCTGTACGCGCTTCCTCCGTAGATAAGCCTGAACTTAAAGATTTTTGCAATAAGACGGCCAGCTTTCCCTTCACCGAGTCCAAAAGCTCGCTGGTTGTTTCCATGGATATCTTCCTTGTCGATGATTTCCTGCCGGAGAACGGAATCGTTGCTGAGTTGAGCAGCAACAACAACCTCTAGCCCCTTTACGTCAGCATTTACAAGCAAGCACTTTCCTCAACTGCGTTAAGAGCCAGATATAGCAGGATGGCGAACGGGATACCTAGTAACAAAAAACTCATCTACTTCCTCCGGAGCATTCTGCATATTTGGTCTGCTAGACGAAAGCCGTCCAGTCCTAGCCACAACTTGATTAAACTGACCGTGGATATAGTTTCCCTCCCAATGCATTTCTTCAATTAGCGCCGGCATAGCACTAAGATAAGTGCCAATGAGCTTAGTGATAGTAGCACGACGGAGTAGAAGCTCAATGATCCGTCTAGACTCTTTTGTTTTTGCCTTGAGTTGTATGAGGGTGTCTTCTGCTGTGGAGTAGAAGGGTCGCTCCGCAGTAGACTTTTTAAGAGCCGTTCCGCGGAGGGGGCTAAAGTGCCCGACGAAGTTATATTGATTTGTTCGTTGGTACTCATTTCTTATGTAGGCTTCCCCTTTCTTTGGGCCGCTCTTATAGATGCGTTCGACTGGAAGGTAAACGTCCTCGGTAAAAGAACCGCCATACAGGAAAGCACTAAGCTGATCGCCAGAGTCCCAATTAATTTTTGTAACGCTGTAGGAGTCAAGTTCTTTCTCGATGCCTATTAGTTCTTCGGTGAGTTGGTCACTTCGTCGCTGGCTGCCTTCAACGTCGTATTTGAACCCGTTGAATTCCATGTCTCGCAGTACCAAAAGATCGAGCCCGCAAAGGCGTATAAGACGAGAGAGG
>Ga0207702_10003443_pt1 | contig 14452 bp, 16 predicted proteins | sample KBSCornC62_FD_184302 | JGI IMG/M metagenome (GOLD analysis project Ga0207702, IMG submission 184302) | Corn rhizosphere microbial communities from Kellogg Biological Station, Michigan, USA - KBS Corn C6-2 (SPAdes) (version 2) | ecosystem: Host-associated > Plants > Roots > Rhizosphere > Soil ...
TTACTTGGGCTACGCTCGATCTCCTTCTTATATTCGCGAATCGCCCGTTCATTAAGCCCCAAACTGCCATACGCAAAACCAAGGTGGTAGTGACCAAGAGAAACGGAGGGGTCGATGCGAACGGCGATCTTGAACTCATCGACGGCCTGCAATGTTCGATTCGTGTTCTGGTAAGTGCGCCCAAGGAGGATGTGGGCTATCACATTGTTTGGTTTGAATTTTACGCTTTTCTCCAGTTCGGGGGCGGCGGCGGCGTATTCCGCTTGGCTCAGAAAGACCAACGCCAAGTCAAAAGGAATGTCTGGACTTGAGGGTTCGAGATTTTCCGCTTTTCGCAGTTCGTCAACAGCCAACGCACTTTGCTGACTTTTGAAATACGCCAACCCAAGCAAATGATGGATTTCTCCAACGTTGGGCCAGCGAGCGGCGAACTCACGACCGCGACCGATAGCTTCGGCAAGATGGCCTGACTGGATGTCTTCCAAGAGCAGGATGCGGGCGTTCTCTTGCTCAGAAGCTATGGTGCCGCTTCTGTTCAGTGCTTTTGAATTGTCGCCGCGGCCGCCACTGGATTGCGACCACAGAAACACCTGGGAATTTGCCGAAACAAGAAGCGAAAAGATCCACGCACAAAAACAAGTGCGCAGCAACCGTGACAAGGACTTCATGAGGAGCAGCACGCGGCGACCCACCCGACAGCCGAAGCATGGCAGTGTCCAGACCTGGATTCTTGTGACCCCGCCGCAAGTCTGTTTCGCACTTCCGGCGGGGCGGCAACAGTGCGGCTGCCTTTTTTCAGGGCAGCGGCGAAGTCGGACAGGGTAGATTCGAACTCGATTAAGGGCAGCTTCACGGTTTTGTCTCGGGGACGCTGAGAATTGTAGCTAGTGAGAAGCATTTGGCCAAATCAGAAGGCAGGGCTGGCACTAGTGCTAGCGGATCACAAAAGCGAAGTGCATTCACAAACCTCTTTTGTTGGCTGAATTGGAAGCGCTTCGCAAAGGAGAGGGGTTTGGGAAGGCGCACTAATCGAACGTGGGAGCATCGTCGCGCTTAATGGACATTGCTCGAAGCGAGGGAGTCGCCTATTCCGCGTTCCCGCCTGAGTTGCAAGCTCTTTTAGCGTCTAGTGAGGCTTGGCGTCTCTAATCTAGGTGGCACGTGCGAATGATTGTGTTTTCGCGTTGTGCGCGGGCTTCCAAACTGCCCGAATTGCCCCGAATGAAGGCTGCGGGGGAACGCGTAAGTCGCTGAAACCCGTGTCTGGCGCGAATTCTTAGAGATTTTGCAGACCTCCCTTACCACTTGGGTACCGCGCCAATTGCACTATTATGTGGGCTACTGAAGAGTTATGTTTCCAATCCAGGTTTACTGTCGTTCCTGCCGTCCAAACCTTTATAGATCAGCAATCAACTTCCGGCTTGCCCATGAATCCGTGAAAAAGCGTGACCGTGGCTAGGCTCGCACCTGAAGGAACGCAGCACCCAGGATGAGAGCGCGAGCCTTGCCCCATCCATCAGTGGCAGGTGGCAATGAAACCCATCCAGGTCCCGGGCGTGCCTCCGAAATGCGCCGCACCGGTGATGATTCCGAGATCATTGATCCCGTTCACAGAAACGTTGTTGGCTCCGGACACGTTCACTTGTTTGACGGTTCCGTTGGAGAAGTGAATCTGATTTCCGGCAACAATCGTTCCTGAGTTGTTGATGTCTGAGGGTACGTAACTCAGGCTTTTGAACGCGCCGTTCTGCAGAATGTAGCCGGACCAGGGATTTTCGAAGCTGCCCAGCTCGTAGCCGCCGACGATCACCCCCTTGTCGTTGATTGCGGCGACGGTAGTCTGCACGGAGTGCGGAAACATGATTTTGGAGAACGTCCCATTCGCGTGCCTGAAGCCGAAGTCGCCGCCGGTGCTGGTGCTGAGCGCAGTCCCGGCAATGGTGTTCCATTTGTTGATACCTGTGAGCGCCGTCGCACCCGCGCCGGGATAATCCAATGTGGCGAAGGACTTTGAATTGAGGATCAGTCCATGCGTACCGGAGAGCGGAAAGGTGCCGGTGTCTGAACTGCCATACTGGCCGACGGAAGTGCCGTTCAGATTGCGCTTATTCAGGACCGTAAAGAGGGCGCCCGATGGCGCAAAGGTGCTGACACCGCCTCCGGAGAAACGAGTGAAGCCCTTCTCTGAATTTTGGTTCGTGGTATAGGCGCCTCCGACCACAGTGTTGTAGTGGTTGATGCCCATGGGCAGAAAGTCGCCGGAAAATCCGGCTGGCGGACTGAACATGGTAAACGTGCACGAGGCTGGCGTTTGCGCATTGGCCACAGCAAGCAGTAACAAACCAGGGAGGAACAAATAGAGAGAAAGAGCAAGGCATGCACGGCACTGCCGCATGGGGGAACTCCTTGATGGCGCCCGCTGGAAATTGCGAGGCGCCGAACTTGCCGGTGAGATGTTGCCGGAGTCAGTGTCGTTGGAAGCCCTAGGAGAGAATTACAGAAACGAGAGGAGCCCGGACTAAGGCGAGAGATGTAAGGGTGGGTCGGCGGCGCGTGATGGGAAAAAGAAGGATCTGGCCTGCCCGTGTGAACTTGGACGCATCACGAACCGGCCAGCTCCAGCTCACTGCTGTCTTACTGATGAGCGATTCCTAAGATACCGCAGCTTTGGAGGTGAACAAAGCGCCAAGAAACGCCACCGTCAAGCGCGGCCCATAACGGCTGGCATCGCTCTCACGGAGTTCGAAAGACGCGAATGACAAGGGCAGATTGCAATTTTGCCTGATTGCAAAACTTGACTTCTGCTTCATAGGAGTGATCGCAGCTTCCGTGAATGGTTCTTGATTATCGCTTCTTAAAGACCAGAGGAGGTCCGACCCGTGTGGCCCTGAAGTCATTTGTAACGTCCAGACGATCGGCAATTGATACGAACCTAGTTCCGCCTCCCAATCCATAATCCTTGCGGTTGATCGCCCGTAGCCCTTGATCGTTCCCGTGCCACCCCTGCCTCTCAAAAGTGTCAGGACTCGTTTGTATGATTTTCGTGGAATGGAATGTTATATACGGATTTCGCTTCACATCGAAGCATTTTTCTCCTTCAGCTTGTTGTCCTTAGACTCCCTGCCGCTATGCACGCTGTCCGCCTGGATTTTGATATCTAGAACTCCAGTCGAAGCGTCGGTCGAAGTGAATATACCTCGAATTACTGCCACTGTAGTGTCGCACCTTGATCCGACATCCGAGGTGGGGGGGCGGGATACCTGGAACGCAGATTGGATAACGTTGTGCATGTCAGCGGTGTCGCATGTTAGTCCACCCGCGAATTTGCACATTTGATTGGAGTGGATGATGACCAAGGCGACTCTTCACATTCATGACATTCATGCTTTGCTGTGATGTCAAACACTTAGCAGGCAATGCGGCCACAGCCGGTGAGAGCTGCCAGCTTCCATTGACAAATCCTTAGCAAATTTTACGAGCGCCGAACCAGAAACGCGATATTATTCGATTACCCGAAAATTTAGTTTCGAGAGGTGCCTCGTGCCGAAAAACGGCATGGCTTCACCCGGTAGTGGGCAAGACATTGCAAAACTGACCGCAACCGAACAAGACCCCGACAAAGTGGCCGAACTAGCGCAGGAACTCATCAAGAAGCTGGACGCCCAAAGCACCGAAGAGCTGGATAAGGTCACGCCAGCCGACAAGGCGGGGCGTAAGACTGCCTGACCATCATAGGTTGAGAAAGACCTTCGCGAACCCACCTTCGCAGGACTCGCTGACATCTGACATCAAAGACGGCGAGGAGCACTCCTAGTAACAATTTCTCCCCTAACCTGACAGTCATGACAGGTGAAAAATCATCTCCCAATCTCTTAACCTAAGATGCCAACTTAGCTCGGGGCATGGGCAGGGTGCAGCCGTGAAATCTAATTCTTGGCGGCACCGGTGCGATTTTAGCACTCATGAAACGGGGCTCTGAACTGCGACAACTGTCGACTCGATTGGTTGTCAGCGTAGATACCGCACGGGCCACAGCAAATGGTGAGGCAGTATTCCTGACTCCATTCAAGCGACCTGACACGATTACATCCCCCCAACAGTGATCTGAGCGAGATATTTTCTTGCTCACTAATTCCGGAAGGAGCTCATTCTTGCGTTCGCACCTGTCGACCACAACGGCTACAGATGGCGGGACATAACGCGGAATAGATCTCAGGCGATGTCACTTCTCTCCGAACCGAGAGGAATTTCTATGCCACCAATCAACTTTCGATGGAGCGCTTCACGGTCGAGGGGCGACGGAATGCGCGCCCTTGATGCTCTCTGCCCTTACTTCCTGGTACTGGATTTTTCGATGAGAAACGCAGTATTTTTTGTTTTCTCACTGTTTTCGTTGCAAGCACCTTCTTCCTCAACTCGGCATCACAAGCGTGTAACAGTCGGGACCCCAATGTTTTCGTTCGTTCGCAGTCGTTTCTTTTCTGTTTCGTTTTTGATCCCTTTGCTCCTCTCGTTTCTACCCAGAGCTGAAGCCCAAAACGCAGACTTCAGCGTGATCGTCTTGCCGGACACTCAGTATTACTCCGAGTCTTATCCTGCCATTCTCAATTCTCAGACACAGTGGATCGTGAGCAACGCCACAGCGTTAAACATTCAACTTGTACTCGGAGTTGGAGACATTGTGAATAATGGCAGCAGTTCGGCGCAGTGGGTTACCGCTGACTCGGCTTACAAGAGCTTTGATAGTGCCCACATCCCATACTTCGCCGCTATCGGGAACCACGATTACGATGGCAACAACCCGAATGGGCGAACCTCGTCGACGTCTAACTTCAACCATTATTTTGGCCCGTCACGATACCAGAATGCAGCTTACTGGCAAGGAAGTTACCCACAGGGAAGCAACGAGAACTTTTACGGGTTCGTGACGATCAACGGTCAACAGTTTTTGATACTCGCGCTCGAATTCTATCCCCGCGACGCTGCTCTTTCCTGGGCAGCGCAGGTAGTTCAGAACAACCCCAGTGCAGAAGCCATCATTATCACCCACGCTTACGAGTACTTCGACAGCACGCGCATTTCCGCGTGTAACAGCTTTGACGCGCAGTATTACGGCCTTGGAGGAGACAACGATGGGGATGCAATGTGGACGAAGCTTGTGCGCCAGTACAAGAACATCAGCCTGGTATTGAGCGGACACGAAGTCAGAGGTGCGGGCCAGGACTCGACTGGGCGTCGCTCAGACATGGGATCGAATGGAAATCTGGTCAACCAAATTCTCGCGAACTACCAGAACATGTCGAACGGCGGGAACGGATATTTGCGCATCATGAAGTTCCATCCCTCGACTGACACCATCGACGTGCTGACCTACTCGCCATACTTGAACAGCTCTCTCACTGACTCCGGAAATCAGTTCACGATTCCCTGGCACAAGTGGACGGGAACAGGCGTCGGAAGCATTTCCGGTGTGGTGAAAGACATCTCGTCCTGTAGCGCGTTGCCCAATGCGGCGATTAAGTCGAACGCCGCGTCGACCGCAACAAACGCTGCCGGCACCTACGTCTTGGGCGGGTTGGCGCCGAATACGTATTCGGTAGTCGCGAGTTCCGGAAGCTATGTGCCCGTGGGGCGGAATATCGAAGTAGGACCTGGTATGACGGCAACCGGCAAGCTGTTCCTGGGAACCGGATCGGGGCAGTTTCAAGGTTCGGCGAAGGACAGTACTGGGGCGGCGATCTCCGGAGCAACGATCCATTTCGTGGGAAGCGCGAGCACGAGCGCGTTTGACGAGACAATCACAACCAATACATCGGGCCAATACGCGTCGGGAAGCATTCCCGGCGGAACCTATCAATTGACGGTCTCCGCCACTGGCTTTAACCCATTTACAGCTACGGTCAGCCTGGGAAGCGGGGCGACGGTGACTCAGAATTTCGTCCTTACTTCGACTTCAAGCTCCGGCGGTGGGAGCAGCGGCGGAACATCGGGCTCTTCAGGGGGAGGTGGTACGACCGGAGGAACGGCGGGCACCATCACGGGGCAGATTGTCAAAGATGACACCGCCACGGGCTTGGCCGGTGCGACTGTGAGCTTTAGCGGCGGCAACACGATTACGAACGCCAGCGGGGTGTACACGTTGCTCAACGTCCCACCCGGAACCCCGATTAAGGTAAGCGCCGCGCAACCCGGCTTTGCGAGCGCGAGTTCCACAATGACCGTGGGCGCAGGCGCAACCGCTTCTTTGAATTTTTCGCTGCTGCCAAATTGTTCAATCAGCACCACAAATCTCACGGTCACAGTGTGCCAACCTACGGCGAACTCGGCGGTGCTCAATCCGGTTCATATCATCGCGAAGGCAACGGACAGCACCTCTGTAAATCATCTGGAGGTCTGGGTCGATGGAACAACCAAGGCTTATCAGGTGAATGGCAGTTCCATGAATGCGTACGTTTCCATGAGCCGCGGCAAAACGCACAGAATTACGGTACAAGCGGTGGACAACTCCAACCACATTTTCAAGCAGACGGTCTATGCGACAGTACAGTAACAATTCGCTGATACAGATACTGGTGGTTTTCGCGGCTGCCTCGACAGTGTTTCCATGTATGGCCAAGGCGCAGAGCGGGTCGTGCCCGATCCAGCCAATTCTGGTAAAAAACATCAATTCGCAAATCGCGATTGAGTTCAATAGCACTGCCGGCAAACCGGTTGCGAGCTATCGCTTCGCACTGAAGTTTTTCGATCATGCCGGTAAGGCGCACAGCTTTCCGCTGTCGCTCGGAGACCACGTGCACATGTCAGCGCATGGGCGTCGTACCTCGATTTGGGAAACACATCTGGCCCAGCAGTTTCTTTACCCATATGTGCAGGCTTTCTTGCAGCAAGTTGCGTTCGCGGACGGGACGTCGTGGGTGGATGACGGGTCGCACGCGTGCAGCATCGTCTCTGTGCAGGAATGACTGTCTCTGCTTGCACGGCGAAGCTGGTCTAAGGAAGACGACCCTCAAAGAGCGTCTTCGCACGTGCTTTCCCGCGTGGCTCGATTGGTCTTGATTTTTCTTGGCCGCGATAGTCCAAACGTAGGGACCAGGCGCGGAACGAAGAGAGATTTTCTCGATATTGGAGCGGGAGACGGGATTTGAACCCGCGACTTCGACCTTGGCAATGTTGCGCTTTGCAGTCCCCGCTACAACTTAGCTAGTTTCGCACCCTCCCCTCCCCCGCAACAACGCCGAAGACCTACGCCCGTGCGGGTACTGGAGGTAGGCTAGGCTTACAATGCCACAATGACCTACGAAGTCTGGTTGGAGTAGGTGAGAGAAGCGCTGAAATCCATCAACATGTCAATGGATGACTGGCAGCCACTTTGCCGCTTCGATTTTCCCGGTGACCGTTCGCGAAACTCAATCGTGGAGAAAACAATGAAGAGATTTCCGTTTCTCGCTATGGCCCTGCTCGCGTCTGTGTTTGCCTTTCCCGCTCATGCGCAGGACGCCATGAAAAAAGAAGCAGCCGTCAAACCTGCCGATCCGGAGTTGAAGGTTGTGCTCGATTCGTGGAATGAAATCGGGCACAAGCTCGTCGCCATGGCCGAAGATTTTCCCGAAGACAAGTACGACTTCAAGCCCACGCCCGCACAGCGCAGCTTCGCCGAGCAGTTGCTGCATGCTGCTGGAGCCAGCTATTACTTCACCAATCCAGTCATGGGGCAGAAGCCTCCGGCGGGAGAAGATCCGAAGCGGGAGAGCTACAAGACCAAGGCCGATATCGTTGCATTCGTCAAGAAGTCCGTCGCTGACGGCGCAGCTGCCCTTCAATCCAAAGGCGAAAAAGGGCTCATGCAGACCGTGCCATACGCCCATCAGGAAGTGCGCGCCCTCGACATAGCTTATGGTTTGATCGAGCACAGCGGCGAGCACTACGGCCAGCTTGTTGTGTATTACCGTTTGGCGGGATTGGTCCCCCCGGAATCGCGGCCGAAGAAATAAAACTGGAACCAGAGCGGGGTGCCCCGTCCTTATCGCGCGCAATGGGACCCCGGACGGATGCGTAAGCGGGTACAAGTGCGGGTACAAAGAAAAAGCCCTTCCCGAGGAAAGGCGCATGATTTCTGGAGCGGGAGACGGGATTTGAACCCGCGACTTCGACCTTGGCAAGGTCGCACTCTACCGCTGAGTTACTCCCGCTCAGCACGAAACACTCAAAAGACCTGCTCCCTCGGCTTACCAGGGATCGGCGCGCGGAACTCCCTGCTCGGGTTCAGTTCCTGCTCGGTGACTTGATTATAAACTAGCCCGCAGCTTCTCGCGAGAATCGAGATCGGACGATCTTTCGTTCTCGCACCCTTTTAACCACGATACTTTCCCGATGGGTGAGATAGTGGATGGATCTGCCTCGATCACGGCAGACGAGATCGAATCTCAGGACTCACACAGGAGGACGTCCATGCAGCCCCAACCTCTGATTGCCGTAACTGACGTGGAAGCAAGCAGCCGCTGGTACCAGCGGTTGCTGGGGTGCCGGAGCGATCATGGAGGACGAGAATACGAGCGGCTGGTGTGGCATGGCGAACTCGTGTTGCAGCTTCATAGTTTCGGGATAGAGCATCACCACGGGCGAATCGGCAATCCCGAGGATCGCCCCTACGGAAATGGCGTCCTATTATGGTTTGAGGTCCAAGATTTTGACGCAGCGGTCGAACGCGCGGTCGAAATGGAAGTAAAGATCCTACTTCCAAAGCATAGAAATCCCCCTTCAGGCGAGACCGGTGGACCGAATCATTGGGAATGTTGGATGAGTGATCCAGACGGCTACGTCGTCGTACTCGCTAGTCCCGACGGCTCCGCCGATGGCACCTGGCAACCAGCTCGCTAGAATTCCAGTCGCATCTGAAATGTTTTAGTGTCCGGTATGCCACTGAGGATCCTGCTCCGGCTTGACGATCTGGCCGTCACGCATGTGGATGATGCGATCGCCGTAGGCCGCGGCTTCCGGGTTATGGGTGATCATGAGCACCGTCTGACCCAGCTCCTTGTTGGAGTGGCGGAGCATGCTGAGGACGATCTCCGAGTTCTTGGAGTCCAGGTTACCGGTGGGTTCGTCCGCCAGCACGATGGCAGGGCGATTCACCAGCGCTCTCGCCAGGGCGACACGTTGTTGTTCGCCTCCGGAAAGCTCCGCCGGCCGGTGACTCATGCGCTTCGTGAGACCCAGGAGCTCAATGATTTTTTCCAGATGACCTGGGTCGTGGTCGCCGTTTTTCCCGGCGATGTCGATAGCAACCTCTATATTGGAGCGCGCGTCGAGGGTCGGCAAGAGGTTGAACTTCTGAAATACAAATCCAATCTTCGACTTCCGCATGCGAGTGCGCTCGGCATCGGTAAGTTGGGCGAAATCAATACCATCGATGATGACCTTGCCGCCATCGGCACGCGTCAAGCCTCCCAATAAGTAGAAGAGCGTAGACTTCCCGCTCCCCGAAGGTCCCACGATGGAGACAAATTCCCCTCTTTCTACGGTGAACGAAACGCCACACAACGCGTTCACGTCGATTTTCCCGATGTGATAGGTCTTGCGAAGATCTAGAGCTTCGATGATAGGGGGCATGCGAAGTATAGATCTTACAACACCGATGAGGGAGCAAACGGTGGGCCTTGATGGAAGGAACCCGGAGTTCGCGGTCCCGGGGCGCTCCTCTTGTGCCGCTATCCGACTCTCACGGCTCGTCCTGTGTGGCTAGTGCGGAACGAACCCGGGAAGCGCCTACGAAGGGTCTCAGGACATGCCAGCACCCTTCGTCGGGCGCCAGGATCATGCGGTCGCGGCAGTAAAGTTGGATACCGGGGGTTCGGGCGCGGCGGCACTGCGGAAATGCGATCGTTTCGGTCCACGCTTTCGAACCAGAAGGAGACGAATGCGCTCGAGCAGGTCCGCGGGCATGTACATCCCTTTCGCCAGGAAAAGATCTGCAGAACTCTCGTGCTCGTAAATCTTCACTGTCCCTGAAACCAGGATGGCGGGAGTTTCAGGTGAAATGTTCTTTACGCCTTGGATGAGCTTGGAACCGTCTACGCCAGGCATGACGAGGTCGGTTAACACCAAGTCCACGCCACCCAGCGCGAAGCGGTCCAGAGCCTGCTTTGCATCGGTGTACGCGAGCACGCGATAGCCGCGCGTTTCGAGCAACACTTTGCGAATGGAGAGTGATTGTTCATTGTCATCAACGCAGAGGATCGTTCTTTTCGGTTTCATCGGACATTCCTAACCAGCGCGGAGTGTCTCCGCGAGAAAAATGGAAAAAAATTGGTTGAAAAATCGACTAGAGCGAGATGAATCCTATCGACGGAAGGACCGCGTGTAAAGTAACGCGAATGCCAATGCGAAATTTCCCGGTTGCAAAAACCGAGCGTGTGTGCGTGCGCTGATTTTTCGCGTATGTTCGCGTCCGCGCATTCAGAAGAAGAGTTCTCCGCGCAAAACTTCAACAACATTTCCACCGACCCGTACATTAACCACTCTGTCATTGTTTCGGGAGGCACGAACAAAAATCCGGCTGGGCCGCATCATCTCGACGCCTTGCTCGATCATGACACGCTCTTCGGGCCGCGCAATTCCATGCTGAACCATCCATGCGGCGCAGCAACCCGATGCCGAACCGGTGGCGGGGTCCTCTCCATTGTAAAAAAGCATCCGCGCGTGAATGCGTGCCGAGGAGTCAACAGTCTCGCGGGTAACGCAGAAAAAAAATCTTCCGTCAGACTTCTTTAAGTATTCCGAGGACTCGCGCTGCTTGAGTTGCAGCCTGCCCATTGCCTCCAGATTGCGGATGGGAAGCATGGTGAAAGGCGTTCCGGTGGAGACGGTTTGAATCGGCAAAGCCGGATCAAGATCTTCGAGAGGGACGCCGGTTACGCTCGCAATGGTTTGGCGATCGTGTGTCATGCCGAATTCGGGGTCACGCTGCGTCATTTCGCCAAAAACGGGCTCGCCCGGGCGCTCTTCAAAATTCACCGGGATTGTCCCCACGTTGAGATCAAGTCTGGTCTCCCGCGCGCCGGAAGTGCCGCGAAGGAAGAATGCGGTGCCAAGCGTGGGATGCCCTGCAAAGGGCAGTTCTTCTTGCACAGTGAAAATGCGCACGCGCGTGCCCCGGTCGCGCTCGATGGCAACCTCACGCGGGAAGATGAACGTGGTCTCGGAAAGGTTCATTTCGCGAGCGATGGATTGCATTTCCGAGTCCGAGAGACCGGACGCGTCATGTACAACGGCGAGGGGATTGCCTTCGAGTGGACGGGAGGTGAACACATCGAACTGGGTGAAAGCGAATTTGCGCGCCTGGCCTGCCATGTGGGTTGGATTGCAATCGAGGACATTTAGGTGCAGGAATTTAGGATTACTCCAGGAAATTTAATGCGCTACCCACCAAATACAGCAACCGGAGAAAGGCTGAATGCCCCCGGGAAAGGACTCTCGCAAGGCGTGAGTGTCTGCTCGCGCTCGAGGAGCCGTTTTCGGGGAAGGCTTACGTTTGACGGGTACTTTGACGCTGCGTATCCTATCGGCATGCAGACGTCCCACCCGCGATGCTGTTGTAATTTCGCGCCGGCGTGTGGGTAGGCACAAAGATCTGACCCACCCGGCAGCCGCTTGGGTGGGTTTTGTTTTTCCGACGTTTTTTACTCCAGATCCCAGAATTTCAATCGAGGAGGCATTATGAGTACTGCCACGCTTGAATCATCTCCAGTAATGCTACGCATCAACGATGTCGCGCCGGATTTCACGGCAGAAACCACCCAAGGCTCCATCCGCTTCCACGAGTGGATCGCGGATGGATGGGCAGTTCTGTTCTCTCATCCGAAGGATTTCACGCCCGTGTGCACAACGGAACTCGGCCACATGGCGGGTTTGGAGCCAGAGTTCAAGAAGCGCAATACCAAGATCATCGGCTTGAGCGTGGATCCGGTTGCAAGCCACGGCAAATGGTCGGCTGACATCGAGGAGGCAGTGGGACACAAGGTCAACTATCCGATGATCGGGGATCCGCAACTGAAGGTCGCGCAGCTCTATAACATGCTTCCGGCCAGCGCCGGCAGCACCTCGGAGGGTCGAACCCCAGCCGATAATGCGACCGTGCGGACAGTCTTCATCATCGGGCCAGACAAGAAGATCAAGACGATGCTGGTTTATCCCATGAGCACCGGCCGGAACTTCGCGGAAATTTTGCGGATTCTCGATTCTCTGCAGCTGACTGCTCGCGCCGGGGTTTCGACTCCAGTGAACTGGCAGCCAGGGGACGATGTGGTTGTTCCCGCTGCCATGCCTGATGAAGAGGTGAAGAAGAAATTCCCCGATGGAATCAGGACATTGAAGCCGTATTTGCGGTTTGGAAAACAGCCCAAGTAGGTTTGCTAGTGGAGGAGCCCACCCCTCTTGCCAACTGCGTTCGGCAGGGGTGGGCAACCTTCCATCACCGCTTTTTTGGCAAGAACTCCCCAATTCTGCGTATCTGGGCGCCTACTGCGCGCAACTTCTCCTCGATATTTTCGTAGCCGCGGTCGATATGATAGACGCGATCGATGATGGTTTCGCCATCAGCGACCAGTGCCGCGAGCACCAGAGACGCTGAAGCACGAAGGTCGGATGCCAGAACGGCTGCGCCACTGAGTTGCGATTTGCCGCGGACCACGGCACGTCGGCCTTCGATCTTGATGTTCGCCCCCATACGGACCATCTCCAGCGCGTGCATGAAACGGTTTTCGAAGATGTTTTCGGCAATAATCGAGGTGCCCTCGGCTTGGGTCGCGAGCGCCATGTATTGCGCTTGAACGTCGGTGGGAAAGCCAGGGTACTCCTCGGTAGTCACGTCGGCCGCCTTTAGCACGCTACTGCCCTCGACGCGGACGGAATCGCGGGTGCTCTTGGTCCGAACGCCCACTTCCTGAAGTTTCTGAAGGAGCGCACCGAGGTGTTTGGGGTCGCATCCGGAAATGTTCAGATCTCCGTCAGTCAAGGCGCCGGCGATGATGAAGGTTGCGGCTTCTATGCGATCCGGAATAATGCGGTGCTTGGCGCCATGGAGCTTGGAAACTCCTTTGATTCGGATATCGGGCGTGCCGGCGCCTTCGATCTTCGCCCCCATCTTGTTCAGCAGGTCGGCGAGGTCGGCAACCTCCGGCTCCTGCGCGCAGTTTTGCATCAGGGTCTCACCCTCAGCAAGCGTGGCCGCCATGAGCAGATCTTCCGTGCCCGTCACGGTGATCTTGTCGAACACGATTTCTGCACCCTTGAGCCGCTCGGCAGAAGCCTCGACATAGCCGTGGTGCTGATCGATCTTTGCGCCCAGGCGTTCCAGTCCTTTGATGTGGAGGTCGATAGGCCGGGCTCCAATGGCACAACCCCCAGGGAGCGACACCCGGGCCCGTCCGCATCGTGCGACCAGAGGGCCTAGGACAAGGGTGGAAGCACGCATGGTCTTCACCAGCTCGTAGGAGGCTTCCGGTGCTGAAAGCGTCTTGCAGCAGATGCTCGTACGATTGCGCGCGCGGCCGTATCCCAGTTCGACCTCGGCGCCCATGGCCGAAAGCAGCCTGCGCGTTGTCTCGATGTCCCGCACTTGCGGAATGTTCTCCAGGATGACCGGCTCTTCGGTGAGCAGCGCGGCCGCCATGGCGGGCAGAGCCGCATTCTTCGCACCGCTGATGCGAACCGTGCCGAGCAGAGGATTTCCGCCGCGAATTACAAACTTGTCCATAGTTGTATGCGGGCGAGCACAGTGTGGCCGATTACCCGCGCTGTGCGCCTCGCGCCTCTAGAATTCTCTGTTCCCTTCCGTGCTCGATCTCCTTACTTATCAATAGCTGGGCTTAACTCCGCCTCTATTGGCTTCGCCGCCATGCGGCGTTACCGGTTCTCATCTCGCATCTTCTTCGCCAAACTGATGGCATTTCGTACGTGCCCATGAGCTTGGGTGAGCGCCTGTAGGGCGATCGAGCGCTTCACGTCCGCTTTGGACATCACGATGGCAAGCGGCACGCTATACCGAGCGCTCCTCAGCGCGCCCTGGGCATCGCGAGACGCCAAGCCCAACGCCCGCTCCACAATTCCGATCGAACGCTCAGCCAGCTTTGAGTTCTTGCGATGCAGGTTCACCATCAGGTTGCCATAAACGTAGCCAAGGCGCACCATCGCGCCAGTCGAGACGATATTGAGCACCATCTTTTCTGCGGTTCCGGCTTTCATGCGGGTTGAACCCGCGATGACTTCTGGGCCGGTATCGACCACGATGGTAAGTTCCGCGGCTTTCGCCATAGGAGAGCCGCCATTGCAAGTGACCGCGATCGTTCTCGCACCTGCGCTGCGCGCACTCTGGACCGCAGCAACGGTGAACGGAGTGCGTCCGCTGGCGGCGAGGCCGATGACCACATCAGCCTTGTTCACGCGTTTGCGTCTC
>Ga0207702_10003451_pt1 | contig 14432 bp, 13 predicted proteins | sample KBSCornC62_FD_184302 | JGI IMG/M metagenome (GOLD analysis project Ga0207702, IMG submission 184302) | Corn rhizosphere microbial communities from Kellogg Biological Station, Michigan, USA - KBS Corn C6-2 (SPAdes) (version 2) | ecosystem: Host-associated > Plants > Roots > Rhizosphere > Soil ...
TGTGGATGCATCGGTCGCCGTCTGGCCGTTCGCGACAGCCAAAACGTAGAAGAGTGCGAAAAAAAGGGGGAAATGGACTCTCATAGATTCATAGATGGGTTTTGAGCGTCAGCCTCGATGTGATCAGCCCGAGACCGGTAAAAGTCTATAACTTCCAACAATTTTGCCGATGATCCATTTGTACCGGCAAGCTCTACACGAAATCTGAAACAGTCTTTGTGAATCCCTTGCCCTTGAAAGGTCGTCACGTATCTATGAACTCGTGGGGAGAGAATTTTCGAGTACTTCTCGATGTCTGAAACATAGACATCGATCGGGCGCCATGCATCGGAAAAGCTCCAGGTCGTGCATCGTCTGCCATCCGGCCCGATACCTGATTCTGCCCGAGGGGCTCGAATTGCGTCCTTGATGTCATTCCATTGGATCGTCGAGTAGAATCGCCTGTAGCAACTCAGCCCTCGCTCGTCGGCGACAATCACAGGCTTACTAGAGAACAATTGTAGAACCAATGATATAAAAGGAATTCCCACCAACGCACAGACGACAATTATGGCAAATACGGAAATCTCCTCAGTCGCATGAACCTTACTCCAAAATAGGTAAGCAGCATATCCAAAGGCGGAAACGATTGCCAATAATAGCAAAGCCCAAGACTTGGATGTGTAAGCGACAAATTTCATTCCATCACCGACCTATATTATGGGTCGATATGTTCACATCACTTATCCCCAGTGTCCTGCTCGGTTTCTTTGACAAATTTCGCAAGTTGCCGGCCTCGGAAAAGGGTGAAAAAGCCATATCCAAGGAATGCGAGTCCAAGGAAAAGAATCGGCTCTACCTCTCGGTGTTTGAGTCCCATCCAAATGAAAAGCGCGCCGCCGACCAGATAGAAGAGGAAGGCACCATAAAGATTCGAGGGCCCGCGACGTACGAGTGCCCGAGTCGGCTGCTGGACAGCCAGGTTCCGATCGATCATTCGAATGAGAGATTCGACATCCGCTTCGCAGCGATTTTTACATGCCAAACCTTTGGGAAACTCTGTGGCGAATGGGAGACTGAGGCCCCGTTCACAGGACTTACAGACTCCAACGGCATCTTCTTCAGGGTTGTAGAAACATTTCATAATAGAATCCGTTGGTTCATTCGCGGGAAGCCACTCCCCCGTTACCTGTGCATCGTCACGATCGGAACGGCGATCCAGGCAAAATATCCAATCATGAACAGAATCGTGGCCGCCGACCCGATCAAGGTGGTTCGGATGTAGTGTTCGGGAAGGCCCAATTCCCGGTATTTCTTTTGCAGAATTAGATTGGAGGCGATCGACACTCCCAGAATCAGCGCCAGGTAGATGAGCAACCCCGCCTTAATGCCTCCGATCGATGGCTTCAGATACATGAAACCTGAGAATCCAAAGATGAGGACAATAATGGGAAGGAATCGCCAGATAGCGAATCCGGACGAGTAATCCAAGAGTCGCGCTTTCTCTTCGATACTCAGAGCCAGCATTGCCTTTCGGTTGAAGTGCTGGACGACCATGATCCCGACGAAGAACGCCGCAAGTGGAATAAGGCTATTGTTCATAAAATGGGATGGAGTCCCGGTAATTGGCGATTACAGCCTCCTCGAGTCTCGACATGCTGCCGTCCTTGGTCGCTTGGCGAGGGACGGCAGAATTCAGGGGGGCCTCCACAACTGTGCGGCTTCTTACCAGATCGCCTCTTTGGTGCGCAAGGTTACTCCCTATTCCGAGCGAGCGACTTTCATCCTCGTGCTCAGCACCCAGCCGACGATTGATTCGGTCATCGGCTACATCCCCGAAGCCACACTCCCTTCGAGGCATGCCCCCAGTTCCCGGATCTTCTCTGAAAGCTTATCTTTTTCCCGTGTGCCCCCCTGTGGAATTTGGGGAATTTGGGGAATTGAGAGGATGTGGCCTCCTGCGGCACCCGGGTCGGACCGTCGCCCGCGCCGCACCCTGCGACTTTTCCCTTCAATACCCGATCACTTCGAGATCTGGAACCCGGCGAAAATCCGCGGCGTTGCGCGTGACGATAGGCATCGCATGCGCAAGGGCAGTTGCAGAAATCCACATGTCGTTGGCTCCGATGAGGCTGCCGGATGCCTGAAGTGCCCGGTATATTCGACTGTAGGTCCACGCAATTTCACTCGAATACTCCAGGACGCGATAGGGCCTCAAAAACACCTGCATTTCCTGGCGACGCTCGACGCTTATCCCGCACCCAAATTCGCCCTCGGAGATGAATGAGATGCTGTATTGCTCCACCCGACTTCGCTCCAAAAATGCCCGAGCACCAGTTCGGCGGCGTGACGCCATCTCGCGATGAAGGTCGATCAGGAAAGTGGTGTCGAGAATCACCGATCCTCCCAAGGGTTATCTGGAGGCCTATCCCGCATCTGGGCTTCATCCATCGCATCCAGCTCGGCGTCGGTAAAAATCGGCCCGAGCTTCTGGTAGTAAGCGATAATTTGAGGCCCCGATAGGCCCTCACCCGGAATCTCCGCCCGCCGGACTACTGACGAAAATGATTCTCCGGGGCGTTTGGCTCTCCGAAGCTTCTCGTAAGCATCGAGCTCGAGAGTGATCGTTTTCGTAGCCATACACGAATCATGCATGAAACTTGATGTCATTCAAGTGAACACCTGATGGGGCGGAATCCCAATCCCTCCCTCCGCTGGCAAAATCCCTCCCTCCCCCATCATCCGCCGTTGACTCGGGCCGTGGGCTCCGCATCATGTCGAACCCATTTTTGACACGAACCCGATGATCGAGCGCTATCTCCTCAAAGTCGCACAGGAACTCCAGATTCAACCCCGGCAGGTCGCCGCAACGGCGGCGTTGCTCGAGGAGGGAGCGACGGTGCCGTTCATCGCGCGATACCGCAAGGAGCGCACGGGCGAGCTGGATGAAGTAAAGATCACGTCGATCCGCGACCGGCTGGAGCAGCTCGCGGAGCTGGACAAGCGGCGCGAGGCGATCACGACCTCGCTCACAGAGCGCAAACTGCTCACGCCCGAGCTGGCCGGCAAGATCGAGGCGGCCGAGACGCTTACGGTGCTCGAGGATCTCTATCTCCCCTTCCGCCCGAAGAAACGCACCCGCGCGACGATCGCGAAGGAACTCGGGCTCGAGCCGCTGGCCGATCTGCTGTGGACGCAGGATCCCGCGATCGATCCGGAGAAGGAAGCCGCGCCGCTCGTGGGCGCGAGCGTGACGGTGGATGCCAAGACGAACTCGGTGGACGATGTGGCCGCCGTGCTGCTCGGGGCGCGCGACATCCTGGCCGAGCGCATTGCGGACGATGCCGCGGCCCGCGCGAAGCTGCGCGATCTCTATCTCACGAAGGGTGTGATCAAGTCGAAGGTGCTCACAGGCAAGGAGGAGGAAGGCGCGAAGTTCAAGGACTACTTCGACTGGAGCGAGCCGGCGGAGAAGGCGCCGTCGCACCGCATTCTGGCCATTCGCCGCGGCGAGGCCGAGGGATTCCTCTTCTCGCGCCTCACCCCGCCGGAGGACGAGGCGCTCGGCATCCTGGAGCGCATGTTCGTGAAGAATAGCTCACCGGCCGGCGAGCAGGTGAAGCTCGCGGTGCAGGATTGCTATAAGCGCCTGCTCGGCTTCGCAATGGAGGGCGAGGCCCGCATGTTTTACAAGAAGAAGGCCGACGAGGAGGCGATCCGCGTCTTCGCCGACAACCTGCGCGAGCTGCTGCTCGCCTCGCCGCTCGGTCAGAAGGCGGTGCTCGGCATCGACCCCGGCTTCCGCACGGGCTGCAAGATCGTGCTCCTCGACAAGCAGGGCAAGCTGCTCGGCAATGACGTGGTCTATCCCGAGAAGAGCGATCGCGAGCGCATGGAGGCCGCGCACATCATCAAGACTTGCGTGGAGAAGTTCAAAGTCGAGGCCATCGCCATCGGCAACGGCACCGCCTCGCGTGAGACTGAGTCGTTCGTGCGCAAGCTCGGCCTGCCCGCGAGCATCGCCATTGTCGTGGTGAGTGAGTCCGGTGCGTCCATTTACTCGGCCAGCGAAGTCGCCCGCGAGGAATTCCCCGATCATGACGTCACCGTGCGCGGCGCGGTGTCGATCGGGCGCCGCCTCATGGATCCGCTCGCCGAGCTGGTGAAGCTCGATCCGAAGTCGATCGGCGTGGGCCAGTACCAGCATGACGTGGATCAGGGCGCGCTCAAGCGCTCGCTCGACGACGTGGTGGTCTCGTGCGTGAACGGCGTGGGCGTGGAGCTCAATACCGCGAGCAAGCACCTCCTCACCTATGTCTCGGGCCTGAACAGCCGCGTGGCCGCCGGCATCGTCACCCATCGCGACACGAATGGCCCATTCAAGAGCCGCGACGAACTGAAGTCCGTCTCCGGCCTGGGGCCGAAGGCTTTCGAGCAGGCGGCGGGCTTCCTGCGCATCCGCGACGGCGCGCATCCGCTCGATGCGAGTGCCGTGCACCCCGAGCGCTACGCCCTGGTCGATAAGATGGCAGCCGACCTCGGCTGCGAGGTCGCAGATCTGCTCAAGGATCCCGCCAAGCGCGCCAAGATCGATCCGAAGAAATATGTCACGGAGGAGGTCGGCCTGCCCACGATCACCGACATTCTGAGCGAGCTGGCGAAGCCGGGCCGCGACCCGCGCGAGCAGTTCGAGGCCTTCAGCTTCGCCGAGGGCGTCGAGAAGATGGAGGATCTCTCCATTGGATTGAAGCTCCCCGGCATCGTGACGAATGTCACCGCCTTCGGAGCATTCGTCGATATCGGCGTGCACCAGGACGGGCTCGTCCACATCAGCCAGCTCGCGGATACCTTCGTGAAAGCTCCCGCCGACATCGTGAAGGTCGGACAGCGAGTAATGGTGACCGTCACCGAAGTGGACATCCCCCGCAAGCGCATCGCTCTCTCGATGAAGGCCAAGCCCGACCTCGAGGGCCGCAAGGGCGACAAGCCCCAGCGCGGAGATCGCAATGACCGCGGCCCACGCGGCGGCGGCGGACGCGACAATCGGGGAAGCGGCGGCGGGATGGGCAATCCCTTCGGTAACGTCGATTGGTTCACCGCCGCCCAGCAGAAGAAGAACTGATCGGGCCGCCTCGCGGTCGGCGCAATCTTCGAGATTCGGTCGCGCCCCACAGGGGCGCGGCTACAGCGCCGCGGCGCGACATTTTTGTTGTAGCCGTTCCCGCAACTTGCGGGATGGGTGTCACTTCGCGTTCATGGACTGGCGGTCTTCTCCGGGTTCGGTGCACGCCACCAGAGTGGCGTGGCTAAGGTTTGCCGCGACGCGGACTTCGAGGTCCGTTGTGCGTCCCACAGGAGCGCGACTCGGAGGATGCGTTACGGATCGTTGCGATGCTGTATTGATGACCTCCAGAGCTTAACTTCCTATGGCGCGGATGATACGGAGGTGTACCGTCTAGCGACATGAAAGCCCTCGCATTTGTCCTTTGCGGCCTGCTGCTCTCCGTAGCCGCTGCCCGGGCAATCACGATCCAGTTCGACTACAGCTTAGATACAGGGGGCTTCTTCACCTCGAATCCTACGGCGAAAACCGATTTGGAAGCGGCTGCGCAGTTCTTCGACGCGCATCTCACCGACACCCTCACCGCAATCTCGCCAGGAGGAGGTAATTCCTGGACGGCGGATTTCTTCAATCCCTCCACGGGCAGTTCGATGAGCATCGCGAATCTTTCGATCTCACAGAATGAAATCCTCGTTTACGTCGGGGGTGAGAACCTGGGCAGCGGAGTACTCGGCGAGGGTGGCCCCGGGGTCGGCTCTCCCACGAGTGGCAGCCAGTCGTTTTTCGACACAGTCCAGGCTCGAGGCCAGAGCGGAGCACTCAGCTCAACCCCTACGGACTTTGGGCCCTGGGGAGGCTCCGTGAGCTTTGGCACCAGCGTGAATTGGTATTTCGATTCCAATCCCTCGACCACCGAGGCATTCAGCAGCAGCCAGGCGGATTTTTACTCCGTCGCCTTGCATGAGCTCGGGCATGTGCTGGGCATCGGCACTGCCGACTCATGGTTCACGGATGTCTCCGGCACGAACTTCATCGGATCGGCGAGCGAGGCCGCATTCGGCGCTCCTGTCCCATTGGATAGCGGCGGCGCCCACTGGGCGGATGGCACAATGAGCACCATCTATGGCACGAGCACTTCGCAGGAGGCGGCAATGTCGCCGGCGCTCACAGACGGCACGCGCAAGGTTTTCACCACGCTCGACATGGCTGGGCTCAAGGATGTCGGCTGGACTCTTGCCGCCGTACCCGAACCCCCCGCGGTGTGGCTTACTGCGATGGGACTCTTCGTGTGGGGAACGATGCGTCATTGCGCGCGGCGCATTCGTCGGTAGATTGTCCGCCTCGATTCCATGCGCGCCGGCTTTCTCTTGTTGATTCTTGCTCTGCCCCCTATTGCGGCGCGCGCCGCCGATGCGCCCGAGCCCCGCTACACGATCGAGCGGCTCACCTCCATCTTCGAGAACGACACGCCGAAGCTGCAGTACACCTATTGCCAGAACATCCGTGATCGCCGCGGCTACACGTTCGGATTCGTGGGATTTACCTCCGGCACGTTCGACGGCACGATGTTTCTCCAGGAATACATTCGCCTCAATCCCGACAACGCGCTCGCCGGCTACCTGCCCGCATTTCAGGCCATCGATGCCGGGCCGCATGATGACCAGGGCCGCAACCCCAGTCTGGCTGGCCTGAGCGGTTTCCCCTCCACGTTCCGCTCGTGTGCGAATGATCCCGCATTCATCCAGGCGCAGCAAAATGTCGCGGATGACCAATACTGGGTGCCCTCGCAACGCATCGCGCGGCATATCGGAGCGAGCCTGCCGATCACTCGTGGCGAGCTTTACGATACCTACATCAATCAAGGCGAAGATGGCGCCGAGGAACTTGTACGGGAGACGAACCGCGCCATGGGCAGCGCACCAAAAAATGGCACAGATGAACGGGCATGGCTCGCGAAGTTCCTCGAGTTCCGCATGGCCCTGCTTGGCTCCGACCCTACGTGGAAGAATTCCCTGGACCGCATTCGCGTCTATCAGCGTCTGCTCGAACAGGGCAATGTCGGCCTGCGGAAGCCGATCCGCGTCTTCTGCTACGGCGATCGCTTTACGCTGAAGTAGAGCGGCTTACCTCGCCTTTATATGTCCGTAACCGAGGATCCGATGTGGCATGAAAATGAGTGCATGAACTCGGACGCCTTTAGGTGGAGTCCCGCGACTGCGGGATCCCCAACACGCTTTCGTTAAAAGTCATCCCACGCTACGCGTGGCAAATATGAACAAACCGCGCTGGGGAATCCGGCAGATGCCGGACGTTCCACCTTCCATCCACGCCGTGCCCGCCTGTCGCGAGGGCTCGGGCGGAGCCTCGCCCTCCCATCCAAAGGAATAGCTCGCGCCGGGTACACCCGGCATTTGCCGGGTTCGTCCTCGGGGTTAGGGCGTATCGCGGCGACAATGCGCCGCAGAGGCAAAAGCTCTTCCGAACGACGCTCAGGCCGTAGCCGCAGCGTCTTCCACGATGAAGCCGAATTGGCTCAGCTTCGCGGGGTCGTTCGCATAGGCATTCGCGAGGATTTCCGCGGCCTGCTGCACGGTCGGGAGCACTCCAGTACCCGCGTGGTCGACCTCGCGATCGCGCAGGTTATGGGCCACCTCGACCCCATGGGCGAGGTTTTGCGCCTTGTCATTCTGCTCCTCGGCGGCGGTGATGCAGATTTCACGCTGATCCCAACGCGGCATGCCGGCAAGCGGACTGTCTGCGCCGAGGGCGTGATGGTGCTCCTGGATGCGCTTGGCAAGCGCGATGAGTTCGGACGTATCCCGAGGGACTTCAACTCTAAGCATGGGGGGTGCTCCTCCGTTGGTTGAGATTGATTAGTTCTGATAAGCCTCTCAGCGCCAATGTCAAACCTTAACCGGATTTTTTCGCGAGACCGGAAAGATCCGATCGAGGCATTCCCTTTGCCTGCGCCTCGCGATGGCAGGGAAGCCGTGGATAAGCTGCTTCCGCTCCGCTTGCATAGACGCCCGTTCTCGCTTTGACTATCCTCGAAAATTTGGCTATTTAGGCAGCAAATCGTCCTCCCCAGTCGATCATGAAACTTCCCATTCTTCCGCTCGCTGCGGCCAGTATTGCTCTCCTGTCGATGATCGCGGCTGCGAGCGGTCAGACTGACCTCACCTCGGCGCCCCCACCCTTAGCCGCGCCGACATATACCATTACCGATCTCGGCTCGCTGGGGGATAGCTACAGCGTCGCCACGAGCATCAATGCCGGCGGGCAGATCGTCGGCGACTCGCTCGTGTCATGGGAGAGCAGCCATGGATTTCTTTACGATAACGGCACGATGACCGATCTGGGCACTCTCGGCGGCCGCCTGAGCTTCGCCGCAGACATCAATGCCTCCAGCCAGATCGTGGGTGACTCGCAGCCTGGCAGCTCGCATGCAGAGCATGCGTTTCTCTATTCGGCGGGAACAATGACCGACCTGGGCACGCTAGGCGGACTCGATAGCGAGGCCGCGGCGATCAATGACGGCGGCCAGGTCGTCGGCGCCTCGGGCGTGACTACCGGACGCACCTACCAGCACCATGCCTTCCTTTACAACAATGGTGCCATGACCGATCTCGGCACGTTTGGCGGCCCGAATAGCATGGCGACCGACATCAATACCTCCGGCCAGATCGTCGGTTACTCCGACATCTCCGCGTTTGAGTCGCATGCGTTCCTCTACTCCGGTGGCACGATGGCCGACCTCGGTACGCTCGGGGGGCCCAGCAGCTATGCAGCGGCGATCAACGATGCCGGTCAAATCGTCGGAGCCTCGCTCACTGCGGATGACGTCTGCCATGCGTTTCTTTACTCCGGCGGCACGATGACCGATCTCGGCACCCTCGCCGATAATGCCGCCACTCCCGCGCCGACCGCCACCCCGGCAGCGGATGACGAGCCCACCGAAGTAAGCGACGCCGGCGAGGCGCATTGCGATGGGGGATGGCGTCATCATGCTCCGCAGAGCCACGCTTACGCCATCAACTCACAAGGTCAAATCGTCGGCGACTCGGATGCGACGCCCTCGGGCGAGCACTGCGATGGACCCCATGCGTTCCTTTACGAGAACGGCGCGATTCTCGATCTGAATAACCTCATTCCCGCCGACTCGGGCTGGACACTCTCTCACGCCTTTGCCCTGAACGATTCGGGTGCGATCGTCGGCGCCGGAATCAACCCCGACGGAACAATCCATGGCTACCTCCTCACCCCGGGCGTCGCCATCACCTCGGTCCAGACCACGCCGAGCGCTATGCTGGAGACAAACAAAATCCGCGGCCGGACCAGCGCGTCGCAGCTCACCGTCAGCGGCGGAGCCCTTGGCACCGTGACGGGCGTCTTTTACCGCACGGGGGCGCATGCGCCGTTTCACAAGGCATCGGGCACAACGCATTGGAAGTTCAAAACGAAACTCGAGACTGGTCGCAACGTGATCACCATCATCGCCAAGGGAGCCGACAACAAGGCGGACACGAAACGCATCACGATCATTCGGCATTGATTACTGGCCTTTCAAGCCAGTGACCTGTCCGGCATAGCCGGTCATCTCCAGATACCCCTTTCCCCGTACGGGTGCGCCGGATCTCGACCCTGTAACGGAGATCGCTCCCTCCCAATACGCGGTCGGCCGAAGGTTCAATTCCTGGTCCGCCATGCGCGCCGTCGCGGTGAGGTCGATGCCCGAGCCGGGAATGGCGATGTGCCACTGCTCGGGATACGCTGCGGCGGTAGCGGGGCTCCGCCAGACGTGCGATGGCTCCAGCGTGAACTCGCTCGCCGCCAAATGCGTCGCCTTCCCGTCGGGGGAGATCACAGTGCCTGAGGACCATTTGTCGGTTCCCCCGTTCTTTTTACGAATCTGGAACAGCATCAGATCCGTCCCATCGTCGAGCTGGAGACTGAGCCAGTCCCACCCGACTTGATCGGCACCAAGCTGGTTCGTCGCCCATTCGTGATCGAACCAGCTCTCTCCCTGCACGGAGTGCGTGGCGCCATCCACCCCCAGCGTGCCCATCGTGGCCAGCCGGGTGAACGAATAATATTGCGAAGCCCGGCCGGGGCCATCCGCCTTGCGGCTGAGGCCGTCGATCCCGTGGATGACTGGCGGCTTTATGCTGGAAAGAGTGAGATCGAGCGACTGCCCGCCAGCCCGGCCAATCAGGCGAAACTTTCCGTCGCTTCCCAAATCCAGCGAACACTCGTCGAGCCACGCGAGCCGACCGCCATCGCCGAATCCCGCATCGCCGTATGCGCCGCGGCTGAGGAGCTGCTCGAAGTGAAATTTCCGGGCACCCAGATCGGAAATGGCAAAGTGGACCATCGCGATGTTGCGCACGACGAATCGGGATGTCGCCTCGAGCTTCCCGCCCGGCGGGATCACGCCGATCCGAAAGAAAGTAAGCTGGTAGCCGAACTCCCGCCCGTCGTCGCCGCGCAGATTGCCCGTGAAATACCACCACTCGGTCTTGAATGCGGGATGGCTGCCGTGATCGCGAGGGAATGCGTACCTCCAGCCGGGACGCGCAACTTCCCATCCGGCATCCGCAGCGCGGGCCGGCCCCACCGCGAGCGCGGCGATTGCCAGGATTTCAACGATCGACCGGCTCATCGAGCAAACGGCGCGGAGCCAGATCGATCTCGGGCGGCGTCTCGATCTCCGTACCGCCGGAACCCGCGCCGAGGCTCTTGAGCTGGCGGGCCTTGGAAAGCACCATGCGCTCCATGCTGCCCACCGCCTTGTTGTAGGCATCAGTGGCACTGCCCAGCCCCCGCCCCACCTTGGCCATGTGCTCGGCAAAGGTCTGGATGCGGTCGTGCAGCTCGCGGCCGACTTCGCTGATCTTCTGGGCATTCTCGGTCATCCGCTCCTGCTTCCATCCGTAGTGCACCGCCTGGAGCAGGGCGATGAGCGTCATCGGCGATGCGGGGATCACCCGGCGCTCGACCGCCCATTCGATGAGCGCGGGATCCTTCTCCACCGCTGCCGTGAACGCCGTCTCGAGCGGCATGAACATCACCACGATCTCGGGGGAATCGTCGAACTGCGCCCAATATGCCTTGCTCGCGAGACGCTCGACATGGTCACGCACCTGCCGGGCATGCGTGCGCAGATGCATGGTGCGGGCGGCATCATCCGTGGCCTCCAGGGCATTCAGGTAGGCTTCCAGCGCGACCTTCGAATCCACGACTACTGATTTCCCACCCGGCAGGTGCACGACCATATCCGGCCGCAGCTTCCCGGTCTCGGCAGTCACGCTGGCCTGCTCGGTGAAGTCACAGTGCTCGAGCATGCCCACCAGCTCGACCACGCGGCGCAGTGTGATCTCGCCCCATCGGCCGCGCGTGGCCGGCGCATGCAGCGCGCGCACCAGATTCGCGGTCTCGGTCTGAAGCCTCACCTGGCTCTCGGCCAGACTGCCGACCTGCTGGCGCAGGCTCGCGTAGGCATCCACCCGTTCCTTCTCGATACCTCGCACCGCTTCGCCGAATTTCTCGAGCTGCTCGCGCATCGGCTTCACCAGCGCATCCACCGCCTCCTTCTTCGTATCGAAATCCCCGCGTGCCAGCTCCAGAAACCTTTGGTTGTTTTCCTGCAACGCCGCGAGGGATAGCGCCTTGAACTCCTCGGCGAGCCGGGCTCGCGAACTCTCGACCAATGCGAGCCTCTCTGCCGCCCCTGCACGCTCGGCCTCGAGTTGCGCCTCTGCTCGCACGCGCCCCGAGCGCTCACCGGTAAGCAGCCAAATCAACCAAGCGCAAAGCACCGCAAACGCCAGCGCGAGAAATCCAAGCAGGAAGATCATTCCCTCGGAAAATGGCACGATGTGCACAAAAGCGGAAGTCCCGGCTATCGTGCGCAAATCGAGGCCACCCCCGGCGCTCATCCGCTTCCGCTAACTCGTCTGATAGGTAAAACCCCGGGGAAGGCCCCGATTCATGCGTCGGGTGAATCGTCTTCCCACAGAGAGACTTGCTCCTGCAGGGTGCGGCGGTTACAGTGACCTTTCAACCAGCCGGTCCGCGCTACATCCGGCTATGCCATAGTATCGCTTAATGAAATTGCTCGTCGTCGATGATCAGGGACCCGTAGGTGAAATCATCACCCGAATTGCCAAACAGGGCGGCTGGGATGCTATTCACACCGTCTCTCCGGATCGTCTGGACGAAATTATTCGGGCAGAGTGCGTGGATGTGCTTTTGATCGATTTCATCATCGATGGCACACCTCGCTCGCAACGCACCGGGTTGACCGTGATCAGCGAGCTCCGAGATCGCGGATATAAGCTCCCGATCATTCTCTTCACAGGATGGCGCGACTTGGTCGATCGCAAGGCCGCCAAGGCACTCGGGGTGCTCGCCATCCTCGAAAAGCCGCTCAGCATTCAGGAGTTGCGCAACTCCCTCTCCGAGGCGAAAAAACTCGTGACGCCGGAGGCCTCGACGAACTCGGTATCGTGATCTCCAGAGCAGGCCGACCTGCGTGTCGGCCTGATCCGAGAATTCAAAAGTCGCCGGCCAAGGGACTGGCCGGCCCTCCCTTGGGTGCGAATCGTGCTGCCACATGGCGCTTCGGCGATGTCCAAATGCCGGGCGTCCTCTGCGCGAGCTATTCCTTAGACCGGCAAGCCAGGATCCGCCCCAACCGTGATGGGTAAGTCGGCCCAGCAAGAGTCCGATCAGGAAAACTCAGCTCCGTGTGACCTGGAGCCCAGTCTCCGAGAGCTCCATCTGCACAAATCGGGCAAGAGCATTCGGAGGATTCGCCGAGAGTGACTCGCGGATGCGCACCGCTGCGGCAGCATCCTTCGCAAACATCACCATGTAGCCGCCGCCCCCGGCTCCCAGGAGTTTCGCTCCCGCGAGATAATCGCCCACCTGGCTGAATATCCGATCGACTTCCAGAGGGTTCGTCCCCGAATCGAGCTCCTTGTTGAGTTCCCAACTGCCCGCCACCACTTCGCAGAGGGCATCCCAGTCATCACGCTGCACCGCTTCGAAGGCGAGATATGCCTGCTCCTTGATCCGATCAAGCACGCGGAGCTGCGCGCCGCGGTTGAGGAACATTCCCCGCACGACCTCCTGGAGGATGCCCTTCGCCACGCGCTTCATGCCCGTGTAATAGAGCAGGACCGTCTGGTTCGCGGCAGCTGGCCCGAACATGTGCGAGGGCAGCCAGCGAATTTGCGGTTGCTGGGTGAGGCCCGCCGAGGTCTCGACCAGCTTCACTCCTCGGAAGATCCCGCCGGCCTGGTCCTGCCAGCCGCCGCCGGTCGTAAGCAATTGCTCGAGTGCCAGCGTGCGCTGGAAGAGTTCCCGCGCATCCCAGGCGAGGCCGCAGGCTTCACTGAGCGTGCCCAGCAGGGTAGCACCCAGGATGCTGCTCGTCCCGAGGCCGGAGCCCTTCGGTGTCGCAGCCAGCATGGAAATTTCAATACCTCCGCCAAAGGCTGCGAGAATGTCGTCGAGCGTGCGGGTGCCGGTGTGGGCCGAGAAGCGCGGGTCGAATCCCGCGAGCGCGACGGCGGCCTTCGCCAGCGAGAACTCGCCTCCCACCCGATCGTACTCACGAAGGTCGTCGAGCGAGGTAACCACGGTCTGAGCCCCGAGATCGATCGATCTCAGTACGATGCGGGCTTCCGCTGTCTGCCGTACGTACACCTGCACGGGTGGCTGGCCATTGAGATTCACCGCCAGGTTGAGCACGGCGCCGCCAGCCTTGAAGCAATATGGAGGCGTGTCGCTCCATCCGCCTGCAAGATCCAGCCGCACCGGGCTGCGGCCCCATGCGATCTGGTCGTCCATGAGCATGCGCGTGGGCGCTGCGGGCCTCGCAGCCGCGCTTGCCGTGATCGCCTCGCGCAGCACGGCAAATGCCCGCCCCTCTTCGCTCGCTGCGGCAGCATCGCCGCGCCTGCGCAACACGGCAGCCCGGAACATCGATTCGTGCACCTCGTCCATTGCGGACAATGGAGCGCCCGCCCGCGCGGGCAGCACCGCGTCCGACTCGGCGTAGAGCGCCGCTGCGTCATCGAGATCCAGGCGGTAAAAGATGTTCACCCCGCGATTTGCGAAAATCCGCGGCGCGGCATTTACCACAAACTGTCGACGCTGACTGAGGACGCGGCTCAAGTTCGCCCGCTCTCCGATCTGCTGTGCCGAGAGGCGCCCCGATGCCAGCCAGCGCGGAGCATGCACGGCATTATCCCGAGGCTCGGCGGCGAATAGCCATCCCAGAAACGCCGAATCTGGCGGTGCGTCGAGTAGCGGAAAGAGCGGCGCCTTCTGAATATCCGTCGTGGGCTCGGCCATATCGAGGCCGCGCTTTGCAAACCACTCCACC
>Ga0207702_10003452_pt1 | contig 14431 bp, 13 predicted proteins | sample KBSCornC62_FD_184302 | JGI IMG/M metagenome (GOLD analysis project Ga0207702, IMG submission 184302) | Corn rhizosphere microbial communities from Kellogg Biological Station, Michigan, USA - KBS Corn C6-2 (SPAdes) (version 2) | ecosystem: Host-associated > Plants > Roots > Rhizosphere > Soil ...
TCTTTGCTGTCATGCGAAGCGATTTGCGAAGGTTCGCCTCAGGCGACATGTCTTGCGCTTCTTTATCGAACATCGCCATCGCGCTAACCGCCGAACGGAGCCACGCCATCGGGTGAACGTTCGTCGGGAGCGTTTTCAATGTTGCCACGAGCTCAGGCGACAATGACATTTCCGCGCCGAGATCTTTTTTGAATTTCTCAAGCTCCGCTTTTGTCGGAAGACGATCGTTCCACAACAAGAATGTTGTTTCTTCGAATGTCGAATTCGCAGCGAGATCTTCGATTGTGTAACCGCGGTAATTGAGTGTTGCGCCGACGATGAACGAGATCGATGTCGTGCAGGCAACAACGCCTTCGAGACCTTTATCAACCGCGCCTTCGTAGACCGGAACTGCTTCAGCCATGGGGATGGATCCTTTCTAGAGGTGAACCCTGAAAGAGTACCGCCGCGAGGCTGAGCGGGCAAGGAGCTGATCGTTAAAAGCTTGTGGGCCTACGTCTTTGCGAGCTTGATGACTCGATCTTTGACCTCGGTCACGACGACAGTCGCGTCGTTAGGAAGATCACGTCCTGCGGCAAAACGTTCCACTTGGTACAGAATCTCGTTACGCAAATCGTGAACTCCAAGACGAGGCGCAGCGAGAATCGTCTTGTAGAGACGCTCCTCGCCAAACTCTTCGCCCTTCGCGTTCAACGCACGGATGACACCCTCGGTGCACAAAATTAGGCGATCGCGGGGGTTCAACGAAACCGTTGTCGCCGAAATGTCGGCCTTAAAATCCTTCGAGAACGGTGGCGCCGTCCATTCGAGGCGTTGAATTTTCGAGGTGGAGTAGCTGTACAAAAGTCCGATCACGCGGCCGACGCCCGCAAACGCCATATCGAATCCGCGGCGGTCGATGACGCCGTAGAAAACACTCGCCGTTTCGTTGCCGTGGATATTCGGCAGCAGCTCTTTTCCCATGAGCTCAAGAATGGCGTTAGGCGGAGTGCCTTTCCGCGCTTCGAGCTGCCCGGTCATTCGTAAAAGGACGCTTAAGAAAAGCGCACTCATCGAATACCCGCTCGAGGAGGCCAGAACGATCCCGAATCGGAAGCGATCCTCGTGCTCGAAGATATCGAAGTAATCCCCACCGCTCACCGGCGACGGCACGAACTTCGTGGAGAACTCGAAGCCCGGGATATTCGGAAACTCCGTCGGCACGAGCGCTTTTTGGATCGTGCTCGCCATCTTCAATTCATTGCCGATTTGCTTGATGAACCGCTCAAGCTGCGTGTTCGCTTTGCCGAGCTCTTCGCGGAAAGTCGCCAGATCGCGTTCGCGATCGGCCAACTCCGCTTCAAGTTCGCGGACTCGTGCCTTCAGGGCGTCGTTTTCGTCAGATTTCGGTTGGTCAGACATTGGCTTCGAAGCCCTTCTATGACGCTTAGGTTCAGCTTCGGCTTTTGCCTTTGTCAAGGCTAGGAGGTTTGGTAACGCTGAAGAGCCTTTATGGATAAGACGCACGACGGAAACCCGCCTGGGCCAGAACCACTGAATTCGATGCATTGGTCGCGCGAGCGACTCAGTGCCGACGTTCATCGGGCTGTCGGCGGCACGCTGAACTTGATTCGTGAGGTCGCCCGTCTTTCGCACGAACTCGATCCCGAAATGCCGATCGAGTGGATGATTAAGCGCACTCAGTTTTTCGCATACGAATTAGCGTCCTGTTTACCGGAGAGTTGTGAATCCGAGCGCGACCGCCTCGCTTTTTTGAATCGCTTTTTGTTTAACTCAAAGTGTTTCAAATGCCTGACCGAAATGGCGCACCTCACGCGACCGTCCGACGCATTCCGCCTAAGCCGTGTTTTAGCGGCTCGCGCCGGTGCTCCGATGTTGCTCGCTTTGATCTATGCATTTTTAGCCGAGCGCGTGGGCGTTACTCTCGAATTCATCGACTTCAATCCTGCGTGGTTTTTGCGGTGGTCGGATGAAGGTCGCTCTCGCTATATCGACGTCACGCGTGCAGGCGCCTCGATCGGCGCCGAAGATTTGATGGCGCAAATGACGGAGCAGTACGCCGCCCACACGTTCGAGCCTCTGACTTTCGATCGCTTCATGATCGCGTACATTTCGGACTTGAAATCGACGCTCGCGGGACTCGATGCCGCCCCGGAGAAAAAGCTTTTCCTCCAAAATGCGTTGATCGCGTACCAACCGTCGAATCTGCAACTTCTGACCGAGCGAGCCTTACTCAATCGCCAGCTCGGCAATTTCAAAACGGCGCTCGCCGATTTGAAACGCTACTTCGCCTTTCACGACCGCGAACGCGCACCTTCTGAAGTTTTGCGTCTTCACGACGAGCTCTTGGCGCTTTTGAACAGGCCTTAAGAGCCGAAGTTCAGGCGCATCCACAAGACAGCTATCTGTGATTTGATTTATCGTTCGGTGAGATACAGATCGAATCGAGCGGTTTTTCCCTCGAACGAATGCGTCGGCTTTCGATCGCCGAGGCTCGGTGCGTGATTTGGCCTTTTCACGACGACTCTCTTCTTCGCGACTTTCATAGCTAACGTCCACAATTCATCGGCGTCGAGATCGCCTTCGAGCAGACGACGAAAGATTTGCATCGTCTTTTTTGGAAGCGCCGATTTCGAGCGGCCTTCTTCGGGGTACATGGGGTCGAGGTAGATTGCATCGGGGACGGAGGGGACGTTTGGGGAGTTGACGTTGACGTTGATGTTGTCGTTCACGTTCGCGTGCATGGTCAGGTTGGGGAGAAGGGAGTTTAGAACTTCTTTGGCGTCGGCGTTTTCGAACGTGAGACGTGAGGCGAGGTCGGGATCGGCTTGCTTTAGGCGGTTGTGGCCGTCTTGCAGGAGGGCGAAGATTGTTTTGCTTCGTTCGATGCTTCGGACTTTGCAACCAAGTGACGCGAGAACTAAGGCGTCGGTGCCGAGGCCTGCTGTCGTGTCGAGGACGTAAGGGCGATCGTCTTTTGCGCTTAAGTTTGCGAGGCCGATTGCTTTTGCAAGAGGTTGGTTTTTGCCGCTTGTTTTTAAGCGGTGAAGAAGTTGGGGGCTTGAGAAATCGACCGAGAGAGGTTGCAAAGTTGGCTCGTTCAAATCTCGAAGCGAGAGGACGCCGTCGATTCGTTCGAGCGCGAAGCCTTGATCGCTGAGGCGATCTGCGACGGCGATCGCGGAGATGTCGATGAATTCGTTCGAGGATGGATTTGATGAGTCGCTCACGCGACGGACATCCAAATGTAATTTGGAATCATCACAAGAGTCGTGAGCCAGCTCAACTGAATGGCCGAGTTTCGTAAACCTTGAAGGTCAGAAGAGAGCGGGCTTTTCAAACGGGCTACGCGTTGTGAGGCGGCGTAGAGCAAAACGGCTTGCGCGAAGGTTGCAGAGAGTAAGCGCGGATCTCGCTCGGACGCGATGACGTGAACCGCTGAGATCACAAGACAAGCGAGCGCGACGACTTGGTAGAACGTCTTACTTGCGTCGAAACCCGCTCGCGTGGCCCACGTGCGGGCGCCCGCTTGAGAATCGATCATGATGTTTTCGAAATTGGCTGAGTGGAAATACAAAAGCGCAATCGCGCCGAAAGCGCAGCCAAGAGTCGCGTCAGCGAGCTCGGCTCTTCCTGTCACGGCGTAAATGTAGCCAGTGGTCAGAAGCGGTCCCGTGAGTAAGAACGCAAGGCCCTCGGCCCATCCACGCGCTTTTAAACGAAGGCGCTGAAACGCAAACTCGAGCGTAAAGAGAAGAGCGAGGCCGGCCGCGATTAGAACGGGAGAATGAATGATGGCCGGCACTCCGCACAGAGCCGCGAAGCCCGTGAGGCCGAGAGCCGATTGCTTAACCGTGCGTGCGCGCACCCAACCTTTTTGAATCGCGCGCGAGCCGCCTTGCGGGCGAACGCGGTCTTGACCCTTCATGTGATCGCCGTAGTCGTTAAACAAATTCGTCGCCACTTGAAACGCGAGGACGCCGATGAACGACGCGATCGCAACGAGCCAATTGATTTCACGGGCGCCTGCGCGCGAAAGAACCGTGAGCATCGGCCCCGCTGAGAAGATCAACGACGTGGGGCGAACAAGCGCTTCAGCGACTTTTAAAAACGAAGGCGCTTCGACCGCCGAGGCCTCGAGAATTTCGAAAGTGACTTGCTCGGTTGCCGTTCCCACATTCAGGGAGCGAACCGGAAGCGCCACCTGAGCGCTCGAAAACGAACCGTCGAGATAGGATGTGAATTCGTCGTCACGACGAGACAGCGTTTTAAATGAGCGCGGAGTCGTAACGTTCGAATCGAGGGTCATTTCTTGCGCCAGTAGAGCGGTTTCGAAAGTGGCAAAAGTTCGTCAACGATTGGCTTCGCTTGCGTCGGCAAAAGATTGCGGAGGCGCTCAAGCTGATGTTCGTAGAGTTCAATCAGCGAAACGTTCATGCGATCGAATGCCGCGAGACGCGAATCGAAGTGAGCTTCGGTGATGATCGACTTCAGTTCACCGAGCGACTGCGCGCGGAATGCCGACTGTCGAACATCGGGCGCGAGATCACGCGTTAGGAACACGCCGAATGAATTCAAGTAACCGGATTTGAGATCGCCCAAGACGGCTTTGTTCTCGTAATTGCGAACGTCGAAATCAAGAAGGTCATCGCTTCGCTGGAACAAGAGACCTAAGATTGTGCCGCACTCATCAAGGAGCGAGTGAATTTCGGTATCGTAAAGCTCGGCTGCGACAAACGGGCCACGAAGGCACCACTTGAAGAGAGAACCAGTTTTCAAATTGTGAACACGGTCGAGTTGTTCAACAGAGATGTCGAAGTCGCGAACAAGGGAGTCTTGAATCCACTCACCTTCCAACAAATCGGAAATCGCTTGCGCTGTGAGTTGGATCAGCTTCACGTTTCCGTGGCTTGAGAGGTTCACCATCACTCGTGCGAGCAGATAGTCTCCCGCTAAAACCGCGTATTCAGGCGTGTACTTGGTCCACGCAGCCGGTTTGTTTCGGCGCAAGTGCGAGCGGTCGATCAAGTCGTCATGTAACAGTGAAGCGTTATGGATGAATTCAATCGTTTGGCACAAAAGAAGAACAAGCTGATCTGAAAGACCCAGAGGCTTCGAAACTTTTTGAACGAGAGCTGAGCGAAAGCCTTTACCGTCGGCGAAAAGATCGTCGTAAAGGTTATTCAGCTTCGGAAGGTAAGCTGGAAAGTCTTGATCGTCGTAGATTTTCAGGCGCCGCATGTCCGATGATTAGTCGAACATGGGAGGCGCCAAGTCAAGGTCGCCCGAGGCCTTTAAGTCCAACCAATTCGAGGGCAGCCGCACGAAGCAGCTTTCCCAGGGGCGAGCGCGGGATTTCGCTCACGTGTTTGACCACGCGAATGCGCTCAAAAGGCGCAACCTGGGAATTGAAACGCTCGACCAACGGAGCCGCCTCGACGGCCGACGCCGTCGTCACCAAAACAAGTGTCGCGCCCAAGCGGTCGTCGTGTGCGGCCAAAAGAGCTGCGTCTTTCGTGAACCCCGCTGCGAGCTTTTCCTGCTCAAATTTTTCTTCAAGCCTTGCGATGACGACACCTTCACCGGCGATCTTTACGAAATCGGTCGCTCGGCCTTCGACCGTTAAAACGCGGTTGTGAACTTGGGCGTGGTCTTCGGTGATTAGCCAACCGTCAACTTTCGGGTCAATGAGTTGCGCATCGGGCTTGAACACGATCTGCGCAGATAATAGCGAAGCCGCTTTGACCGCTAACCGGCCGTCACTCGCCGTTCGCGCGTCGGCGTGCGAGAGAAGCGTTAAGCGCGGATCATCGGTCGAGAGCGCTGTGGCGATTTGCGAGCACGTCTCGGTCATCCCGTAACTGGGTAAACAAGGCCATCCGAGATCGAGGGCGCGAAGACGTAAACTCTCTTCGAAGCGCCCGCCTCCGACAATCACCGCGCGAACGCTTTTAGGCGCATGGAGATTGGCTTGAACAAGATCGAAAACTTGCGTCGGCACCAGCGAAATGATCGTCGCCTTAGATGAATTGACCTGCTCGATGAAATCGCGAGCATTCCACTTCTCGCTTTTATCTTCGAAAACTTTTGCACCCGATAAACGCGCTCTCACGAGAATTCCCAATCCGCCTACGTGAAAGGACGGAAGCGATTTGAACCAGATATCGTGAGGTCCGCTCGCAAACCGCTCATTCACCGCTCGCGCGCTGGCTTCGAGAGCATCTTTCGAGAGAAGAATGATTTTGCCGATCGAGTCTCCGCTTGAACCAGAGGTCGTGATCCCGACGTGCCGGGTGAAGTGCGGTTCGACGAGCTTTGACCAGGCGTCTTGAAAGCGCGCGAGAGTTTCGCGCGGAAGGCGTGGGTTTAAAAGAAGTTGGTTTTTGCCAAATTCGAGATCGATCAGAGTTCCTGCCAGTTCTCTTTTTCGAGAAGCGATGAAAAACCGATTCCAGGTTCGTTCAAGTGCGGAGTCAGAGTGGGGCCTTTGGCCGGAAACGCTTCGCTGTAGGCATTCGGTTCGTAAGATGTGTGCGACAAGACTCCGCACGTGGAGACTTGTACACGCTCGGCCAAAAACCCGGCTTCGAGTGCAGCACCCAATTGGCCCACCGGATGATCCAAGTACGACGTAACCACATACTTCAGAGACTTATTCACAATTTCGGATGGATCTTGAACCGCAGGCTTCACGATCGCGTGAGAGAGAAGCTGCGCGATAGGTCCCGCTTCGTCGGTTGAGAAAATTTCTTCGCTTTCATGATCGAGAGCGAGCGCCACATGGCCTTTCTCTCGAAGCTCAGCCCAATTGCCTAAATTCCAAGGCGATGGATCTTCTAAAAACTCGATCGACTGACGAAGCGCTGGCGACAAACTTTGTAACCACTGCTCGACTTCGATGTGGCTTCGCTGAGAATTGAAATCGAAACGAAGTTTAAAGTTCTGAATTGTCGAAATCGAATGTTCCAGTGTCGCGCGATCTTCAATCATCGAAGCCACTGAGCGCCCGATTTTGATTTTCAAAGTCGAAAACCCTTCATCAAAGGCTTTCATCAATTCGCTTTGGAATCCCTTTTTAAGATCCGTAATTAAAAAGTGGCTGTTCGGAACCTGAAGCCCCTGAAAAGCCGAAACGTTGCTCTTACGACTTTCGGCATCGATCGTCGCAAGCTCTAAAGAGCGCTGAGTGAGGGGGGTCGTTTCAAAGTTCGCAAGCTTTTGCAGTTGAATCGCAAGCGGCTCATCGCCAAGCTCCGTCCAAGGATGGATATCGGCGTATCCGACGGAACCGTCGTCATGCTCGACTCGAATCAACGAGCCTTCGCGAGCACGGGATTTTGCGTGACCGCCTAAAGAAGCCAGGCGCGGAGTCAGTGTGTAAGCCGAGGTCCAAATTTTCATCGCCAAAATCTCCGTTTAGCGGAGCATCCACAGCCCCACGGCTAAGCCTAAACCAAATACCATCTGCAAGCCAGCCGCGAGCGCCAGGAACTTGTTGAAGATCGGCGAAGGCTCATTCGTCATCACACCGGTTAAAACGCGTCGGGCAAATAAAAAACTGACGAAAGGAAGAATCGTCGCCGACGAATGACCGTTCGCATACCAATAAAAGCCAAGAATGAACGGGGCGATGACAAAGAACGCAATTTCCATGCGCGCAAAGTTCAATCCGAATCGCACGGCAAGCGTGCGTTTATTAACAAGTTGGTCTTGCGGAGCATCTCGCATGTTGTTGATCGCAATCAAAACTGTCGCGAGAAATCCCACTTGCAGACCAGCGACCAAACACGTCATGTCGACGAAGCCCGTGTGCAGATAAAACGTGCCTCCCACCGCAACGAGGCCGAAGAACAAGATGACGAAAAGCTCACCGAGTCCCTTGTAGGCGAGCGGAAAGGGCCCGCCCGTGTAACCATAGGCAAGCGCAATCGAGACGAGCCCGATCACCACAATCGGCCATCCACCATGAAGAACGAGTGGAATACCAAGTGCCGTCGCCGCAAGAAAACAAAGCCCGGCTCCGAACATGACCTGTTTTGACGTGAGCAATCCCGACTGCGTGACGCGCTGAGGGCCAATTCGCTCGGCGGTATCGGCGCCCTTGTGAAAATCAAGAGCATCATTCACGAGGTTCGTGCCGATTTGGATGAAGCAGGCCGAAAGAGCCGCGCAAACCGAAATCCACCAAACGACAGGAAGCAGGTGCGTGTGAACGAGTGCGGTACCGACGATGACCGGCACGAGCGCCGCCGTCATTGTCTTCGGGCGAAGAGCAAGAATCCAAGAGTTCCCAGAAGATTTCATGACCGCGACGCTACCAGCGCGAAAGAAAGTTCGCAAGAATCGCGCGAAACTGAGCCGGCGCATCCCAAGGAACGCGGTGACCCGCGTTTTCGATGACAACGTGAGTGCGCCGACCCCTCGCCTCGTGTTTCATCCAATCGCTCGCGATTCCCGTGAACTTCGCATCGCTTTCGCCGGTCACATACTCAATTGGCATCGATAAACGGTCGATGTCGGCGCGCAAATCGCGCTGCTCGCCGAGCGACCACGTTTTCATCATGTGCGCGAACGTCTGACGATCGAAATCCGATTCGCGTCGATCGAGAGTCACGAAATCAGGCGCTCGATTTTCAGGTGGCCGAAGGGCTGCCTGCCCGTTCCAATCGTTCATGAGCTCGGGCCAAGGCATTTCGAGAAATTTCGTAGCCCAAACCGCGTCAGCTTTGCGACGAGCTTCGCGTTCTTCGTGAGAAGAAAGACCGGGATTCGCGGAGACGATCATGGCTCCCGAGAAACGATCGGGAGTTTTTGCGAGGGCGTGAAGCGCAAGTCGCCCACCCATCGAGTAGCCCAAGAGAACTTTCGGGCCCTCGCCTTTGAGTGAAGAGGCAAACCGCTCAGCCCAGTTTTCAAAGGGAAGAATTGGCGTGGCCGCAAGATCGATCGCCTCAAGAGCCCACCCGCTTGGAAGCAGATCTTCGTAGACGCTCCAGTCGCTCGGCTGACCTAAAAATCCGTGCAGAGCAATGACCGTTTTAGTTGAAGAAGCCATCGTACTGATCCCAGAAACGTTTCGTTGCATCGGCATCAGGCACAATTTCAATGACGACAGGTTTGGAAAAAACCGAGATCGAGGACGGAATCGCGGTCCATTTCTCGTACGCCCACCGCCACTGCGCAGCCCAATTTGAGAAATCAAGCGAGTGCCGGTTTTCGAAAAGTTCGTTATTGAAGATGCGATTGAAGATCTTGCCGCCACCGTTGTTGATGACAACCACGCAAGTCGCACCGAGTTTGCGTTGCTGTGCGGCCCACGGTCCCGCAAGATCGTAAAGCGCCGTGAGATCTCCGAGCAAACACCAGTTTGCCGTTGATTCGCGAGCAAGACCCAAGAAGGTTGAAAGTTGACCGTCGATACCGTTCACTCCGCGATTCGCTTCAACGGCTCTTGCGCCCGTGTAGGTTGCGGCGAGATCCCATTCGCGAATCGGCAAGCTGTTGCCGACGTACGTCAGTGCGGATTGCGGAATCTTTTCGCTCAAAATTCGAATGAGACCTGCTTCAGATTGCGGTTCTTGCGCCAAAAGCACTTCGAGCTTTGCAAAGATCTCGCGGTCAAATGCGAGAAGCTTTTCGGCGGAGCCGCTCGCGCGAAGTTCAAGTTGCGAAAACGTTGCGGCAAGATCGGCGCACACGAATGAGCCGCGCGAAAGACCAGCAAACGGAAGTGAGCTCACCGATAACGTTTCAACCGCAACTTTCGGATCTTCAAGGTCACGCCAAACACGCGCGGTCGGCACTCCTCCGATGCGCAGAACTTTGCGAACGCCGAAGCGTCGAAGCGCGAGAGGAAGAATCTTGTCGCCGCTTCGAAGCGTCGACTGCTCGCGAAGTCCCGAAGTTCCCTCGCAGTAAACCGGCGCGCCCAGATTTCGAATGAACGCGCTGACGGCTTTTCTTTCTTGAGCGGTTTCAAGTGTTCCCACTAAGACCAAAAGCTCATCTGCGCGCACGCCTTCTAAAAACGAGCGCACGCTCGAAGCCGCATCTTCAGCTTTTGTCGTTTGCCCCGTGCGCGAGGTTCCGAGAAACGTTTCGACCTGCGCTGCGCGAAGCTCAAAAGGTTCGTGTTTTTCGTCGATGAGCGGCTCATCGAAACAAACGTTCAAGTGAAGAGGCGCTCGTTTGCTCCACGAATTGAAAGACGGCATCTCACCGTTTTCGAGATCGAACTCCGCTGATACGAATTTTCCAAAAAGGCCTTTTTGATCGATCGCCTGCGGAGCTCCGGTTCCACGCAAACGCCGCGGCCGATCGGCTGTGACTAAAACCAGCGGCACGCCTGTATGAAACGCTTCGATCGTCGCTGGCAAGAGTTCGGCGACCGCTGTTCCTGAAGTCGTGATAATCGCAGTCGGACGACCGCTTGCGCGCGAAAGCCCGAGGGCGAAAAACGAGGCCGAGCGCTCTTCGAAAAATGAGTACGCGCGAATGCCGTGCGCGCGATCGAGCGTCACGACGAGAGGTGAATTTCTGGCGCCCGCACAAAAAACGAAATCCTCAACTCCTTCTTGAGTCAAAGCTTCGAGAATTTTGCGCGACCATGAGAGATTCATACGTTCAAAACTTTCTTAACGGAATCGCGTTTAAGTTTAAGTTCGGCCCACTCGCGATCGGTCGCGCTTTCTTTCACAAAACCGCAACCTGAGCCTAGCGTCGGCGCACGGCCGTTTGACCATTGCACATTTCGAATCGCGACGAGGCAATCTTGAAATTCAAGAGTTCGAGATCCGGGCGAAGAAAGAACAAGTCCAAACGGCGCTCCGTACCGAACTCGAAGTGCCTCATCGTCCCACTCGCGCATCGCTTGAAGACCAAACGAGCGCGGTGAAACACCCAGTGCGGGTGTTGGATGAAGAGCCTCCGCCAGAGTTTCAAAATCCGCCGACACGCCTTCGACCGAGATCGATGTCTTCAAGTGAAAGAGCGTCGGCAACTCGGCGACAAAAGTTTCTCCCACCTGCACACGTCCGTAACGCGCGAGACGCGAAACGATGTCGTCGATGACAAGCTGGTGTTCGTGACGCTCTTTTGGATCCTCGAACAAGAGGCGCGCATCCTCGGTCCCGGCTGCCGCGATCGACTTCGCCCGCGTTCCCGCCAGGGCCATCGTTTCGAGTCGATCGCCAATGGAGAAGAGTCTTTCGGGCGTGGCGCCAAGAATTCCTTCGCCTCGTTCAAAATCCCAAAAACCCATCGGAATCAGGCTCGATGGGGCCTCAGCGAGACGAGCTAAAATCGCGAGAAGCCGATCTTGCGTCATGATCTCGCGGGCTTGCGCGTGAACGACGGGAACCGCCTTCTCAAGCCGTCCTTGGTCGAAGTGGTTGCGAATCTTCGTAACCTGTTGCTCAAAGCCCTCGAGTGAGGGTTCAACCCACTGAAATCCTTGGCGATTGGGTTTGACATCGGAGGCCAATTTCGCAAGAAGATGTTGGGTGAAATTCTCCCGTTTGATGACCTCAAAAGACGCTGGCGTCAGCCACGGCTCGTTCGTCGTCATGTAGAAATCGGGAGCGTAGATCGAGCCGTTTTGAGCGTGCGAAGTCCTCTGCCACTCGCCCCAGCCGATGAAAAGATCGGTGGCGTTGAGAGCGAAGAGACAGCCGCTGCTTAGGAAAGCTCGTGGATCGATCAGCATAGTTGGCTCTGGTGTGCTATAAATCTGTGTCGGGCGCAAACGTAAGGTTGGAATTTGATGGCTAGTCCGCAAAAGTCTGGATTTGGGACGCACGTCGTAAAAGTTGGCAAACACACATTCGGCGCTGGCCGTTTGACGTTGATTGCCGGCCCTTGCTCGATCGAATCACGCGAACATTTTTTGGAAACCGCTGAAGGCGTCAAAGCCGCTGGCGCTTCGTTCTTGCGCGGTGGCGTTTACAAGATGCGCACGAGCCCTGAATCGTTCCAAGGCGTCGGCCCTGCGGGCTTTTCGTACGTGGCGGAAGTGAAAAAGCAAGTCGGCATGCCGCTTGTTTCAGAAGTCACCGATCCTCGCCAAATCAGCGATCTCGCAAACATCGTCGACATGTTCCAAGTCGGCTCGCGCAACATGTACAACTACGAACTTCTTCGCGAGCTCGGCGCGACTCGCAAACCCGTTCTGTTGAAGCGTGGATTCTCGGCGACCGTTGACGAATGGTTGAAGGCTGCCGATTACGTCATTAAGGGCGGAAACGACGACGTCTTGCTTTGCGAGCGCGGCATCCGCACTTTCGAATCGAAAACGCGCAACACCCTCGATCTCGGAACAGTCGCTTGGCTGAAAGCGCACACGCAATTTCCGGTCGTCGTCGATCCGTCGCACGGTACGGGTCGCCCTGAGTTGATCTTGCCGATGTCGCTGGCCGCTGTCGGCGCGGGAGCTGACGCGTTGATCATCGAAGTTCACCCTCGCCCGAGCGAAGCTTTGTCGGATGCCGATCAAGCGTTGAACTTCGAACAATTCGAAAAAATCGCGCGCGATGTGCGCAAAGTTGCCCACGCTTTGGGCCGCGAAGTGGAGTCTCTCTAATGGACCAACAGCAACCCGTCGCGGGCTCACCGAAGGCCGAACAAGTTCGCTCGATGTTTAACGACATCGCCGCAAATTACGATCTCGCAAACACGGTGATGTCGGCGGGCATTCACCATCTTTGGCGCAAAGCTCTCGTTTCTTGGTCGGGCGCAAAAACTGGCGACCGCGTTCTCGATTGCGCAACCGGCACTGGCGATCTCGCGATCGAGTTTAAGAAAACCGTTGGCACAACCGGTACCGTTGTCGGCACCGACTTCTCTCCTGGCATGCTCGCTCCGGCTCCGGCCAAAGCGGCGCGCTTAGGTCTCGACATTAAGTTCGAACAGGCCGACGTTACGAAGCTTCCTTATGCCGATGCTTCGTTCGATATTTCGAGCATCTCGTTCGGTATTCGTAACGTCGAAGATCCGGTGAAAGGTCTCTCGGAACTCGCGCGCGTCGTTCGCTCGGGCGGAACGGTGATGGTGCTTGAGTTCGGTCAACCCCGCGTGCCGGGTTTCCGTGAAGCTTACAATTTCTATTCGAAACATCTTTTGCCGAAAGTCGGCGGATGGGTCACCGGCCGCCGCAAGGCTTACGAGTATCTGCAAGACTCTTCAGCGCAGTTCCCTTGCCGCGAAGAGTTCATCGCGCTCATGAACCAGACTGGACGTTTCGCCGACATCGACTATCGCCCGGTCTCGTTCGGCATCGCGTACCTCTATAAAGGTCGCGTAAAATAAGAAAACACTGAATCGGTTTATCGTTCCTTCCGAAAACACTTGTGGAAGTGGGAGGAGCGAAAATGAGATTCAATCCGAGTTTCATCGCCTTATGTGCGACAGTGACGTTCGCACTTGGGCTGATACCGACGCAAACTTTTGCGGCGACGGCGAAAAAGAAGCCGGCCTCTCGCACGAAAGTCGTTAAACAAAAAGATCTTCGCTCCTCGTTGAAAGCCTCTCCTGGCCGCACACCTGTTCCTGTTGCGGCCGATGGAGATCTTCCTCCTTCTGGTTATTCGATCAAGATGAAGCCTCGTACTTCGACGGCGACAAAAGGTCGTCCGACAAAACTTCCTGCACGAACAGTCGCAGCAACCGCACGCCCTGTGAACATGTCTGAACCGGCGACGAACTTTCTTCGTACAATTCGCGCAGGCGCAAGAGGCCCGTCTCCTTCGCTCGCAACCGGCCAAGCGCTCGCCGTGAGCGAAGCCTACATCGTAACTTCGGCAGACTTCGTTAGCGATGCGTGGACAAATTCAGGCGCCGTTAATTTTTACGTCTCTGATTCGACTCAGCCTTTGAGTTTGGTCGGCTTTGATTTGGGTTCGAACCTCGCGGTCTTCTACGTCGGCGTCGGCGCGCACATGGATCACACGCTCGCTCTCGGTCGTTTGCGTTTCGATTCTCCGGCAAGCGGCGAAGATTACATGGCTCTCGGTCAAAGTGGTTTGATGGGCGGAGCTCGTCGTGTTCGGCCCGTTCAGGATCTGACCTTCGTGCGCGAGCGCTTTGATCTTCCCGCATCCGTTGCGATTGGCGGGGGCTTAAGTGGAACTCAGTTCTTATTCGACAAATCCGGTCGCTGGCTCGGAAACGTTTCGCTTCTCGATCAACGCGACGGTCGCCGCTTCGATTTAACTTCCGCCAATCAAGCTTACGAAATCATTCGTCAGCATGAACAAAAGCCGCAGCCGCCGTTGCCGCCCTCTATTTTGCAACAACAGGCCGTCTCTTGGCAGGAGCGTTGGACGAACACATTCTTCGACGCGGCCAAAAAGAACGTCGGTCTTCGCTCACTCGACTGCTCGGGTGAGGCGCTTCACGTGGATGATCAAAAGGCGGCGACCGAACTCGGCCGCACGCG
>Ga0207702_10003457_pt1 | contig 14415 bp, 12 predicted proteins | sample KBSCornC62_FD_184302 | JGI IMG/M metagenome (GOLD analysis project Ga0207702, IMG submission 184302) | Corn rhizosphere microbial communities from Kellogg Biological Station, Michigan, USA - KBS Corn C6-2 (SPAdes) (version 2) | ecosystem: Host-associated > Plants > Roots > Rhizosphere > Soil ...
GGGTCGGCGGCGAGCGTCTGCAGCAAATAGTCGGCGAGACCGCCCGAGTAGAGCCAGTCGCTCCGCTCCGGCTCGCCTCGACCGGCCTTCTCGACCGTGAGCGACACCTTGATGCCGGGCATCAGCACCGCCTTGCTGCGCAGGACGTGCGTCAGCTCGGCGCGTGGCAGCTCGGCGCTCTCGAAGTAGCGAGGGTCCGGCCAGACGCGGACGCGCGTTCCGCTCTTGCGATCGCCCGCTGCCGCCTTCTTCGTCACGAGCGGCTCGACGACGGTGCCGCCGGCGAACGCGATCGTCGCCGCCTGGCCGCCGCGCCACACCGTCACCTCGAGCCGCTTCGCGAGCGCGTTGGTGACGCTGACGCCGACGCCGTGCAGGCCGCCCGAGAAGCTGTACGCGGCGTTGCCGCCCTTGTCGAACTTGCCGCCGGCGTGCAGCCGCGTGAAGACGATCTCGACGACGCTGACCTTCTCCTCGGGATGCAAGCCCATCGGAATGCCGCGGCCATCGTCGTCGACGGTGACCGAGCCGTCGCTGTGCAGCGTGACGTCGATCCGCGTGCCGGCGCCCGCGAGCGCCTCGTCGGCGGCGTTGTCGATCACCTCCTGGACGATGTGCAGCGGGTTCTCGGTCCGCGTGTACATCCCCGGTCGCTGCTTGACCGGTTCGAGGCCTTTGAGGACGCGGATCGACTCCTCGCCGTAGCTGCCGCCTTTCGTCGCCTTCGTCGCCATGCGAACGATTCTAGGGAGCGCCCGAGCCGGCCAACCAACCTCGTCGCTCGCGTCGCCGCATGCGCGCCAGCATCGCGCGCCGAGCCCTGCAACAATCGCGCGATGGACACCCGTTCCCTCGGCCGCTCGCCGCTGCAGGTCTCGCGCATCTGCCTCGGCGGCAACGTCTTCGGCTGGACCGTCGACGAGCGCCAATCGTTCCGTCTCCTCGATGCCTGGGTCGACGCCGGCATGAACTTCGTCGACACCGCCGACGTCTATTCGCGCTGGGTGCCGGGCCACGCCGGCGGCGAATCGGAGGCGATCATCGGCAAGTGGCTGAACGCGACCGGCAAGCGCCACCGCATCGTCCTCGCGACCAAGGTCGGCAAGCCGATGGGCGACGACGACAAGGGCTTGTCGAAGGCGTACATCCGGCGAGCCGTCGAGGCGTCGCTGCGCCGCCTGAAGACCGACGTGATCGACCTCTACCAGTCGCACGACGACGATGCCACGACGCCGGTCGAGGAAACGCTCGGCACGTATGCCGAGCTGATCAGGGAAGGCAAGGTGCGCGCGATCGGCGCTTCGAACTACACGGCCGATCGCCTCGCGCTCGCGCTCGACACCAGCGAGCGGCTCGGCCTGCCACGCTACGAGTCGCTGCAGCCGCTCTACAACCTTGTCGAGCGCGCCGACTACGAAGATGCGCTCGAGCCGCTCTGCGTCGCGCGCCGCGTCGGCGTCATCAACTACTACGCGCTCGCGAGCGGATTTCTCACCGGCAAGTACCGCAGCGCCGCCGACTTCGGCAAGAGCGTTCGCGGCAAGGGCGCCGGCAAGTACCTGAACGAGCGCGGCCTCGCTGTCCTCGGTGCGCTCGACGCCGTCGCGGCGACGGTCGGCGCGACGCCGGCGCAGGTCGCGCTCGCATGGCAGATCGCGCGGCCGAGCATCACCGCGCCGATCGCGTCGGCGACCGACGAGCGCCAGCTCGCCGAGCTCGTCGCGGCAGCGCGGCTGCGGCTGGACGCGCCGTCGATCGCCGCGATCGACCGCGCCAGCACGCCCGAGGTCGCATGAGCACGCCGGCCAGGCCGCTGTCGCTCGCGCAGGTGCTCGTCTGCGGCGCGGTGATCGTCACCGTGTCGATGGGGATCCGGCACGGCTTCGGCCTCTGGCTGCAGCCGATCACCGCCGACCGCGGCTGGAGCCGCGAGACATTCGCGCTCGCGCTCGCCGTGCAGAACCTCGCGTGGGGCCTCGCCGGGCCCGTTGCCGGTGCGCTCGCCGACCGCTGGGGTGCGTTTCGCGTCCTCGTCGTCGGCAGCATCCTCTACTCGCTCGGCCTGGTGGCGATGGCGCTCGCGACCACGGGCGCGGCGTTCCTCGGCGGCACCGGGCTCGTGCTCGGCATGGCGCAGGCGGGCACGACCTACGCGGTCGTCTACGGCGTCATCGGCCGCAACGTCGTCCCCGAGCGGCGCAGCTGGGCGATGGGAATCACCGCGGCGGCGGGATCGTTCGGCCAGTTCCTGATGGTGCCGGTCGAAGGCGGTCTGATCGGCACGATCGGCTGGCAGGAGGCGCTCTTCGTCTGCGCCGCGCTCGCGCTCGTGATCGCGCCGCTCGCGATCGGGCTGCGCGAGCCGAAGCACGCACCGTCGGCCGCGCAGCAGCAAAGCATGGGCGCGGCGCTGCGCGAGGCGTTCGGCGACCGCAGCTTCCAGCTGCTGACCGCGGGCTACTTCGTCTGCGGCTTCCAGGTCGTCTTCATCGGCGTGCACATGCCGAGCTACCTCAAGGACCACGGCCTGCAGCCGCACGTCGCGACGACCGCGCTCGCGCTGATCGGGCTCTTCAACGTCTTCGGCACGTACCTCGCGGGCATGCTCGGCGGGCGCCTGCCAAAGAAGTACCTGCTGTCGACGATCTACACGCTGCGCGCGCTCGCGATCGTCGCCTTCATCGCATCGCCGCTGACGCCCTGGAGCGTCTACGTGTTCGCGGCGGTGATCGGCTTTCTGTGGCTCTCGACGGTGCCGCTCACCAACGGCATCGTCGCCGAGATCTTCGGCGTGCGCTACCTGTCGATGCTCGGCGGCTTCGTCTTCCTCAGCCACCAGGTCGGCAGCTTCCTCGGCGTCTGGCTCGGCGGCCGCCTCTACGATGCGACCGGCAGCTACGACGTCGTCTGGTGGATCGCGGTCGCGCTCGGCGTCTTCGCCGCGCTCGTCAACCTGCCGATCCGCGAGGGCGCGATCCTGCGTCCTGCAGCGGCATGAAGCGCGCTCGCATCGCCGGCTGGACCGCGGCTGCGCTCGCGCTCGCCGCCGTGTTCGCCGCCTACCAGCGGCCGGACCTCGCAGTCGATCTCGCGAATCGGCTGTGGGCGTGCTTCTGACGTGACGGCAGCGCCGCGCGCCGCGCACGGCAGCGACAGACCTTCACCGTGGATCGTCCGCTGGGCGCACCTGATCGCGCCGCGCGGCAGCGTGCTCGACGTCGCCGCCGGCAGTGGACGCCATGCGCGCTGGCTGTCCTCGCGAGGCCACCGCGTCACCGCGATCGACCGCGACGCCGGCGCGATGGCGATGCTCGCCGATGCCGCCGAGACGATCGCCGCCGACATCGAAGGCGGCGCGTGGCCGCTCGGCGACCGCAGCTTCGACGCGGTCGTCGTCACGAACTACCTCTGGCGTCCGCTCTTTCCGGCGTTGCGCACCGCGCTCGCACCCGGCGGCGTGCTGCTCTACGAGACCTTCGCGGCCGGCAACGAGACCGTCGGTCGGCCGAGCCGACCCGAATTTCTGCTCGGCCGCGGTGAACTTCTGCTCGCCGCCGAGGGTCTTCGCATCGTCGCCTACGAGGACGGCTTCCTCGTCGACCCGGAACGGTTCGTGCAGCGGCTCGCGGCGGTACGAACCGGCGGCGAAGATCGGCCCGGACGGTACCCGCTCGCGCCGGGTCCCGCGGGTGGCGAAGGCTAGAATCGACCGACTCGGGACACTGCGCAAATGAAGACCATCACCGGCAGCATCGTCGCGCTCGTGACGCCGATGCACGACGACGGCAGCATCGACTTCGATGCGCTGCGGCGCCTGATCGACTGGCACGTCGCCGAGGGCACGCAATGCATCGGCGTCGTCGGCACGACCGGCGAGTCGCCGACCGTCACCGTCGACGAGCACTGCGAGATCATCCGCGTCGCGGTCGAGCACACGCGCGGGCGCATCCCGGTCATGGCCGGAACCGGCGGCAACTCGACTGCCGAGGCGATCGAGCTCTCGCGCTACGCGCTCAAGGTCGGCGCCGACTGCACGCTCTCGGTCGTTCCCTACTACAACAAGCCTTCGCAGGAAGGCATCTACCGGCACTTCGTCGCCGTCGCCGAGGCGGTCGACATCCCGATGGTCGTCTACAACGTGCCGTCGCGAACGGTCGCCGACATGCAGGTCGAGACGGTGCTTCGCCTCACCCAGGTCCCGGGGATCGTCGGCATCAAGGACGCGACCGGCGACATCGCGCGCGGCAGCGCGATCCTGAGTCGCGCGCCGAAGGGGTTCGCCGTCTATTCCGGCAACGACGATTCCGCCGCCGCATTGATGCTGCTCGGCGGCCAGGGTAGCGTCAGCGTCACCGCCAATGTCGCGCCACGCGCCGTGCAGACGCTGTGTACAGCGGCGATCGCCGGCGACGCGCGCGACGCGGCGCGTCAGCAGCTGCAACTGCTCGCGTTGCACCAGGCGCTGTTCGTCGAGCCGAGCCCGGGGCCGACGAAATGGGCGCTCGCGCAGCTCGGCCGCTGCGGCGCGACCGTGCGGCTGCCGATCACGCCGATCAGCGCTGCCGGCCAGGCGGTCGTCGCCGCCGCGATGCGCGAAGCAGGGATCGGGTGAGCCGTCCGCTGCCGGGCTGAACGACCGGTCGCCGCGCCGCCGACGAAGGCAGCACGCGCGCGACCTCGATGGAGACTTCCAGAGTGACCCCGTTCCGATCGCTTTTCGTTGCCGTTGTCGCGTGCCTCGGCACGCTCGCGGGCTGCTCGTCGCTGGAGAACTTGCTCGCCGGCGACAAGGTCGACTACAAGTCGAGCTCGGCGACCCGCCCGGCCGGCCTCGAAGTTCCGCCCGACCTGACGCAGCTCTCGAAGGAGACGCGCTACCAGCAGCCCAACGGCGCGATCAGCGCGTCGACCTTCCAGGCGCAGACGGCTGCCGCCGCGGCCGCATCGGCGCCGGCGGCGGTGCAGGTCATCGCGCCGCAGTCGGTCGGCGACTTCAAGATCGAGCGACTCGGCAACGAGCGCTGGCTGAGCACGACGCTGCCCCCCGAGAAGGTCTATCCGCAGGTGCGGGCGTTCTGGAAGGACAACGGGTTCAACCTCGTGCAAGACCGTCCCGAGACCGGCGTCATCGAGACCGACTGGGCCGAGAACCGTGCCAAGCTGCCGAACGACATCATCCGCAACACGATCGGCAAGCTGATCGATTCGGCGTACTCGACCGGCGAGCTCGACAAGTTCACGACGCGCGTCGAGCGCACCGCGACCGGCAGCGACATCTTCATCACCCACCGCGGCATGGCCGAGGTCTACGTCGGCGACCGCAAGGACGCCACCGTCTGGCAACCGCGGCCGGTCGATCCGCAGCTCGAGGCGACGTTCCTCTCGCGGCTGATGGTCAAGCTCGGTGCCACCGAGGAGGTCGCCAAGGCGACGGTGGCATCGGCATCGGCGTCGGCCGCCGCCGGCGGTCCGCCGCGCGCGCGCCTCGTCGTCGGCTCGCCTTCGCCGACGCTGCAGCTCGACGACGGCTTCGACCGCGCCTGGCGTCGCGTCGGCGTCGCGCTCGACCGCACCGGCTTCACCGTCGAGGACCGCGACCGCGCGCAGGGGCTCTATTTCGTTCGCTACGTCGACCCCGCTTACGCCGGCCGCGAAGAGCCGAACTTCTTCCAGCGCATGTTCAGCTTTGGCAAGAAGAAGGACGACACCGGCCTCGCCAAGTACCGCGTCAAGGTGACTTCGGAAGGACAGTCGAGCACCGTCGCGGTCCTCGACTCGCAGGGCCGTCCGGAGACGAGCGAGAACGGCAAGCGGATCGCGAGCCTGCTCCTCGAGGACCTCCGCTGAGCGACCGGATCCGGCAACGGGCGATGGCGTGATCCGCTTCTGCAGCCTCGGCAGCGGCAGCACCGGCAACGCCACCGTCGTCGAGGCGTCGGGCGGCATCACGACGACACGGCTGCTCGTCGACGCCGGCTTCTCGTTGCGCGAGCTCGAGCTGCGGCTGGCGCGCGCCGGCCTCGAGCCCACGGACCTCGACGCCGTCTTCGTCACCCACGAGCACAGCGACCACATCGGCTGCGCGATCGCGTTCGCCGAGAAGCACCGGCTCGCTGTCTGGATGAGCCGCGGCACGTGGCGCGCGATCGGAGAGCAGGCGGTGCCCGAGCGGCTCGGCTTCGTTCGCGACGGCGAGCGGGTCGCGCTCGGCGACCTCGAGCTCACACCGTTCACCGTCGCCCACGACGCCGCCGAGCCGCTCCAGCTGCGTTGCAGCGACGGCAACGCAAGCGTCGGCGTCCTCACCGATCTCGGCTCGATCACCGAGCACATGCTCGACGGCGTCCGCGGCGTCGACGCGCTCGTCCTCGAATGCAACCACGACGAGGCGATGCTCGCCGAGTCGCGCTATCCGCCTTCGCTGAAGGCGCGGATCGGCGGCCGCTACGGCCATCTCAGCAACGCGACTGCGGTCGAGCTGCTCGCAAGCGGGATCGCTGCGAGCCTGCGCCATCTCGTCGGCGCGCATCTCAGCCGCGAGAACAATCGCCCCGAGATCGTTCGCAGCGCGCTCGCCGCTTGCTGGGGAAGCAGCGAGGATGACGTCGTCATCGCCGACCCGCTGCTCGGCTGTCCCTGGCTGCAGGTCGGCTGAGCGAGGGCCCGAGCAGAAACAAGAAAGCCGCCCGAGGGCGGCTTTCTTTCGTCGCCGGACGGCTTACTTCGAGGCCGCGCTCATCGCGGCAGAGGCCGCGGCGTTGGCGGAGTTGGCGGCGTCGGTCGCCGACGAGGCAGCCGACATCGCAGCGCCCGCAGCAGCCGAAGCGCCGCTGTCCGCCGGCGGGGTCGTCACGACGGTCGTCGTCGACGGCGCGGTCGTTGCCGGAGGCGTCGTCGTGGTGGTCGTCGTCTCTTCCTTCTTGCTGCATGCAGCAAACGAAACGGCGGCGGCCAGGGTCACCATCAGCAGTGCGGTTTTCATGTTTCTCCTCGAATATTGAAGTTCGTAACTCACCGGTGTGGGTGGGAACCTTCTGGCGAAGAGCCCCATCATCCGCAAGACATGGATCGCGCGAGCGGCTCCAGTGCCTAGCCGACGATTATAGGCACCCTACATGCTTTCCCTAAAGGCCGAGGGTCGTGACCGGAAAGGCCTCGACCGAACGTTGCAAAAGCGCGTCAACGGCTTCCTGGCATTCGGCCATGTCGACCGCACGGTTCGACACGGTGCCGCGGTGGTGGATGCGGTCGACGAGCCGAACGCAGGTGACTCCCGGTACGAGCACGAGTGTCGGCAGCTGGGCCGCCTCGAGCTCGGGATCGCTGCGGCAGCGCACCGCGTGCGCCCACTGGCGACGCCATTCGACGAAGCGAGGATGGCGCCGCGCAATCTCGTCGAAGCTGTGGCCGAACAGCAGGAGGCTGCGCCGCGAATCGACCCAGCCCGCGAGCGACTCGATGACCTCGCGCTCGTTCAGCGGCCAGTCAGCAAAGTCGGCGTCGACCAGCAAGATCTCGCGCGCACCCTCGTGCGCCGCGATCGCGAACGCAGCGCCAACGGCGTCGACGAACTCGGCGCGCGAGGTGATCGGAACGATGTGCTCGGAAGTCATGGCGATTCCCCGTCGTCGTCGAAGCGGTCGCCAGGCTGGACGCACCAGCCGGCGCGCAGCCACTCTGCCAGCAAAGCCCGGGCGGCGGCACTCGCTTGTGCGACGCTTTTGGCGTCGAGGCGGCGATCGTCGGCGAGGCGGCGCATCAACGTCGCGTCGGCGCCGCCGGCGCGGATCGCCTCCCCGTTGATGAAGACGAAGCGATCGTCGTAGAGCATCCGCGTGCCGCGGTCGAGGGCCAGCCCGCGCGCGCCGAGCCGGCCCTTGCCGCGCTCGAACCAGGTTCCGGCCTTCGGCTCGCTCAGCACCTCGCCGAGCGCGCGGCCGCGCAGCGCGCGATCCGCGAGCGCGCGATCGATCGCCGCGTCTGCGAACTCGGCGAGTTCGTCCGGGATCCGCGCCGGACGCGCGACCGGCGCCGCGCCGGCGTCGCAGTAGCGCCGCGCATCGACGCGCGACGCCTCGTCGGCACGGTCGCGCACGTCGTCGGCGATTCGCTCGAGCAGCGCCACGGCGAGCTCGGCGGCCGCAGGCGCGCGAAAGCCGATCGACGTCGTGATGCACTCGCCGACGGCGACGCCGTCGTGTCCCCAGCCCGGCGGCAGGTAGAGCATGTCGCCGGGCTCGAGCAGCCATTCGTCACTGGGCACGAACTCGGCGAGCATCCTCAGCGGCACGTCGTCGCGCAGGCGAGCGTCGCGGACGCGGCCGACGCGCCAGCGGCGGCGTCCCGCCGTCTGCAGCAGGAAGACGTCGTACGAATCGACGTGCGGACCGACGCCGCCGCCGTCGCTCGCCCACGAGCACATCACGTCGTCGAGGCGCGCGTCGGCGACGAAGCGAAAGCGCGTGAGCAGCCGATGCGCTTGGTCATCGTGAAGGTCGACGCCCTGAACGAGCAGGGTCCAGGCCTTGGCGCGCGCGGGCAGGGTCGTCGGCGCGATCGGCCCGCGCCGCAGCGACCAGCGCCTCCCCGAGCGGACGACGAGACGCGAGTCGACGCCTTCGCTCGCGGCGAGCGCGAACAGCCGCGCGCGATCGACGCCGGCGAGTGCGCCGGGCAACGCGTTGCGGACGAGAAGCGGCCTTCTCTGCCAGTGCCGCCGCATGAACGCCGAAGCCGACAAGCCGCCGAGGAGAGTCAGCTCGCGGTCAGCATCCATGCACCATTGTGCGATGATCGTTCGATGGAAATCGCTGCACCGTGCGTCGTCAGTCTGACGTGGCGTCTCGCCGACGCACAAGGCGGCGAGATCGACGAGTTGCGCGAGCCCGTCGAGTTCTTCTTCGGCGGCGACGACCTGCTCGGGAAGGTCGAGGAAGCGCTCGCCGGCCACGAGCCCGGCTACGAGACGACGCTGCATCTCGAGCCCGAGCACGCGTTCGGCGAGTACGACCCCGACCTCGTCTTCTTCGAGTCGCGCGACATCTTCCCAGACCGGGTCGTCGCCGCCGGCACGCAGTTCGAAGGTCCGCCTCCAGGGGCGGCGACCCCCGACCTGCCCGAAGACGCGATCTACACCGTCACCGAGGTCTATCCCGACCACGTCGTCCTCGACGGCAACCATCCGCTCGCGGGCATCGCGCTGCGCCTCTCGCTCGTCGTTCGCGACGTTCGCGAGGCGACCGACGAGGAGATCGAAGCCGGCAGCGTCGGACCGAGCGGGCTCGGCATGCTCTCGGTCGCGCCGTCGGGCCAGCAGCTGCACTAGCCGCCGTGCGGCGCGAGCCGCGCTACTCGGCGGCGCCGTGCGCTGGAGCGGCGATCACGACTTCCGGCGTCGTCACCGGCCCCTTGCCGCTGAAGCGGTCGAGCGCGAGATAGATCACCGGCGTGATGTAGAGCGTGATCGCCTGCGAGAAGACGAGACCGCCGACGACCGCGAGGCCGAGCGGCTGGCGCAGCTCGGCGCCGGCGCCGAGCCCGAGCGCGATCGGCAGCGCGCCCATCATCGCAGCGAGCGTCGTCATCATGATCGGGCGGAAGCGCAGGACACACGCCTCGCGGATCGCTGCCGGCGCCGCGATGCCCTCGCTGCGCTGCGCGTCGAGCGCGAAGTCGATCATCATGATCGCGTTCTTCTTGACGATGCCGATCAGGAGCAGGATGCCGATCGTCGCGATCAGTGTCAGGTCGAGGCCGAACAGGCGCAGCGTCAGCAGCGCGCCCACCGCGGCAGACGGCAGGCCGGCGAGGATCGTCAGCGGATGAACGTAGCTCTCGTAGAGCACGCCGAGCAGCACATAGATGACGAGCAGCGCCGAGACGATCAGGATCGCCTGGCTGCCCTGCGAGCTCTTGAAGACCGCGGCGTCGCCGCCGTAGCTCGTGATGATCGACGCCGGCATGCGCAACTGGTCGCGGTACTGCTCGAGCCTCGCGGTGGCGTCGCCGAGCGCGGTGCCGGGAGCGAGGTTGAACGAGACCGTCACCGCCTGCAGCTGGCCGACGTGGTTGATCGCCGTCGGCCCGACCGAGCGCTCGACCGTCGCGAAGCTGGACAAGGGAACGAGCGAACCGTTCGACGAACGCACGTAGATGTTGGCAAACGCGCTCTCGTCCTGCTTCGCGCCGGGAGCGACTTCCATGATCACCTGGTAACTGTCGACCGGCGTGTAGATCGTCGACACCTGGCGCTCGCCGAACGCGCTGTAGAGCGCGGTGCGGATGCTGTCGATCGAGACGCCGAGGACGTTGGCGCGGTCGCGATCGATCTTGAGCGAAGCCTGCAGCCCCTTCAGCTGCGAGTCGCTCGTGACGTCGCGGAAGTGGGGGTCGGAGCGCATCAGGTCCTGCAGCTTGACGGCCCAGTCGTTGAGCTCGCCGGCCTGCACGCTCTGCAGGATGTACTGGTATTGCGCCTTGCTCGGCCGGCCGCCGAGCTGGAGGTTCTGGATCGGCTGCATGTAGACGCTGATGCCCGGGACTTCGCGGAACTTCTTGCGCAGGTTCTCGACCACCGCCTTCATCGGCGGCCGCTCGCTGCGCGGCTTCAGGTTGATGAACAAACGGCCGACGTTCTGCGAGCCGCTCGCTCCGCCGGCGCCGTTGAACGAGTTGATCGAGCCGACCGCGGGGTCGGCCTTCAGGACATCGACGATGCGGTTCTGCAGCGCGACCATCGCCGGGAACGAGATGTCCTCCGACGCTTCGGTCGTCATCCGGATCTGGCCGATGTCCTCCTCGGGAAAGAAGCCCTTCGGGATGGTGACGAACAACCACGCCGTCGCAACGAACGTCAGCAGAGCGACGACGAGGACGATGCCGCGGTGGCGCAGCGCCACGTCGAGCGTGCGCGTGTACGCGCCGAGCAGCTTGTCGAACCCGCGTTCGAACGAGCGCACGAGCGCGCCCGGGCGATGCGCGTGCGCCTCGTCCTTGAGGAAGCGGCTCGCCAGCATCGGCACCAGCGTCAACGAGACGAACGCCGAGGCGACGATCGCCAGGCCGACGATGACCGCGAATTCATGGAACAGCAGGCCGATCACGCCCGGCATGAAGAAGATCGGGATGAACACCGCAACCAGCGAGCTCGAGATCGAGATGATCGTGAAGCCGACCTCGCGCGAGCCGCGCAGCGCCGCCTGGAAAGGCGGCTCGCCGTTCTCGACGTGGCGCATGATGTTCTCGAGCATCACGATCGCATCGTCGACGACCAGGCCGACCGCGAGCGTCAGACCGAGCAGCGAGATGTTGTCGATCGTGTAGCCGAACGCCCAGAGCAGCGACACCGCGCCGACGAGCGAGACCGGCAGCGAGAGCGTCGGGATCGCGGTCGCGACGAAGCGGCGCAGGAAGAGGAAGATGACGAGAACGACGAGGGCGATCGTCCCCATCATCGTCAGCGTCACGTCGTGCAGCGCGTCGCGGATCGAAACCGAGCGGTCGTTGACCGCCGACAGCCGCACCGACGCCGGCAGCTGCGACTGGAACGACGCCAGCTTGGCGCGCACCGCGTCGACGACCTTCACCGTGTTGGCGTCGGGCTGGCGCAGGATGCCCATCGAGATCGAGGTCTCGCCGTTGAACGACGCCGCCGTCTTCACCGTCTCATAGCTGTCCTCGACGGTCGCGACCTCCTTCAGCCGCACCGTGTTGCCGCCCTTGTTGCTGACGATCAGCTCGGCGAACTCGGCGGCGTTGCGCAGCTGGCGGTTCGCCTGCAGCGTCAGCGTCTGCGCGGGGCCTTCGAGCGTGCCGACCGGCGTGTTCGCGTTCGCCGCCGAGAGGGCCTTGGTCAGCTCGTCGAGGCTGATGTTGCGCGCGGCGAGCGCGTCGGGCTGGACGCGCACGCGCACCGCGAAGCGCTTCTGCCCGTAGATGTTGACCTGGGCGACGCCATCGAGCGTCGACAGGGTCGGCGAGATCAGGTGCTCGGCGAAGTCGTTGAGGTCGGAGAGGCTGAGCGATGGCGACGTCACCGCCAGGAACAGCACCGGCGCGTCGGCCGGGTTGACCTTGCGGTACGCCGGCGGCACCGTCATCTCGATCGGCAGCTGACGCTGCGCGCGCAGGAGCGCCGCCTGCACGTCGACGGCGGCGGCGTCGATGTCGCGGCCCTGGTCGAATTCGAGCGTCACCGACGTCACGCCGAGGGTGTTGCTCGAGCTGATCACCGCCAGGCCGGGGATCGTCTGGAATTGCTTCTCGAGTTGCAGCGCGACCGAGGTCGCCATCGTCTCCGGGCTCGCGCCGGGCAGCTGCGCCGAGACGTTGATGACCGGCGTGTTGTAGCTCGGCAGCGCAGCGACCGGAATCTTGCTGTACGCGATGACGCCGGCGACGACGATCGCGGCGTTGAGCAGCACCGTCAGCACAGGACGGCGGATGAAGAGCTCGGAAAGGTTCATCTCAACACATCGCTTCGCCGCGCGCGCTCACGCCGCGCTGGCGCGGACCGCGATCGCGCCCGACGCGCTGGCCGGCATCGCCGACGCCGGGCCCGATGCAGCCGCGCCGCCATGGCGTCCGCGCGGCGCCGCCGCACCTTCTGCGGGCGGTCGCTCGACGACGAGCGACCCGGGGCGCAGGTTCTGCCGGCCCTCGAGCACGATCCGCTCGCCCGGCGCCACGCCGGTCACCGCAGCGTCCTCGCCACTCGCGTAGACAACCTCGACCGGGCGCGGAATCGCCTTGCCCGCGGCGTCGACGGCGTAGACGATCTTGCCACGCGGGCTCTGGATGATCGCCGCCAGCGGCAGGACGCTCGCGCCGCGCAGGGTCTGCACCGCGAGACGGATCGTCACGAATGCGCCCGGCCACAGCCGCTCGTCCTTGTTCGCGAACTCGGCCTTGACGCGCACGGTTCCCGACGCCTGGTCGACGACGTTGTCGACGAACTGCAGCTTGCCTTCGCGCTTCGTCCCGCTGTCGGGAAGCACCGCGGTCACGACGCCGCCGCCGCCGCGCAACGTCGCCAGCGCATCGTTGAGGTTGCGCTGCGGCAGGCTGAAGCCGACCGCGATCGGATCGAGCTGGGTGATCGTGACGAGCGCGTTCCCGGTCGGCTGCACGAGGCTGCCGGGATAGACGTTGATCGCGCCGGCACGGCCCGTGGTCGGGGCGACGATCCGCGTGTACGACAGGCCGACCTGCGCCGCGGCGATCGCCGCGCGGTCGGCGGCGACGACCGCGCGCGACGAATCGACGAGCGTCTGGTTGGTGTCGATCGCGCCCTGCGAGACGAAGTTCTGCTTGAACAGATCCTGGCTGCGCGCGAGCTGGCGCTCGGCGTCGGCGAGCGCCGCCTGATCCTTGGCGAGCTGCGCCTGCGCCTTGGCGACGTTGACCTCGTCGTTGCGCGCATCGAGCGTGAAGAGAAGATCGCCGGCGCGGACGAACTGCCCTTCCTTGATTTGGACCTTCGTGATGACGCTCGAGATCTGCGGCCGCACGTCGACGCTGTTGATCGACTGCACGGTGCCGGTCGCCTCGAGCACCACGTCGACATCGCGCTGCTGCACGCGCACCGTCGTCACGCTGACCGGCGCCCCGGCCGCGGCGGTCGTGGCCGGCGTCGTGGCGCCGGCGGTGTCGGTCCTGGCGCGCGCGAGCAGCCAGGCGCCGCCGACGACGACGGCCGCGGCGACGACGACGCCCGCGACAAGATGCTTTTTCATTGCGCCCGAGATTGTGATGCCTGCGGGTTGCCCCTGAGGCTCAGTCGACCGACGGCGCCGTGACCGGGTGCTCGGCGTCGAAGCGCAGGGCCGGCACGCGGCTCGCGGCCCAGGCGCCCAACGCTGACAGCAAGGCCGCACCGGCGAACGCGAAGCGGAATGCGTGCGCGAACCGCAGGTCCGCCGCGTGCGCGCCCGGATGGAGTGGCGCGGCGCCGATCACGCCGAAGATCAGCGCTCCGAACGCGGACGCGCCGAGCGAAGAGCCGCGCGCGCGGGCGAGCGACACCGTCGACGCCGCCGCGCCGAGCCGGCTCGGACCGGCAGCGGTCTGGGTGACGATCTGCATCACCGACATCACCGTGCCGAAGCCGAGCCCGGCGACGAACTCGAGACCGACCAACACCGTCCGCGCCGACGGCAGAAACGCGAGCCCGGCGAGCGCGACGGCAGCGACGACGAGGCCGGCGCCCGGGATCATCGTCGGCCGCCCGGTCCAGACGATGATCCGACCGGTGAGCGCAGCGCCGACGACGATCCCCGCGGTCAGCGGCAGCAGCAGAAATCCCGACTCGGCCGGGTTCGAGCCGAGCGCGAGCTGCAGGTAGATCGGCAGGTAGAAGACCATCGCGAACATCGCCGAGGCGAACGCGACGACGGTCAGGACGGCGTAGCGCACCGC
>Ga0207702_10003458_pt1 | contig 14397 bp, 9 predicted proteins | sample KBSCornC62_FD_184302 | JGI IMG/M metagenome (GOLD analysis project Ga0207702, IMG submission 184302) | Corn rhizosphere microbial communities from Kellogg Biological Station, Michigan, USA - KBS Corn C6-2 (SPAdes) (version 2) | ecosystem: Host-associated > Plants > Roots > Rhizosphere > Soil ...
TACGTGCTGAGCTTCGTGTTCCTGGGGATTTACTGGAACAATCATCATCACATGCTGCACGCGACGCGGATCGTCACGGGCGGCGTGCTGTGGGCCAACTTGCATCTGCTCTTCTGGCTGTCGTTGGTGCCCGCGGTGACTGCGTGGATGGGCGAGAATCACTTCGCGTCGCTCACGCTCGCGACGTACGGTATCGTGCTGCTCTGTTGCGCGATCTCATATACCATTCTGCAAAACACCATCATCCGCGCGCAGGAGCCGGGATCGGTGCTCGCGCGGGCCGTGGGCAGCGACACCAAGGGGAAGGTCTCGGTTGCGTGCTATGTCGCGGCGATCGCGCTCGCGTACCCGGCGCGGCCGCTTTCCGGCGCGTTGTACGTGTTCGTCGCGCTGATGTGGCTCGTGCCTGACCGGCGCATCGAGCGGCGGCTTGCGCCGCATGCCGAGTAGTGTCACCGCGCGCCGCGCAAACGTGAGTGCGTGAGCGTGCCGCCCGCGATTCCGCCGCTCGAGCTGCCGGAGCATTGGCGCGCCGAGCCGCCGCGTTCCGCGCGCCAGCGTTGGGCCTGGTGGGGAAGCACGCTGCTCACCTTCGCCGTGGTCGCGCTGATCGTGATCGCGATGCTGCGGATCGTGGCGATGACCGTAGGGCGGCCGGCACACGTGAATCCTGAGCGCCTGCTCTCCGGAATTCCGCTGGCGGCGGCGCTCGTGATCGCGGTTGCATGCATGCTCGTGCTGCACGAGCTCGGGCACGTCGCGGGCGGGATGCGCGCGGGATGGCGCCTCCAGAGTTTGTTCGTCGGGCCGCTCCGCATTCTCCGCGAGGATGACGGCTTCCACATCTACTGGCACAAGATCGTGCTGCTGTACGGCGGCGCCGCGTTAGTCGTGCCGCTCGCATGGGAGACGCCGGCGTCGCAGCGCCGCGCGCGCATGCTCTACGTCGCCGGCGGCCCGGCGACGAGTATCATCGTCGGAGTCGCGCTGCTGCTCGCGCTGCGCGCGACCGGGCTCCACGCGCGCGAGCTGTTTCGAACCGACGGGAGAACGATCATCTTCACCGCGGCGCTCGCGTCGCTCGCGATGGGACTGGGCACGCTCATTCCGCATCGCCCGGGTCCCGGACTGCGAAGCGACGGAATGCAGTTGCTCAAGCTGCTCCGTGCGTCAGGCAGCGCGAGCGGCGCGTGGGAACCGGATCCGGCGGCGTTCCACGCCATGGTTCAAGTGCAGTTGATGCAGACGCGCCCGCGCGAATGGGCGCCGGCACTCGTCGAGCAGATCGCCCGGCTTCCCGAGGTCGACCGACACACGCTCACGTACTTTCAGTTGCTCGATCGCGGCGATGCCCGCAGCGCGCGCGACCATCTACAGCGCGCGTTGGATGCGATCGCGCCAGTGGCGACGCGAAGCGGCCGGATGCAGCGCCGCTCGCTCGCGTTCGAGGCGGCGTGCTTCGAGGCAGCGTGGCGGGACGACGTCGAGGCGTCGCGCGCATGGACCGCGCGCGGCGGGTCGCCGCGATCCGTGGACGAACATGGTGCGCGCGTGGCCGAGGGGGCGCGCGCCGCGGTGCTGGGCGACACGACGGGTGCGCGGATCGCGCTCGACAGCGCGACGTGGGCGATGCGCCGGAGCGCGATGCTCCGGCTCGATCGACTGCGCGCGGCGACGATCGATCGGATTCGGGAGCGGATCGCGGCGAGCGGCGCGGCCGGCTGAAGCGCGCGCTACTCGGAGCGCAGCGACTCGGTGGGATCGATGCGCGTGGCGCGGAGCGCCGGCGTGAAGGCGGCAATGGCCGCGACGGCCAACAGCACGACGGCGACCAACGCGAACAGCGGCGCGTTGAAGAAGTCGTCCTCGATCGCGAACGCCGCGAGCAGCTTCACTCCGTATTTCGTCATGAGCAATCCCACAGCGACGCCGGCCAGACCGACGACCACGCTCTCGCGCAGGACGGAGTGCAGAATGTCTCGTCCGGTCGCGCCGAGCGCGATGCGGACGCCGATCTCGCGCCGACGCTGCGCGACGGAATGCGCGACGACGCCGTAGATCCCGAACGCGGCGAGCGCGAGACCAAGCGCGGCAAAGAGTGTGAAGAGCCGCGAGACGAAATTGCGGGTGGCGCGGATGTCGGCGATGCCGAGGTTCTCTTCCATGGACGTTACTTCGGCGAACTTCGTGTCGCCCCACCCGCGTACCGCGTTGCGGATGATCAACGGCATGCGCTCCGGCTTCTCGTCCGAGCGCGACACGAATTGAAGCAGGATTCCGTTGAACCTGCCCACCGCGATGGTGTCGCGCACACCTGGCACGTAGTAGATCGCGCCGAGGCCTTTGGTCTGCACGGCGTAACGCCGGATGAGCCGCAGCATGCGCGCGTCCATGTTATCGGCTACGACGCCGACGACGTGCAGAAACGGTCGCGTCGAGCGGTGGTCGCCGAATTTGATCTGCTGGCCGATCGGATTCGAGTTCGGCCAGAGAAGATGCGCCGTGTGTTCGTCGACGATCACGGCGCCTTCATCCGGCTGTCCGTCGAGGAAGTCGCGCCCTTGCCTCACCGGCAGGCCGACCGTGCGCAGGTACGACGGCGATACGGCGTAGATGCCCTGGAACGATGGATACTCGTGCACGCCGCCCTCGTCCGAGTACGAGATCGCAACGTGCTCTGGCGAGACGCGCAATGTGGTCGCCGCTCGATCGACGCCGGAGATCGCACGAAGGCGCGACGCGAGCGCGTCGAGCTCGGCGCTGATCCGAATCGAGCTGCCGGGGGTTGCCGAGAGCGTGATCCAGCCCGTGGCGAGCGGGTGCGGATCGTACGCCAGCGTGTTGTCGTCCGCGGCGACCGCCGCGTGGATCAACACCGCCGCACCGCTCGTCAGCACGAGCGCCAGCGCGATCTCCGAGGCGACGAGAATGCTGTATTGCCGCCGCGTCTTGCGAGTCGCGCCTGTTCCCGCGCCGGACTTGAGCAGTTCGTTGGGGTCGGTGCGTGAAACACGAATTGCGGGGAGCAGCCCAACGAGCACGATGCAGCAGATCGTCGCCGCGAGCGCGAACACGAGCACCCGCCAGCTCCACTGCGGCTCCACGACGTACTGCGACACTTGCTGCGGAATCGCGCCCACGAGCAGATGCGCGCTCCAGAACGTGAGCACGAGGCCGAGCGCGAGCCCGGCCACGGCGAGCAGCGCGCTCTCGAGCAGCAGGTGCTCGATCAGGCGGCGGCGCGTTGCGCCGAGCGCCGAGCGGAGCGCGAGCTCGCGACTCCGCGCGATGCCTCGCGCGAGCTGAATGTTGGCGAGATTCGAGCATGCGACGAGCAGCACGGCCACCACGGCCAACACCATCGCGAGATGGAAGCCTTTGAATTGAAAATCCAGATCGACGACGGAGTGGAAACGGAACGCGGCCGGTCCGCTGCCCGGGCCCGCGGCGGCGACGATCCGATCGGCGATCACCTGCAGCTCGCGCTCCGCATCGGCACGGGTGTAGCCGTCGCGAATGCGGATCAATCGGACATATACGCCATCCTTCGGAATCGGCGTCGGCATCCAGACGTCAGTGTTCTCGCCGGGGATCGAGGCATACCGTGAGACGACACCAACGATCACGTGCGGCGTGCGATCGACTGTGACCAGCTTGCCCAGCGGCGATGCGCCATTCGGAAAGAGCTCGTGCGCCAACCGCTCGCTGATCACGATCGGGTTCGCGCTCGCTGCCTCATCTTCGGGGAGGAACGTCCGGCCGCGCATCGCGTGCACGCCAAGGACGCCGAAGTAGTTCGTCGCGACCGCGACGGGTATGGCCGCGACGAGGTGCGAGCCCGATTCGACGATTGGCGGCTGAGCGTACATGCGCCGCTCGTAGGTGATTGCCTCGTAGCTGCGCATGCCGGTGCGCACGAGGCGGTCGCGCTGGATGTCGTCGACGTGGTACTTGTAGTCGCCGTAGAACTGTATCGCGTACAACTGATCGGGAGACCGCACGTCCATGCGCGGGTGGATCAGCGCATCGAGCACGCTGTACATCGTCGTGTTGAGCGCGATCGCGAGCGCGAGTGACACGATGACGACGCCGGCGAAGACCGGCTGCTTCCGCAGCGTGCGGGCGGCGACACGAATGGCGTCGAAGCGCATGGGATCAGAGGTTCGGCGCGAATGCGGGGTACCGCAAGCCCCATGTGTATCCGGCGTGATACGCCGCGTCCTGCCGGCAGGACACCGTAAACCGTCGGGCGATCACGATTGTCTCAAGAAGCGGCGGCACGATAACGGCAAACACCCTCCCGGAGTACCCCGTGAATCGGTCGATGCGCTCCCTCCCGGCCGCAGTGCTCCTCACGATCGCCGCGAGCCCGGCGCTCCTCCGCGCACAGCGTTCAGACGTCTCGGTCAGCCCGTTCGTTTCATTTTTGCCGGTGGGTGGGGCCAGTCCCCTCGCCGGGATGGCGCTCGCCCTCGCCGGCAACGGCGCCTTCGGCGTGCGCGGCAGCGCGGGTCTGGCATTATCAAAATAATATAACAATTTTGGTATGACCGGCACCATGCGGCCGTGGGGCGCCGACGCGGATCTCGTGCTCGGCGGCCCGCGACGCCGATACCGGGCCCTCCGCAGCGTCTCGCCCTATCTCTTCGCGGGCATCGGCGTCGCCGGACGGGACAGCCTCGGCGCCGACGCGATGAGCCACAGCTGGAGCTATGGCGTTGGAGCGGCCATCCCGCTCGGCGGGGCGGTCGATCTGTTCGCCGAGTCGCGCTGGCGCATGTCGCGCTACGTGCTGCCGAGTGCCGCGGGCGCACCGGCGCCGACGACCGAGTTGCGCGTCGGCATCTCGTTCCACGTCGGAACATCACGATGCTCTCATGGACGCCGATCCGCGCCGCGTGTGGTCGGCGCGGCCGAGCAGTATGTCGGCACGCCGTATCGATACGGCGGCACGTCGCCGACCATCGGGTTCGATTGCTCCGGATTCACACAGTTCGTGTTCCGGCAGGAGGGTGTGGCGCTGCCGCGTACGGCGGCCGAGCAGGCGCAGGTGGGCGCCCCGGTCGCGCCGGACTGGCGCGCGGTGCAAGCCGGCGATCTCGTGATGTTCGAGGAAGGCGGCCGGATCGGACATGTCGCGATCTACGCCGGGAGGAATCGGATCATTCATTCCACCGCGAGCGGCGGCGGCGTACGCTTCGACGATCTGTCGACGGAGCGCGGTCAGTGGTTCATCGATCACATGGTCGCGGCGCGGCGCGTGCTGCCCGATCCGAGCGGACTGCTGCTCGACCTCTCACGCGGCTTTGCCGACGGCGCGGGGCTCCGGCTCGACGCCCCCGATCTCGCGCCGAAGCCCGGGCGTTGATTTGGAAGGTCCATCGTTTCGTTCGGCGGCGGCGTAACTTGCTGCGAGCGCGATTCGGTCGCATGATCTCCGCGCTTTCCACCGAACGCAACGAGGATCTTCCATGTATCGCACATCGAAATTCGCCGTCGTCGCGGCGCTCGCACTTCTTCCCGCGAGCGTGCGCGCGCAGGGACGTGCCTCCACACCGCCGCCGGCCGTCAATGCCGCCGACTCAGCGAACGATCCGGTTCGCCAACTCGTCGCGCGGCTGGACCTCGAGAAGTACAAGGCGACGGTCAAAGGACTGACCGAATTCGGCGATCGCCGGCAAGGCACCGAGCGCAATCGCAAAGCCGTCGACTGGATCGAGGCGCAGCTCAAGAGCTACGGCTGCACCAACACGGAGCGAATCAAGTACGAGTACAACCCGCCGCCGCCGCGCGCGGGTCGCGGCGGTGGTCGGGGTGGACGCGGTGCGCCGCCGCCGGCCGGGACGGTGATCGGCAACGGGCCACAGAATGGCCAGGGCGGCAGCCGGATTTTCGGCGTGCGCACCGCGGTCGGCGTGAATATCGATTCCATGAAGCAGACGGATCCCAAGATTCGCGCCGAAGACATGGAGCCCACGACGCCGGGCGAGCGCGAGGAAGTCTACTGCACGAAGATCGGCACCACGCATCCCGACGAGATGTACATCGTGGGCGGACACATGGACGGCCACGGCTGGGGTCAGGCGGCGAACGACGACGGCTCCGGCACCGCGCTCGTGATGCAGCTCGCGCGGGTGTTCAGCATGCCGGACGTGCAGACCGACCGTTCGATTCGCTTCGTATTATGGAATAATGAAGAGACGGGTTTGAACGGCGCGCGCGCGTACGTCGCCCAGCGCGAGGCGCTCCAGGGGAAGGAGGACCCGGCGGGGTCGGGAAAGTATCCCGAACCCAAGTGGCTCGGGATGATTCAGCACGACATGATGATGTTCGACCACGGCATGCCCGGACCCGACGGCAAGGTGAGCAAGGAGCAGCGCCCGGAAGCCGACGTGAACATCGAGTTCGCGCAAACCGCGGCCAAGGCGGACGAGGCGATGAAGCTCGCGTTCTTCTTCAAGAACGCGAATGACAAATATGCGACGGACTATCCGGCGCAGGTCGGGCCGCACATGACGAACACGGATTCCGATCCATTCAAGGACATCATCCCGGCGATCACTCTCCGCGAGAACGAGCGCGGCGCGCAGATCGGCGCGGGCTGGGACCCGCAGTGGCACCAGCCGTCGGACGTGTTCACGACGTACAGCGACAAGGATTTCCGGCTGGGGTTGAATGCGGCCGAGACGACGCTGGCGGCGATAGCGGAGCTGACGGGGGCGAAGCTCAAGTAACGGCGCGGTGGATTCGGGGCGCCGGTCGTTGCCGTCTTGCGTTATCCGTTTTCTGTTGTCCGTTGATCCGTGTTACACAAGAAGGGCCGAGCGGATGCTCGGCCCTTCTTCGCGACTGGCAAACGGAAAACGGATGACGGACCACGCAAAACGACAGCGACCGGCGATAGTGCCGCATCGCGCCGTCAGCGGTCAGCCGCCGAAGAACCCGCCTCTTCCCCCTCCCGCCCGCCCCGGCCTCACTTGCCGGATCGCCTGATTGTCCAGGAACAGCGCGATGAACGGCGGCAGCTTACGAATTTGCTCATCGGTGAGGAGCTTCTTCGCCGCGGGACCGTAGATCGCCATCTGGTCGAGCGACGCGTTCTGCGCTTTGCTCACGCGATCGTACGCTTCGTCGAGATCGTACTTGTCGGGCAGGCCGGCGAGGTACTTCGCGACCGGCGTCCAGATGGAGTCGATCACCTTGCCGTACGTCTTGTTCAGGATGGCGATGCTGTCAGCGACGTCGTTGCTCAGCCCGAGCGAGTCCTGCTGCCGCAGCATCTGCTCGAACGGATTCGGGTAGCTCCGCTCGTACTGGAGCTTGATCGCCTGGTCGCTGAGCTTCTGGCCGCGGCCGCCGCGGCCGGAGCGCATGCGGAGGAAGAGATCCTGCCGCTCGCGCTCGGGACCCACGTCGACGCGAACGTCGAGCGTGAGCTGCATCGGCGCGAGCTGCAGCGCGCTGTTCTGCCGGTTCGCGCCGAAGCGCGGGTTGACGTCGTAGATGTACTGCTGCGTCGTCGGATCGAAGCCGCGGATGTAGAGCAGCGTCGGATCGACGAAGCTCGGCGCGCCCCAGCCGTGCAGGTTGTTGGAGCCGTGCACCAGCGCGTCGACGCCGGTGAGCGGATTGGCGATGCCGAGCGAGACCGTCGCGCGATCGGGGAGCTTGAGCGTTTGCGAAACGAGCGAGACACGAAGGCTCAAGCTCGTCGACCACGGCCCTTCGCAACTGTTGCGGCCCGCGATCGTGCCGAGCTGCTTCCGCAGACAGTCGCGCACGGAGCTCGGCGCATGATCGAGCAGGTTCTGCATCCCCGCCGAAAGGGTGGGATCGTTGGTCTTGGCGGGATCGTAGACGAACGCGCGGTCGTTGTTGTAGCCGTCGCCGTTCGCGTCGCCCGAGATCATCGGCGTGAACGGGTTGCCGCTCTGAAACCGCCCGAACGCCGTGACGCTCACCGCGTTCTTGAACGTGTAGCCGAGGTTGTACGTGATCTGGTGCCGCGCGTCGCGAGCGCCTCGCGCCCACTGGATGTCGTACGGATCGCCGGCCGTGTTGCCGCCGTTGAAGCCGCGCGACTGCTCGACGACCTTCTGCCAGATGTACGTCGCGCTCCACTGGAAGTGCGAGTTGAACGCGACCGGCGAGAGACCGAAGCTGAGCTGCGTGCTGTTCGACTTGAGATCCGAGAGATAGTCCGTCACCTGCGCGAACTGCTGCGTGACGCGCGCGTCGCGCGAGAGAATCGCGCCCGTGCTCGGGATGATGCTCGCCGGATTCACGTACACCGGGCGATTCTCGCCCGGCAGCGTGAAGCGGGCGAGCTGGTTGAAGTTGAGATCGACCGTGCTCTGCTGATTGAGGTTGAGCGAGTAGGTTGCGCCGGTCGACATGCGGAACATGTTGTCGAGGATCGGCGCGTTCCACTGCACGTTCGCGCGCCAGCTCCGCTGCGGGATGTAGTCGGGCGTGAACAGCGACACGTTCGGCACGGTGCTCGAGTACGTCGTGAGATCGCCCGTGCACACGGTGGGAATGCTCCCCGTGCTCGACAGGTAGTCGGTCCAGTCGGGGAGCGGCACCGCGCTGCCGATGCAGCTCAGTTGCTGCGCGGCCGATGGCAATCCGGTCTGGTCGACAGCCGCGGCGATCAAGTTCGAGCTCGGCAGGTTCTGGAACTCGCCGATGCCGCCCGAGATGTTGCCGCGCGATCCGCGGAACGCACCCTGGAAGCCGCTGATCTGCGGGTTCGTGCCGTACGTCCAGCTGAATCCGAGGCGCGGGCTCACGTAGATGCCGCGCGGCACCGCGTCGTTGCGCGCGCCGAAGACCGAGTCGACCACGCCGTTGAACTGCGGATTCCCCTGAAAGTGCGACGCGTCGACGCGCAGACCGTACGTCAATTGGAAGCGCGGCGCCGCGCGCCAGGCGTCGCCGAGCCACGCCGATGCGCCGAGATCGTCGCCAAGGCGGCGATTCACCTGAAGGCGACGCGTGAAGCTCGCCGGAATTCCGTTCTCGAAATCAGAGAGCGAGTTGTAGACGTACGTGCCAAACCGATTGCTCGTGTTGTCCTGCGAGTATTCGTTGTAGCGGAAGTCGAGGCCGAACTTGTACCGATGCTTGTTGTCGAGGCTGATCCACGAGATCTGATTCTGCAGCTCGCCGGTGGTCGTGACGGAGCTGCGCGGCAGTCCCGTGTTGCCGCCGAATTGCAGATTCGAGACGCCGGCGGTGCCGTCAGGGAACGTGGAGTTCACGCGCACCGTGGCCGACGGCAGCTCGATGTACGGATCGCCCGCGGACACATTCCGCTGGAACGAGCCGCTCGTCTCGTCGAGAAAGTTGTCCCAGAAGTAATCGGTGTGGCGAAGCTGCAGCGTCCCGCCATAGCTCGACGTCTCGCCGCCGTGCACCGGCACCGCGGTCGTCGCGAGGCTCGTCGCGTCCTGGCCCGACCAGCGGCCCGACAGGGTGACCGCGAAGTTGTGGCCGCTCGACGGCGAGAAGCTGAGCGACGACAGGAACGAGCCGTTCTGTGTCAGGTGCTCGCTCGGAATCGCCGACGTGGTGAGCGGGATCCCGGCGGCTTGCAGCATCTGTACGAGCCGCTGCACCGAGTCGGACGACACGCCGACGCGCTCGAGCGCCGCCGGATCGGTATTGAGAAGATCCTGAAGGTTGTTGTCGCGCCGGCCGAGCTGCCATGAGAACGCGTAGAACGCCTTGTCGAGCGTGATCGGGCCCGACGCGTTGCCGCTGAACTGGAGATTCGTGAACCGCTGCCCCAACTGCTGCGCGATTGGGTCCGTGTACTGCAGGCTCGGCGCGTCGACGGTCTGGTGGATCGAGCGCGTCTGATAATTGGACCCGCTGATGGACCGCAATGCGATCTGCGCGCCGGAGAAGCCGCCGCGCGACGGATCGTAGCTGGACGTCGTGACGCGCGTCTGCGTCGTCGCGTCGCGCGGCAAATCCGTGCTGCCGAAATTCAGTCCGTTGAGCGTGATGTTGTTCTGATCGGCGCCGAGTCCGAGCACGGAGAAGCCGTTCGCCTCGCCGTCGGCGCCGGGAATGAGCGTGACACCCGGGAGCGTCGCCGCCATCGCGGCGAGATCGCCGGCAATGTCGATCGGCACGCTGTTGCTGTTGAGCGTTTGCTCACGCGCGCCGATGTCGTTGTTGTCGCCCTCGCGTCCCGGCCGGCCGCGCCCCGCGTTGATGCGCATCGCCTCGAGCGAGACCGCGGTCTTGCTGAGCTGCGCATTCGCGACGAGGATGTCCTCATCGACCTCGCGCTTCACCTCGAAGCGATTCGGCTGAAAACCGATCGCGGTGAACGCCACGAGATAGTCGCCGCCGCCGCCGGCGAAGATGATCGTGAACCGGCCATCCTTGTTCGATTTCGCGGTGCGCGACGTCTGATCGACGAGCGACGTCGCGGTGACGGTCACGTTCTCGACGGGCTTCTTGTCCGGGCCAACCACCTGGCCGCGGATGATGTCCTGATCGCCCTGCGCGTGCAGCGCGGGCGGGACGATCCGGCCGAACAGCGCAACCAGCAGGAGCAATATGATACGACGGGAGAACACGGTGTCCTCGCAGTAAGGTGCAGATGTGATCGACTCTCCTCTACTACGCGGGAGGCGAGCAATCAGTTGGGATGGGCGCGCGGGCGCTCGCACTCGGCAACCGTCTGCACGATTGTCGGGAGCGCATACTTCGACGCACGAATGAAGAATAGCGTTCGTGCGCGAAGAAGTCTTAACCGATGCGCGATTTCTTCGCCTTGAACGCCGCGACGAATCGACGTGCGTCGTTGGCGCTGTACGTCTGGCTGACTTTCTTGTGATCGACTTCCGTGTTCTCGAACAGCTTCATCTGCTTGCCGTCCTTGCCATAGAACAGCAGCCGGTCGCCATCGTACTTCACGTCGGAGATGTCGCGGAGCGAAAACTTGAGCTCGTGGCTCATCGCGTTCGCCACCGTCCCCTTCACGAGCTTCTCGATCCCCGCGGCCAAGCCGTTCCCGTCGACCTTGGACGTGTCGGTCTTCTCGTTGATCTCGCGCAATACGCGCGGCCCGAAGCCCGTGACGAGGGAGTCGCCGATCAGCGCGAGCTCGACGCTGCTGTCGCTGTTCGCGATGCGGATGTCGCCCGGGCCGAGCGGTGTCGTCGTGTCGCGCGCGACGAAGCTCGCGCCGGCGATGGTGGTGTTGCTGTCCTTGTGCCGGCATCCGGCGACGAGAAGCGGGATCGCGATCGCGACTCCAACGACACAACGACGAGTGGCGGGCATGGCTCAGCTCCGGTTGGCGAACTCGGCTTTTTTCAGCTCGAGATAAAAAGTGCCAATCGGGAGCTTGGACTTCAACCGGAGAATGACGCGCGTGCTGTCGTCGGCGATCCACAGCTCGGTCTTCCGCTTCTCCGAGAACAGGCCGCCCGACTTGATCGTGGGTTGAACGACGAACGCGTCGAAGTCGCCGGCGGGCACGGAGACGCGCTCCTTGCGCTCGACGGTGATCACCACGGGATTGCGCTCGAGATGATAGTACCGGTTGATCCGGTACGTCTTTCCGACCTCGAGCGGGATCGTGCGCAGGTAATAGAGGAACGTGTCTTCATCGAGCGGATCCGCGACGCTCTGCCCGACGGTGTCGTTGCGGACGTAGATCTTCTTCTCCGGATAGAAGTCGTACACGCGGTCGGCGTGCACGTCGGTCTCGTCGATGTGCTGGATCTGGTGCAGCGAGACGATGCTCGTCGTATCGAACCAGCTCTCGGAATGGTCGCGGACGTGGAAGAAGAGCACGTGGCCGTCGACGTCGAACGTGGTGTGGAACGCGGCCCGGCCGCGGATCGGCTCGACGTCGACGACGCGCATCGTCGCGCCGCCGGCGTGAAGGAAATTGATCTTCGCGTCGTAGGTGAGCGTCTCGCCGACGTGGAATGACCGGCCAGGCGCTTCGTTCGATGTCGGGGCGTGCGGCGCGCCAAGGAAGGTCGAGGCGACCGCGAGCAGGAGGAGCGTGCGCATGGGAGCGGAACTCGAGCATTCATAAGGCGTGCCGTTCGGGCGCGGGCTCCGTCAGATCTTCCGAATCTCCTCGCGCGGCGCCACGCTGAGGAAATCCTCTCCCGGATTGATGAACCGGTCCCGCTCCGCGCCGTACTGCTTCTCGTACAACTGCCGGTAGCGGCCGCCGAGCGCGAGCAGCTCGGCGTGGGTGCCGCGCTCCACGATCTCGCCGTTCTCGAGGACGAGAATCTGGTCCGCGCTCTCGATCGTCGAGAGGCGGTGCGCGATGACGAACGTCGTGCGCCCGCGGCGGAGCGAGCGCAGGCCGTCGCGAATCAACGCCTCGCTCTCGCTGTCGAGGCTCGACGTCGCTTCGTCGAGGATGAGAATTCTTGGATCGGCGAGAATCGCGCGGGCGATCGCGACGCGCTGGCGCTGGCCGCCCGAGAGCTTCACGCCGCGCTCGCCGACGATGGTGTCGTAGCCCTTCTCGAAGCGATCGACGAACTCGTCACAGTGCGCGATGCGCGCGGCGCCGCGGATCTCCTCGCGTGTCGCGCCGGGCTTGCTGAACGCGATGTTCTCGCCCACGGTGCCGTCGAACAGGAAGTTGTCCTGCATCACGACGCCAACCTGCGAGCGGTAGTCGCGGAGCCGCACGTCCGCGATGTCGTGCCCGTCGACGAGCACGCGCCCGCTCTTGGGGTGGTTGAACGCCATCACCAGCCCCACGAGCGTGCTCTTGCCCGAGCCGCTCGAGCCGACGAGCGCGGTCGTCGATCCGGCCGGGGCGTTGAAGGAGACGTGCCTGAGCACCGGCACGTCGGCGACGTACTCGAAGCTCACATCGTGGAACTCGACCTGGCCGTCCACCTCGCGGATCGGCTCTTTGTCGGCGTCGGCCTGGTCCTCCGTCGCGAGGTCGCGAACTTCGCGGATGCGGTCGAGCCCCGCGAACGCTTCGCTCACCTGGGTGCCGATCGACGCGATCTGCACGAGCGGCGCGGCCATGAGGCCCACGTAGAAGACGTACATCAACAAATCGCCGGTCGTCATCTTGCCGGCGAGGATCGAGCGGCTGCCCTCGACCATGACCAGCACGCCGATGATTCCGGTGATCACCGCCGTGCCCGCGCTCACCGCCGAGGTACCGGTGATGGTCTTGGCGACGAGGCGAAAGAGCTTGTGCACACCGCGCGCGAACACGAGTCGCTCGCGGGGTTCGGCGGTATACACCTTCACGAGGCGCACGCCGCCGATGCTCTCCGTGAGCCGCCCGGTGACGTCGGCGTTGATGGCGCCGCGCTCGCGGAAGAGCGGGCGCAGGCGCTTGAACGCGATCGTCATCATCCCGCCGAACGCGGCGAGCACGATCAACATCGCGCTCGTCAATTTCCAGTTGACGTAGAAGAGCACCACCATCGCCATCGTCGCGGTCATGATGCTGCCGAAGAGCTGCACGAGCCCCGTGCCGACGAGGTTTCGCACCCCCTCCGCATCAGTCATGATGCGCGAGATGATGACGCCCGTTTTCGTCGAATCGAAATAAGAGGTCGGCAGCCGCAGCATGTGCGCCTGCACGCGCTTTCTCATATCCGTGATCGCGAGCTGCGCGGCGACGCCCACGACTTGCGACAGGGCGAACGACGTGATCGCCTGGATGATGGTCGCGCCGATGGCCGCCAGCGCGAGCGGCATGAGCAAATCGGTCCGGTGCTTCTGAATGACGTCGTCGATGAAGTACTTGGACGTGGCCGGCAGCACCAGTCCGCACGCGCGATTGATCAGCATCAGCACGAACCCGACCGCCAGCGATGCGCGATGCTCGCCGAGCAGCTCCCGGGCCTCTTCCCACGCGCGTGCCTTGTTGTACTTGGCCATCGGCGAAAGTTAAGGATATGATCTACGCATGCGAAACACTCTGCTGATTCCCGCGCTGGTGCTCTTGGTCGCCGCGCCCGGGCGTGCGCAAGACCCGTCCGCGCCGCCGCCGGTGATGCGCGAGTTCCGTGGGCTGTGGGTCGCCACGGTGGCGAACATCGATTGGCCGTCGAAGCCCGGCGAGAGCACGTGGGATCAGCAGCGCGAGCTGCTCGCCATTCTCGACAAGGCCGTGTCGCTCAACATGAACGCCATCGTGCTGCAGATCCGGCCGGGCGCGGACGCGTTCTACGCGTCGCCGTACGAGCCGTGGTCGCAGTTTCTCACGGGGCGGCAGGGACGCGCGCCGGAGCCGATGTGGGATCCGCTCCAGTTCGCGGTGGAGCAGGCGCACGCGCGCGGGCTCGAGCTGCACGCGTGGTTCAATCCCTACCGCGCCGCGTACACGACAGACACCGCGGCGGCGCGCACGCACATCACGCAGACGCA